>ENA-UEQO01000674-UEQO01000674.1-human-gut-metagenome-genome-assembly--contig:-NODE-674-length-39085-cov-16.157891_pt1 | contig 39085 bp, 30 predicted proteins | sample MGYA00242938_ERZ507940 | MGnify/ENA primary metagenome ERZ507940 (study PRJEB26167, sample SAMN06115517) | human gut metagenome | host: Homo sapiens | place: China:Chongqing | collected 2014-12-03... | reverse complement strand
GTAAATCGAGAAATTTGCATGCCGCAGATGGCGGAAAAGACATCGCCAGACGCGCCGCCGAATTGTGCGGTGGTGCCTTAAAAAACCGCCCGGTTATCTGCCAAACACAGATGTACCGGGCGGTTCTTTTTGCTTTTCGCGGAATCGCGAACAAATCATCGAATTCCGAATTCCCTTCAGTCTGCCGATGTGCTGACGGACTTGTTCCGCACGAACAGAATCAGCGACTGCTCGTCACTGTCGTAGATGGTCGTCGCGCGGAGCGCCGTGCGCAGGAACATGTCGGAGATGTACACCTCGCCGTTGTCCAGCCGGACGGCGCCGGATTCCATCGCAATTGCGCTGCCATCCACCATCACGGACAAACCGCTGTCCGTCTCGCGGATGACGACCGTGTAGCCTGCCGCGGACAGCACCCACACGCCGCTTTCGCTGACATCCAGCTGCCAGTCGTCGATGCACGCCGCCAGCTCGCGCAGGGACATGACCGGACTGCCTACTGTGTTCACCCACAGGCTCGGACGGCGCGTGTAGCCCACGCCATCCTGCGTGACGGTCATCGTCAGCGTCGCGCCGCCGTTGCCCAGGATGATGCTGCCGTTGGGCAGGAGCGTCAAGCCATCCGGCGTATATACCGGCGCTTCGGTCGTCACCGTATCCACCGGGAAATTGCTGGACGCGCCCGGCAGAGGCAGATCATCCGCCGGAGATGCTGTCGGCGCGGCGCTCGGCGCGGGCGTTTCCGGCGCGGGGGTCGGGGTCGCCGTCGGCGGCACGGTCGGCGGGGAGTAGGGCACAACGTTCGGGTCTTCAAACAGGCGCGTTTGCGTCGCCTGACCCGCAATGCCGTCCACGGACAGCCCATTCGCCTTCTGGAAGCGGCGGACGGCGGCGGTCGTCTTGCTGCCGTACGCGCCGTCATCCTCGCCCTCTGCCAGATAGCCCAGCTCAATCAGCTTTTTCTGCACCTTCAGCACGCCTGAGCCGCGGTCTTGCCATTGCACGGTCCTGTAGCCCATGTTGGGCGTAATCGTGGGTTCGGGGATGGGCGAGACCGTCGGCGTGGCGGTGGGCACGTCGGTTGCGGCGGGCGCGTTGGGAATCGGGGATGCCGTCACGTTCGGCGGCAGGGGCGTCGGGGTCGGGACATCCTGCGGCAGCGGCCCCTCCTGAACGGAGAAGGCGACGGTCAGCGCGACATACGCCAGAAGCGTTTTCAAAAAGTCCATGAGGAATGTTCCTCCTTGCATTCTAAATCAGCTTCTATTATACGACAAAATTCTGGTTTGCGCAACCTGATAGCGCGTTTTTTCCGTTTGCAGATTGTAAAAATTACGGATTCGCGCTATAATGGCGGCAGGAAAAACTCATCAGCAGGAGGAATCAGCCATGAAAGAACCGATTTTGGTGATGATGGCGGCGGGCATGGGCAGCCGCTACGGGGGACTGAAGCAGCTGGATCCGGTCGGCCCGGACGGCGAGGTCATCCTCGATTACAGCCTGTACGATGCGTACCAGGCGGGCTTCCGCCGTGTCGTGTTCCTGATTAAGCACGAGATCGAGGATGCCTTCAAGGCGATGGTTGGTTCGCGCGTGCCGGCGGGGATGGAAGCAAACTACGCCTTCCAGCAATTGGATAAGCTGCCGGAGGGCTTTTCCGTCCCGGAAGGGCGCGTGAAGCCGTGGGGCACGGGGCACGCGGTGCTGTGCTGCCGCGAATTCCTCGATGCGCCGTTCCTCGTCATCAACGCGGACGATTACTACGGCGCGGGCGCGTTCAAGCTGGCGTATGAGTACCTGCGGACGCTGCGGGGCAAGCGCGGCGAGTACTTCATGGTCGGCTACGCGCTGAAAAACACGCTGACGGAGAACGGCTATGTGTCGCGCGGCGTGTGCACGGTCAACGAGTTCGGCTTCCTGAAGGAGGTGCGCGAGCGCACGCACATTATCGCCAGCTGCGACGGCCCGCTGTTCACGGAGGATGGCGAAATGTACCGCCGCCTGCCGGACGATACGACCGTCAGCATGAACTGCTGGGGCTTTACACCGGATTTTCTGGATGCGCTGGCGGAGGGCTTCGTGCCCTTCCTGCGCGACGCGATGGAGAACAATCCGATGAAGGCGGAGTATTACCTGCCGACCGCCGTCAGCCGCCAGCTTGACCGCCAACGGGCGACGGCGCGCGTGCTGACCTGCCCCGACCGCTGGTACGGCGTGACGTACCACGAGGACAGGGCGGTCGTCGCCAAGGCGATGCTGCGCAAGGCGGAGGAAGGCGAGTATCCGCGGCCGCTGTGGGGGAAAAAATAATTCGGAATGAGTGTGCTGGTGCGGAAATAATTTGCGCGGAGTGCTTGCATTTGCGGCGGGCGTGGTGTATAATCACAGCAGAGCAATGAACGGTTCTGACGCGGGAATTGCCCCCGGAAAGCGAGTGCGCGGCGGTGGAAGGCGCATGGGGAGCGGGCGCGTCATCCCGACCGGGAGCTGCGGCTAATCCCCGCCGGTTCGTCTCCGAGAGCGGACGCAAGAGAGAGGACAGGGGGGAACATCCGCCTTTGCCCTAAGCCGGGTGGTACCGCGAAGCAATGCAATCCGCAATGCCTTCGTCCCTGCAAGCATAGCAGAGGCGGAGGCTTTTTCTCATACTATTTCCAGATTCGCCTGTGCTATCTGCTTGCGCCTTTTCCCCGCTGTCGTCCGCTCATTCCACTTAGCGTAGCGCTGCTACGCTGCGTTTCATTCGCGTTAGCCAGCGAGAAAAATTCGCGGCGCATCTTGGCGCATTCTCATCAGGAAATAGTATCGCCTCGAATCATCAATCATCAATCATGGAGGGAAAAAATCATGGCCAAGGAAAAGAAACAGGAATTTGTCACCCACATCACCCCCCGCGACGAGGATTTCTCCCAGTGGTACACCGACGTTATCCTCAAGACGGAATTGTGCGACTACGCGCCCGTTCGCGGCTGCATGATCGTGCGCCCCTACGGCTACGCGATTTGGGAGCGCATTCAGGCGGAAATGGACAAGCGCTTCAAGGAAACGGGTCATCAAAATGTGTATTTCCCGATGCTGATTCCGGAATCGCTGCTGCTGAAGGAGGCGGAGCATGTGGAAGGCTTCGCGCCGGAAGTGGCGTGGGTGACGCAGGGCGGCACGGAAAAATTGCAGGAGCGTCTGGCAGTGCGCCCGACCTCCGAAACCATCTTCTGCACGATGTACGCCAAGTGGGTGCAGACGTGGCGTGACCTGCCGATGAAGTACAACCAGTGGTGCTCCGTCATGCGCTGGGAGAAGGCGACCCGCCCGTTCCTGCGCACGAGCGAGTTCCTCTGGCAGGAGGGTCACACCATCCACGCGACCGCCGAGGAAGCGCAGGAAGAAACGATGCAGATGCTGCACGTCTATCAGGAAGTGGCGGAAAACGTGATGGCGCTGCCGGTGTATGTCGGGCAGAAGTCGGAGAAGGAAAAGTTCGCTGGTGCGCGCGCGACGTACTCCATGGAAGCCATGATGCAGGACGGCAAGGCGCTGCAGGCAGGCACGAGCCACAACTTCGGCACGAATTTCGCCGAGGCGTACGGCATTCAGTTCCAGAACAAGGAAGGCAAGCTGACTTACGCCGAGGAAACGAGCTGGGGCGTATCGACCCGCCTGATTGGCGCGATTATCATGACCCACGGCGACGAGCGCGGCCTGCGCCTGCCCCCGCGCGTTGCCCCGATTCAGGCGGTCATCCTGCCGATTGCGGCGCACAAGCCGGGCGTGATGGAGGCGTGCGAGAAGCTGTTTGAGGAATTGAAGGCGGCGGATATTCGCGTCAAGCTCGACGACCGCGACACGGTCTCCGCAGGCTACAAGTTCAACGACTGGGAGATGAAGGGCGTGCCGGTGCGCCTGGAAGTCGGCCCGCGCGACCTCGAAAACGGCGTCGTGACTGTGTTCCGCCGCGACCTGTGCGAAAAGGTGACGCTGCCGCTGGAAAATCTGGCAGACGAATTGAAGGCGCTGCTGGACGACATTCAGAAGACGCTCTTTGACCAGGCGAAGAAGTTCCGCGACGAAAAGACCCACGTCGTCCACAACATGGAGGAACTGGGCGCTGCCGTCGAAAATGGCTTCGCGAAGGCCATGTGGTGCGGCGAACGCGCGTGCGAGGACGAAATCAAGGAGAAATTCAACGCCTCCTCCCGCAATATGCCCTTTGACCAGGAAAAGGAATGGTTCGGCGATACCTGCGTCTGCTGCGGCAAAAAGGCGAAGAAGGTTATGTATTTCGCGAAAGCGTACTAATTTTCCCAGCAAATTGCCTGAAATTTTCCCGAAAGGCGCGAATTAACCATTTACAAACGGGAAAAAATCTGATACAATAATGGATGGGTCTGCGAACCGTTTGCGCGGACGACCGAAGACTCCGACGGCGTACTGCGTGAACAGGCGATTGCCCACGGGCATTGCCCGAAATAAAAATTTGGAGGATGAAATTCCATGACCAAGAGCGAAATCATTGCCACCTACGCCCAGCATGAAGGCGACACCGGTTCTCCCGAAGTGCAGATTGCCCTGCTGACCGAACGCATCAACCACCTGAACGAGCACCTGAAGACCAACCGCAACGACCACCACTCCAACCGTGGTCTGCTGCTGATGGTCGGCCGTCGCCGTGGTCTGCTGGAGTACCTGAAGAAGACCGACATCGAGCGTTATCGTGCGCTGATCGCTAAGCTGAACCTGCGTAAGTAATTATCGCAGAACTCGGCGGCTTTGCGCGCAAGAGCCGCCGTCTGGAGACACGCGGCAGGGGAGAATCCCCCTGTGCATTCCTCCTCACGGCGGCTTTTTGCGGCAAGGCGGCGCAGAACATGGGCAGGGTCTGGAGATGTTATCCCTTGAAAATCCCGAATCGCCTGATTCAGGGGGTTTTCATATGATAGCATCTCCGGGCGGTTCGGGAAGGCGGATGGCTGCCTTTCTACGACTGAGTATAAGGAGATTCTCAATGGAAAGCAAAAAGTACAGCATGGATCTGGCGGGCCGCGAGCTGACGCTGGAATTCGGCAAATACTGCGAACAGGCGGCTGGCTCCGTCTGGGTGCATCTGGGCGATACCGTCGTGATGGTGAACGCGACGATGGCGCCGACCCCCCGTCCCGGCGTGGACTTCTTCCCGCTGGCTGTGGACGTGGAGGAAAAGCAGTACTCCGTGGGCAAGATTCCCGGCGGCTTCATCAAGCGTGAAGGCCGTCCGACCGAAAAGGCGACCCTGACCTGCCGCCTGATCGACCGCCCGCTGCGCCCCTTGTTCAACAAGGGAATGCGCAACGATGTGCAGGTTGTTGTGACCGTGCTGAGCGTTGAGCAGGACGTGCCGCCGGAAATCCCCGCGATGATTGGTTCGTCCATCGCGCTGGCGGTCAGCGAAATTCCGTGGAACGGCCCGACGGGCGCGGTGGTTGTCGGCCGCGTGGACGGGCAGTACGTCATCAACCCTGATGAAGAGCAGCGCGCAAAGAGCGATATGCACGTTTACCTCGCCGGCACGAAGGACGCCATCATGATGGTGGAAGCGGGCGCGAACGAGGTCAGCGAAACGGCGATGCTCGATGCCATCATGTTCGGTCACGAGTACATCAAGCAGCTCGTCGAGTTCCAGGACAAGATTGTGGCGGACATCGGCAAGGAAAAGGTCGAAGTGCCGCTGAACGTGACTGGCGACGACGTGAAGCAGGCCGTGCGCGAATTCGCCTACGACAAGTGCGTGTGGGTGTTTGACACCTTCAACCGTCAGGAGCGTCAGGCGCGTGAAGCGCAGGTCAAGCAGGAAACCATCGAAGCGCTGGCGGAGCAGTTCCCGGAGCGCGAAGCCGAAATCGCCGATGCGCTGTACTACCTGAACAAGGAAGTCATGCGCAAGAAGATTATCGAGCAGGGCATTCGTCCCGATGGCCGCGGCGTGACGGAAATCCGCCCGATTTGGTGCGAAGTGGGCGTGCTGCCGCGCGTGCATGGCTCTGCCGTGTTCACCCGTGGTCAGACGCAGGCGCTGACCGTGACCACGCTGGGCTCTACCAGCGAGGGTCAGGTACTGGATGGCCTGTCCAGCGAGGACTTCAAGCGCTACATCCACCACTACAACATGCCGCCGTACGCCACGGGCGAAGCGGGCCGCCTCAAGAGCCCCGGCCGCCGCGAAATTGGCCACGGCGCACTGGCGGAGCGCGCACTGCTGCCCGTCATCCCCTCTGAGGAAGAGTTCCCCTACGCAATGCGCCTGGTGAGCGAAATCCTGTCCTCCAACGGCTCGTCCTCCATGGCGTCCGTGTGCGGTTCCACCCTGTCCCTGATGGACGCGGGCGTGCCGATTCACGCGCCGGTCGCGGGCGTTGCGATGGGCTTGATTAAGGACGTGGAGTCCGGCAAGGTGGCTGTCCTGACCGATATTCAGGGCCTAGAAGACTTCCTGGGCGACATGGACTTCAAGGTCGCTGGTTCCATGAACGGCATCACCGCCATCCAGATGGACATCAAGATTGCGGGCATTGACCGCACGATTCTCGAAACCGCGCTGGCGCAGGCGCTCAAGGGCCGCCTGTTTATCCTCGAAAAGATGCTCAGCTGCATCGGCGAGCCGCGCAAGGAACTGAGCAAGTACGCGCCCAAGATTGTCCGCTTCACCATCAATCCGGAGAAGATTCGCGAGGTTATCGGACCCGGCGGCAAGATGATCAACAAGATTATTGCCGAAACCGGCGTGAAGATTGACATCGAGGACGACGGCCGCGTGTTCATCTCCACCCCCGACGCGGAAGCTGCCGACAAGGCGCGCCGCATCATCGAGGGCATCGCGAAGGACATCGAGGTTGGCGAGGTGTACACGGGCAAGGTCGTGCGCATCATGAACTTCGGCGCGTTTGTCGAGCTGCTGCCCGGCAAGGACGGCATGATTCACATCTCCAAGCTGGCGAACCACCGCGTGGAGAAGGTCGAGGACGTTGTGAAGATTGGCGACACGCTGGAAGTGAAGGTCGCGGAAATCGACGCGCAGGGTCGTGTGAACCTCGTGCGCAACGACATCACCTACGACAACACCGCCGCGGCTGCCCCGCGTCGTGCGGAAGGGTTCCGTGCGCGTCCTCCGCGCCGGGATGGTCGGAACTAATCGCGTTTCCGACAACCTTTCGGCGGATGAATGCCATCCGGCTGAATGACTTCTGCATAATTGGCTGATTTTGCAGCAGAGGGTTTCGCTCCTGCGGGAGCGACCAAAGGGCAACGGAAACGGACGAAGTCCGCGATCGCCCCCTTGACCCCTTCGGCGATCGCCACTTGCATAGTAGGTCGTAACTGGAACATTAGAAAACTGGATTATCATAGAAATTCGCAAAAGTCCCTGCGATTGCACCGGGCTTTTGCGAATTTTCTGCTTTTTCGGGGGAATCGTACGAAACGATGCAATTGTGCATCAGAAAGGAATCAAATGGATAGCATACTGAAAAACGTAGCGGGAGCTGATGAATGTATGCGTGACGAATGGGTGCTGCCCAATGGCCTGCGTGTGCTGGGGGAACGCCTGCCGCATCTGCGGTCGGTGTCTATCGGCGCGTGGATGCATGTGGGTTCGATGATGGAAACGCCGGAAGAAAACGGCCTGTCCCACTTCATTGAGCACATGATTTTCAAGGGAACGACGAAGCGCACCGTCCGGCAGATTGCCGAGGAAATGGACGCGGTCGGCGGGCAGCTGAACGCCTTCACGGGCAAGGACTGCACCTGCTGCTACGCCAAGGTCATCGACGAGGACATCGAACTCGCCATCGACATTATCGCCGACATGGTGATGAACGCGACGATGGACGAGAAGGAGCTGAACAAGGAACGCGGCGTCGTGCTGGAAGAAATCTCGATGGACGAGGATTCGCCCGAAGATTTGGTGCATGACCTGCTGGCGAAGGCACAGTTTGGCACACAGTCGCTGGGGCAGCCGATTCTGGGGCCGGCGGAACAGGTCGCGGCGTACACCCGCGCCAACTTGATGGACTATAAGAACAAGCACTACCTGCCGAGAGAGACGGTGGTGGCGCTGGCGGGCAACTATGACCCCGCGCAGGTGCAGGCGCTGATGGAAAAATACTTCGGCACTTGGCAGGGCGGCGAAAGCGCACTCGTTGTGCCGAAACAGCAGGTTTTGACCGGACGGCGCGTTGTGAAGGAAAAGGACACCGAGCAGCTGCACATCTGCCTTGGCTATCCGGGATTCGCGTACGGCACGGACGACGTGTATGCCGTCGCGGTGATGAACAACGTGCTGGGCGGCGCGATGTCCTCCCGGCTGTTCCAGCGCATCCGCGAAGAACTGGGCATGGCGTACTCCATCTACACCTACCCGAACTCGTATCAGGGCATCGGCACATACGGCATTTACGCCGGCATCAGCCCGAAAAACGGCGATAAGGTGCTGGAGGAAATCGACAGCGAACTCAAGCGTTTCCTGAAGGACGGCATGACGGACAAGGAGTTCCGCGACAGCAAAACGCAGCTTCGGTCGGGCTATTTGATGGGGCTGGAAAGCTCCGGCAGCCGGATGCAGGCGATGGGACGCTCGACGCTGCTCAACGGCCATCCGACTGACCACCAAAAGACGATTGCCGCCATCGAAGCCGTGACGCCGGAAATGGTGATGGACGTGGCACACAAGGTGCTGACTGCCGAGCCGTGCCTGGCGGTGGCGGGCAAGGGCGCGGAAAAATACGCGGAGTAAAGAGACATGAACGAACGGATTATCGCGCTGGACATCGGCGACGCGCGCATCGGCGTGGCGGTTTCGGACGCGTCGCGCCTGATTGCCACGCCCATCGACACCATCTACCGCGTCGGCTACGGGCCGGACGTACGCAAGGTGGTGGAAATCTGCCAGCGCTACGACACGACGCAGGTGCTTTCCGGCTGGCCGCTGAATATGGACGGCACGGCGGGCTTCCAGTCCGAAAAGGTCAAAGCGTTTTGCGAACAGCTGGAAAAAGCGGGGCTTTCGGTCGTCTATCAGGATGAACGCCTGACGACTGTGACCGCGACGAACGCGCTCATCGAGGGCAACATGCACCGGGCGGAGCGCAAGCACAATGTGGACAAGGTAGCGGCGGCGGTGATTTTGCAGCAGTATCTGGACACCTGCCGCAACCAGCAGCAACAGGAGGCAGCGAAAATGGAAGAACAGGACAACATCATTGAACTGATTGACGACGAGACGGGCGCGCCGATTCGCTTCCAGCATCTGGCGACGATTGAGCACGAGGGCGAACTGTATATTGCGCTCTCCGAGGCGGATGCGCCGGAGGACGGGCAGTGCGAGGTGTTCATCATGCAGGTCGCGCAGGAAGAAGATGGCACGGAAAGCTACATTCAGGTGGAAGATGAGGCCGTTCAGCAGGCGGTGTTCGACAAATTTCTCCAGCTGGTGAACGAGGGTAGCGGCGATGACGAATAACGACGAGGGCAGCAAACTGGAAGCAATGGGCGAACCGCTGATTGAACTGACTGCCCCTGACGGCACGGTGATGCGCTTCCGCTTCGGCGCGGTGATTCCGCTGGACGACATCGAATATGCCGTGCTGCTGGAGATGGAGAACAACCCCAACGGCGAGGAGCAGGTGCTGGTGACGCGCATCGAGCCGACGGACGACGGCGGCATGACATTCGTGGTTGAGGAGAACCCGCAGAAGGTGGAGCAGGTGTTTAACAGCTACGTCAACCTGCGCACGCAGGAGGGATTGACGGGGCTGTAACACTGCGCGAAAGGAGGGCATCCGCCCATGAAAAAAGGAAAAAAGCGACTGCTTCTGGGATGGATTTGCCTGCTTCTTTCGTTGTGTATGGTGACGGCCGCATCCGCCGAAACGGACGGCACGCCGATTCAGCCCTGCCATCAGGTGACGATGACCGAGCGGAAATCCACCGCGCAAAACGGCGCGTCCATCAGCGTGTGGCACATCACAACCGCGCTGGGCACGGTGGATACCGAGCTGAACGCGCTGGCGGATGACTACGCGGCGGAACTGTCGCCCCTGCTCCAAAAGCCGGGCAGGGAGCGCACGCAGAACAGCGCGCTCACCGTGCGCATCCTCCACAGCCGGACGGGAATGAACTGGATGAGCTTCATGGTGCAGGCGCGGCTGGAGTACCATCGGCAGATTCAGCAGGTGCGGTTCACCACGCGCACCTACGATATGCTGACCGGGCAGCGAATCACGCTTGCCGACATTTTCCCGGCGGATTCGCCCGCGTGGGAGCTGCTGGAACAAGCGGTGCGCGACGCGGCAAGCGCCTATTATCCGGACGAAACGCCCGATGCGGCGGCGGTCGAGGCGCTCTGCGAAAATCTCGCTCAGGCGGACTTCATGCTCTATGGCATGTCGCTGGTCATTCCGCTGCCGTCGGTCTATGAAAATCATCCGCAGCTGATGCAGGCGACGCTGTACTACCCGCAGATTCGCGCGTACATGACCGAAGAAGCGCAGCGGCAAACGGACAACGCGAGCCTGTACCGCTTCTGCGCGCTGACGTATGACGACGGCCCGAACCAGTGGATTACGCCGCATGTGCTGGATGCGCTGATGAAAACCGGCGCGCGCGCGACGTTCTTCCTTGTCGGCAGCCGCGTCAGCAACTTCGCCTATCTGGCACGGCAGGAGCACGACGAGGGGCACGCGATTGCGACGCACTTCTACGAGCACCTGTACGCGAATCAGGAGCAGGGCGGCAAGTTCCGCGCCATGTACGACAAGGTCAACCGCGCGCATATCGCCGCCATCGGCATTGCCCCGGCGTATGCCCGCGCGCCCGGTGGACAGTGGCAGCGCATGGGCAGCTACGGCGTCGGCTGGCCGCTGATTCAGTGGACGGCGGAAGCGCAGGACTGGAGCGGCGGCGATCAGGGTCCCGATGCCTACCGCACCGCCAATACCATTGCCGCCAGCACCAAGGACGGCGGCATCATCCTCATGCACGACATGAAAATCAACTCCGCCAAGGCGACGGAGATGTTCATCCCGAAGCTGGAGGAGCGCGGCTTCATGCTGCTGACGGTGGACGAGCTGTTCGCCAAGGACGGCGTGACGCTGGAAGCGAATCAGGCGTACTGGCGCTGCCTTGACGGGGTCACGACGCAGTATTAAGGCACTACCGCACAATTCGTTGGCAGCGCTGGCGATGCCTTTTCTGCCATCTGTAACCGTACGATTCCGCAAAACCGCTGCCGCAAAATGCAGAGGACAGCGAAAAGGCGGGAAAATGCGTGTGTACCTGTGCCGCTGTCTCTTTTTGCGCAAACAAGTGCGAATTTTGTATTTTCCACACGAAAAACAGCGCAAGGGAAGTGCCGACAAGCCGGACAGCCGCCGCCGCTCTTTCCCGCAAGAAATGGAAGAGGCGGGGGAAGTCCAGAGGGGGCTGAAGTCCAGACTTGCACCCTCTTCAGCCCCCTCTGGGCGCTCTTTGGTTACTTTCTGGCGCGCCGGAAAGTAACAACTTTGCGTCCGCAGACGTGACGGAAGCAGCGAAAAAAAATCACCCTAATTTTTAGGCAACACCGCACAAATGAGGTGGTCGGCTGGCGAATGGATTTTTCGTCAGATGCAAATGCAAATTTCGAAGGTTTACTGGCGGTAAATCGAGAAATTTGCATGACGCAGATGGCGGAAAAGACATCGCCAGACGCGCCGCCGAATTGTGCGGTGGTGCCTTAGAACCAGCTGCGGCTTAGCGCATGAAGCCGCAACATTCGCGCGCATTGGAAAGGAGCATTCCGATGATGAAGAAGTACATTGCCTGCCTGCTTGCAGCTATCCTTCTGCTGACGATGCTGCCCGCATCCGCATCGGCGGAGGGCGGAATGCAGGCGTGCCACCGCGTGACGGCGAAGTATACCGATTCCAAGCAGAGCAACAAGAGCGGTATCCGGCTGTGGTCGGTCAAAACCGCATTGACGAGCGTCGATGACGAAATCAATGGGCTGGCGCAGGCGTACGCGGACAAAATCGCCCCGACGCTCCAAGCAGGGAAAGCGAACGGCGATAAGAATAGCCGGCTGGATGTCGAAATCCGCCATAGCAAAACGGGGCTGACGTGGATGAGCTTCCTTGTGCAGGCGCGCACGACCTACCACCGCGACCTGATTGCGCAGGAGTTCACCAGCCGCACGTTCGACATGACGACCGGCGAAAGAATCCTGCTGACGGATATTTTCCCCGAAGGCAGCGAGGGCTGGACGATTCTGCGCGAGAAGCTCGAAGCCCAAATCAACTACTATTTCCCGGATGAAACGCCTGACCCGGATGCCGTTGCGCAGGTGCTGTCGGACGAGGGGCTGCGGAATCTCGACTTCACGCTGCACGGCATGTCGCTGGTCATTCACCTCTCGGCGGACGCGTTCTATCCGGAGCATCACACGCTGATTGAGACGACGCTGTTCTACCCCGACATACGCCCGTACATGACTGAAAAGGCGCAAATCGAAACGGACAATCTTTCCTATTATAAGACCGTCGCGCTGACGTTTGACGACGGCCCGACGCGCACCAACTCCACCAAAGTCCTCAACAGCCTGATGGAGGTCGGCGCGCCGGCTACATTCTTCATGATAGGCAAGAACATGAAGCCCTACGCCGATTTGGTGCAGCGCGCGCACGACGAGGGTCACGCCGTCGCCAGCCACAACTGGACGCACGGCGACGCGCGGAAAATCAGCGCCGCTGCCCTCCGCGCTATGCCGGAGAAGGTCAACAAGGCGTTGATTTCCATCATCGGCATCCCGACGCGCTATGACCGCGTGCCCTATGGCGTGTATCCGGCGATGATCAAGGCGAAAGTCGGCTGGTCGTACATCCAGTGGTCGGTGGATACCTACGACTGGCGCGGGCGCAGTACGTCGCTGATTATGAGCAAGACGAAGAAGCAGTTCACCGACGGCGATATTGTGCTGATGCACGACATCAAGGACAACACGCCAAAGACCGCGAAAGTGATGGCGGAATGGCTCTACGAGCAGGGGTACATTCTGCTGACGGTGGATGAGCTGTTCGCCAAGGACGGCGTGACGCTGGAGCCGGACACAGTGTATTTCCGCTGCGATGACGGCGTGACGACGATTAAGAAGTAACGGGGGTGCAAGGGATGAAGCGAATCGCCGCGATACTGCTGGTACTGTGCCTTCTGCTGGCGCAGGCGCTGGCAGAAACGACCATCGACCCGAAGGAAGCGCGAAACATTTCCCTGACGGAAGCGGGGACGAACGAAACGCCCGACGGCATCAGCCCGACGACCGGGCGGACGCTGAGCAAGCTCTATGTGCCGGAGGGGTACGCGGGGCTGGCGGCGACAGGGCGCTATCTGCCCATGCTGGTGCAAATCGGCAATGACGGCGGCGGCGTGGGCAACCGCGCGCCGTGGGGCGTGGCGTATGCGGATATCCTCTACGAAACGCCGCTGACAAGGAGCCACGAAACGCGCATCACCGCCGTTTTTTCCGATATGATCCCGGATTCGGTCGGCTTCGTGCGCTCGGCACGCATTGGGCATGTGTGGCTGAGCGAGGAGTGGGGCGGCGGCTTCCTGTTCTACGGTCAGCAGGAGGTGGAAGGAAGCGACGTGAAGGCGGAAATCAAGCGGCTCGGCGCGGACCTGAGGAGCGTTATCTTCAGCGGCATTACGGGCGGCACGAACTTCAAGCGCTACTTTACCAGCCGCGCGGGCGCGAAATCCCCTTATGATGTGGATGCGAACGTCGCCGCGATGAGCCGCCTCGTGGCGGAAGACCACGCCGCGCCGAACCACGCCTTCCGATTCACCGACGATGCGCCCGACGGCGACAGCGCCACCCGCGTCTACATCAAATGGGGGGAAAGCGCGAAGCTCTACAACTCGCGCCTTGTCTACCGCAAGGAGTGGAACGGCTACCTGCGCTACATGGGCACGAGCAAGACGAACTGGTACGCCGACCGTGATTCGGACGACAGCGCCATTGCCTTCCAGAACGTGATTGTGCAGTTCACGCGCGTGGACTACAACCACAACAACAAGAATGAGCCGATTATGTACGTCATCGGCGAAAACGGCGAAGCGGCGGAGGGCAATGCGGATTTCTTCCTGGGCGGCAAGCATATTTCCGGCTATTGGAAGCGCGACGGCATGACCTCCCGCACAGTCTACTACGATGCAAGCGGCGAGGAAATCGCCCTCCTGCGCGGACGCACGCTGATTGTCATTTTCCCCGATGACGCGGCGTCGAAACGCTCGGTGTCTTACGAGTGAGCAAATGCATATCTCGCAGGGCGGGAGAATTTGTGCCGCGCCAAAACAATTGGAAACGGCATGAAAAGCTGTCATTTCTTTCTCCGGGCATTGCGTCCCGGAGTTTTTTGTTGCCGAAAAAATAGGAAAATGATAGCCAAATATGGAAAAAACACTTGACAATCCTTTCCGAAAATCGCTATAATTAATGTCTACTGAATAACCATCCGTTTTTCACGTGATTGCAGAAGTCCGAGTAGCCAATCCAGAAATTGCAAAAAGGCGCACTGAATCTTACGCAGATTCAGCAGCAAAATGGACAGAGCAACCACATGCGCAGCCGTTTCTTCCAGCTTCGCTGTCACCAGCCCCATTCCACACTTACGTTTTCCCAAACTGAATTTGCGTTCTACCTCGACCCGTTCGCACTCGTCCCGGTAATCCTGAGCCTTGTTCCGATCCTCTCCCTTTTTGGGTCTTCCCAGAGCTGGCCCGGAAAGCCGGATTCCCCGCGCTTTGCAGTAGCTGAGATTCTCACGGTTCCGGTATATCTTATCTGCCAGTACCCGACTGGGGTAGTGTCCCTCGCGCTTGTGGAAATTTTCAATCATTTTCTGGAGCTTGGTCGCTTCGTTGTAAGCATCAAAAGAACGGTATTCCAGCCTTGTCCAGCCGTCTGTGACACTGATATCCAGCTTCATGCCAAACTCCACGGGTTTGCCGACCTTTCCCCGCACTATAGGGCGCACAAAGGGCTGGCTGACGCTGACTATTCGGTTCTCAACGCTGTGGGTATGGTTGTCATACATGTACTTTTGCTGCTCATAAATCTTACGAATCGTCTCCAATCGCTCCGTTTGGTGAATATTCAGTGCCTTTTCCTGATTCAGCTTCCCGTCAATGGCAGCAAGGTCTCTTTTCAGATAGTTCAGCTGCTTCCCAATGGCTTTACGGGTCATCTTTGCGGTGTGTTTGCGGCAGCGGACATACTTCAGATAGTCTTTCCGGGCTCGTTTGCGATAGGTACGGGGCTTCTTGCCGTCGGTGGGGCTGTGGAGAATATCCAGCAGCTTCTCAGCATTTTCTCTGGCTTCATTCAGAAGGGAAACATCCTGGGGATACCGGATATTGGACGGTGCGCAGGTGGCATCCACGATTATCGTGCCGCTGTTCCCTCCACCATCGGGCTTGTTATCATCCTGGTTATCGCTATCTTCTGTTTTCTGTGCTTCTTGGATGACCATTTCATTGATCTGAGCCAGAACTTCCGGCGTCAGGCGTTTTCGGAAATGCACCATAGAGGACGCATCGAAGGGCAGTTTGCTGTCGTCATAGCCCGCATACCCACAGAAATACTGCAAATATGGGTTCTCCTGGATCTGCAAAACAGTTTCCACATCGGAATACCCGTATTCCCTCTGGATGAGACAAGCACCCAACGCCAACTGAAGCGGCTTGGCCACATTCCCGGTCTCGGAAGGAAACAGATCCGCGTACTTTTCTTCAATCTTGTCCCATGGGATGCTCTGCGCTTTCTTCACCCAGCGGTTGTCTTCCCGCAGGCGCATACCCATGGGCTGCTGAAAATCTGACAGACTGATCTGTCCGTTGCTGTACCGATACATACACGTTCCCTCCAAGTGCAAGGGTTTTGCCCGCTTTTTGTCGTTTCCCTTGCACCTATTATAGCACAGATTGCCGGGATTGCCTTGTGTCGCAATGCTTTTTGGGTTGGTCAGCAGACATTAATTAAACAGGTAAATTCATACGATTTCTGAATCAACATGAGCCATCTGCCTGCACGTTTTTCCCTTTGACGTCCGCGCATTTCACTTCGCGGCAGCCAGATGAAAAAATCCGCAGCGTATTTTGGCTTGTTTTCATTCGGAAATCGTATCAGGTTGAGGGAGTGGAATTGGGAAATGGAAAGCGGTGCAAACACAAAGGAAGTACTGACCCCGAAAAACGTCTATCGCTTTTTGACGGATAATCTGCCGGGGCTGTATCCGCATGGCGTGATTCCCGCGGCGGAACGCAAGGGATTGACGCTGGTGAAGTTCTGGGCGCAGGTGCTCGACGGAATCATTCCGCCGGAATGGCACGCGTCGCTCTTTGCGGGAACGCAGCGCTCGCGGCGGCTGAGCGACATGATGAACCGCACGGGCGTGCAGCCGCTTCCGCCCAAATTGCAGCAGGAGATGAATGCGCTGCTGTCCGGGGAGACGCTGATTCGCCTGAGCCAGCAGGTGCAGGATTTCCTGCGCAGCGCGCACTACGATGCCGATGCCCTCACGCGCGCCCTGCCCGACTTCGTGCGCATGATGATGGAAAACGAGGAATGCATGAAGCCGGAGCATGTGCAGGTGTTTGAGAACCTGCGGCAATCGCGGGAGACGCTGCCGCGCACGTTTGTGGACATGCTGACGCTCTCGTGGCTGGTGCTGCTGGCGTTCTACGGGCCGGAAATGGGCAGCCGCGAGCTGCTGGACTTCTGCCAGGCGCAGGAGCACTCGGCGCAGGCGCTGTATCTGCTTTCGTCGCATGTCACGTTCGGGCGGCGCGTGCCGCTGTCGATGACAGGGCGCAACTGCGAATTGTGCCGTCAGGGGCTATCAAAGGATGAATACGTCATGGATGCGGCTTCGTGCCTGCCGCAATTGACGGACGCGATTCGGCAGGGCGGCAAAATCGCTGTGACGGGCATGGGCGGCATCGGCAAAACGGAAATGACCCGGCAGGCGCTGGCGGCGCTGGCAAAGGAGGAGCTGTTCAGCCGCATGGCGTGGGTGCAGTACGAAAACAGCCTTGCATCCAGCCTGCGCATGGCGTTTGACGGCTTGGACGGCGTGGCAGAGGAGAACGTGCTCTCAACAGTGCGCGAGAAGCTGGAAGCGCCCTATCAGGGGCGGACGCTGCTGCTGATTGACAGTGTCGATATGCCGCCGGAAGCGGACGAGGGGCTGCGCGAGATAGAGCATTGGGGCTGCGATGTGCTGGTGACGACGCGCTTCCCGCTGGGCGAGGGTTTCCGGAATATCGCCGTGCCGCTGCTGTCGGAGGAAGCGAGCCGGGCGCTGTTTGTCCAGCACGACCCGTACTTGAAAGGCATGGGCAGCGCGGAAACGGAGGCGCTGCATCAGGTGCTTTCGCGCGTGGCGGGGCATCCGCTGGCAATCATCCTGCTGGCGCATCTGGCGAAGATGAAGCGCTGGACGATGAATCAGCTGCTGGAAGAGCTTGACCGCATCAGCCCGGAGGGACTGCGGCTGGCGGGCGGCAAATTCAGCGCGATTGCGCAGAGAATCGCCCAGATGGTGTCCACCGACGCGCTGACCGACCGCGAAAGGCAGGTGCTGGCGGTTTTCGCCACGTTTCCGGCGTGGACAATCCCGGTGCGGGACGCGCTGACCCTCCTGCGCGACTTCGGCACGGAGGATGAACTGCTGTCCGCGCTCGAAACGGCGGCGGATTACGGGCTGCTGACGTCGAACTGGCGCGGATACGCCATGCACCCCGTGCTGGCGGAGAGCTTCCGGCCGCTGCTGCCGCCGATGGAGAAAGTGCCGAGGCTGGCGGAGATTTTCCGGGAACGCGCAACGCAGTCCGGTTCGCTGGAAAATTGCAAGGGCACGACGATGGCGCTTGCCCTTCATGCAGTGTCAGATTTCTTTGATGCGCCGGTTGAACTGATGTCAGGCATTTCGATTGGCGTGGTGGAACTGCTGGACACGTCGCGGGAGGAGATTCCAGCGGCGCGTCTGGCAATCTGGCGGCAGTACAAGCAAAAAGAGTCCCAGCAGACAGCGCAGGGACGCTTCCTTGATGCAGAAATGAAGCTGGTACTTGATGCCATTCAGGGTGGCGAATTGCAGGCGGATGCAGAACAGATTATTGCCCAGCTGCCGGGGGCATCCGACAAAAATGCAATGGACTTCCTGACCATCAATACGATTCTTGTGCAGCGCGTGAATCGCGAACTTTGCGTTCGGATTATCGAACAGGCGGATCAGCTGATTCAGCCGGACAGCCTGCAGTATGCGGTATACCGTGCGGAATCTGTCTGCGCCAAGCAGCTTGTGGGCGTGTCCGTGCCGGATGAAGAGGTTAATCAGGCAATTTCGTACTTCAAAGAACAGATGAAGAATCCGAAAAAGCTTCATGATGCCGCAGGGCGCTTGGGAGCGCTGCTCAGCACCACGATGCTGAGCGGATGGTGGGGGAAAATTAAGCCGTTTGCGGATGAACTGGCGCAGATTGTGGATGAAAAACATATCCGCAACACGGAATCCGACCATGCATTGGGCATGATTTACCGCCATTTGCAGGAATTTGACAAAGCTCTCATGTACGAAAAGTATGTGGTTGATGCTATTCAGCCGGAGACGCTGCAATATTATCAAGTGATGGCGAACTACCTTGTTATCAAGCAGGAAAGCGGACGCTGCTTGGAAAACAAGGAAATACTGGAGGAAGAACTGCCGAAAATCGCGGAGAAATTCGGCAAGAACAACGGATTGTATGCCATTTGGGCACATTCCTACTCGAAGGTGCAGATGGAACTGCGCCGCCCGGAAGAAGCAATGCGGCTACTGGACGAAATTTACCCGATTGTTATGGCACACATGGGCGAATGGAACGCAAAGGTGCTGCAAATTGCGTACATTTCCTGCTTGGCGATGACGAATCGAGACGACGAGGCACGGGCAAAGGCTATGGAACTGCGCGCATATTTTGTGAAAGCGGCTGGGGAAGAATCGCCGCAGGTACATGCCATCGACCAGACGGTGCAGAAGGTCAACGAAGGTTTCTTCCACAAGGAGAATAAATCCAAACAGGTATAATTCGGCAAAAAACACGCGGATATTGACAACCTGCAATGTAACCTGCTTGACAATCCCCATTGTCGCCGTATAATGGAAAGCGGAATCCTGCATTCGGATAACCATTTTCTATTATACGGCATTTTTTGCTGCCGGACGCAAAAGAAAGGAAATGCACATGACGCTCAAGGAATTTTATGCCGCAGTCGGCGGCGATTATGACGCAACCCTGAACAGAATCCCCAAGGAGTCGATGGTGCTGCGCTTTGCGAAGAAGTACGCCGACGACAAAACATACCTCCAGCTGACCGAAGCGGTGAACGCGCAGGACTGGGAAACGGCGTTCCGCGCGTCGCACACGCTCAAGGGCGTGGCGCAGAACCTCGGCTTTGACGGGCTGTACCGCGCCGCGTTCGCGCTGACGGAAGAAATGCGCGGGGGCAAGCCGCTGAAGAACGCCGCCCTCTACGACGCCGTGACGAAGCAGCAGCAGATTGTGCTGGACGCCGTGCGGCAGCTGGCATAAGGACAAAAAACATGCGTGAACAGAAGTGGAATCTTGGGCGGCTTATCGGGAGGAGCAGTGCGCTGCTTCTCCTGTTTGCGCTGCTCTTCCTGCCGTCGGCGCGGGCGGAGGAAGGGGAGAATCTGCCGAAAATAATCATCGGCAGCGACGAATATCAGCCGTACAGCTACTACAACGTGGATGGCGCGCCGCAGGGCGTGGACGTTGAAATGGCGCGCGAAGCCTTCCGGCGCATGGGCTATGAGCCTGTCTTCCGCCATGTGGCGTGGGAGGATAAGGACGAAGCGCTGGCAGACGGCACGGTGGACTGCCTGTGGAGCGGGTTCATGATGAACGGCTGCGAGGACAAGTACACATGGGCGCGACTCAACCTGTTCAGCCGTTTGATGGCGGTGGTGCGCGCGGACAGCGCCTATGCGGATTTGGCTGATCTGGCGGGCTGCCGCGCGGCGGTGCAGGTGACGAGCTGGGCGGAATATCTGCTGATTCGGCAGGATCAGCCGGGCATCCCGAAGGTCAAGGCGGTGTACAGCTTCTCGTCGATGGAGGAGGTGTTCGCCGTTATGCGCAAGGGCTACGCGGACACGATTGTCGGGCATGAGTGCGTGCTGAACATCTTCCTTGCGGAGAATGAAGGACGCTACCGAATGCTGGAAACCACGCTGGGCACGGCGGAACTCGGCGTTGCGTTCCAGAAGGGTGCGCACGAGGAACTGGCGCGGCAGCTGGAGCAGACGCTGACCGAAATGGCGGCGGACGGCACGGTGGCGAAGATTTTGACGACATACGGCATCAGCGGCATCGTCCGCATGGGAGGAAGCGAAAGCAAATGAAACGGAAAACCTCTCATAAGCGGCACGGCTTCATCAGCATGTTCTGGATGCCGCTGACACTGTATCTGGTAATGCTTGTCACATCCTTTGTTGTGCTGACGTGGCACGATACGCGCAATGTCTGGGAGGCAATGGATGAAACGCTTGACTTTGCGGTGGCGCGGCTCGAACAGTATTCCAACGTCATGTCGAACGACCGCGCCATGAGCGAAATCCGCCTGCTGGACAAAACGGCGGAACTTAGTTCCCGCATCGCAGAAGCGGGGCTGATAACAAACGAACAGCTTGACCAGTACGCTTATGCGCAGCGGCTGACGGGCATCGTCATCCTCGATGCGGACATGAACACCGTCGCCCAAACGACAATCGACGGCGACACGGCGGCGGCGCTGCATTCAATGCTGCAAAAGCCGACGGTGCGGGAGATTGTGGATTACCCCGTGAAGGCGTACATGACACGGACGCAGGTGGGCGACCGCCTGGTGGATTTTGCCGCCGTCGCGCGCGAGGACGCGCGGGGGCTTGTTGTGGCGTACGCCGAGCGCGAGGAAGAGGACGAGAGCGACATGAAGCTGGAGACGCTCTTCAGCGGCTTCACGTTTGAAATGGACGGCGCGGTCACCGTGTCGGACGGCAGAACCATCATTGCCTCCAGCAGCGCCGAAATCATGGGGGGCGACGTAAAGGAAATCGAGGGGGGTCGCATCCCCCATGCGCAGTGGGACGAATCGGGGCGGCTGCACATTGCTGACGGGCTGAAGGCGTGGTCGGGCAAGCGCACGGCGTTTGAGAACTACTCGGTGTACGCCATGTTCCCGGATCGTGCCGTCTACAATTCCCGCAACACCATTATTCTCTACGGCACGCTGATTTACATGGCAATCTGGCTTTGCTTCGCGTGGCTGCGCGCCCAGCAGTCCCGCCGCGCACTGGAGAGGAACAGCGAGCAGGCACGGATTATCAGCGCCATCAGCGAAATCTACTGCTTCACGTTCCTTGTTAACGTCCAGCGCGGCACGGTGCGCATCATCAAGCACCCGATGGAGCAGCTGATGAAGACGGACCGCGCGTGGAGCATGAACGAAGTGGTGCGGATGCAGGCGGAACACAACGTTGCGCCAGATTTCCGCGAGGCGTTCATCAGCTACTGCGACCTGACGACCTTGGCGCAGCGCTTGAAGGAGAACCCGAACCTGACGCTGGAGTTCCGCGACCCGAAGGAAAAGGTGTACCTGATGACGACGCTGCCGCAGAACTACGACCGCCGCGGCAGGCTCGAATCGGTGCTGATGGTGACGCAGGACGTGACGGCGGAAAAGGAACGCGAACGCGACTATCAGCTGCAATTGAAAAAGACGGCAGAGGACGCCGAACGCGCCAACATCGTCAAAACGGACTTCCTGCGCCGCATGAGCCACGATATCCGCACGCCGATTAACGGCATCCGCGGCATGGTGGAAATCAGCCGCCGATACGCGGGCGACGAAGCGAAGCAGGAGGAGTGCCGCAAGAAAATCATGACCGCATCAGGCTTCCTGCTGGATTTGGTCAACGATGTGCTGAACATGAACAAGCTCGAATCCGGCGCGGTGACGCTGGAAGAGAAGCCGTTCAACCTGCGCCAGATGGTCAACGAAATTGTGACGATGGTGGAGGGGCAGGCGTGGCACGAAAACGTGCAGGTGTCCTGCAAGACGCTGGCGTGGAATCACGAAAACCTGATTGGCTCGCCGATGCACCTGCATCAGGTGCTGCAAAACGTTGTCGGCAATGCGGTCAAGTACAACTGCCCCGGCGGCAGCGTGACCATCTCCTGCGAGGAAAAGACCTTTGACGGTACGACGGCGACGTTCCTTTTCACCTGTGCCGACACGGGACGCGGCATGAGCGCGGCGTTCCAGCAGCACGCGTTTGAGACGTTCGCGCAGGAGGAATCCGGCGCGCGCACGGCCTACAAGGGCACGGGGCTGGGGCTGCCGATTGCCAAGGAACTTGTCGAGCAGATGGGCGGCAAAATCCACTTTGAGAGCGAACTGGGCGTCGGCACAACGTTCTACATCACCCTGCCGTTCCGCGTAGATCCGAATCCGCCGGAAGCAGAATCCGCCAAGCCGGAGCAGGCGGCGTCCATCAAGGGCGCGCACATACTGCTGGTGGAGGATAACGAGCTGAACATGGAAATCAGCCAGTACATACTGGAGGGCGCGGGAGCGATTGTCGCTCAGGCGTGGAACGGGAAGGAGGCGGTTCGCCGCTTTTCCGAAAGCGAACCGGGTACGTTTGACTGCATCCTGATGGACGTGATGATGCCGCTGATGGACGGACTGGAAGCAACGCGGACGATTCGCGCGATGCAGCGCCCGGATGCGGCGACCATCCCGATTGTGGCAATGACCGCGAATACCTTCTCCGAGGACGAACAGCGCAGCCGGGCAGCGGGCATGAACCTGTTCCTGAACAAGCCGATTGACGCCCAGAAGATGCTCAGCACCGTTGCACAGTGCCTAAAAATACGGCAACAAGACAACTGAATATCGGCAGCGGCATACTTGTGAAAACCTTGACAAGTACAGAAACGCGGTGTACAATAGAGCCATGATCGGCGCGATTCTGAAAGGAATTCCGAAAATACAGGACGCGCGAAAGGAAGGGTTTGTTTTATGAAGAAGCTGCTTGCGCTGGGTTCTGCGCTTGTGCTGGCTGTCTCGGCGATGCCGGCAGTGCTGGCGGAAGATACGGATGCGTTCACCTCTGCGTCTGTGTCGAGCTACTATGGGGATTTCGCCCTGACCGGGGATGACCTGATGAACGCCATCAACTCCTTCTCCGGCACCTATCTCATCTGCACCACCAATCCCGACGGCACGCCGAACGCGGGCGTGTTCATCTTCGCGTGCGTGAAGAACGAGGACAAGTACTACATCCAGATGGGTCTGGCGGAGAACCAGACGAAGCAGAACCTGCTCCGCACGGGCGAGGCGCTGGCGGTCTATGCCGCGACGCCGTCTGCTGAGGAAGGCGCAAAGCCTTACATCACCGCCGGCGCGCGCATGAAGCTCAAGCAGGTGACGGACGAGGAGCTGCTCAAGGTGCTCAACACCAAGAACAGCGAAACGGCGCTTTTCTTTGAAATCACCGAAATCAAGCCGCTGGGCTGATTGACGGCGGCAGGGCGCACCCTCTTCCCAATGCGAAGGGGGTGCGCTTTTTTGGTTTTTCACGGAAACTTGGGGGAAGAGCAGCTTGGGGGGCGCGTCTGCGGACGCGCAAAGTTACTGGCAGGGACGCTTCGCTGCCTGCACCTTTGTTGAGCACGTTTGGCATACTGGTCGCCCGTGGAACTGTTGGGGCGTTGCCCCAAACCCCACAAGGGACGCTGTCCCTTGACCCTGCAAGGGGCAATTGCCCCTTGACCCCTCCGCGCGATTGAGTTGGTCGCGCTTTCATGCTCCTTCCGCGTGCAGCTTTTTGGGGCTTCGCCTAAGCCTTTGTTTGCTCCCCCCAAGATTCCGTGAAGAACCTTTTTTCGGGGAATCTGCGGCGTTCGCACGCATTCCAAAACACTCAAAATCCATAGGAATTTGCATATTCCTCTTGACAAGCATGGGAATCGGGAGTAAAATCCTATTGCGGAAGTAGGTTATAACTCACCGCACAAGAATGATCTATCAATCAGCCAGAGAAAGGGCTTTTGCAATATGAAACACGCTGAATTGCTGTCCGTCCGCGACCTGCACGTTCAGGTGGGCGAAAAGGAAATCCTCCACGGGGTCAACCTTTCCGTCGGCACGGATGAAACCCATGTCCTCCTTGGCCCGAACGGCACGGGCAAATCCACCCTCGGCTATGCCATCACCGGCAACCCTGCCTATCAGGTGACGCGGGGGAGCATCACGTTTGACGGCGAGGATATTACTTTGATGCCCGTCAATGAGCGCGCGAAAAAAGGCGTTTTCCTGTCCTTCCAGAATCCGCTGGAAGTGCCGGGCGTGACCCTGAGCGCCTTTATCCGCACGGCGCTGGAGCAGAAGAGCGGCAGCCGCATCCGCCTGTGGGACTTCAAGAAGAAGCTGAAGGAAACGATGGCGCTTTTGTCGATGGATGAAAGCTACGCCGAGCGCGATTTGAACGTCGGCTTCTCCGGCGGCGAAAAGAAGAAGGCGGAAATCCTGCAAATGCTGATGCTCGAACCCAAGCTCGCCATTCTGGACGAAACCGACTCCGGTCTGGACGTGGACGCGGTGCGCACGGTGTCCGAGGGCGTCCGCCTGTTCCGCGAAAAGACGCACGGTTCGCTGCTGATTATCACCCACAGCACGCGCATTCTGGAGGCGCTGCGCGTTGACCGCACGCATGTGATGGAAAACGGCGTCATTGTGCGCGAAGGCGACGCGGCGCTGGTGGAAGAAATCAACGAAAAAGGCTTCAAGGGCTGATGGGGGAGCGGCATGACAGTGAAGAGCCAAGTTGCGGACATTGACCGCAGCATTTATGATATTCGCGACGCGGAGCATGACGCGTACCGCATGGAAGCCGGCTTGACCCCCGCCATCGTCGAGAAGCTGTCCAAGGAGAAGAACGACCCGGCGTGGATGGAGCAGTTCCGGCTGGAATCGCTGCAAATCTACAATAATATGCGCGTGCCGGACTGGGGGCCGTCGCTGGACGGGCTGGATATCGACCACATCGCGACGTATGTCCGCCCGAACACGAAGATGCAGAACAACTGGGAGAACGTGCCGCAGGACATCAAGGACACGTTTGAGCGGCTGGGCATTCCGCAGGCGGAGCGCAAGTCGCTGGCGGGCGTGGGCGCGCAGTACGACTCGGAGCTGGTGTACCACAACGTGCGCGCGGAAGTGGCGGCGCAGGGCGTGGTGTACACCGACATGGAGAGCGCGCTGCACGGCGAATATGCCGAGATGGTGCGCAAGTACTTCATGAAGCTCGTCACCCCGCGTGACCACAAGTTTGCGGCGCTGCACGGCGCGGTTTGGTCGGGCGGCTCGTTTGTGTACGTTCCCAAGGGCGTGCAGGTGTCCATTCCGCTGCAATCGTATTTCCGCCTGAACGCCAAGGGCGCGGGGCAGTTTGAGCATACGCTGATTATTGTGGACGAGGGCGCAAGCCTGCACTTCATCGAAGGCTGCTCTGCCCCGAAGTACAACGTGGCGAACCTCCATGCCGGCTGCGTGGAGCTGTACGTCAAAAAGGGCGCGAAGCTGCGCTATTCGACGATCGAAAACTGGTCGAAGAACATGTACAACCTCAACACCAAGCGCGCGCTGGTGGAGGAGGATGGCACGATTGAGTGGATTTCCGGCTCGTTCGGGTCGCATGTGGGCTGCCTGTATCCGATGAGCATCTTGAAGGGCGACCGCGCCCGCATGGAGTTCACGGGCGTGACGTTCGCAGGCACGGGGCAGAATCTCGACACGGGCGCGAAGGTCGTGCACGTTGGCAAAAATACCAGTTCGTACATGAACACGCGCTCCATCAGCAAGAGCGGCGGCATCAGCACGTTCCGCTCCAGCGTGGTGGTGGAGAAGAGCGCCAAGCAGGCCAAGAGCGCGGTATCCTGTCAATCGCTGATGCTCGACAGCGAGAGCCGCTCGGACACGATTCCGGCGATGGACATCCGCACGCGCGACGCCGCCATCGGGCATGAGGCAAAAATCGGCAGCATCAGCAACGACGCGGTGTTCTACCTGATGAGCCGCGGCATGAGCGAAGAGGACGCGCGCGCGCTGATTGTCAGCGGCTTTGCGGACAACGTGTCCAAGGAACTGCCGGTGGAATACGCGGTGGAGATGAACAACCTCATCCGCCTTGAAATGAAGGGCAGCATCGGCTGAGCGGAAAGGAGCATCCATCAATGGAGAAAATGACCATCAATCAGCTGCCCAGCCGGACGTGGAATCGTCTGGGCGTGAATGAAACAACGATTGACTGGGACGAAAGCGCGACGGTCGTGCTGCCGGAAGAATCCGCAGAGAAAACGGATATGCTGATTGCATCAGACGCGGCGTATGCCCGCAAGCGCGTGACCGTTCAGGCGGAGAAGGGCGCGAAAAAGTCGCTTTTCCAGACCCTGCGCACGGCAGGCAAGCTGCATGTGCAGACGGAGCTGACCGCCGAGGACGGCGCGGAAATGGAACTGATTCAGCTGGTCGTTCCGGGCGAAAACTCGCTGGTGTATGATGAAGTCATCGGGCACTGCCACGGCAGCGGGCGGATTGTGCTGCGGCAAGTGACGCTGGGTCACGGCGATGTGTACGCGCAGACGGGCATCGGGCTGGACGGCGAGAACGCGTCGTTTGCGGCGAATATCGGCTATCTGGCGCGGAAAAATCAGACGCTGGACATAAACCTTGTCGTCAACCACTGGGGGAAAAAGACAAAGTGCGAAATTAACGCGTCCGGCGCGCTGAATGACGCGGCGAAGAAGATTTTCCGCGGCACGATTGACTTCAAGCGCGGGTCGTCCGGGTCGGTCGGCAGCGAACAGGAAACGGTGCTGATGCTGGGCGAGGACGCGGTGAACAAGACCGTGCCGGTCATCCTCTGCGCGCAGGAGAATGTCGAGGGCACGCACGGCGCGACCATCGGCGAGATGGACGACGACACGCGCTTCTACTTCGGCAGCCGCGGCATCGACCGCGAAACGGCAGAAAAACTGCTTTCGCGCGCGGCGATTGCCCGCGTGGCGCAGCAGGTGAAAAGCGAAACGGCGCGCGCGGCGATACTGAACGAACTGGATGGGGAAATGGATGAAAACGACGGATTACAGGCGTGATTTTCCGCTGCTGATGCAGGAAACAGCGGCGTATCTGGACAACGCGGCGACGGCGCAGCGCCCGCAGTGCGTGCTGGACGCGGAAAAAACGTTCTATGAGACGCAGAACGCCAATCCCCTGCGCGGGCTGTATCCGCTGAGCATCGCGGCGACGGAGGCGGTGGAGGAAGCGCGCGTGGCGGTTCGTGATTTTCTGCACGCCAAGAGCAGTCAGGAGATTATCTTCACGCGCAACACGACCGAGGCGCTGAACCTCGTGGCGTACAGCTATGGGCTGTCTCACGTCCACGCGGGCGACGAGGTGGTGGTGTCCATCCTGGAGCATCACAGCAACCTGCTGCCGTGGCAGATGGTGTGCCGGCAAACGGGCGCAACGCTCAAATTCATCGACTGCGAAATGGATGGGCGGCTCGACCTGAACAAAGTGGCGGAAGTCATCACGGAGAAAACGAAAATCGTTGCCGTGACGCACGTTTCCAACGTCATCGGGCGCGTCAACCCGATTCGCGAAATCGCGGATATGGCGCACCGTGTCGGCGCGGTCATCGTGGTGGACGGCGCGCAGTCTACGCCGCATATCCCCGTGGATGTGCAGGCGCTGGACGCGGATTTCCTTGCGTTTTCGGGGCATAAGGTGTTCGGCCCGATGGGCATTGGCGCGCTGTACGGCAAACGCAGGCTGCTGGAAAAGATGCCGCCCTTCCTCTCCGGCGGGGAGATGATCGAGTCCGTCACGCGCACCGGGGCGACGTATGCCGAGCTGCCCTACAAGTTCGAAGCGGGCACGGGCAATGCCGCCGGCGCGGTTGGGCTGCACGCGGCGATTCGCTATATGCAGTCCGTCGGCTTTGACACCATGCACGAGCGCGAAACAGCGCTGGTTGCCCGCATGATGGCGGGGATGGCGGATATGCCGTTCATCCATGTGCTGGGGTCGGAAAATCCTGAGGAACACAGCGGTATCGTCACGTTCACGGTGGATGGCGTGCATCCGCATGACGTGAGCGAAATCCTCGCGGCGGACGGCGTGTGCATCCGCGCGGGGCATCACTGCGCACAGCCGCTGCTCAAGCACCTCGGCTGTTCCTCGACGGTTCGGGCAAGCTGCGCGTTCTACAACACGCCGGACGAGGTGAATCGGCTGCTGGACAGCCTGAAAACAATCAGGGAGCGGATGGGCTATGGAAAACAGGAGCTTTTATAACGAAATTCTGACAGAACACAACATCCATCCGGAGTTCAAGCACGACCTGCCGGACGCGAACATCGAGCTGGAAGGCGTCAACCCCAGCTGCGGCGACGACATCACGCTGAAGCTGAAGGTGGATGGCGACGTGATTACCGACGGCGCGTTCATCGGCGACGGCTGCGCGATTTCGCAGGCTTCGGCGGACATTATGCTGGGCATGATTGTCGGGCGGAAGAAGGAAGAAGCGCTGCGCTTGGGTGAAATCTTCCGCAAGATGATTCAGGGCGAAGCGACGGCGGAGGAAATCGACGAGCTGGAGGAAGCCGGGGCGCTGAAGGATATTTCGCACATGCCCGCGCGCGTGAAGTGCGCCGTGCTGGGCTGGCGGACGCTGAAGGAAGCCATCGGGGGAGAAGAAAAATAAGAAAACCGGACGGGGCGCAAAACCTCGTCCGATTTTTTGGATTAGAATCCCATTAGAAATGCGGCAAACGGCAGGAAAAGCGGGCGCGCACGCCGAAATCCTCCATAAGAAAGGGGGATGCGCATGAAAGAAATCATGCTGGACTTCGGCGCGATTCTGTCTGACCTGTTTCATGCGCTGCGGTCGGGCGCGAAGAAAGTACTGATTGCGCTGGCGGTGCTGACGGCGCTGCTGACCGCGCTCGTTCTGTATCTCATGACGCCGCACACGGAGATTCGGTCTTTGACGGGCTTTCGGTGCTACTTTGTGCCGCGCTGCGAGGTGAATTACCAGTCCTACCACCGGGACAACGACCTGTACAATATGGGCATTTACAAGCTGAACGGGCAGGACGCCGCGCGGTTTGTGTACTGGGCGCAGGAAAACGGCTGGTCAAAGATGCCGCTGACGGGCGAAGCGCTGACGAGCGGGATGCTCGATGAGGAGACTTGCCCGGAAGCGGCGGAAATCAAGCAGGTGACGCAAGGGTTCTGGAAGCAGACGAACGGCATGGCGCTGTTCGTCTTTGATTCGCAGACAGCGACGCTGTATATTCGGAAGATGCCAAGATAGATAAGGCAATTGCAAACAGAACCCGACCGGGCAGGGGAGAAATCCTCCGTCCGGTCGGCTTTTTGCTGTGGGATGTTTGTAAGCAAAAGAAAAGGTCAAGGCTTTTCAACCTTGACCATCCGTGGAGCATAGGAGATTCGAACTCCTGACCTCGACAATGCGAATGTCGCGCGCTACCAACTGTGCTAATGCCCCAAGCGCTTATTCTCTTTGTGTCAGGCGGTGAAGCGCTGAGCACAGAAAGTATTATAGCATAGTTCTCGGAAAAATGCAAGGGGTTTTTTGAAATTTTTTCGGGAAAATTGCAAACTTTTTTTCAGGCGGCATTTTGGACAGATTTCAGAATACACGTTCGCTTATTTTGCGCGAAAAACTGCTTTTCTGCCCGGCGACTCTTGTGCATGTGCGCCGATTATGGTATAATGCCCATGATGAAGCAAACGGAGGAGAGAACGGATGGATGCAGAAATGCTGCGGAATGTGCTGACGATGCTGGGCACGGTGCTGGGCGCGATTTTGGTGCTGATGCTGGTGGCGAAAATCACGAGCATGGTGCATGTGGAGGCGGACGATGCGCGCGCGCCGATTGACAGCATGGAAGCGAGCGTCGTCGGCAAGCGCACGCTGGTGACGCAGGAGGACGGCGCACCGAAAACCATCTACTATATGACCTTCCAGAAGGTGAACGGAATGCGGATGGAGCTGGAAGTGCCGGGCGAGGACTACGGCTTGGCGGCGGAAGGCGATCAGGGCGTGCTGGTCGCGCGCGGGGAAGAATTTATCGTCTTTAAGCGAATGATTTGAAATTATTGGAGCTTCCCAAACAAGTGGCGGCACCGAAGGGGTGGAGGGGGCGAGCGGAAAGCCCCCTCCTCGCGTCCGCAGACGCGAAATCCTCTGCAATAATCGCATACTGTAAGGAGTAAAACAGAAATTATGGCATATCAAGCACTCTACCGCCAGTGGCGCCCCAAAGACTTTTCCAGCATGGTGGCACAGGAGGCAGTCATCTCCACGCTGCGCAATCAGGTGATGAGCGGGCGCGTCGCCCATGCGTACCTCTTCTGCGGCAGCCGCGGCACGGGCAAGACGTCCACCGCGAAAATCCTCGCGCGCGCCATCAACTGCGAGCATCCCGTGGGTGGCGACCCATGCGGGCAGTGCGAATCCTGCCGCCGCCTGCTGGCGGACGAGTCGATGGACGTGATGGAAATCGACGCGGCGAGCAACAATGGCGTCGAGGAAATCCGCAATCTGCGCGAGACGGTCAAATATCCGCCGCAGCAGGGGAAATACAAGGTCTACATCATCGACGAAGTGCACATGCTGTCCACTTCCGCGTTTAATGCTTTGCTGAAAACGCTGGAGGAGCCGCCGGCGTACGTCGTTTTCATCCTCGCGACGACCGAGCCGCAGAAGCTGCCCGCGACGATTCTAAGCCGCTGCCAGCGCTTCGACTTCGGGCGGATTCCGGCGCGCCAAATCGCGGGGCGGCTGCGTCAGGCGGCGGAGGGCGCGAAGGCGGAAGCGTCGGAGAACGCGCTGATGCTCATCGCCCGCGCCGCAGAGGGCGGAATGCGCGACGCGCTGTCGATACTGGACATGTGCCTGGGCTATTCCAATCAGGTGACGGAAGACCTCGTGCGCAATGTGCTGGGCACGAGCGACCGCAGCTTTCTCTTCCGCTTTGCCGATGCGCTGGAAAAAGAGGACGCGTCCGCCGTCATGCGGATGATTGACGAATTGATGCGCGCCGGACGCGAGCCGATGGTGTTCGCCAAGGACGTCAGCCAGCACCTGCGCGCGCTGCTGATTGCCAAGTGCAGCCCGGACGACCTGAGCGCCCTGCTTGACCTGACGCAGGAGGACGCGCAGGAGTACGCGCAGCAGGCGGAAAAATTCACCACGACGCGGCTGATGAACATGCTGGAATTGTTCATGCGCGTGGAAACGGATTTGCGCTGGGCGTCGTCGCCGCGAATCGTACTGGAAAACGCCGCGCTGAAAAGCTGCCTGCGGACGAGCGAGGCGGACACCGCGGCGCTCAACGACCGCATCGGCGAACTGGAAAAGCAGCTGACCGCCTTGCAGGAGAAGCTGCAAAGCGGCGCGTTTACCCCTACGCAGCCCGCGAAAAAGGCGGCAAAGCCTGCATCCGAGCCGAAGCAGGAAGCGCCAAAGCCCGCCGCACCTGCCGTGATGACCCCAACGGGCAAAACCGACGCGGACGCGTGGAAGGAAGCCATGAACATCCTGAAGCGCTCCGACCCCGGCACGTTCGCGATGCTGACGATGGGCAAATACGCCGGGTGCGACGGCGACACCTACCGCTGGCAGGCGCCGATGGGGCAGGAGCTGTACGTCGGGCTGATGAATCAGGAGAAGAAGCGCGCGGCGATTGCGTCGGCGCTGACGCAGGCATCGGGAATGCAATGCCGCTTTGAGGCCATCGGCGCGGTGAAGGAGAAAAAAGCCGACCAGAGCGACGAATCCTTCCTCGCGGAGCTGGAAACGACCTTCGGCAAGGCGAACACGATGGTGCAGGAGGACGTGAAGGGGTGAGCAGCGCGGACATTCGCAGGATGTTTGCCGGACTGCCGGGTGCGCACGGCATCATCGAAGCGGCGCTGAACGGGCAGGGGCGCGTGATAACGGATGATTCGGCGCGTCCGAGCAGCGCGGCAGTGCTGGCGGGCGATTTCCTCTTCTTCGGCGGCGAACCGTCGGAAGAATTGGTGCGGCGCGCACTGAACGCGGAGAATCGCGCGTGGATTGTGCAGGGGAGCAGTGCGTTTCTCGCGCTGGTGCAGGCGCAGCGGTCGGGAACGTGGTCGGAGCGCATCGCCTTTGACCCGCACCGTCAGCCGGAGGATGCGCACCTGACTGCGCTGCTGGCGAATCTGCCGCAGGGCGTGACGCTTGTGTCGATTGGCGCGGCGGAAATGGCGTTCTGTCGCAAGACTCCGTGGGCGGCGGACTTCGTGAGTCAATTCACGGAGGATGAATATGCGCGCAGCGGGCTGGGCGTGCTGGTCTGCGCGGACGGGGCGTTTGTGTCCGGCGCATCCAGCTACGCGGCGTATCCCGGCGGCATCGAGGTGGAGGTGGATACAGCACCGGCGCACCGCGGATACGGCTACGCGACGCTGGCAGCGGCGAAGCTCATCTTGACGGCGCATCAGCAGGGGAAAATCGCGACGTGGGACGCGGCGAATGAAACATCAGCACACATTGCGCAGAAACTGGGCTATCGTGTAACCTGCGCCTATCAAGTCTTCACAACGGCGTAACCATTGGCGCACCCGTCAGGATGATTCGCATTCCGCGTTTCCTGCCGGGTGCATTTTTTGACGAAATTTCATCGGTTCGGACGATTTTCACAAAAATCCTGCTGGATTCCTCAGAAAAACCACAAAATTTTTCCGGGCAGCAGGAAATAGGGGGAAGATGTAGAATAAGAAAAGTCGGGCTAAATTGTAACCTCAACTTTTCCCGCCCCGAAAGGGGCATGACATGGAGGGAGTTTTGAACATGAGTGAGCAGAACCTGAAGCAGGTGCTGGCGAAAAAGCAGAGCATCCTGCAGGGAGACGCGGAACGAATCGCAAAGCAGCGCGCGGCTGGCAAGCTGACCGCCCGTGAACGGGTGGCGAAGCTGCTGGACGCCGGCTCTTTCGTGGAGACGGACGCGCTGGTATCCCGCAATGGGGATTACGCCGGGGTCGTGACCGGCAGCGGCACGGTGCAGGATCGCCCTGTGTACGTGTTCGCGCAGGATTTCACGGTGCATGGCGGCGCGATGGGGCAGATGCAGGCGCAGAAGATTGTCAAGGTGCTGGATCTGGCACAGAAGACGGGCGCGCCCGTGATTGCCCTGTGCGACAGCGCTGGTGTGCGCATTGACGAGGGCGCGGCGGCGATGAACGCCTACGCTTCCGTTTTCACCCGTCTGGCAAAGCTCAGCGGCGTGGTGCCGGTCATCGCGCTGGTACTGGGCCCGGTGGTCGGCGGCGCGGCAATGATCGCCCAGCTGGCTGATATCACCATTGAAGCCGAAAACGTTGGTCAGCTGATGGTCTATGGCCCGCAGGTCATGAGCGCCATTTCCGGCAAGACGGTGGATGCCAAGGCGGTCGGCGGCGCGAAGACGATGGCTGCGCAGGGCGGCGTCGCGCTGACGGCGAAGGACGAGGACGAAGCCATCTCTATGGCGGTGCAGGTGCTGGACTATCTGCCCGGCTGCAACGCGGAGGATGCCGCGATTGTTGATACCGACGACATGAACCGCATTCTGCCCGTGCTGGACGCGGCGGACGCGGAAAGCCAGCTGGCTGCCATGGCGGACGGCGCGGCGTATGTGGAGCTTTTCAAGGACTACGGCAAGGAAATCCGCGTTGCGCTGACCCGCGTGGGCGGCCGTCCGGTCGGTCTGATGGTTGGCAACGGCAAGGAGAACGACGGCGTGCTGACGGCGCAGTCCGCAAGCAAGGCCGCGCGCTTCATCCGCCTGTGCGACTGCTACAGCCTGCCGGTCGTCTCCCTGATCAACAGCAAGGGCGTTGCTGTCCCGGCGGTTGACGAGCAGGCGGCGACCATCAAGGCGACCACCCAGCTGCTTTACGCCTACGCGGAAGCGACGACGGCGAAGGTGTCCATCGTCACCGGCAATGCCATCGGTCAGGCGTATGTCGCCATGGGCGGCAAGAGCAATGCTGACGTCACCTACGCGTGGCCGGGCGCGGTGATTTCCGCCCTGACCCCCGAAGCGGCGGTGCAGGTGCTCTACACCGACGACCTGAAGGCGGACAAGAAGCCGGCGCTCCAGTCCCGTGCGGATCTGGAAGCGAAGTTCGCTGCGGATGTGGCGGACGGCGTGGCGGCTGCCGCGGCTGGCATGGTCGATGACGTGATTGATCCCGCCGAAACGCGCAAGTATGTCATTGCGGCGCTGGAGATGCTCTCCTCCAAGCGCGAATCCAATCCCCCGAAGAAGCACGGCAACCTGCCGCTGTGATTGAGGAAAGGATCGTGTAAAAAATGGGCTTTTTGAATAATCTGGGCTTCGGCTTGATCGTCACACTCATCGGCATGCTGACCGTTTTCTTCGGTCTGGTGCTGCTGATTGGTCTGATCAAGCTGATGGAAAATGCCACCGCGAACCTCGGCAAGGGCGGCAAGAAGGCAAAGAAGCAGGCGGAAGCGCCCGCTCCCGCGCCGGTTGCCGCGCCCGTGGTGGAGGAAGTGCCCGTGGCGGATGACAGCGAGCTGATTGCGGTCATTTCCGCCGCTGTGGCGATGATGATGGAGGATGGCAGCGCCTTCACGGTGCGCCGCGTCCGCCGCGTGCAGAATGCGCCCGCCTGGCAGAAGGCTGGCCGCGAAGAACAGGTGTACAGCCGCTTCTAATATACTATTTCCTGCATTCACCTGTGCCATCTGCTTGCGCCTTTTCCTTTCTGGCGTCCGTTCATTCCACTTAGCGTAGCGCTGCTACGCTGCGTTTCATTCACGTTAGCCAGAAAGAAAAATTCGCGGCGCATCTTGGCACATGCTCATTTGGAAATAGTATCGGCTTGAACATGACAACAAATTGAACGATTTTGACAGGAGGAAATCCCATCATGCGTACCTTCAATATTACGGTCAATGGTCAGACTTATGTGGTGGATGTGGAAGAAGTCGGCGGCGTGCAGACGGCTGCGCCCGTGCGCGCTGCTGCCCCTGTGGCGGCTGCTCCCGTGGCGGCGGCTCCGGCTGCTGCGCCTAAGGCTGCCGCGGCGGCTCCCGTGGCGGGCGGCGAACCCGTTAAGGCGCCCATGCCCGGCAACATCCTGGACGTGAAGGTCAAGGTTGGCGACACGGTCAAGGCGGGCACGGTGCTGTGCGTGCTGGAAGCCATGAAGATGGAAAACGAAATCCCCGCCCCCAAGGACGGCAAAGTGGCGCAGGTCGTTGTGACCAAGGGCGCGACGGTCGGCGCGGGCGACACGCTGGTCGTGCTGGCGTAATCCGACGTATTTACCGATCCCGAAGGAAAGTGAGCTGATATAATGGGAATCAATGTGGGCGAAACCCTCATGGGGCTCGTCACGACCTCGGGTATCTACCAGTATCTGACGAACCCGCTGGCGCTGATCATGGTCGCCATCGCTTGCGTACTGCTGTATCTCGCCATTGTCAAGCAATTTGAGCCGCTGCTGCTGCTGCCGATTGCCTTCGGTATGCTGCTGACCAACCTGCTGGGCAGCGACATCTTCCACGAAGAACTCTTCGCCGGCGGTCATGCCAACTGGGCGCTGTTCGGCGGCGCGGTCTTGATAGACGGCAAGGATTTTGTTGATTACGTGGGCTACATGGTCAATGCCGCCGGTCAGATTCTGACCAGCAACAATGTCGTGCTGGGTCACTTCGTCAACGCTGTCACCATCGACGACCCGACGAAGCTGGTGCCTTTTGCTGACATCCTGGCGCAGTTCGCCGCCAACGGCAACGCTGCTTCCGTCATTCTGGAAGATGCCTTCCTGAAGAACGGCGCGGTCTACACCGCCACCGGCGCGATGCTGGCGACGGCGGGCAAGACGATTTCCGCGGGTCTGCTGGACTACCTGTACCTCGGCGTGAAGCTGGGCATCTATCCGTGCCTTATCTTCATGGGCGTTGGCGCGGGCACGGACTTCGGGCCGCTGATCTCCAACCCCAAGACGCTGCTGCTGGGCGCGGCGGCGCAGCTGGGCATCTTCATGACGTTCATCTTCGCGTATGCCGTGTTCGGCTTCTCTGCTGCGGAAGCGGGCGCCATCGGCATCATCGGCGGCGCGGACGGCCCGACGGCGATTTGGCTGACGGGCAAGCTCGCCCCGCACCTCCTTGGCCCGATCGCGGTCGCGGCGTACTCCTACATGGCGCTGGTGCCTGTCATTCAGCCGCCGATTATGCGCGCCCTGACCACCGAGAAGGAACGCAAAATCGTCATGGAGCAGCTCAAGCCTGCCACCAAGACGCAGAAGATTATCTTCCCCATCGTCGTCACCATTCTGGTTGCGCTGCTGCTGCCGTCCGCTGCTCCGCTGGTCGGCTGCCTGATGCTGGGCAACCTCGCGAAGGAATGCGGCGTGACCGAACGTCTGAACAAGACAATGCAGAACGAGCTGATGAATATCGTCACGATTTTCCTCGGCATCACGGTCGGCGCAACGGCGACTGCCTCTACCTTCCTGACGGTGCGCACGCTTGAAATCATCGCGATGGGCATCGTCGCGTTCGGCATGGGCACGGCGGGCGGCGTGCTGCTGGCGAAGCTGATGAACAAACTCTCCGGCGGCAAGATCAACCCGCTGATCGGCTCTGCCGGCGTGTCCGCTGTCCCGATGGCGGCGCGTGTGTCCCAGAAGGAAGGTCAGAAGGCGAATCCCGCGAACTTCCTGCTGATGCACGCCATGGGCCCGAACGTTGCTGGCGTTATCGGCTCTGCCATCGCGGCTGGTGTGCTGCTGAGCATGTTCGGTTAATAGATACTATTCCCTGCATTCGCCTACGCCATTTGCTTGCGTCTTTTTGATTCTGGCGTATGCTCATTTGGAAATAGTATCAGCAGTCAGATGGAAACGTATCCAACGTATCCGGTCAGGGGCAGGGGAGTGCTTCTCCGCCTCTGACCGAACTGAAGGAGGAAATTCGTCCTATGGCAAAGGTTCAAATTACGGATACCATCCTGCGCGACGGCCACCAGTCTCAGGCCGCGACCCGGATGCGTACCGATGAGATGCTGCCTGCCTGCGAAATGCTGGACAAGGTTGGCTACTACTCTCTGGAGTGCTGGGGCGGCGCGACCTACGACGCGTGCCTGCGCTTCCTGAACGAAGACCCGTGGGAGCGGCTGCGCAAGCTGCGCAAGGCGCTGCCCAACACCAAGCTGCAGATGCTGCTGCGCGGTCAGAACCTGCTGGGCTACCGTCCCTACGCGGACGACGTGGTGGATTTCTTTGTCAAGAAGGCCGTCGAAAACGGCATTGACATCATCCGCTGCTTCGACGCGCTGAACGACCTGCGCAACATGCAGACCGCCGTCAAGGCGACGAAGAAGTACGGCGGCACGGCGGAAATCGCCATGTCGTACACCGAATCCCCCGTGCACAACGAGGATTACTTCGTCAAGCTCGCTGTGGACATCCAGAAGATGGGCGCGGACGTCATCTGCATCAAGGACATGGCGAACCTGCTGCTGCCCTACAAGGCGTACAGCCTCGTCAAGCGCCTGAAGAAGGAAACCGACCTGCCGATCGTCCTGCATACGCACAATACCACCGGCACGGGCGACATGGTGCTGCTCAAGGCCATCGAAGCGGGTGTGGACGTGGTGGATACCTGCCTGTCCCCGCTGGGCTCCGGCACGTCTCAGCCGGCGACCGAATCCCTCGTTGCGACCCTGAAGGGCACGGAATACGACACGGGCTTCGACCTCGACCTGCTGGCGCAGCTGGCGGCGCACTTCCGCGCGGTGGCGGATCGCCTGACCAAGGACGGCTGGCGTGACCCGGCGCGCGTGCTGGGCGTGGACGTCAAGACCCTGCAGTATCAGGTGCCGGGCGGCATGCTGTCCAACCTGATTGGCCAGCTGAAGCAGGCGAACCAGATGGACAAGTACTACGACGTGCTGGCGGAAGTGCCGCGCGTGCGCAAGGACTTCGGCTATCCGCCGCTGGTCACGCCGACCTCCCAGATCGTGGGCACGCAGGCCGTGATGAACGTGCTGGGCGGCGAGCGCTACAAGATGGTGCCGAAGGAATCCAAGGACTTGCTGGCGGGCCACTACGGCCGTCTGCCGGGCAAGGTGAACGAGGACGTGCGCAAGAAGTGCATCGGCGACACGAAGGTCATCACCCATCGCTACGCCGACGACATTCCGCCGGAACTCGACAAGCTGCGTGAGGAAATGCGCGAATGGTATCAGTGCGAGGAAGACGTGCTGTCCTACGCCATGTTCCCGAAGGTTGCGCCGAAGTTCTTCGAGTATCGCGCTGCCCAGCAGCTGAAGGTGGATTCCACCATGCTGAACAAGGCTGACAAGACGATGCCTGTCTAATAGGCAATACTATTTCCAGATTCGCCTGCGCCATCTGCTTGCGCCTTTTTCCTTCCGCCGTCCGCTCATTCCACTTAGCGTAGCGCTGCTACGCTGCGTTCCATTCGCGTTAGGCAGAAGAAAAAATTCGCGGCGCATCTTGGCGCATTCTTATCTGGAAATAGTATAATGGTCAGGGGCGAATCCGCATGGGTTTACCCCTGACCTTGTTGTGATTTTAGACAAAAAGCATCAAGTGTCAGGCTGTTCGCAGAAAATTTGCCAAAGTACATCTTGATTTTACCGCGCAAGTGGTGTATGATATAGATGCGGAGAATCGGGATTTTCCCTGAATCCGCAGTGTATTGTCCCACCAATTTAAAGAAAGAGGTAGGTTCTACATGGCAGAGCTGAATCTGAGCAAGTATGGCATTACCGGCACGACCGAGGTTGTGCACAATCCTTCTTACGATCAGCTGTTTGAAGAGGAGACCAAGCCCGGTCTGGAAGGCTTCGAGAAGGGCCAGGTCAGCGAACTG
>ENA-UEQO01000666-UEQO01000666.1-human-gut-metagenome-genome-assembly--contig:-NODE-666-length-39253-cov-10.076884_pt1 | contig 39253 bp, 25 predicted proteins | sample MGYA00242938_ERZ507940 | MGnify/ENA primary metagenome ERZ507940 (study PRJEB26167, sample SAMN06115517) | human gut metagenome | host: Homo sapiens | place: China:Chongqing | collected 2014-12-03... | reverse complement strand
CCTGCGAAAAAATGTCTTGCTCAGCGCAAAAATTTCTCGCTGCCGGTCACATTGGGAGTTTTCAGATACACCCTAAGTATAGCAAACCTCCCGTTGCGCTGGCAACGGGAGGTCGTTTATCTGCTGGATCTCAGCAGAGCATCGGTTTTTAATGTCACGCTCATCATGTCTTTGTGGGCTTCGCGGTTATCCCGACAGAGCGGTGAGAGAAACGTCAGCGCGTTCTGAATGCGGCTCAGATCAGATGCAGAGAGTGCATTCTTGTGCAGATGGCGCAGTACCCGGCGATAGGCTTCACGGAGCTTTGCGTCCACGGACGGCTGAAAGAAATAGTTTGAAATCAGGCCGCCGATCAGCGTGGCTTCGTTAGCCTGTAGTTCGTGCTGACCAAATGCTGTTCAATCGAGTGCCTTACAGACTACGGCTGTTATCATGCCCGGCTGCTTCGGTACAGCCTCGCGGCAGAATGCAGGCGGCGCGCCTGGATGCTGAAAGTCCGCGCATAAAAGTCCGCAAGCAAATGGGGTACTTTTTTGCACACAAAAAGCCCGCACGGCAGAACCATGCAGGCTTTGAATTGAAGGAACAGCCTATTTCTCCGGTCAATATTATAAATAGAGGTGTGGAGAAACAAGTTTCTCCAGCACCTAAGAGTGAATTCATTTTTTGAGAAACGGAGAATTATAGGACTGTAAAATAACAAGAACGGACATTTAACAGTCTTTTTTAGAAAGATATACTGTTAAATGTCCGTTCCATTTTTACTGTTCCAAAGAGAAAGATATTTATAGTGTTCTGAAAACACAGCTCCTCAGATTGTTCTGAATCTGAGGAGCTTTTCTTATTTTTCCTGTATTTTCAACACTTTCCCTGCCTGTTTCCCGGCAATGCAAAACAGGGCTGCGGCGGCTTTAAATTGCGCTGCAGCCCTGTTTCTGCCTCCGGCAGGCGTGTTTTATGCGTAGATATCGGTCATGACGGCGAGATCGGCGGGGTAGGTAAAAGCGGCGGCTCCGAGCGGGCAGATGGAGCATTCCGGCGCTGGAACCGCGCCGTCCAGCGCGTCATCCCAGCGATAGACGCAGCCCTCCCGGTCAAACAGCCAGCGCGCATCCGCGCTGCCGCCCCGGATCTGATATGCGGTATCCTCCGCCCAGACGAGCGGCTTGCGCGCAAAAAAGCGTTCCGGCCCCGGCTCACACAGCAGAGAAAGCCCGTCTGTATGGACGCCGTTCTGATAAATGTCGCTCAGGCAGAGCTTTTCCTGGAAGGTCTTGTTGGAATAATAGATCCCGTCGCGTTCGATAAAAAAGTCGCCGAGCGTCGTAAGCGAGCCGTCCGCAGCCAGCAGCACCAGCCACGAGCCGCGCATGGCGTTGATGATCATTTCCAGGCAGTACCGGTTGCGCCAGAACTGCGGCACGACCTTGGACATCGGCGCGAGCTGGAGCATGATGTACTGCATGGTGTCAGACAGCTGTGAGTTGCCGTAGCCGTGGATGTTGCCGTTGTGCGCGATGCCGACCGTCGTTTTGCAGTGGAGCTGCCGGATGATCTTCTCAGAGGAGGTCAGCGGGAAGGGGTGGCAGTTCGGCGCGCAGACCCCGCCGGCACTCGCGATGCGAAAATGGAGCACGACAGGCGCTGCGTCCAGATCGATCTGCGCGCGCAGCTCGTCCAGCCGCTGCATATAGTCCGCGAGGCACATATAGCCCTTGTCGATGTAGACGCTGCCGTCCTTGACGTACATGATCCCGCCGCCGTCCGGGTTGTTGTGCCACATGACCTCGATCTGCTCGGGACTCGGCATGGCCACGCCTGCCGGTTTCGCTGCAATGATACACATGATGATCCTCCTTTTATTTCCGCGGCGTCAGTGAAAAGACCGCCTTGCGGATCCCAATGGGGTCGCCGTTGCTGTTGCGGATCACGTCGGAATAGCATTGTGCCAGCTTCCGCGTGGTGTCTGTTTCATAGCCGAGCTGCCGGCAGATGTGCAGCGGCAGAGAGCCGTACTCGTCGTGGCTACCGTCAAGCACCTTTGCCGCAATGCCAATTCCAAGACTCCGGATGCCCATTGCGTATACGCCTGCCGCGCCGCTCTTACCGAGCACATCTGGGTCTGCCGTCAGGATCGAGCAGACCACGTTCTCGCCCGCGATCGTGTTGGGATAGCGGTGGAGCATGGCGCAGTTTCGCGCAGCGGCCTCCTGCAGCTGCTCATCCTCGATCAGCTCCGGGCATTGCAGCCGCAAAAACGACGAGGCGATCGCATGGAACGGCACAGCATAGACCGGCACGCCGCAGCCGTCGACGCCCATCCGGATCGTCTGCTCAGGCACAGCGGACATGGCCGAGATCACGCGGAGGATCTCATGCTGCACGCGGCTGTCCATGCGCCAGTAATCCTCCTCCGGCTCGGAAAGCTCTCTTGCCAGCAGAAGCATTCCCAGATGCTTGCCGGAGCAGCAGTGATAGAGCCTGCGGGGCGGAAGCCCGGCGCGCAACAGGCGCAGCCGTTCCGATTCGCGGTCGGGGTAGATGGGCCTCATAATAAGCTGCTCTTCCCGCAGACCGGTCTTTTGCAAGATCGATTCCAGCAGCGCGATGTGATATGGATCGCCATAATGCGAGGCGGAAAACATCGCAGTTTCCTCCTCCGTCAGACCGTATTTCCGGTCGAGTCCCCGCAGAATGACCGGCAGGGACTGGATCGGCTTGGAGCAGCTTCTGTAATAGCACATCCAATCCGTATCGCCGCAGGAGGCGGTAATGCCGGAGCGGTCCACGACCGCGATCATGCCGCTGTGAACACATTCGAGCAGCTCGCCGCGGTATTCCTCAAACAGGATCTCTGTTTTCATTTTGATTCCTCCACTCTGACCGGGATCCACCGGCCCGTTTCCCTCTGCCGTTCCAGATAGCGCCCTTCATATGGCGCAAGATCCGTCTCGATCGTATCCCCGCAGAGCCTCACGCGCGTTTTCTGCGGCAGCGCGGTGGTATTGACCAGCGCAGCGCAGCCGCTGTCCGGGAAAAGCGCGCATACGGTGTGCACATTGTCCGGAACGGAATCCTGCGCAAGCGGGAGCTTCGCGCCGAGCAGCAGCAGATGCAGCAGCAGCCGTGTGTTTTCGTCCGTCTTGCGGAAGGACGAGAGATAGATCCCGCAGCCGCGCCCGAACGGATGGTACGAGAGCAGAACATCCTGCCCGTCCTGCATCCAGATCTGCGTCGTGCTGTCCAGCGCGCAGACGCTCGTTTTTTTCTCGATCTCAGCCCCCTGCGGCACAAGTCCCGCCGGAGTGCGTGAGGGCGCAAAGCGCGGATGCGCACAGCTTGCACAGGCGGCGGTGTCCTCGTCGACGCCGAGAACGTGCGCCATGCGGAAGGTCTGCGGACGGTCGGCCTGCGCGCCGGGTTCGCCGACGCCGATGAGCGCGCCGCCCTCCGCGGCGAACTGCGTCACACGCGCCGCAATCTCCGGGTCGTCCCAGGCCGCGCCGCCGCTCCATGCGGTGCCAGCCGCACCCGCACTGATCAAAACGTCGACCTGCGCCAGCGCGCCGCGGCGCACATCGTCAAAGCTCAGGAAGCGGACCTGCACCGGAAGCGCAGAGAGCGCCTCGTTGATCTGGATCAGATCATGCCGGTACGTCTCGTGAAAATGCCCGTTCAGCGTCCACGGACGAAGGCTCCCCCATGTGTGCAGGACGCCGACGCGAACCGGCAGCTCGGCAGCGGGGCCTGTTTCATGGAGCGCGCGGATCGTTCTAAATTCATTCATCAGGCTCGCGACCCGGTCGGTAAAGCCGTCAAAGCCCTCGAGCAGGTGCAGATAGCCGCCGAAGCCGATGCGGTCGATCTTTTTTCGCAGCAGCGCCGGCCTCAGCTGGAGCCAATAGCGCAGGACCTCCGACTCCGGATCTCCGCCGGACAGGAACGACGGCTCGCCGTTCACGCCGGTAGGAAACAGGTACGGGTGCATCCGCAGCTCATGTACCGGCGTGTCCACGCTGGCGCACAGCCGCGCCTCAAAGCCCGAGAACAGACATTTGATGATCCCGTCAAAGCCGAACGCCCGGAAGTCCGGACTGCACGGCTCTGTACCGACCCAGCTGTCATCGTAAAAAAGCATGGCCTGTTTCCCGTACCGGTGTACGATCGAGACAAGCTCCGCGCCGCATTCCTGCACATAGCGCTGGATGAACTCCCGCCAGGTGCGCCGGAAAGTGGATTCCGGCCGGTGTGTCGTCGCGCGGCGGCCGTGATCCAGAAAATCCTCCAGCTGAACGGCGTGCCCCTGCGCCGCGAACGCATCCAGCGCCGCGTCGCTGACCGTGAAATCATAGGACGCCCAGTCTGTAAATCGCGTCCGGTTTTCCGGGTCAGATCCCCAAATCCAGACAAAATTATAAAAAAGAGAGGTAAATCGTACCACGTCCGTGTGCGGATGTGCGCGGCACCACGCCTCCATCCAGTCTCTGAGATAGGCCCGCGATTCCGGATAGAACATTTCAAGCGGCATCAGGTGCTCGCCGCGCAGATCATTCGTCACGGCATTGTACATGGAGATCTCTTCCCAGATACGGTAGGCGAGAAAGGTCACGGTATAGGTGTGATAGGGGACGGCTTGCAGAACCACAACCGTCTGCGCCGCCGCGTCGTAGCGCCACGCGCTGCGCGGGAGTTCTTCTCCCGTCGTGCGGTCGAAGACCTGCCAGTAGGAAAAGCCGCGCGCGGAGTCATTCGCCCGGAACTGCTGCGCGTCGTATTCCCGCATGATCGGAACAGACAGCGTTTGCCCGAACGCGGGAAGCGGTGCGGTGAGAAGGAAGGTCTGCTGCAGGCAATGCGGATGCTCCTTCAGCCACGCATTATGGCCGCGGATCACACAGACCGTCGAGTAAATTTTATAATCGGAATCCAGCAGACGCTCCGATAGCGCCGTACCGTCGCTGTCACGGATGACGTCTGCGCCCCATTTTTCCGCAACGCGCAGCGTCAGCGCCTCATATCCGGCCTCACCCGGAATGGTCACGCCGCCCGGTTTTCTGTGCAGCACGGCTCAGTCCTCCTTCAAAATAGCGTCGATCCGCCGTAACTCGTCTTCCGTGAACGTCAGGCGCTGCAGAGCGCCGATGTTTTCTGTGATCTGAGAGGCGCGGCTCGCGCCGATGATGGCGGAGGTCACGCGAGGATCGCGCAGCGTCCACGCCAGCGCCATCTGCGCCATGCTCTGCCCGCGGTCTACGGCGACTGCAGCAAGCGCGCCGATCTTCCGCTCCAGCGACGGATTCAGATCGCCTTCCTTTAAAAAGCGCGGGTCGCGGCGGATACGGGAATCCGCCGGAATGCCATGCAGATATTTTCCCGTCAGGAGTCCCTGCTCCAGCGGCTTGAAGACGACCGCACCGGCCCCCTCTTCCTCCAATGTCCGCAGCAGTCCATCCTCGATCCAGCGGTCAAACATGGAATAGTTCGGCTGCATGACGACGCAGGGCGTACGGTTCTGCCGCAGAAGCGCGCACGCGCGCTTCGCTTCGGCGGGACGGTAGTTGGAAAGGCCGATGTAAAGCGCCTTGCCCTGCCGGACAATCTGGCTGAGCGCGTCGCACGTCTCCTCCAGCGGCGTATCGGGATCCGGGCGGTGGTGATAGAAAATATCGACATATTCCAGCCCCATCCGTCTGAGACTCTGATCGATCCCGGCAAGCAGGTGCTTCCGGCTGCCAAGATCGCCGTAGGGGCCGGGCCACATATCATAGCCCGCCTTGGTCGAGATGATCAGCTCGTCGCGGTACGGCAGCAGATCCTTCTTCAGGATCCTGCCGAACGTCCGCTCGGCCTCGCCGTAGGGCGGGCCGTAATTATCTGCAAGGTCAAAATAGGTAATGCCGTGGTCAAATGCTGTCAGAAGCATCTGCTCCTGCTCAGCCGGGTCATTGAGCGAGCCAAAGTTGTGCCACAAGCCGAGGCTCAGCAGTGGGAGCATCAGCCCGCTCCTGCCGCACCGGCGGTACTGCATCTGATCATATCGGTCGTTTCTGGCCTGAAATTCCATAAATATTCTCCTTTTTTACCCCAGAAGCACCGGCTCCCGGCTCAGTGGGGCGAGCGGTATGCAGCCGTCCGCCGTAACTTCAAATACATCTGCACAGCAAAACTGCTGGCCGGACAGCAGCGCCGCGGTGGGCGCAATTGCAAGGATCATCCCCTCCGACAGCGGCCACTGTGCTGATGCATCCAACAGACAGGGCCGCTCCTGCCGCGCACAGCCGATGGCGAACAGGAACCGGCTTTCATCCGCACAGCAGCCACGCGCGCGAAGCACGGCGTTTGCCGCGTCCGCCGCCGCTTGCAGACAGGCGCCCGGACGGATCACCCGTACCGCCGCGCGCTGCGCCTCACAGGCCGCGGCCCAGAGTGCATCCATCGGAGCCGGAAATTGACTGTCAAGGCAGAACACACGGGCGGCCATGCTGTAGCGCGCGTCATCCCAGACGCAGCAGGCGCGAAAACCGACGCAGTCGCCCGCCTCCAGCGTTTCCCGCCCGTTCGTCTCCGGCGGCCCGCCGCCGGGGAATATATGCAGCGTCAGACTGCTGGAGATCCCGTCATCCGCACCGAAGCAGCCGAGCCGGTAGGCACAGCGGCGCAGCTCGATGCGTGCCTCACGCAGCGTCAGACCTGGCTCCAGGATGCCCTGCGCCGCCGCGAACAGCCGCGCCGTCTGCACGGACGCACGGCGCATTGCCTCGCGCTCTGCCGGAAGCGCCGCTGCCCCGCACCGCTCTGCATCCATCGTCACATCGACGAGCTCGCAGCCAAGCGTCTGCGTCCAGAACGTGTGCAGCGACGTGCGCATATATGCGCCGTGAACGGTTCCGACGCGTCTGCCGCCGGACAGCAGCCGCTCCATCGTCTGCCGGCAGAAGCCGTTCGCGCGATAATAGCGGTACGGTTCTTCGTGCAGGACGCAGCGATAGCCTGCGTCCTGCTCCGTATCCGGCAGCGCATTGCCGGTCACGAGCCAGACCGCTCCGTCTGCCGGTACGACGATCCCGCCCGCAGAGAACCGGTCAAGCGTAGAAACGCCGGTCAGCCGCTGGCGGTACCCGCCGGTGTCCGCTTCTGCGATCAGCAGCAGCGCCAGCTCCTTCTGCCGTATGAGCGCCCGCAGCGCCCGCGTATGTGCGTCCGGAACGTCCGCCGGAAGCGTCAGATTTCTCCCGTAATTTTCATCCACATAAGCCTTTTCCATCGTTCCGCCTCCTTACAGCAGCGCGAACAGCTCGCGCGGATAAGCGTTCTGCCGCTCGCCGCCGTTCGGCGTCACGCGGTACGTGTCGACCGGGCACATCGCATCATACTGCACGCCGGACGGCGTGCAGGGAAATTTTACATAGGGATGCACGATATAGACCATATCGGCGTGCAGCGGGATCGTCTCGGTGCGATCGAGCAGGAACGGCTTTTCGCCGAGGCAGTAGCCAAGACTGTGCAGGTAGTTTTTTTCGATCGTGTCGTGTCCGAGCGCACGGATAAACGCCGTCGTGCTGTCGCAGATCTCGCGCACGTTGACGCCGGGCTTCATCTGCGACGCGGCGTGATCCTGCACCCGGCAGGCAAGATCCCAGTAAAACAGATCCGTCTCCCGCGCCGGGCCAAGGCTGAAATACCGCCCCAGCGCGCTGAACAGTCCGCCGTCCGCGTTTGTTTCGAGCAGAATGGACACCAGATCGCCATATTCAAGCCGGTGATCGGGCCATGGAACGAAGTCCTCGCGCAGATGAAGCGCCGCGTCGTTCGCCGTGCGCACGCCGAGCGCCAGACTCAGATGCTCGGCATTCCCGCTGCCGAGCGACTGGCAGAGCCAGCGCATATCGCGCTCGACCTGCGCGATCGTCCTTCCGGGCCGGAGCAGAGCGGGGACTGCCGCCATGGCGCGCTCGTGCAGACGGACGCTGTTTTGCAGGATCCGCAGCTCCTCCGCGCTTTTCTCCGCCTTCCACGGGTCAAGCGCGTCGGTGATGTCGAGATACTGCACGCCGGGAACGGCGCTGCGCAGATAGGCATCCAGCTCCACCGTCAGCGCCTCCAGATGGATAAAGCCCAGCACTGGCGCGCTTCCGGAAAGAAGCGTGCGCAGCGGAAGCGCCTCCAGCCGCTCCTCGACGCGCAGCGAAACGCCGTCCGGGCAGACATACGGCAGCGGCGCGAACCATGTATCCGGCTCGCTCTGCACCGCGTAAAACGGCCCTGTCTGTCCCACCAGCAGGTACCGCCACGCGCGTGCGCCGGTCAGCCACTGGCTGTAGCCCTCCCAATATCCGTCGAGCACCAGCAGCGCCTGCACGCCTTGCTCTGCCATGACCCGCCGCAAAATGCCGAGTCTGCGCTGCATCTCGTTTGCAGAGGCATGAAACACACGCTCGCCGTGCTGCAGGATTCTCTGTGTATGAAGCATACCGCCTCCCCCTCTCTTCCCTGCCCAAAGGCCGGACAATATGACGTGATCGTCTGCGGCTGCGGACAACGCGTTATCCGCAGCCGCAGACGATCGATCCTGTGTCCCGCGCGGACCGCCTCCAGAAAGGAGGCGAGCCGCGCGGGGCCGTCGATTGTTCTGTTTTGTTTTTCGCTTAGCCGATCATGGCGCTGAAGTCGGAATCCAGAGCAGCCGTCAGACCGTCGATGTCCAGCGTGTCCTTCATCAGATATTCCTGCACGCGGGAATCGAAGATGTTATAGCCTTCGCTGCTGAACTGCTTAACGCCGCCCTTGCTCCAGGATGCGCCGCTTGCGGAGTAGTTCTGCATATCGGCAAAGGCCGGGTTGAAGCTCAGATCCACGCCGTTGAAGGTCGAGATCTTGTTGCCCATCCTGGCGTAGTTCTCACCGGATTCCTGCGAATACATGATCTCGAAGACCTTGAGCGTCGCGTCCAGAAGCTCCGGATCGGAGGTATTGAAGCAGACGGGGCCGTTGCCGGGGCCTTCGACAAGAACGGTGTCCTTAACGTCGTTGGTCAGAGGGATCGCGAAGGTGCCGATGTTGGCGTCCGGATTGATGGAGAGGATGCCGTCGATCGTCCAGGAGCCGTTGCAGATCATCGCAGCCTTGCCGGTCGCGACCATGCCGAGCGCGGTGTTCCAGTCCGTAGTCATAGGATCGTCGGAGAAGAAGTCGCGCAGCGCGTACAGATCGGAGAACGCGGCGGCAAACGCCTCGTCGCCGGTGAATTTGGTCGTACCGGCTTCCAGATCGGTGAACCATGCGCGGTTCTCGGCAAAGCCGCCGTAGCCGCCGACGCAGAGGCTCATCCAGATGGGGAAGAAGTACTCTTCAAGCGTCCACAGCTCGCCGAAGCCGCAGGCAAAGGGCTCGATGCCGTTGTCCTTGAGCGTCTGGCACGCTGCATACAGTTCGTCGTTCGTCGTCGGGATTTCCAGACCGCACTGCGCGAAGACGTCCTTGTTGTAGAAAATACCGGAATAGTTCGTGTCCATGGGCACATAGGCCTGCACGCCGTTCACAACGCCCGCACCCACGAAGGAGTCGGCAACGTTGCCCAGCCAGCTCTGGCCCGACAGATCATAGACGTAGCCCGCGTCAATATACTCCGGCAGCGCAGCCGGACGGCAGGCAAAGATCTGCGGTGCGTCATCGGAGGCAATTTTGGTCATGAGGATGGAGTCGATCTCGTCGGCGGAATAGACCTGCGTGTCAAGCGTGATATACGGATACTTTTCCGCAACAGCTTCCTTGAGCCATTCCAGCCACTTGACGAGGCCGTCTTCGTTGTACTGATGGATCCATGTGATGGTGACCGGAGCGTGCTCTTCCTGAGCGGACTGCTCCTGTGCGGGCTCAGCCGGTTCGGTGGTTTCCGGCTGGGTGGCGGGTTCTGCCGCGGGTGTTGGTTCGGCGGCGGGCTGTTTTGCGGCGCAGGCGGCCATGGCGAGCACCATGCAGACAGCCAGCAGCAATGCGAGGATCTTTTTCATTTTTCTGCCTCCATTTGTATTGATTTTTATAGTGTCCGTTTCCGGCTTACTATCCCTTGACCGCGCCGCCCGTGATGCCGCTTACAAGATACTTCTGCATCAGCATGAAGAAGATCAGGACCGGGACCATGCCCATAAGCGACGCGGCGAACGCCATATTATAGTCTGCGCTGTATTGCGAAAAGAAATAAAACTGCTTGATGGTCAGCGTCCGGACCGGGTCCTTCTGCAGCATGAGCAGCGCGACATTGAAGTCGTTCCAGAGCCACATGGCGTGCAGCGACGCGACCGTCGCCGTGATCGGCTTCAAAAGCGGGAAGACGACGACGCAGAACGTGCGGAACGGACCGGCTCCGTCGATATGCGCAGCCTCCTCCAGCTCATACGGCACGCTCTTGACGAAGCCGACGTACAGAAAGCTTGCGTAGGCCACGCTCATGCCGGTCAGCATGATGATCTCGCCTGCCAGCGTATTGAGAAGCCCCATCGTCCGGAACAGCTTGTAGACCGGGATCATAACGACCTGGAACGGCAGCATCTGCGAGCTCATGAACGCCTTGTCGAGGAACCGGAAAAACCGGTTCGACCGGGAATAGCGCGCGATGGCGTAGCCGCTCATGGAGGAAAAGGCGACGATCAGAATATCCGCGATCGCCGTAACGATCACAGAGTTGCGGATCGAACGGGAGAAGTTGATCTTCTTCGCTGCCTCGCGGAAATTATCGAGGATGAGCGTTCCGGGCAGCGCCACAGCGTTTTCCGCCGTTTCCAGCGACGTCTTGAACGCATTGACGACGACAATGTAAAACGGGAACAGATAGATCACGACAATGAGGATGGACAGCGCGATCAGAATCAGCCGTTCGCCCTCGCGCTTCTGTGCGGAGATATTCACAGCTCCACCTCCCGTTTGCGGAAAAAGTTCGTCAGGACCGTCCCGATCAGGACCAGCACCGCCATAAAGGAAATTGCGACAGCCTGACCGTATCCGGCGCGGTTATAAGAGAACAGGCAATTGTAAATGTACATACAGATGGTCGAACTGGCCATCGCGGGGCCGCCGCCGGTCGCTGCCATGACGGTGCCGAACTCCTTGAGAAGGCCCGTGAAGGTCAGCGTGATGCAGATGGTGAACGACGAGGAGATCATCGGCAGAATGATCGTCCGGAACATACGCCAGCGCCCGGCGCCGTCAATGGCAGCCGCCTCCAGCAGCTCGTGCGGGATGTTCCGCAGCGCAGCCGTATAGATGAGAACGTTGATGCCCGCGCTGTTCCACAGACCGATCACCACGATCGCCAGCAGCACCCAGCGCTCCGAGCCCAGAGGACTGTTCAGGCCGGTTGCCATCTTCCAGACAAAGTGATAGATGAATTTCCAGACATACGCTGCCAGAACCGTGCTCAGACACGACGGGATGAAGACGATCAGCCGGCAGATATTGCCCCACCAGCCCTTGAGCCGGTTAAAGAGCATTGCAAGACTCAGTGTAAACACGTTGTTCAGCACGACGCCCATGATCGCGTACAGAAACGTGTTCCGCAGTGCGGAGCCGAGCCGCCGGTCAGTGAACATACGTCTGAAATTGTCGAACCAGACATAGTTATAGGACTGCTTCAGTCCGTCCCAGTCTGTAAAGGCGATCCGTATCCCCATGCAGAACGGGAGCAGCAGCGCAAAGGCAAACGCGGCGATCGACGGGATCACGAACAGGTATTTGACGTATGGCCGGTCCCCGCAGCGGGGGAGCCTTTGTTCTTTCTGTTTCAGCATCATACCCTCGCAGGCAGCGCCGCCGTCCGGCTGCCCGTGCTCCTTCCTGTGTTGCATCTTCTTGCGTTTCTGGCTATAATGAACGAGGCCGTGTCCCGTCAGGCAGCAGGCCGCGCCCGGCTTCCTTTTCAAGTATATCGCGTTTGGGCGCGGATGCAAATGCGCGCAGCGGCTGCCGTGTTGCGCTTTTTTGCGGTAATTGCCGCCAGCGCACGGCTGTTTGTGCCGCCCGGTTGCGAATATGTGCCGTTTCATTGCTCTGATATGTCGACTTTTCAAAAAAGATCGCCAAATGCGAAAAAATATTCTAAACTATATTCATCTATTTTTCCAAACCGGATGGGACGCCCTATGAATCTGAAAAAGCAACGCCGCCCCGGCCGTCAGCTCCCGCGCGGCAGCCTGATCGTAAAATATATTCTGGTTCTGCTCATCGCCGTCGTGCTGCCGTTTGCGGGCGTGCTGTTTGCCGTTTCAGCAAAGGCCACAGCCATGGAGCGCAGCCGGACACTGGAAAACTTCGACGAATCCCTGAAGATCATCTCGCTGAGCATCGACAATACGCTTTCCTCTGCGGAGACACTGCACAGCAGTCTCCTGCTTGACGATACCTTTCAGAGCACGCTCAAATCCCTGCCGCCCATCAGCCGGACACCGGAGTTCACTGAGCTTCAGACCGTCAGGACGATCAAGAGCACCCTGTCCCGGATCGCCGTCCGTGACCGAATGATCCGCAATATCTATCTGTACTGCCCGGATGTGCATCGCCTGTTCTTGTCAGATTCCACCTCCGCCGACTATAAGCCCACGGACGTCTCCAATACCGGCTGGTTCACAGATTTTACCCGGCAGGACGGCACGAACCGCTGGGTGCTCACGACTGCGCTGGAGGACGATACGCCGCTCGTCTGCTCTTACCGGCTGATGCCCGGCGCTATGCTCTCGATCAATCTTTCCGCGCAGCGCGTCGCCGATATCCTCGCAGAAACGAACCCCTATGAGGCAGTGAGCTGCTTCCTGCTCGACGCATACGGCACGGTCCTGCCTGCCGACTCTGCCGATCAAACGCTGGTACAGGCCGTCTGCGCGCAGCTTGACGCGCTCCCGGCAAACGGCGGGGCCAGCGTCGAGCATCAGGGGCAGACCGTCTACTGCCGGGTGCGGACCTCGGCGTATTCCGGCTTCCGCGTGGTCATGTGCGCCTATCAGGAGGCCTGCAGCACCATTTCCAGCAGCTTTCAGCAGCTGTTCGTCTGGTATGTGCTCGACGCAGTCTTGCTCATCGCGCTGGCCATCCTTCTGACCTACTGCATCGTCATAAAGCCGATCACACGACTCTCGCAGGAAATGCGCCGGTCGGAAAACGGCGATCTTTCCGTCCGCCTGCCGGACGAGGGGCGCGGCGAAATTCAGGAGATCTACCACCGCTTCAACAAGATGAACGCCAGCATTGCGCATCTAATCGAGGAAAACTACGTCAGTGAGATCCGCAAGCAGAGCTTTGAGCTGAAGCTGCTCAGCACGCAGATCAACGAGCATTTTCTCTATAATGCGCTCGACGCCATCCGCTGGATGGCGCAGCGGGAGCACGCGCCGGTCACCGGCCAGTCGATCTGCTCACTGGCTTCGTTTTACCGCATCGGCCTCGCCTACGGCTCCGACACCATTACCGTGCAGGAGCTGCACGAGATGACCGGCAGCTATCTGCTGATCGAGCAGCTCCTCAATCCGGATATGCTGTACGAAGTCTCCATCGCGCCGGAGCTGTTCGGTCTGCGCGTCCCAAAATATCTGTTCGTCCCGCTTCTGGACAACGCCATCGCGCACGGGATCAAGGCTCTGTCCGGCGGCGTCGTGTGTGTGAGTCTGGAGCGCTGCGCGCCGGACACCGCCCGCTTTACCGTCTCTGACAACGGGCACGGCATCGGCCCGGAGCGTCTGCAGCAGATCCAATACGCGCTTGCGCACCCGGATATGGAGGGCAGCGACTGCTTCGCCCTGCGGAATCTGACGACGCAGCTTCAAATTTACTTCAAGATCACAAACGGCCTGCATATCCGCACGAAGGAAGGCGCGGGAACCACAGTCTGTTTTGAAATACCGCTGAACTGGGAGGGAGGAGATCCGGCGTGCTGAAAATGCTTGTCGCGGACGACGACCGGCTGCTGCGCGAGAGCATCAGCCAGCTCATCGACTGGAAAAAGCACGGGATCGAGGTCTGCGCGCTCGCAAGAAGCGGCGATGAGGTTCTGTCGCTTCTGCGGAAATTCTGCCCGGATATTCTCCTGACAGACATCGAAATGCCCGGCCCGAACGGGATCGCGCTGCTGCGTGCGGTCAGCGAAGCAAAGCTTCCGTGCAAGGTCATCTTTTTGAGCGCGTACAGCAAATTTTCCTATGCGCAGGACGCCGTCCGCTACGGCGCGTTCGGCTATCTGCTCAAGCCGGTAAACGAGGAGCATCTGATCCAGACTGTTACAGCCTGCCGGGAAGAGATCCTCGCGTCCAACAAGGAACGGCTGGCGCTGCGCCAATGTGAGCGCTTTCAGGCGGACTCGCTGGAAAACGACCTGAAGGCGCTTCTGCTGGCAGAAAAGAGCGTGAAGGCAGACCTTCCGGGTGCCTGCCTGCGGCTGTTCGGCACGCAGGCGCTGTGCGCCGCAGCGCTTCTTGTCCGTCAGAGCGCGTTGGACTGCCCCACGCCGGAGCCGCCCGCCGGACTGCAATGCTATAAGGTCGCCATTGCGCAGGAGCTGCTGTTTCTGTTCCTGCTTCCATCCGGACAGGAGGCAGCGCTTGACGCGTATCTGACGCGCTACGCGCAGATCCTGCGCCGCGAGGTCCCGGAGGCCGTATGCGCCCGCAGTCTGGTATATGCCTGCACGGAAAGCTGGCGGCTGTATCCGGAATGCTCGCTTTCGCGGCTGCTGCCGGTGTTTTCAGACGGCGCGCTTCCCGCGGATTATCAGGCGCTGCACCGCTACGCGCAGCAGCAGCCGCAGGAGACGGACGGCAGCGCGGCGCTTCTGGAACGGCTGGATCACGACAGCTCGCAGATCACGCCGGTCCTGCGCAGCCTGTTTCTGTCCTTTGCCCGAAGCGGCGTGTTTTACGATCTGCACGGCTCCAAGCTTCTTTGTATCTCCTTCCTTGATTCCTTCGGCCGCACGGGGAACCCGTTCTCCTGCTCTGCGGACGAGTGGGAAAGCGATTTTATGCTGTCGTTCAAAAAGGCGATCCTGACCAGTCAGAATCTGGAGTCGCTTTACGATGTGATGCTCCGCATTCTGCACCGCCTGTTCGACCGCGCAGACGGTCCTGCCCAGCCGAAGTCAACGCTCGTGGCAGACACACTCCGATACATTCAGGAAAACTATCCCTCCGCCTGTCTGACGGAGGCAGCAAACCGGGCCTTTGTCTCGCCCTCCTATCTCAGCAAGCTCTTCGCTTCGGAGATGCAGGTGTCCTTTTCCCGCTATCTCATGTGCTACCGGATCGGAATCGCGAAAAAGCTGCTGCAGGGCAACGGCAGCAAGCTCTATGAGATCGCGCTGTCTGTCGGCTATTCCGATGTCGCGCATCTTTCAAAGGCCTTCAAAACCATTGAGGGCATTTCGCCCGGCCAATATAAGGCCCAGCTCAGCCGCTGATCCGCCGCCGACAGCTCATTTTCCATCTTTCCTATAATATGACTCGGAGCTGCAGTGACGTTTTCCGTTCGCCGCAGCCCCGAGTCTTCTGTTTTCCGCAAAAGTCCATCCCATAGTAAGATCACATAAAATGTCGGGGCTGTCTCATAAAGAGACGGCCCCATCGTTTTTATACTAATATCTTTTTAAAAAGGTTGATAATTTGACGCCGTTGTTGTATAATGAACATGGTGATGAGAAATGAAAAGATACACTTTCACGCTTGAGGAAGCGCAAGAGATCAAGGCAGCGAGGGAAAAGAATCGAGATAAAAATGTTGAAAAAAGACTGGCAGCACTTGAGATGCGAGCAGAAGGGAAGCAGAACAAAGAAATTCGTGAAAAAACCGGCTTCCACACGCAATATATTACCGTGCTGGTTTCCCGATATAAAGCCAACGGTCTTGCAAGTATCACAGAAAGCCACTATCACGGAAACCACCGGAACCTGAGTTATGCAGAAGAGGAAGCGCTCCTGGAGCCGTTTCGTCAGGCTTCAAATGCAGGAAAAACGGTATCGGTGCATGATATTGAGACTGCATATCGGGAAGCTGTAGGTCATTCCATAGGGACATCACAGATCTATTACGTCCTCCACCGCCACGGTTGGAGGAAAGTCATGCCAAGGAGCAAGCATCCGAAGAAAGCCAGTGATGAGGTCATCGAGACCTCAAAAAAATTAACAAGCGAATCGGCGAACTAAATGATTATGTAAACAAGTCTGGTCATCCACATCAAGAAGTACGACTTATGTTCCAGGATGAAGCAGGATTCGGACGAATCAATAAGCCCAAATACTGCTGGTGTGAAAAGGGCATTCGTCCATCGGTACCTTGCCATCACATTCGTGAATATCGGTATGCATACGGAGCTGTTGAACCAGTAACGGGAAGCTCCTGTTTTCTTGTTATGCCGTATTGCAATTCTACTTGTATGAACATATTTCTCGAGGAACTGTCCAAGCAATACCCGGATGATCTGATCCTGCTGTGTTGTGATGGTGCAGCATGGCACAAGTCTACGCTGATGTAGACGCCCTCGTTGATGGCTTTTACGCGGCTGTCGATGTAAAGATGCCGTTCCATCAGCGCGGCGTCTCCGGGAGCGACAAAGGGCGTCAGCCGTTTGACCAGCTCCTTGCTTTTCCACATGGTAGAGGTTCTGAACCCTGCGGTCTTTGACAATATCCACGCCGAACTCCACAAGCTGTTCGATGTCGTTGCGGAGCGTGCGCGGGTCGGCGGCGATGTCATATTCTTCCAAATAGGCAGATATATGATATATTTCAGATATCTAGTTGACATTGCGCTACTAATATTTTATTATATTTATAATCATACAGTAGTACATTACTATGCAAAAGAAATGGTGCTTGAATTTATGATATGGGAAGGAGAGGCTATAATGAACGATCTAAATTACAAAGAATCCAGCTACAATTTTGAGTTCCCCTATGAGGACGACGAAAGTAAACGCATACTCTATAAATTCACGTACAAATGCCCTTGCGCTAATTGATAAAGAAAACTGTGAAACGCTATGCGCTGCTAACTGTGAAACTTTATGTGCTGCTAATTGCAGTTTGTGTGGAGCCAGATCCTGCGTTGGTAAAATGGTTCCTGAGCCTTATGGCGGATAGTCGCACATCGGATGTCTCTAATGGTTAATAAATAACTGCTGTCCGCAGTATTATACTTAGGATGACCGGAATTTGAAAGGAACTATAAAGGCATGAAGCGATATAAGTTATTTATCTTAGTTTTATCAATGCTAATGACCCTCTTATGCTCCTGCGATGGGTTCATCGCCAATCATAGCATTCCAGAGCATTCTCCGGGAATGCCTGATAAGACTACTACAAACAGGTTTTCTGATTATGACAAATTTCCACTCCCATATGAAACAGCACTGAAAGTTAGTTCAGATGGAGAGCAGTTAATTCTATCTAAACAGCAAGCGCTTGAAGACTATGATGCCTTATGGGAAATGTTGGAGGATAATTACCCATATTTTGAAACGATAAAAAATGAACTGGGGCTGGATTGGAGGGAGGTAAGGGATACTTACCGTACTGAGCTGATAAGTGTGTGTAGGGGATCCTCCATACTTCAGGATAATTATATAAATGTAATCAATAACTGCTTGAATCAGTTTGAAAGCATAGGCCATCTATATGTCATTCAACCGTTTTTGTATCAACGCATGGTCGATTCTTTTCGATCGGTAGTGGAATCGAGCGGAGAGAATCAGAACCCCGACAGTAAAGAAGGAGTCGATATGCTATCCAGGATACTATCTATAATAGAAAGCCAAAAGGTCAAAACCTTTTATGACTATTATAAAAACTTAATACCAAGCCACACACCTGCCTCTACCGAAGGTAGTACACAGCTATACCCGCAAGAACAATCATTGTATGAAGAAGTCAGACAAACGATTATAGAGGCTACGGTTGGAGAAGATATTCCTTACATAAAAATTACAGGTTTCCTTTGGTCGTCTCCAGAATGTACGCCGATTGCGATCAAGATGATTCAGGATTTTTTTGAAGCAAACAGCGAGGCGGATGATATAATCATAGACATACAGGGAAACGGTGGAGGGAACGACGTCGTGTGGATGGATGGAATCATATCACACATAAGTTGCGAGCCTTTGATACAATATGGTATGATCGGTGTTAAGGATGGCAAGTTTAACCGTTTTATGTGGGATGCAGAGCAGCCGTTTCCGTCCGAGTTTCAAGAAATCGATAGCGAGACTTGGAATAAGACATTTCCGGATTTAAATATGGAAGATTTCGGTCATCTGAAGTTTTACAGTTATGAAAACACTTGCACGCAACACGAGGATAACATTTGCTTTCAAGGTCAATTATGGATGTTGATTGACAGTAGCAATTACTCCGCTTCTGATGCATTTGCTTCCTTTTGCAAGGCTACGGGCTTTGCAAGGCTTGTAGGCGAAACAACGGGCGGAAACGGACGTGGGGGGCAGCCATATACATTTGCCTTGCCTAACAGCGGACTGCTCGTGTACTTCGACCCATATTTTTCTTTAAATCCTGACGGAAGCTGCAACGCCATTGCAGGCACAAGACCGGATATTGAAACTAAGGCAGGAATGACCGCGCTGGAAACTTGTCTTGAAGCGATAGGGTAATAAAAATCCGCCAGTGTGCTGCGGCTGCAATTTGCAGCGTTTGTACACTGAGGGACGCTAAAAATATTCACCAGTAGTTCCACTCGACGCCGTACAACTGCCACTTGTTTGAAAGCGGCCTTGCGGCACGAGTGGAATCTACCGGTGTTCTGGGCTGCTGGTCACCATTTGAGGCGCAGCCCGCGCCTCTTTTTAGGGGAAAATAGCATAAAACGCTCCATCCCGGCAGGAATGGAGCGCTTTAGTCGCACGGATCGCCCTCCAGCACTGCCGTTTTTTTATATGCGGCGCTGGAGGTATTTCCTTATTTCGTCCTCTGATAGTGAACAAAGTTCGACACCATTAGAGCATTTCTGAAACAGCGGGTATTCTGTACAATACTCGTGTCGGAGGCGAACTACTGGTGTCGATTTATAATACTCCATTAGAGGAGCGTTTCGGTGAAAAATTGGAAGAATTGCGCGAGGGGAAGAATATGACGCGCGAACAGCTTGCGGATCAGGTTGGGCTTACCACAAGGCATATCGCCGCATTGGAACGAGGTGAGCGGCGGCCGACGCTCAATACAATGGAAAAGCTGCTGCGGGCGCTGGGCGCACCGACCGAGTGGCTCGTCTATCCGGAGTTTGAAGAGCAAAATGCCCGCTTACGCGAGATTTCCCATTTGGCTGCCACATTCTCGGATGAGCAGCAGGAATTCCTGCTCGGCATGATGCGCCTGATGCGGAAACAGAAATATGAGGGTTAAAAATAGCGGTGTTCGCCGGAACACCGCTATTTCTTTGTGTCTAGGTATTGAATAATCGTTCGAGTGATACTCTCAGCGAACTCTCTATCTGAAGTATTCTCACCAGCGTTCACGCATTTTTCCGGATCCGTAAAGAGCGAATCGACCGATACCGAAAAAGTATTTGCTATCTTATAACAAATCGAAACGCTTGCTTTTGCAGCGCCTGTCTCAATTTGTGAGATATACTTCTGATTGCAGCCAATATATGCAGCAAGTTCGGACTGTGTCAACCCACGCTGTTTCCTCAGCCGATAGACATTTGCACCCAGATATTGATACAGTTTTTGCTCGTTCAATTGCTGCTCTTTCCCCGCATTTATTATAACATACACCAGATTCATATGAAACAAACCAACTATCATATTTTTAGGTGCAGCTCTCATATCTACATTTGCTAATAACTCCGATGGGCGCTATGGGCAACCGCGAATTATCTTCGAACGTTCAGAAAATCCTTTGCTTCATACGGCGATTTGTCGTATCCCCCCCGAACAAAGGTGTATGTTCCCGCTGCAACATTGTGCTGTTCACCACCAAGCCGAATCTCGGCACTGACCGGCGTAGTAAGAACATATGTCACTGTGGGGCCGTTCCATTTCCAGCATGAACACACTTTTCCGTGCGGCGTATTTACTACTACTTCAAATCGCTGCAGTCGCCGGTTTGGAATGGGTGAGAACAGCACGGTTTCATAGCCCGGCTTCCCCGGACGGATACCTCCCGCCGCGCCGTATAGCCAGTCGGCTACCGCGCCGTAGGCATGGTGATTGAACGAGTTCATATCTGTGCTCCAGAACGAGCCGTCCGCCTTTCGGCTGTCCCAATGCTCCCAGACGGTCGTTGCGCCCATTTTGACAGAGAACAGCCATGATGGGGCTTTCGTCTGCAAAAGAAGGTCATAGGCCGTCTGTGCATAGCCGTTTTCACTCAGCGCGTGTAACAAATACGGTGTTCCGACAAAGCCGGTCGTCAGTCGATTCCCGTTGCTCCGAACCAGCTCTGCAAGCTGCGCGGCAACGCGGTCAGGAGCCGCCGCAAGACCAAAATGCAGCGCCAATGCACATTCGGTCTGCGTTCGGCAGTCCGGGAATGCGTTCTGGTGTGCGGCACGGATCGTTTCAAACAGCCGATGATATGCAGCGCCGTCCATATCCAGCGCGTCCATTGCCTGTGCCAGAAGCTGTGCGGAATGCGCATAGAATGCCGTTGCGATAAATTCCTTGCGGGAAGCGCCGGTATAATTGCCCTCTCCGGCGTCGAGCGCCAGCCAGTCGCCGTAATGGTGCCCGGTGCTCCAGATGCAGCTGTCCCCGGCAGCCCTGCATACATATTCGACCCATTTCTGCATCATGGGAAGATGTTCACGCAGGAGTTCCTTGTCACCATAAGCCTGATAGAGCTGCCACGGGCAGATCACCGCCGCGTCCGCCCACGCCGAGCCGCCGCAGAACAGCGCGGGATCTTTTGTGAAAAGGCCGACATTCGGGACGAAGTGGGAAACTGCACCGTCCTCGCGCTGCTCCGCTGCCATATCGCGCAGCCATTTTGAAAAAAAGCGCTTCCCATCAAACGTGCAGGTGATCGCACGGATGGAGACCTGCGCGTCGCCTGTCCATCCAAGCCGCTCGTCGCGCTGCGGGCAGTCAGTCGGTACGTCCAGCAGGTTGTCCTTTTCACCCCAGACAATGTTCTGATACAGCTGGTTCAAAAGCGGATCGGACGTGCGAATCCAGCCGGTTCTTTGCAGATCGGAATAGACGCAGACCGCCGTGAAATTCTCTGCCTGCCAACCCTCCGGCGCTTCGTCCACACGCAGATAGCGGAAGCCGTAAAACGTGTGGTGTGCGCGGCCGGTCTGGATTCCGCCACGGCAGATATACTCGATTCTGGATTTTGCACTGCGGTAGTTTTCCGTATAGAAATTTCCGTCTGCGTCGAGCACCTCTGCGCAGGAGAGCAGAACGCGCTCACCCGCACGGGCCTGCACGGTAAATTCCGCGTAACCCGTGACCTCCTGTCCAAAATCGAGCACCATTTCGCCCTTCGGCGTATGCAGAACCGCGACCGGCTTGAGTCGTTCATGCTCTGTAACGATCTCGCCCTCCTGCGGGATCAGCATCTGCTTGCCGCAGCTATCCGTCCGGCAGAAGCGCCAGTTTTCCGGTGTGACGCGCGCATCATACGTTTCGCCGTCGTAAATATCGCTGAACCGGATCGGGCTTTCGGCCCATTGCCAGCTTTCGTCAGTCGCATATTCCCGCGTGCCGTCCGCGTCGGTCAGATGCAGTGCTGCCAGCAGACGCGGGCCGTCCGCAATCGCCTGATAAACACCGGCAGAAATCCGTCCGGCGAACCAGCCCTTTCCGAGCGTAACGGTCAGTTCATTTTCCTCGCGCAGCAGCGCCGTCAGATCATAGGTCTGTACCTGCAGGCGCGTCGGATAGCTTGTCCAGCCGGGAGCCAGAAAGAAATTTCCGATCCGCTGCCCGTTCAGAAACGCTTCGTAGACGCCGAATGCGGTGATTTCCAGCTTCGCTGCTGCACCGGGGCGCGCGGTAAAATGCTTTCGGAAAACAGGGCATATTTCGCCGATATCCTCCGATGGATAGATCCAGCTTTCGTGCTCTAAAATTTGACTCATATTTTTCACCAAAGCATCGTCATATAGACAATATTTGCTGTCGCGATCTGTCCCCAATGCGTGGCGACCGGCTCTGCGCAGCGCTTTCCGTGATCGAAGAAATCAAGCTGCGCTGCTTCCAGTTCTTCCAACCGGTCGAGCCGTCCGCCGCAGTAATCCTCCAACCGCGCACGGCAGGTCTTTACTCTCTGCATCAGACCGCCGAGCCGGATGTCCTGCACGTCAAAGCCGTACGGCTTGTTTTCCTGCATCCACTGTGCCTGATAGGCATCATGAAAGCGTTCCAGACGCACAAGTGTCTCGTCAAGCTCCGTGAGCATGGCGCGAAGCGCTGTTTTATCTCCTGTACGGTATGCCTCGTGGATTCGGACACCGAGTTCTGCCTTGATCTCCAGCACCCGGCATAGCGCGCCGAGCGTCCGGAACAGATAGCCCCACTCCGGCAGCGTTTGAAGTGCTTCCAGCCGTTCGGCGCACGCGCCGAACTGTGCGCCCTCACCAGACAAAACCGTCTGATCCATCATGCCCATGAACGGATCATTATACAGCAGGAATTTATCCAGATTCCGAACGTTGTCGTCAAGGCCGTTGCGCGTTCCGGGCAGATCCAGCTGCATGAAATCGTCGAAGGCTGCACCGAAGCGCTGCGCAAAATGCGCCTTGATCGTTTCGTCATCGGTTTCGCCCTTCGCAAGCTCCGAAGCATAGAACAGCGACGGCAGGAGCGTAAACGGGGAGCATTCCCCGCCGTCGTCGCCCCACATGGTCAGAAATACATCCTGCACGCCGTGTTCCCGGCAGCTTGCAAGCGCTGCTTTTGTGATCTTCATGCTGTAGCCGTTGTGCGGGGCATAGCCTGTCCACTTCCACAGGCCGCCCGCGAACCATGTGCTGGGCTTCAGCTTCTGATGTGCCTCGATCATGCCGTCATAGTGCGCTTCATCCGCCGAATAATAATCCCAGTAGACAAGTTCCACGTTTGCCGGGATCTTTTCGCGCACAGATTCGTCGATCTGAGCGTTTTGGGCATAATACTGTCCGCCGGTCGCCAGCTTAAAGAACATATCCGACCAGATCAGGAAGCGGAAGCCATATGTTTCGCCGATTTCACATACGCGCTGCAAATGCGCAAGCAACGCCTGTGAGCGGTTGCAGTCGCCGTGCTGGTTGTAATACCGGCCGCGCGCGAACATCTCCGCCTCGTCCATACCGAGATGGATCGTCCGGCAGGAGAGCGACGCAGCAAGGCTCCGGAACATATGGTCAATGAGCGTATACACCCGCTCGTCGCCCGCCAGCAGAATATCATCCGTGTCAAAATGCGGCCAGTATTCCGGCCAGCGCTTGATGGCATACAGGTGCGCCAGCGTCTGGATGCAGGGCATGATCGTCATACCGCGCTCGTTGGCATATGCGTCCAGTTCACGCAGCTCGGCCTGCGTGTAGCGTCCGCGCATATAGCCGAAGTACGGCTCGTCCGGCACCTCATAGGTGTCTTCTGTGTATAAAAGCAGGGTGTTGTATCCGAGGCTTGCCGTGAGATCGACCCACTTTTTGAGCGTGTGCAGATTCGGCACAGCGTTTCTCGAACAGTCGAGCATGGTTCCAAACGTGCGGAACGGTGTGGAATTATCCATAATGATGGCTCCTTTTCAGATATATCTATCATTTCAGCAGTTTTTTGCTGATTGTATGCAAATTTGGGTGCTGCGCCCTGCAAACAGCAGGGCGCAGCCGGTTATATGGGAATTACTTGATGTAAGCCTTGCAGAACAGCATCAGAACCTGTGCGATCTGCGCGCGGCTTGCGGGCGCGCCTGGGGTCAGGGTATTGCCGGAAAGGAAGTTCATTCCGACTGCCCACTGCATGGCGGGCTTTGCGTATGCGCTGACAGCGCTGCCGTCCGTGAACGAATCGAGCGAAGCGGACTTCGAGACGTTATACCCCTTATTTTCCGCATAGCGATACAGAATGGTAATCAACTGTTCCAGACTGAGCGTGGCGTTCGGTGCAAATTTTCCGTTTCCGACGCCGTTGACAACACCGGTTTCCGCTGCCCAATCAACAGCTGTGCGGTACCAGTCCGCCGTCAGATCTGTAAAGTTGCTTTTCAGCGCGGCAGGCTCCTTTTCCATGCGCCAGAGGATCGTGACCATCATTGCGCGCGTCATTGCCGCGTCGGGAGAGAACGTAGATGCGCTGGTTCCGTTCATCAGGCCCTTTTCCGTGACATAGCGCACAGCTTCATAATAACTGCTCGAATCAGTGACATCCTGGTAGGGATTCTTCCAGGCACTCTGTCCGCCGGACGGCAGTATAGGAAGAATCGGCTTCGGTTCAGGATTGGGGGCGGGATCGGGCTTGGGGCTGGTATCGATGTTCGAGAACGGCAGAAGCGTCATGTCGTGCGTCATCGGATACATGCCGAAGAAACCACTTCCTGTAATTGGACTGTCTGCATCAATTACGTCGAAGACCTTGTTGCCGTCAATATACAGGAACAGACGCACGCCGGTGGGCACATCGATTGCGCCGGTCTTGATGCTATGACGGATATCAGATGTATAGAATTTGTTTTCCACATCGCCGTAAACCGGGTCATAGCCCTCAATCGTACCGATCAGCATCGTGCGGTTCCCGTTTACCCATTTCTGAAGCTCAATGGCATCCTGCTTGAAGACAATGTGGTACATCGTGCCCAGCATATCATAGGGGTTCTGCATCCGCAGGGCATAACCCGTCCAGTCGTTTCCATCCAGAGCGGACTGCATATCAAACTCCAAAATAGCATCGTTGGAAATACGATCTCCAATATATGCACTGAACCCCTTGACAGTTGTAAAGAGTGTGCCGCCGTTTTCAGCCTCGGCAGGCTCCTGTGTCCAGTCGCTGCGTGCGGCGATGGCCGCGTCCAGCGTCGTTTCCGTACCGACCAGCGGGCCATCCGCCGTTACATCGCAGGTGACGGTGACCGTCCACGCGATAGTATCTGTGCCGTCAGTAAACGTATAGACAACAGGCGATGTGAAGTTCTGGAGGCTGCCGGAAGTTTTGTCGCAGGTGAAGCCGGGAGCCATCGTGAAATTACCGGCAAGCGATGTGCGGTCAGTGCTTTCCGGCATGAGAATATTTGCGGTATGCGCCAGCTTGTCATATTGCGTGTTGCCGATCTGACTAGGAATTGTAAATGTAAGCAGGCCGGCTGGTTTTTCAAAGTAGTATGCCTCGCCGTCCGGATACTGCATCAATGTCACATTGTGCTTCTCTGCAATACCCATGCGGACACCGTCTTTCACGCTTGGATCTGTTAGACCCGCATTGTTGATAATAGCCTGTGCAGCGGGGTATTGACTGAAATCACCGCCCTCAACATAGGTGTTGTTCTCCTGACGGATATTTACGCCGCTGTCCCAGAAACGGTTCACAGAATAGAAGTTGTCGTGCCAGTAGCAGTCCTTGATGTTGGTCGTCCAGATCTTCTGCCACCAGTAAACGCCGTCGCCGACAACGTTGTTGTACAGTTCCATACCGGTCGAACCCTCGTCCGTGTACAGGCCGGCATCCTTGTCGTACAGGCCGTCGCTGTGATGGTGGACATAGTTGCCGTATACCTTTGTGCCGTTCTGAAGACCCAGCGAATAGAAGCTGCCGCCGTCATGGATGGTTTTGCCGGTATCATGGATGTAGTTGTTGGAAACGGTGTTGTTTCCGGAGCAGGGAGCGTTTTTCCAGTCCCAGCCCCAGCCAAGCGAAATACCGGTATACGTTGTGTAGCAGACCTCGTTATGGTCAATCACGGTATCAGAGGTATACAGCGCACAGATGGCGCTTGAGCCGAAGATGTCCAGGCCAGTGCGCGTGATATAGTTATTGCGCACAACAACGCCCGTTACATCCGTGCCCGGATCGCAATATCCATGATTATGGCCGGTGTTATTGCCGATAAAGATACCGGAACTGGAAATGTCGTGGATTGCACTGTTTGTAATGGCGCAATCAGAACTACCATTGCCGATGCGGATACCGCCGATGCCAAGATTGCGCAGTTCGCTGTTTGTAATGGTGATATTCTTTGCCGCGTGTGTTTCAATCGCGCCGGGTACATCTCCCCAAACGCCATTGTGCTGGGCATACGTACCGGACTGTGCATCATTGTAGCCAATTTCATTCGGCGTCAGCCAAGAAGTATCTTCAAATTTCACACCGTCAAATGTGATATTTTCGGTTCCCTCAAAGACCAGGAGCTGCTCCGTCACCGGCAGAGTCGCCGACTTGCCATCCATGCTTCCGTCTGGCTTATAATAAAGCTTGCTTTCGCTGCGGTTAAGATACCATTCGCCGGGCTGGTCGATAAATTCATACGCGTTTTCTATCCATGTGATGCGGTCGGAATAGGCCGTGCTTTGGAGCGATGTGAGCCAATCCGTATCAAGATAGATCTCCGTACCGTCAGCAGACACACCGCTATTTCGGAAGATGCGGTGCTGCCACCAGCGCAGGATGTTGATCTCAATATCCGCAGTGTTTTTAAAGTTTTTCAATCCAAAACTCTCCGGAACAGCGTAACCAAGATGCTCCAGATTATCATAGTACATTCCGTTGATGGCATGCTCTGCGGCATAGGTCTTATCGCTGTTATCGTGCAGCGCCGCAATACCGGATGGCGTACACGTTTCACTGCTACTCACCTGCACATAAATCACGCGCCCTATGTCAATGAAATCGGTCGGTGCATAAGCCTCCAGTTCAGTTAGTCGGAAATAAAGCGGCAACCCCTCCTGCTGTCCATCCAGATCGCGAACCTGAATACGCAATTTGCTGGCGGAAACCGGTGCAAATGTAAACAACCGAGAGGTTGTTTCGCCCCAGTCATACCCTTTCAACTGCCTGCACGTCGTCCAATTCTGACCATCTTCGGAAGCAAGAATGGAAAAGTCAACCGGTTTATTATAGGTCTCTTGAATACTGATCTGCACGCCGCCAACCGTCACTGCTGTTCCGTCATCTGTCACTGAAACGTCTACCCACGGTGCAAGCTCACCGCCGTTTGCAGCAAGCCAAGGCCTCAGGAGGCTGTCCGAAGAGATAAATGTCTGCACATCATCGTCAACAAGATTATTCAGCGGATATGTATAGTTTGTGTAATCCTGTAGTGCGCCGCCATTGATCTGATAAATCGGGCTGACACATCCGGGCTTTAGCAAATCGTTCGACGTATCAACCGAAATCGTCTGCGCTACGCCATACGCCTCCAACTCGCTGAGCTGAAAGTAGTAGCTCTCATCCTCAACAAGCTTTTCGAGATTGTGCGCGACAAAACGCAAGCGGGCAGCCTGTAGCGGTTGGAACGTGAACATGGCGGAGGTCTTTTCCTCGCTCCAATCGTAGTTGTCTTCGTTCACAACTGTCTTCCATGTCACACCGTCTACAGAAGTCTGGATTTCAAAGTCATTCGGCACAACACGCGGACGAACGGCAACGCGTACCGCGCCAAGTTGCACAGCAGAGCCGTTATCGCTCAGTCGCACCTCAACCCACGGCGAGAGACTGCCACCGTTGCCAAGCAGCCACTCCGGCTGATACGGTTTGGAGGTGATAAAGCTATAGGCGCTGCTATTGCCGTCTACCAGCGCGTCCAGCGGGAATGTTCCGACTTCATCATAGTTATAGGATTCCTTGTTGGGGTTGTTATGGAAGATGCCCTCTACACATCCAGGGTGCAGCAAATTTGTCGTGTAGTCTATTTCGGCGGGCTCACTGCTGCCGGACTTGGGCGCAAACGCTGCAAATTCCGCAACACGGAGTGCGTATTCCTTGCCGTCGTCGCTTCCAGTACCGGGCGCTTCCACACCGTTTGCGATTTTTGTTGCGTGCAGACGAACCTTCTTCGCTTCACGCGGGCTGAAAATAAAGACAGCTGACTGATTTTGCGACCAGTCAAATCCGGTTTCGCTGTGAACGACTGTCCAGTCCGTGTTGCCGGGATCATTCGACTGTGAAATTTCGATTGTAAAATCTACGGGTTGATTGATGGCGTCAACCGCGATTCGAATTGCTGCAATCTCTGCGTTCTGTCCGTTCTGGCTGATATTTGTACTGAGCCATGGGTAAACGCCCTCGACTTCGATCTGCTGGCGATAATACCCGCCTGTTGTAACGACGGTGTCCGGATTGTTGTCAAACAGGTTCGCGCTGCCATAGCCGGTTTGATTCAGCCAGTTCCAGTCATGATTTTCGTTGTGCCCCAGAACCTCAACAGCAGTCATCAGGTTGGTGTCATAATCAACAACAACCTCCGAGAGATCTGTATTGCTGCCGGTTTTCAGACCCGTTTCCAGTTCGGAAATGGCCAACATATACCGGCCAGGGTTCGTCCTGCTCGCAGTGCCGAGCTTTGTTGCATTTAGCTTAATATAGCGTGCCTGAGCCGGTGCAAAGTTGAATGTTGCAGCGGTAGCAACCACAGGCGACTCATATCCGGTTTGTTCACACTGCACCGTCCAAGCTGTGCCATCCTCTGAGGTTTCAACTGTAAAGTCCTGCGGAAATCCGGCCGCACGGCCGTTTTTATCCGCCTGTATGGACGAATATGCGGTCAGATAGTTGACACTGCGTACTTTTCCGAGATCGAGAACCAGATACTCATTTGCTTCCTGCGTCGTAACGGCAGGAGACATATAACCCTTTGTGCCGAACAGCGTCCAGTCTGTGGGAGACTGTTCCGTCATGGCGCGGGTCTGGTGCTCGCCGTCCACATAGAACTGACGCGAATTGACTGCCGCAGCCGGAACGTCGGCGACATAAATGTTCTTCTGTGCGTCATATATCGTCCAGCCGGTGATGGGCGTGCCGCCGGAAATGACCGGAACCTCGCCGGAAACGGCCTTATATGTGATGACATGGCCGTTCTTGCCAGAGTCGGCAGAGGTGAACGTGATCGCATTGCTGACACGATAGGTTCCGCCGTGCAGCCATACCGTCACATCACCGCCTGCACTCAGCGCTGCGGCAGCGGCTTTTGCCTTTTCAATCGTCTGGAAGGGGGCAACCTGCGTACCGGCGGCGCTGTCGCTGCCGTTGACCGGATCGACCCAGAGCGTCTGCGCATCTGCGGCATAGGCAGTGATACCGAGTCCGGCAAATACGCTGACAAGCATGACAAGCGCCAGGAACAGGGAAATTGCTTTTTTCATGGCATAATCTCTCCATCCTCAAAGAATTTGCATACAAAACGGGCAGGATGAGGCAATGAGATGGCTCATCCTGCCCGTCCTTCAGTCAGTCAGACTAAAAATCCTGATGGGGTCGTTTATTTACTTGGTTGCCAGCCATGCGTCGATCTGGGACTGCATTTCGGCAATGATCTGCTCGACGCCGGCGTCCTTCAGAGCGGCGTTGAACGCTTCGAGCGTGCTGTCAACATCGACTGCGCCGCAGTTGAGAGCGGGCAGATACTCTTCGGCGACAGCGGAGCACTGCGCGATCTGGGTTGCAACAGGCTCGGAGTCGAATGCGAAGCCGAGGATGCAGGAGGCCTGCGCGTTGGCGTTGATCTCGGCAGTTTCCGGCCAGGTGCCGACCTGAGAAGCGTCGGTGTAGTACTCGTTGAAGACGTTGCCGACGAGGAAGCTCAGCATGCCGGGATAGTCGCTGATGGGCTTGATGAGGCCGTCAGCCTTGTCGCCGACGAATTCATAGTCCGTGCCCTCAATGCCGTGGCAGATGAGGTTCAGGACTTCGGGATCGGAGTCAAGGAGGTTGATGAACGCAACAGCGCGCTCGACGTTCTTGGAGGTTGCGGAGACAGCGGTGATCGTCGCCTGCACAGCGCCGGTCGTCATGGCGCAGTCGCCGAAGGCAATGCCGGTGATGTCATAGCCGCGAAGCTGACCTTCGGTGATGTCGCCGCCGGGCTTGTGCGCCGGGTCGGTGTCGATCGCACGGATGTCATTCTCACCTACAGAGTCAGCACCGGTAACGGCGTCTGTCGGAAAGTAGCCCGCCAGATTCCACTCGCGCATCTTTTCACACAGAGCCTTGAATTCTTCAGACTCAAACTGGTTGAAGACAACGGGAGTTTCGGCAGCATAGTAAACAACACCCGGCGTCGTATTGGAAACGATCACATCATAGCCAAGATAGTTGACTATATTTTCATAAATAAGATGACCGTAATTATAAATCACAACGGCATCCGGCTCACTGGCTTTGATGGTCGCAGCATACTCGTCCAGATCGTCGAGCGTCTTGACAGTGCTGGGATCGAAGCCGTACTTGTTCAGAAGCTCGGTGTTGAAGCGGATACCGGTCTGACGGACATAGATCTGCTGAAGCGGAATGCCGTAGAGCTTGCCGTTTACACGGATTGCATCCCAGACAGCGCTGTTGAGATCAGCGACAACGTCAGGAGCGTACTTATCCAGAACGTCCTGCGTCAACTCGGCATAAGCGCCCTTCGCAACGGCGGGCAGATACGGGTTCCATGCGCCGGTGAAGCAGATATCAAATTCCTCGCCAGCCGTGAACTTCATGTTCATCTTCTCGGTGTATTCGCCGAGAGGGATCATCTCGAACTCGATCTTGGCGTTGATTTTTTCCTTTGTGATCTCGTTGAGTTTCTCATTGATGGCCTCAAAGCCGGGGAAGCTGTCCTGCAGCGCGGGGAATGCCCAGTGCAGCGTGACTTCTTCTGCGAAGGGATTGTCATCTGCCGGGGCGTCAGCCGGAGTTTCGTCCGCGGGAGCGGCGGGTTCCGCAGTTTCGGTAGGAGCGGTGGTTTCTTCCTGGGAGGGCGTCGCAGTCTTGGCGCAGGCGGTGAACATCGCCAGAACCATCAGAGCCGCCAGCAGCAGCGCGAGGAACTTTTTCATTTGTGTTTCTCCTTTTCATTTTTATTATGTCATACCGTTCTGTCAATGATTTTATTCTTTGACAGATCCGATTGCCATACCCTTGACGAAATATTTTTGGAAGCGAGGGAACACCAGCAGCATCGGCGCGACTGTCAGCACGCACATTGCCATACGCATGGCCTCGCCTGGAAGCTTTGCGGCTTCTGCGCCGAGCAGCCCCGTAGACGCGTTATTCTTGAGAAAGTCGACCTTTTCCAGCATACGCTGCAAAAGCAGCTGAATCGTCACATAATTGCCGGTATCCATATACATCATGGCCTCGTAGTAAGCATTCCAATAGGCGACGAACAATGTCAGGCAGATTGTGGCCAACGCAGGCTTTGCAAGCGGGAACATCATGCGCCAGAAAATCTGGTACTCACCTGCACCGTCGATTTTGGCAGATTCGATCATGCTGTAGGGGAGTTTTTCGTAATAGGCACGCATGATGATCGTGTTCATCGCGGAAAACGCGCCCGGCAGAATCAGTACCCAGATGGAATTCTTCAGATTCAGCAGCTTGACATATGTGATGTACTGCGCCGCCATGCCGCCGCTGAAAAACATCGTAAACGTCACGAACAGTGACAGCACACTGCGCCAGCGGAAGGTCGTGCGCGAAATCGCATAGGCATACAGGCTCGTGACCAGACAGCCGATAGCCGTTCCGACGACGCTGACAAAAATCGTGGTGCCGTAAGCCTGCCAGAGCATCTTACTGTCACGGAACAGATAGGAATAGGCGGAGAAATCCAGATGCTTCGGGATCACGCGGAAGCCGTACTGCTTGATGTCCTCGGCGCTGGAAAGCGACACGGACAGCACACAGAAAAACGGATACAGAATGCAGAGGCACAGCATGATAAAAATCAAATAGATGAACACTGTTCCAACACGGTTTTTCTTTTTCATTAAAACAGCGTCCCCTCTCCGTTGATTTTTTTCGTGATCTTATTTGCTACGACCAGAATGATAAAGCCGACAACCGACTGACACAGGCCGATGGCCGTGGACATACCCACGTCGCCAGTCACGCGCAGTGCGCGGTAAACATAGGTGTCGATCACGTCCGTCACACTGTAGAGCATACTGGAGTTCTTTGTCAGATAATAGAACATACCAAAGTCTGCGCTGAAAATCCGGCCAAGCGACAAAATAAAGAACATGGTCACGATTGGACGGATGAACGGATACGAGATCTTCCACATGACCTGCCAGCGCGTTGCGCCGTCGAGCTGTGCCGCTTCAAAATAGGATTTGTCGATCGACAGCAGATTTCCGTAATAAATAATAATGCCGTAGCCCATGTTCTTCCACAGATAGCAGACAAGCAGAATGTAGGGCCACCATTTTGGCGTTGTGTACCATGAAACCGTTTCTTTTCCGAAGAACGTCAGGATTCCGTTGACAATGCCGTTGACGTCGGCGAGGTTTGCGTAGAGCGCATACGACGCGGCAACCCATGAAACGATAAACGGCAGGAAGATCACCGTCTGGAACGCCTTGATCGCGTGGCGGCTGTTGATCTCATATAAAAGAAGCGCCAGCAGAACGGTGATGACCGTGTTGCACAGCAGGAACAGCAGGTTCAGTCCCAGCGTATTGCGGATCAGCCGTCCGAAGGTACCGGATGTGAAGAAAAACTCAAAATTCTTGAACCCGACCCATTCGCTTCCGAAGATGCCAAGATTGAATTTATAATTCTTGAATGCCAGCACCAGACCGAACATTGGCAGATACGCAAACAGCGCCAGAAGAATGATGCCCGGCACGCACATGGAAAACAGCTGTCGGTTATCCTTGCGCAAGCTCCGGTTATAAGAAGACCGTCTGCGGATTGTGCCTGGTTCCTGTTTTTTCGTTTCTGCTTTCATCAATACGAACCACCTCTGTCTTCTCGTTGTCGTTTTCGCTAAATTCAGTATAGTGGCGAGGTGCACATTTGTAATCTTTGAATTCTCACGATTGCTTTGAATTGCCCTGAAAGCGGACTTTGATTTTTGAGCGCGACTTTGAATTTTTATGATTATGTTGAAATGTGCGTTGGGATTGTGATATTTTTTAGGTATGCAAATAGTTTTCACCATCCGCTTTGTGGAAACTGCATAGTTGCAATGCTCTGCATGAAGAGGGGGGGAAGGACAACTCGTGCGGCTAATCAAGTCCAATATTCCGACCGATCGAAAGAACAGCTTTTTTATTAAGGTACTCAGCGGCATTCTAGTTTTCTGCCTGCTGCTGGTATCCTTCGTTTTTCTGCTCATTTATCAGAACGTCAAAAAACGGAGTCTGGAACAGTCCTATCTCGCAGAGCAGGATATTGTCTCGAACGTCAGCTATTCCGCCTCCATCATGCAGGACACCGCTTCGTCCATGCTCACGCAACTCAACGGCGATCCGAAACTTTTGCAGCTAATCTACTCCATGGATACAGAAAGCCTGTCGGTCATTCAATCCATGCAGCTGCTGCAAAACTATACGCGCGCGTCGTCATGGCTGGACTCTGTATACATTTATTGTGCAGAGGAAGACTGTATCTGTTATGCCTACGCCAATGGCAACACCTATCAGTTATCATTTGGTACACTGGATGACTTTTTCGACGCAGCGTTCGTTCGGAATCTTGCAGCTGTGTCCCGTGTGACGCAAAAGCCGGCAATGCGCCAACTTCGCTACCGCAGCACGTCCTCCGACAAAACCGTTTTCAGTTATGTTCTGCCGGTCAGAACCTCGCTCAATCGCTATAATGGCTTCTTTGTTGCGAATATCAGCGCCGAGCGGCTGATGCAGCTCGGCTACGGTATGGCAAACGGCACGGAGCGTCAGCTTCTGATCGTGGATGCAAACGGACAGACCTACACAAGCGGCATGACGCTGCTGGAACAGGAACAGACGGATGCCGTGATCGAAGCTGTGCTGGGCGGGGCCGCAGAAAGCGGCCAAATGGTCGTGCAGGAGGCGAATGCGATCTGCACATGGTCGCGCTCTGCCGATACAGACCTGTATTTTATCAGCTGCATCAGCGACTCGGCCATTTCATCACAGCTCCGTGCGCTGACGCGCTGGTTTTTGCTGTTCTATCTGGGCATCGTGGTATTCGCCGTATTGATCTCCGTCTATCTGACAATCCGTATCAACCGTGAATATGCTGCGCTTCAAACGCAGTATACGCTTTCGGAAAAGCGCTACGCCGAAAACTACAGCTATATCAAGCACGCCATTCTCCGCAGCTTTTTTACGCTCCGAAGCAGCGATTTTGTCATCGGGCGGCAATTTTCCGACAATGGCATCGAGTTGGAGCAATATTCCGGCTTTGCGCTGTTCCTGCTCCAGCTCCGGCAGCGGGAGCTTTCGGATGACAATCAGAATATGTCGTACCGCAGAACGCATTTTCTGTTGCAGGAGCAGCTGGACAAGACGCTGCCGCAGGGGACACGCTATGAATTGGTCGATATGCTGCAGGGCCGGTTCCTCCTTGTCTGTGAGCAGCCGGATACGGTAGACACGCAGACGCTTGCCCAAACGCTTTGCGCAGCGTTCTCTGAAGCCGCGCAGTTTTCCGTCTCTGGCGTCTGGTGCAATGGAATTTCTGCCGTTGATCAGCTTCCCGCAGCCTACCGTACACTGAACGAGCGGCTGGATCTGCTGTATTTCTATCCCGCCGGTCACTTTGTTTCCCGCACAGAGCTGGATGCACGTCCGGCCTTTGGCAAGGCACAGGCAGAGCAGATCCGCAGTGAGGTAGTACAAGCTCTCTGCACCCAGCGCTTTGACGATGCTGCTGCAGCGCTTGCGGGCTTCTTTGACGCATGGTTCGAACCGACAGCAGATGTGCCGTATACGCTGGATCTGCTGATTGCAGGCGTTTCTGAATATATCGCAACGTTCAAGCGTGCCTATGCCGTGACGATGGAATATAACCCCTCGCGCTTCCGCACGGAGGCTCTGCGTGCAGAGTCTTCCCGCGCAGTCAAGCGGCTGTTTCTGGATCTGGTGCAGGACGTCTCCTGTGCATTTGCCAGCATTGACAACCGCAGCAACTATATCGACGCGCTCATCGGCTATATCGAGCGCAATTATGCCGATCCGAAGCTGAATATTGATGCGCTGGCCGATCATGTCGGTCTGTCCGCGTCGCACATTCAGAATATTTTCAAGGCTGCCACCGGCAGCAGCATTTCGGCCTATCTGCGCCGTCTGCGTCTGAATAAGGCGACGGAGTTTTTGGCGCAGACCGACGTGCCGATCAGTGAAATTGCAGAACGAACCGGTTTCGGAAATTCCAACTATTTCTACACCGTATTCAAGCGCCACTACGCAGTTACGCCGAGTGAATATCGCGCAAACCGTCTGAACCGAGCGGACACAAAGGAGGCCTATAACAATGAAATCAACTGACCTGATTTCAGTCTTTTGTCGCCCTGTTCCATTCTGGAGCTGGAACGACAAATTAGAGCCGGACGAGCTGCGGCGGCAGATCGGTGCGATGCAGGACGCGGGCATGGGCGGATTCTTTATGCACGCGCGGGGCGGACTTGAAACCGAGTATCTGAGCGAGGACTGGTTTCGTGCGGTGGAGGCATCCGTTGACGAGGCGAAAAAGCGCGAGATGCAGGCGTGGTGCTACGATGAAAACGGCTGGCCGAGCGGCTTCGCCGGCGGCAAGCTGCTGGAAGACCCGGAAAACCGGGCGCATTATCTGCGCTTTGAGAAAAAGCCGGGCTTTGATGCAGCCGCGCTTGGCGTTTACACGCTGGAAAACGGTCATATTCGCCGCATCACCGGCGCGGCGAACGGTATTTCAGAGTATCTCTGCGTCTACGACTGCCAGAATTCCTCCACGGTCGATATCCTTGACCCGCGCATCACGGATGCGTTTCTTGCTCTGACGCACGAGAAGTATTTTGAACGCTTCGGTGCGGAATTCGGCAAGGGCATTGCGGGCTTCTTCACCGATGAGCCGCAGTATTTCCGTTATGAGACGGCCTACACGCCGGTGCTGCTGACAGAGTACAAAAAAGCCTACGGCGCAGATGTTCTTGATCTGCTGGGCGCGCTGTTTGTGGACTGCGAAGAAGCACCTGGTTTCCGCTTCCGCTACTGGCGGCTGATGAATGTACTCTATACCGAAAACTTCATGGGCCGCGTTTACCGCTGGTGCCTGTCACACAACTGCCATCTGACCGGTCACACCGTCGAGGAAAGCGAACTTTACACGCAGATGTGGTGCTGTGCGGGTGTGATGCCGTTTTACGAGTATGAGAGCATTCCGGGCGTGGACTGGCTGGGGCGCAGAATCGGCACGGAGCTGGCCCCGCGGCAGGTTTCGTCCGCCGCGCAGCAGCTTGGCAAAAAGCAGGTGCTGACGGAGACGTTTGCCTGTGCGGGCTGGGATGTGACGCCGAAAGAACTCAAGCGCATCGCCGAATGGCAGTATGTGAACGGCGTAAACCTCATGTGCCAGCATCTGTACCCGTATTCCATCCGCGGCCAGCGCAAGCGGGATTATCCGGCGTTTTATTCGGAGCACAATCCGTGGACGGATGAATTAAAGACGTTCGACGACTATTTTACGGAGCTGGGCTATCTGCTTGCCAACAGCCGCGAACAGGCGGACGTGCTGATTGTCCATCCGATACATTCGGCCTATCTGACGTTTGACCGTGCGAACGATGAAGCATCCGTGCGCAGCGTTGGCGAACCGTTCAACGCGCTCATTGAGCGCTTCGGCGCGGCTGGCATCGGCCATCACTACGGCGACGAGCGGCTGATGGAGAAGTACGGCAGCGTCAAGGACGGCAGGCTGACCATTGGACAGTGTACCTATTCCTTCGTTGTGATTCCCGACTGCGATACGCTGGACAGCAGCACCGCCGCGCTTTTAAAAGACTATCTCGCACAGGGCGGACGGCTGATGCTGGCGGGGCGGAAGCCCACGCGCATTGACGGTGAGCTTGCCGATCTCAGCTTCCTGCAAGGTAACCTGACGTGGGATGAGCTTGTGCGGGAACGTGCGCTTCTGCCGGAGGCAAACCGCGACGTGCGCTGCACGCTCCGCTTTGCGGAGAATGGAAATTTCCTGTTTGCAGTCAATCTGTCTGAGACGGACACAGCTGACATGTCTGTAAAACTTCCGTTTGCGGGCGTGGAGGCATACGATCTGCTGACACATAAAACGAAATCCGTTGCTTTTGAAAAGACGACAGACGGGATCGCAGCAAAGCTGCATCTCGCACCCGGTGAGTCTGTGCTTCTCATGCAGAACGATTCCGCGATACCGCAGGCGCAAAAAAAACCCATTGCCGAAACAATGGAGCTGGGCAGGAAATGGACGCGGTCCGCGCCGGTACAGAACACCCTGACGCTGGATATGGCGGCGCTGAGTTATGACGGTGTCAGTTACACCGAGCCGCTGCCGGTTCCGTATATCTCGGAACGGCTGCTGCGGGAGAAAACGAACCGGAAGCTCTGGCTGCGCTATGTGTTTACGGCGGATTTCCTGCCGGATGATTTGACATTGGAGTTGGAAACGCTCCAACACACAAAACTATCTGTGAACGGCACGGAAATCAGCCTGACCGGTCAGGGGGTCCTTGATCGCTCGTTTGTGCGTGGAAACATTGCCACGCTTGCCAGAAAGGGTGAAAACGAGATCGTTTTAGAGCTGGACTATTTCCAGTCGCAGCAGACCTATGACGTGTTCGACGGCTTCTATTACGGAAACGGCGAGGTCACGGAGACGCTCATGAACTGTGTCAGCTATGAGACGAATATCGAAGCCATGTATCTGTTCGGCAGCTTCGCCGTGCGTCCGGATTCCGGCTGGCAGGCGGGTGAAAACGGCGTTCGATTCGGCGACCGCTTCCGTCTCTGTGCTCCGGCCACAGACCTTGACTTGCAGGATATTACGGTGCAGGGCTTCCCGTTCTTCCACGGGGCCATGCGCCTGAAGCGCACGATCACCGTGCAGAGCACAAACTGGCAGCTTCGCTGTGCGGGCCGCGTCCAGTATATGCGCGTATTTGTAAACGGGCAGAAAGCCGGAACGCTGCTTTTTAGCGATACGCTTGATCTTTCGCCGTATCTGCATCCGGGTGAAAATGTGCTGGAACTGGAGCTGATGGCAAGCAACCGCAATCTTTTGGGCCCGCACCACAACGCAGCGGAGCCTGAGCCGCTTTTCGTCGATCCGACGCTGTTTTCACTCTACGGCAGCTGGCGCAACGGAAAAAGCGGGGGATATCGGGAGGATTATGCGTTTGTGCGGTTCGGGCTGGACACATTGCAATTAGAACGTAATCTGCTTTGATTGCTTTATCAACGGGAGCATAAAAATGAAACGCTCTGAAATTAACAAAGCACTAAAAGAACTTGAAGCCATGTGCGCGAAATACAAGTGCTATCTGCCGCCGTTCTGCAATTTTACCCCGGAGGAGTGGCAGGAAAAGGGTCACGAGTACGATGAAGTCCGCGACTGTATGCTCGGCTGGGATATTACTGATTACGGCCTCGGTAACTTTGACAAATTCGGGTTCTCTCTTATCACCATCCGCAACGGCTGCCGCACGCAGCCGGAAAAATATCCGAAGGTCTACGCGGAGAAGCTGCTGTACATGAAAGAGGGGCAATATTCCCCGATTCATTTCCACTGGTACAAAACTGAGGACATCATCAACCGCGGCGGCGCGAACATCCTGATTCGCGTATACAACAGTCTGCCGAACGAAGAAATTGACTACGAGTCCGACGTGGAGGTCCACTGCGACGGTCTCAAGCGCATGGTCCCCGCAGGCACGCAGATCCGGCTGCGTCCGGGCAAAAGCCTCTGGGTCACGCAGGGGATGTACCACGACTTTGCCGTGGAAGAGGGCACCGGCCCCGTCCTGCTTGGCGAGGTCAGCCAGTGCAACGACGATAACACCGACAACCGCTTCAACCCGCCCGTCGGACGCTTCCCGAAGATTGAAGAAGATGAAGCCCCCTATCGTTTGCTCTGCAACGAGTATCCAGCAGCTAAAGACCAACTTTTTTAAAATCAGATTTCTTCTTTCTGTATTGGTTCTCAGCTAGAGTTGGCCCTTCGAGCAGCGCCGTGGTGTCGCGGCGCTGGTGACAGCAAACGCGCGGACGTTCCCCTTGGCGGGGAGCGTCCGCATTGCTATTTGACCTCATTTGCTATAATGTATAAATTTGACGTGCAGCTGCCGTTTTCACGATGCCGTCGCTGGCGCTGGATGTATCCGGCGTGTTCCAGATCATTCAGTGCTCTTTGTACTGTGCGCGGCGAAAGATGCAGG
>ENA-UEQO01000659-UEQO01000659.1-human-gut-metagenome-genome-assembly--contig:-NODE-659-length-39595-cov-22.658611_pt1 | contig 39595 bp, 37 predicted proteins | sample MGYA00242938_ERZ507940 | MGnify/ENA primary metagenome ERZ507940 (study PRJEB26167, sample SAMN06115517) | human gut metagenome | host: Homo sapiens | place: China:Chongqing | collected 2014-12-03... | reverse complement strand
GGGTGCTAAGGCAGGATGTGACGTGCATGCACTTGAGGCATGGAAGACCTGTAAAGGCGATCCTTCTATCATCGTGGCTATTCTTGATGAGGGCGTGATGTATACGCACCCTGATCTGGCAGCCAACATGTGGTGCAACCCGGGCGAAAGTGTTCAGGGCGCCCAGACAGACGGCGATGGAAATGGTTATGAGGGCGACCTCCATGGATACAACTTCGTTACAGAGAGCGGCGATATTACCTGGACTGATGCCAATGACACCGGTCATGGTACTCACGTAGCTGGTACCATTGCAGCCGTAAATAATAATGGTATTGGTGTATCTGGTGTTGCCGGTGGTGACGGAACTCCTAACTCTGGTGTCAAGATTATGTCTTGTCAGGTATTCTCCGGTCAGAACAGTGTAACCTTGGCAGGCGAGGCGAGAGCCATCAAGTATGCTGCCGATAATGGTGCAGTCATCCTGCAGTGCAGTTGGGGTTACAACTCTTCAGAGTCTAGCATCATCAACGGTTATACTCCGGGTCCTGCTACCGAGAAGGAATGGGCTGAGACCTATCCGCTGGAGAAGGAAGCTCTGGATTACTTCATCAACAATGCCGGTTCGCCTAATGGTGTCATCGACGGCGGTATTCCAGTCTTCGCAGCCGGTAACGAGTATGCTGGCAATCCTGCTTTCCCAGGTGCTTACTCTAAGTGCGTCTGCGTATCTTCAGTAGCTGCCGACTATACTCCAGCCTGCTACACCGATTTCGGTTCGCTTGTAACCCTGAGCGCTCCTGGTGGCGACTTGGAATATTACAGCAAGATTGGCGAGCAGGAAGATGAATACTGGGCAGAGACGACAACCGAGCAGAAAGGTGCTGTGCTCTCTACGATGATCAAGAACGGTCAGCCTGCTTGGGGCTACATGGAGGGAACCTCTATGGCTTGTCCTCACGTTTCGGGTGTGGCTGCCTTGGGTCTCGCTTATGCTGCCAAGACGAACCGTCATTATCGTGCTGCCGACTTCGTAGCCCTGATGAAGAAATCTGTGAAGGAACTGGATAGCCATTACGGAAATGGTGCAACCAAGACCTACTACATGAACCATACTACCGTAGGTGCTTCGCCTGAGATCGTACAGCTCTCTAAGTACATCGGCAAGATGGGTGCTGGTCTGATTGATGCTGCTCAGCTCTTGAATAACATCAAGAACAAGAAACTCAGTTCTGATATGAAGTTGCCTAACGTATATGTGGGCATCGAGAAGACTGTTTCTCTCAACCTCGCTGCATATTTCGCAGGTCAGACAGAGGGATTCTCTTGCTCTGTAGCGAATGGCAGCGTAGCTTCTGCTTCGGTAGATGGCAAGACGCTCATCGTGAAGGGACTCGCTGCCGGAAGTACATCGCTCACCGTAACAGCTGCTGATGGTACCAGCCAGACCGTAGTTGTGACCGTTAGAAAGAGTGCCGGTAACAATGGTTGGATGTAATTGGATGTAATATGAAGATATTTGCTTTCCTATCGCTTTTCTTCCTGGCTTTGCCTGTTACGGTGAATGCGCAGAAGGAACTGCTGAAGTTTGAGCATCCGCTTATCGATGCGGGTACGATGACCGAGGACGATGCGCCTCGCACCTTCACCTTCGTAGGTAAGAATGTGAGCAAGAAGATACTGCACATCACACAGGTGAGAACCACCTGTGGATGTACCAGTTCTTATGTCAGGGGCGATGTGATGAAGCCTGGCGATACCTGTCAGGTGCAGATCATCTTCACGCCTAACCGCTATCCGGGCACCATCAATACGGGTGCTTATCTCTATCTGAAAGAGGTAGAGGGGCACCCAGCCGTGAAGCTTGCCTTGACGGGTAAGGTGTTGCCGGGAGCTGATGTCTGGTCTCGTTATCCTTATAAGATGGGAGCGCTGAGGCTGAAACAGGCGAAGGCAAGCATCACGGAGGTGAAGCCGGGCACAGAGCCTGAGGCACGTATCCTCTGCGGAAACAGCGGTGACAAGCCGCTCCGTATATCCAGCCTCCTTCTTCCTCCTTATGCCCGTCTTACGACAGAGCCTGAGGTGATAGAACCGGGTGATGAGGCTGACCTCGTCATCACCATCATAGCCGATAAGATTCCGGCTACGATGCCCGAATCCTTCACCTTTCCTGTTATTCTGGAGGGCTTGGACGCCCGCCCGTCTGACAGAACGATACAGGTCGTTGTAAAGGTAAAAAGGTAAAAAAGGAAAAAAGTAAAAAAGAAAAAAATACCAAGACAATGAAATATTTGAAAAAACTCTTCACCCTCCTGGTGATTGCTTTGTTTGCCTGCGGCTTTGCAGCCTGCAGCAGCGATGATGAAGAACCGGAGGAGCCTTCTCTGGAAGTTACACCTGCCAATCTTCATGGCACATGGGAGTTGGCTGAGTGGAACGGTAAACCTCTTGCTGAGGGCACATACTGCTACATCGTTTTCAACCGCAAGGACCAGACTTTCGAGATGTATCAGAATTTAGACAGTATGTATGGTCGCCATATCACCGGTTCGTTCGCTATCAAGAACGATCCATACCAGGGCTACATCATCAGCGGAAGCTATGATAATGGTATGGGCGACTGGAATCAGAGTTATCTCGTAACCCGCCTCCTGGCTTCCGGTTCCATAATATGGACTGCCAAGGACGATGTTACCGACATCAGCCGCTACAAGCGTTGCGATGAGGTACCTGCCGAGATACTCAAGGAATGTAAAGATCTCACTGAAGAATAAAAAAAGAGCGAATTATCTGCAAATTCTGCGGATTATTCGCTCTTTTTTTGTATCTTTGCCCTCAAACTTATCATCGGGTTCAAAGTTTAAGGATATGATATTAACGATTACAGGTTCAGACAGCACCGGAGGCTCTGGTGTGCAGGCGGACATCAGGACGATTGCCGAGTTGGGCGGTTATGCTGTTTCGGCAATAACCAGCATCACTGTGCAGAATACGCTCGGTATTCAGGAGTTCTTCGATATTCCTGCCGAGATTGTTTCGGGGCAGATTGAGGCTATCATGAACGATATGCAGCCTGATATAGTGAAGATTGGTATGATACGCAGGGTGGAGACGCTGAATGTGGTCATCGATGCGCTGACCAAATACCGTCCTGCCCATATCATCTATGCCCCTGCCATCTGGTCGAGCCAGGGCGATGCGCTGATGACGGAAGATGTGGTGAGCCAGATTAAATACCGTCTGCTGCCGCTCTGTTCTGTCGTCGTGTCACGCAAGAAGGAGAGCGACATCATTCTTCAGAATTCCAAACTGCTGAGCCTTGCCGAGAAGCAGGGACTCCGGATCTATCGCCTCGACAATGCCAATTCGCATGGTCTCATCAACCGTTTCTCTTCAGCTCTTGCCGTCTATCTGAATCAGGGCAAGAAGATGGAGGAGGCGTTGGCGATGGCGCAGGATTTCATCAATGTAGAACTCGTGCGCCAGAGCAATCTGCAGGGCAGGAGTTCCGAGCTTTACAACCAGTTTATCTCGCAGGTGAATAACTTCTGCCGTACTTACAGCGATGTTCATTTCTATGCCGACCAGTTGAATGTGAGTGGCCGTTATCTGGCTCAGGTTACCCGCCGCATCTCCGGCAAGACGCCGAAGGCAATCATTGATGAATACATCGTGAAGGAGATAGAGCGCGAGCTTTCTACCACCACGCATACGGTTCAGGAGATAGCCAATACCTTCGGTTTCTCCTCGCAGGCGCATCTCACCAAGTTCTTCAAGAAGATGAGAGGGGTAACGCCTTCTGCTTTCAGGCAACCAAAACCTGTTGATTAAAATGAGTCCAGCCAATTAAGGCAATAAAATACGGCCAACTGAGGAAATGAAATACGGCCAACTGAGGAAATGAAATTCGGCCAACTGAGGAAATAAAATCCAGCCAACTGAGGAAATATCAAAAAAAAAATAGTATCTTTGCACACGTAATCAAATATTTGAAAATATGGAATACAAACATAGGATCGCAGACCAAATGCTGGCAAAGAAACTGAAAGATTAAAATAAGGTCCATTTTACTTCTTGCCTGGTAACGGTACTAAGTTGCATCAGCGTAGTGTATGAACGAAGAAAAGTTAAAGTAATTAAGTTAAAATAGAAACACGGACAAATTCAATTTGTCCGGCTCTTTTGTCCGGTCGCTTGTAAAGGGTTAAATATTAGTAACTTATAAGCTACCGGACAATTTGTCCGGACAAATTCAATTTGTCCGTGTTATTTTTTTCTTTTTATCTCTATGTTTTCCACCTCGTAACTTATAGACTTTGGAGCCATAAAACTATGAGTTAGTATTTTTAACACATAGATAAACCTCTCTCTTGCAGAATCGCCAGCGAAGCTTTTTTACAGCTTTGCTGGCGATTTCTCTGTATATAATCTTACTCAATCATGTTCTTGAGTATCCATTTCCTGAAGAATGGGTCTTCTATATTCCATAATCGAAATTTTTCGTTACGAAATTTTTCGCTAAGATACAAAAAATGTAGACGTTCAGAAGGTGAACTCCTCTCTGTTTCTCTTAGCAGTACAATCTGTGTACTGCTTTATATATTCAGGAATATCTCTTATATATTTGCGAATCTCTCTTTATACAAAATGACTCAATGTTTGCAGAAAATGGAACATTTTTTTCTGTTTTCAGTGAAAAATGTTTCCTTTGCAGCCGTAATTGAATAAAAATATAAGAATTATGGCAGAAAATAGACAAGAATTGAACCGCAACTTGGCTCAGATGCTCAAGGGTGGTGTGATTATGGACGTAACAACTCCAGAACAGGCAAGAATCGCAGAGGCAGCAGGTGCATGCGCAGTAATGGCGCTGGAACGTATTCCAGCTGATATCCGTGCAGCAGGTGGTGTTTCTCGTATGAGCGACCCTAAGATGATCAAGGGCATCCAGGAGGCTGTTTCTATCCCTGTAATGGCTAAGTGCCGTATCGGTCACTTCGCTGAGGCTCAGATTCTTCAGGCTATCGAAATCGACTATATCGACGAGAGCGAGGTGCTCTCTCCTGCAGATAATGTTTATCACATCGACAAGACTCAGTTCGACGTGCCATTCGTTTGTGGTGCCAAGAACCTGGGCGAGGCGCTCCGCCGTATTGCTGAGGGTGCTACCATGATCCGTACCAAGGGTGAGCCAGGAACAGGTGATGTGGTTCAGGCTGTTACCCACATGCGTATGATGCAGAGCGAAATCCGCCGCCTGGTTTCTATGAGCGAGGATGAGCTTTATGAGGCAGCCAAGCAGTTGCAGGCTCCTTACGACCTGGTGAAGTATGTTCACGAGAATGGCAAGTTGCCAGTGGTTAATTTCGCTGCCGGTGGTGTGGCTACTCCAGCTGATGCTGCCCTGATGATGCAGCTCGGTGCCGAGGGTGTATTCGTAGGTTCTGGAATCTTCAAGAGCGGTAACCCAGCTAAGCGTGCACAGGCTATCGTGAAGGCTGTTACCAACTACAACGACCCTAAGATGCTGGCTGAGTTGAGCGAGGACCTCGGCGAGGCAATGGTAGGTATCAATGAGCAGGAGATTGCTTTGCTCATGGCTGAAAGAGGTAAGTAATAATAAATGAGATAACGGATAAGAGCCCCTCCTGCAAAAGAAGGGGCTTTTATATTAGATAAGTATGTTATGAGAATAGCTGTATTAGCTTTACAAGGCGCTTTTGCTGAGCACAGACAGAAGTTGGCTCAGTTGGGCGTGGATAGTTTTGAGGTTCGCCAGTTGAAGGATTGGAACCAGCCTAAGGATGGCTTGATTATTCCGGGCGGTGAGAGTACCACCCAGGCGAAACTCTTGAATGAACTGGGATTAATGGAGCCTGTGAAGGAGGCGATTGCTGCCGGCTTGCCAGTTTATGGTACCTGTGCCGGTTTGATTCTTCTTGCCAAGAAGATTGAGGGCGAGCCTAGCCAGCGCATTGCTTCGATGGACATCACGGCTTTGAGAAATGCCTACGGTCGCCAGTTGGGCAGTTTCTACATCGAGGCTCCGATGAAGGGCATCGAGGGAAATATCCCAATGACATTCATCCGTGCTCCTTATATTAAAGAGGTGGGGGGAGATGCTGAGGTTCTGGCGGAGGTAGATGGCAAGATTGTGGCTGCCCGCCAGGGTAACCAGCTCGTTACCGCCTTTCATCCTGAACTGAACGAAAGTCTGGAGATTCATAAGTATTTTCTGGGGATGTGCAGCAAGTAGGCTTCATTCTGAGATGAAACTTATTTCGTTGGCCGATGAAACAGGCTTCATAGGCACATGAAGCTACATAGCAAAGTATCTTAGGATACATTGCCAAGTATCTTAAGATACATGAGCAAGTATCCTAAGATACTTTTTTATTGAATGTCTGATACTTTTTTCCGATAAATGTTTGCCGTTTACAAATATTCATCGTATCTTTGCATTATGAAATCTTCGTTACGTAAAACTCATAATGATGTAAATGCTTATGGTACAGTTAAATCCTTTTATTATTGAAGGCTATCTTTCGCCGGAATATTTCTGTGATAGGGTAGAGGAAACAGCTCTTCTTACCCGCCATTTGACCAATCGGTGCAATGTCGCGTTGATTGCACCAAGACGTCTGGGTAAGTCGGGACTGATTTATAATTGTTTTCAGCAGGAAAACATCCGTGAGCAGTATCATTGCATCTATATTGATATTTATGATACGAAGAATTTGAACGAATTCGTCTATGCGCTGGGCAAGGGAATCCTGACGGCACTCAAGCCAAAGGGCAGGAAAGTATGGGAATTTTTCCTGAATATGCTCCAGTCTCTGAAGTCAACTATCTCTTTTGACATCAATGGAAATCCGGAGTGGAGTGTTGGTTTGGGAGATATTCAGGCTCCGGATATTACGCTGGATGAGATCTTCGCTTATCTCGAACAGGCAGATAAACCTTGTCTGGTGGCGATAGATGAGTTTCAGACAGTTGCAAACTATCCAGAGAAAACCGTTGAGGCAACCTTGCGTAAACGAATACAGAATTGCCACAATGCAAACTTTGTCTTTTCTGGCTCCAAGCGCCACATGATGGCATTGATGTTTACTTCCCAGTCACGCCCATTCTATCATAGTTCGAGTATCATGGGGTTGGAGGCAATCAATGAGCAGACTTACCTGGAATTTGCCAATCACCATCTTGCCAGGAACAATAAAGAGATAAGTGCAGCGGCTTTTACCTATTTATATCATCATTTCGATGGCATTACCTGGTATGTTCAGTATGTACTCAATATGCTTTATACTTCAATTTCTGATAGGTCTTTGTTGCAGGAGGATGATGTCAGGATGGCGATAGATAGCATCCTTTCCCAGCAGCGTTTTGCCTATCAGGCCTTGCTGTATCAGCTTACAGCCAAGCAGAAACAGCTTCTCATAGCCATTGCTCAGGAAGGTAAGCCTTCTTCCCTGATGTCGCAAGAGTTCTTGCAGAAGTATCATCTTGGTGCCAGCACCGTGCAGGGAGCAGTCAAGACCTTACTGGACAGAGACTTTATCACGCAAGATGAAGGCGTTTACCAATTATGTGACAAGTTTTTGGAGCTGAGCCTGCGAGCAGGTTGAGTAAGTAAAAGATTCGTCAGAGTAAGCGAAATGAAGCGGCAGAGTGAGCCTACTGATATATCTGAATAAGCCTACAGATATGACTGAGCAAGTACAAGGATTCGACTGAGCAAGTGAAAGAATACGTTTGCTCAGGTTAAAGAAGTCGGAATATCAGGTTCAAGGAGGCTGTTTCTAAGAGATTCCCACTAGGCTCAGCAGCTCTGCTGAGCCTAGTCAGCAGGTCTGCCGACTGCAGTCAGCACATCTGCCGAGCCTAGTGGCAACACCCTATAGTCGTACAACCACACACCTTTTAGTTGTACGATAATAACCGTTTATAACAACTCCGGAAGTTGGAAGAGCTTCACGCTGTTGCTGCCTTTGATGAGGATGTAATGGTCGTGAGGCTGGTTCGCCTTGAGCGCTTCCTTCACTTCCTCTACATTCTGGAACTTGCGGTAGCTGCATGGAATATCCTTGAACTCATCGCCCACCAGCCATACATTCTCCAGACCGGCTGCCTGCAACTGGTCTACTACCTTCTGGTGCTCCTCGTGGCTCACTTCGCCGAGCTCGCCCATCTGTCCGAGAATCGCCATCTTATGAGGCACATCCATCACGCGGAAGTTCTCGATGGCAGCAGCCATACTTGATGGGTTGGCATTGTAGGCATCTACCACCAGCTTATTGTGCGCCGTCTCTTCCAATTGCGAACGGTTGTTGCTTGGGATGTAGTTCTCCAGGGCATGATCTATCTGCTGGGGCTTCACATCGAAATGAAGACCGATGGTGATGGCGGCAAGCATGTTGTCGATATTGTAAGAGCCGATGAGATGGGTTTGAACCTCATGCCAGTCGAAGCTCTCGGTGCGCCAGCGGAACTTCAGGAAAGGAGCGCAGGAAATGACTTCTCCCCATACATCGCAGTTTTCATCCTTGCCGTAGGTGATGAGGCGGTTGATGTTGCGCTGCTCAGCCATCTGCATCAGATGCTCGTTGTCTGCATTGATGAAGACGAGGGCATCGTTGGCTGCGAGGTAATCATAGAGCTCTCCCTTGGTCTTCTTCACGCCTTCGAAACTGCCGAATCCCTGCAGGTGGGCACGGCCTACGTTGGTAATCATACCGCAGGTTGGCTCCACGTATTCCACGAGTTTTCGGATGTCACCAGGATGGGAAGCACCCATCTCTACAACGGCAATCTCATTCTCTGGTGAGAGACGGAAGAGGGTCTTTGGTACGCCTACATCATTATTGAAGTTGCCCTGGGTGAACATCACGTTGAACTTCTCGCCGAGAACAGCAGAGACGAGTTCCTTGGTGGTGGTCTTGCCGTTGGTTCCGGTGATTCCTACTACAGGAATATCGAAGTGGCGGCGATGCTCACGGGCTAGTTCCTTGAAGGTGGTGAGGCAATCCTCTACGAGGATGTAGCGCTCGTCGCCTTCCTTGGCATACTCTTTTTCATCAACAATCACATAGGCACAGCCTTTCTCCAAAGCCATGTCGGCAAACTTGTTGCCATCAAACGATGCGCCCTTCAAAGCCAGGAAGATGCTGCCCTCTGGGCAGTCGCGGCTGTCAGTGGTAATCACTGGGTGCGCTTGGTAAATCTGATAGAGTTCTGAAATATCCATAGTCTATAACTGTTATTTTGGGTGCAAAAGTAATCTAAATTATGGACATAACAAACAATTTTCCCAAAAAATGATGGTAATCTCGAATATTCTTTCTATTTTTGCAGAAATATTCGATGAATCTTTAGAAAGTGAGGCTCTTTATGGGTAGTAGAGATGAAAAAGATAAAACGAAAGTAAGGAAGGAAAAGCTGGCAGGCTATTTCTATAATCTATCCCAGTTGATATTTACGGGAACTGGGGTTGGAGGCGTGTTGCCGTTTTTGCATGGAACGGCTTCATTAGGTGATATTTCCGTATTAGTTTTTGGCGCAGTTGCAACAGCAGGCTTTGCGTATGCTGCCAATAGAATTTTAAAATATTAAAGTTATGAGCTATTTGGCATTGTTTTTTTTAGTATGCTCGATTTTCAGTCTTGGTTTTATAGCTTGGACTTATACTAAGTCGGGTGAAAAGTGGCTTAAAGAATTGTAGAATCATGAGCTATTTAGCATTATTTTTTATGATAACTTCTATTGTTGTTATTGCTCTTATAGCTTGGAGTTATACAAAGCCTGGTAAGAAATGGCTTAAGGAGTTATAATCCGATGGAATATACGATCAATATCAAGGGGCGCTTGATGGATTTGAGTACCCCTCAGGTGATGGGCATCCTGAACGTTACGCCCGACAGTTTCTACTCTGGCAGTAGAAAACAGACAGAAATGGAGATAGCTCAGAGAGCTAATCAGATTATAGAAGAAGGTGGAAGCATCATTGATGTGGGCGCATTCTCCACCCGTCCCGGTGCCGATGAAGTATCGGAAGAGGAGGAGGGAAGACGCCTGAAGTTCGCTCTCGACATCGTTCGCAGGGAGCAACCGGATGCTGCCGTCTCCGTAGATACCTATCGCCCAATTTTGGCACGTAAGTGTATCGAGGAGTGGGGAGCTGACATCATCAACGATGTATCTGAAGGTGGAATCACAGGCATCGTCAATGTGCCGCTGGAGCAGAGACAGGAGGAATATCCTGAAATGTTTCGTGTGGTGGGCGAGCTGAAGGTACCTTATATATTAATGTCGGTGCAGCCTACGCTCGAAACGATGATGAAGGGCTTTGCCAGAGAGGTACAGCAGTTGCGTGACCTGGGAGCCAAGGACATCATCCTCGACCCAGGCTTCTGTTTCGGCAAGAATCTCATCCAGAATTATCAGATTTATAATGAGATGGAGAAGTTGAACGTGATGGAACTTCCGGTTCTGGTAGGCATCTCCCGCAAGACTATGATATACAAGCTGCTGGGTGGAGATGCTACGACATCGCTCAATGGAACTTCCGTTCTCGACACCATCGCTCTGATGAAGGGCGCCAGCATCCTCAGAGTGCACGATGTGAAAGAAGCTGCTGAGGCTGTGAAGATAGTAGAAGCGATGAAGGAGGGCAGAGTATGATAGAATTTGGCATCAAAGACTTTCTCGATATTCTCCTGGTAGCCTCGCTGCTGTTCTATGTTTATCGTCTGATGAAGGAATCGCGCTCACTGAACATCTTCGTGGGCATCATGCTCTTTGTGCTTATCTGGCTCTTTGTGAGTCAGATACTGGAAATGCGCCTGCTGGGTTCTATCCTGGATAAACTGGTGAGCGTGGGAGTCATCGCCCTCATCGTTATCTTCCAGGAGGATATCCGTAGATTCCTCTATGAGATAGGTTCGCAGAAAGGTATGCGCCGGCTGGTTCGGTTCTTCCACTCCAGCAAGGAGAGCCAGAAGGAGGCTAACAAGGAGACTATCATGCCGATTGTGATGGCGTGTATGAGTATGGCGAAGAAATACGTAGGTGCTCTTATCGTTATAGAGCGAGGCGTCCCACTGAAGGACATCATGGATACGGGTGAGGAGATAGACGCCAAGATTAACCAGCGGCTGATAGAGAATATTTTCTTCAAGAATTCGCCGCTTCATGATGGAGCCATGGTGGTGAGCAATAAGCGCATCATGGCAGCCGGATGTATTCTGCCTGTGAGTCATAACCTCGATATTCCGAAGGAACTGGGACTCCGCCATCGTGCCGCTCTCGGAATATCACAGAGCAGTGATGCCATCGCCGTCATTGTATCCGAGGAGACCGGACGAATCAGCGTGGCCATCAAGGGCGAGTTCAAACTCCGACTCTCTGCCGAGGAACTGGAAAGCATCCTTACTCTGGAAATGATATAAGTTAAGTGAAGAGTGAAGAACGAAGAGTGAAGAATTCATCACTTTTCCTGCTACGTAAACCTTTACGATATGAATAATCTCCCGATTTAGCTTTTTTTACACATTTTAATCGCTGCTATTTCAAAGAAAATGTGTACTTTTGCAAAGTCGATGTGGCAAAAAGGTGAAAAACAAGATAACATCACCTAACACTTTGACAGATCTACTTAGGAAACAACAAAATATATAAAATATTAAAAAGTAAAATGGATTTATTACAGCAAATCGTAGCTCGCGCTAAAGCTGACAAGCAGCGCATCGTGCTCCCTGAAGCAGAAGAGGAGCGTACATTGAAAGCAGCCGATAAAGTTTTGGCTGATGATCTCGCAGACATCATCCTCATCGGTAACCCTGCCAATATTAAGAATCTCGCTGCTCAGTGGGGTCTTAACAACATCGACAAGGCTACTATCGTTGATCCACAAAACAACCCTAAGACTGAGGAGTATGCTGAGAAGCTCGCTGAACTTCGCAAGAAGAAGGGCATGACCGTAGAGCAGGCTCGTGAACTCGTAACTAAGAACAACCTCTACCTCGGTTGTATGATTATCAAGACTGAGGGTGCTGACGGTCAGATTTCTGGTGCATTGAGCACTACTGGCGATACTCTCCGTCCAGCTCTTCAGATCATCAAGTGCAGTCCAGGTATCACTTGCGTAAGTGGTGCTATGTTGCTCATCTCAGATCAGAAGCAGTATGGTCAGGATGGCGTTGTAGTAATGGGTGACGTTGCTGTAACTCCAAACCCTACAGCAGACCAGCTTGCTCAGATTGCCTATACTACAGCTCATACAGCTCAGTCAGTGGCAGGTATTACTGATCCACAGATTGCCATGTTGAGCTTCTCTACAAAGGATAGCGCAAAGGATGCTATCAACAAGGAGACTGGCAAGAGCGTTTATATCATTGACAAGGTAAAGGATGCCGTAGCTATTGCTAAGGAGAAGTTCCCAGAGCTTCATCTCGATGGTGAACTTCAGGCTGATGCAGCCCTCGTCCCTGAGGTAGCTGCCAAGAAGGCTCCAGGTTCTGACGTAGCTGGTAAGGCTAACGTATTGGTAGTTCCAAACCTCGAGGTTGGTAACATCGGCTACAAGCTCGTTCAGCGCTTGGGTGGTGCCATCGCTATCGGTCCTATCCTCCAGGGTATTGCCCGTCCTGTAAACGATCTTTCTCGTGGTTGCTCTGTTGATGACATCTACTACATGGTAGCCATCACAGCTTGCCAGGCACAGGACGCTAAGAAGGCTTAATTCAACATTCAACATTTAACATTCAACATTTAACATTATGAAAGTATTGGTTCTGAACTGCGGTAGTTCATCTATCAAGTACAAGTTATATAATATGGACGATGAGTCTGTATTGGCACAGGGTGGTGTAGAGCGTATCGGTCTTGATAACGCTTTCATCAAGGTGAAATTGCCTAACGGCGAGAAGAAGCAGATCATGCACGACATGCCTGACCACAAGGAAGGTGTGAACTTCGTGTTCAAGTGCCTGCTCGACCCGGAAATCGGCGCTATCAAGGACTTAAAGGAAATCGACGCTGTAGGACACCGTGTCGTGCAGGGTGGTGACAAGTTCAACGAGAGTGTTATCGTTGACAAGAGCGTAGAGGATGGTATCGAGGAACTTTGCGACCTCGCTCCTGTTCACAACGCAGGTCACCTGAAGGGTATCCGTGCCGTTGACTCTTTGATGCCTGGCACTCCTCAGGTTTGCGTATTCGACAACGCATTCCACAGCACAATGCCAGACTACGCTTATCTCTATGCAATTCCTTACGAGTTGTACGAGAAGTATCACGTACGCCGTTATGGTTTCCATGGAACATCTCACCGCTATGTTTCTAAGCGTGTTTGCGAGATTCTCGGTCTCGACCAGAACAACTCTAAGATCATTACTTGCCACATCGGTAACGGTGGCTCTGTAGCTGCTGTATTGAATGGTAAGGTATTGGATACCTCAATGGGCTTGACTCCATTGGCTGGTCTGATGATGGGTTCACGTTGTGGTGACATCGATGCTTCTGCCGTTACCTACTTGATGGAGAAGTTGAACATGAAGCCACAGGAGATGGCTGACTTCCTGAACAAGAAGAGTGGTGTGCTCGGTATTACAGGTATTTCTTCTGATATGCGCGACATCGAGAACGCTGCCAACGAGGGTAACGAGAAGGCTAAGCTGGCTCTCCGCATGTACGAGTATCGCATCAAGAAGTATATCGGTGCTTACACAGCAGCTATGGGTGGCGTTGACGCTGTCGTATTTACAGCTGGTGTTGGTGAGAACCAGACCGACCTGCGCGAGGAAGCTTGCAAGAACCTGGAGTATCTTGGCATCAAGATTAACAAGGAAGTAAATGACAAGGTTCGTGGCGAGGAAGCTATCATCTCTACTGACGACAGTAAGGTGAAGGTAGTTGTAGTTCCTACCGACGAGGAGATTGTTATCGCTCGCGATACAATGGAATTGGTTGCTAAGAAGTAAATCCAGCACAAAGATATAATATAATAAGGTGAAGACTAAAACAAATGTGATAGGTCTTCACCTTTTTAATTTTTTGAGATTTTTGAGAATTATGAAAACAAAGATTGTAACTTTCGGAGAAATATTGCTTAGAATTTCTAAGCCTGGTTATCAACGTTTATTTCAGGGACATCATATGTTTGGCAATTATGGTGGCAGTGAGGCTAATGCAGCCATCTCTTTGGCTTATTTAGGCGATAATGTAGAGTATGTAACCCGTGTGCCATACGGTGAGATGGGTGAGGCAGCGTTGATGCATCTCAGAGAGTACGGTCTGAATGTTTCTCATGTTGTGCGTGGCGGCGAACGTCTCGGAACTTATTATTTCGAAGAAGCAGTAGCTATGCGCAATTCCCGTGTGGTTTACGACCGCAAGAATTCTTCTTTCTATACGCTGAAGCGCGGAATGGTGAAATGGGAAAAGGTGCTGGCTGATGCTGCCGTATTCCATTGCTCCGGCATTACCTGTGCTATTAGTCGCGATGCGATGGAGTCAACTATGGATGCCATCAAACTTGCGGTTTCTGACGGGTTGACCATTTCCTGCGATATTAATTACCGTAAGAATCTCTGGGGATATGGTCTGGAGCCTCATGATGTGCTATTCCAGATGATGCAGTATAGCGACATTATCTTTGGTGACCAGAATGAGTGGGAGATAGCCAGCGGTGTGCCTCATATTCCTTTCGAGGCTTTGGATGCAGCCTATGAGATTGACAAGGAGGCTTATCAGGAGTATTTCCGCAAGATGCATCAGCTCTTCCCTAAGTGTAAGAAGATGGTGATGGCGGTAAGAAATCAGATTGCCAGCAGTCATCATACCTTGAGCGGCTTGCTCTATGATGCTGTAGAAGATCAGCTTTATACTACAAGGATCTATGATATTGAGCCGATTGTTGATCCCATGGGTGTAGGTGATGCCTTTATTGCTGCCTATATTCATGCCCATCAGAAGTGGGGCGACAAGAACCAGTATTGCCTGGATTTCTCTCTGTCAGCAAGCGCGATAAAAAATACGGTTCCGGGTGATCAGAATCTGGTTACAGAAGAAGAAATCATCAATAACATGACTTCTTCGGGAGGACGCATACAGAGATAGTTTATAGGTTATAGTTAATAGGGCAATCTTGCTCTGAGATAGTTATAGTTGATAGTTAATAGTTTATAGCAGGAACCTCTTTAAGCAAGATAGTCCTATAAACTCTATTAACTATCAACTATAAACTGTTTATTACGGTTGGCTTTCGCCTTCCACATATTCTTCCATAAACATGTGTTCGCCATCAAACACGGCATAGGTGAACTGCCATATCCAGTCGCCCAGAATCATCAGTCGGGTCTTTTTGCTCAACATCAGATCCAGTTCGATGTGGCGATGGCCGAACATGAAGTAATCTATATCCTTGTGACCTTGCATATACTGTTTGGCAAAGCGTACCAGAAACTCCTTCTTTTCGCCCATATAAGGCTCTTCCTTTCCGTCAGCACGTTTCAGTCGGCTATGCTTAGCCCAGTTCAAGCCCAAAGCCATTCCCCAGCGAGGATGAATCGCATTAAGGAGGCGTTGGCAGGTCTGGTTCTGGAACATTCTTTTCAGAAACTTGAATTTCTTGTCTGGGTCACCCAGTCCGTCTCCATGTGCCAGATAGAATACTTTATCGTATATCTCTATAGTTTGAGGCTTGTAATGTACGGTAATGCCACACTCTTCCTCCAGGTAGCCATAGGTCCAGAGGTCGTGGTTACCCGTAAAGAAATGTACTTCCACTCCCATATCGGTCAACTCCGAGAGCTTACCTAAGAAGCGTGTATAGCCTTTTGGTACGACATATTTATATTCGTTCCAGAAGTCAAACATGTCACCCAGGAGATAAACTGCCGCAGCCTTCGTCTTGATACTGTCCAGGAAACGGACCAGGCGGCGTTCTTGCATGCGGGCATGCGGAATGGCTAATGAGCCAAGGTGCGCATCTGAGAGGAAATATACATTTTTCATAAGCGATTCTTTTTAAATGAAGAGTGAAGAATGAGGAGTGAAGAGTTCAACAGCTTCGTCTTTATTCAAAGCCGAGTTCTACGCGAGCTTCCTCGCTCATCATACTCTGATCCCAAGCCGGTTCGAATACAAGGTTCACATTGGCAGATTTTACGCCTTCCACGCTGTCTACCTTGCTTCTTACATCCTCCAGGATGAAGTCAGCAGCAGGGCATGAAGGGGCTGTGAAGGTCATGTCGAGATCTACGGTGGCATCGTCCTTCACATCTATTTTATAAATCATACCGAGGTCCCAGATGTTGACAGGAATCTCAGGGTCGTAAACGGTCTTAAGTACATCTACGATCTTTTCTTCTATCTTTGTCTTTTCTTCTTGTGTCATAATAATCTTTGTTTTTGCCTACAAAGATAATAATTATTGCAGACAAAACAAAAAGAAAAGCTGTTTTTTTCTTGCCGAAGGTCTAATATACCCCAAATAGACTACAATTTACCTTTATCGTGATATGAATAAAAGGCACCATCGGTTATGATGACATGGTCCATAAAGAAGAGGCGCATGATTTCGCAGGCTTTGGCAATCTTCTGGGTAAGTACATCATCGGCTTTGCTTGGCTGAGGATTGTTACTGGGATGATTGTGGCAGAAGGCGATAATGGTAGCGTTGTTGAGCACCGCTTCTTTGATGATGAGCCTGATGTCGGTTGCCGTTTCTGTAATGCCGCCTTTTGAGATGCAGCTCGCTTTGATGAGCTTGAAGTTCTGGTTCATCATCAGGAGCCATGCTTCCTCTGTATCTAAATCCTGCATCTTCGGAAGCATATAGTTGTAGATGGCAAGGGATGAGCCTAAGTCGGGACGTGTGCCAATCTTATCGAGAGCACGGCGCTTGCCCAGTTCGCAGGCTGCAAGAATGGTGATGGCTTTGGCGGGTCCCATTCCTTTATATTGCGTCAGTTCTCTGATGGACTTCTTTCCTAGCTGGTTCAGGTTGTTGTCGCAATCCTTCAGAATGCGTTTCATCAGGTCTACGGCACTTTCGTCAGTAGATCCCGAACCAATCAGAATACCTAAGAGCTCGGCATTGGATAATGCTGAGGCACCCAAGCGCTCCAGTTTCTCGCGAGGCTTGTCTTCTTCTGCCCAATTGGCAATGGTTAGTTTCTCTGCCATAATAATAACTGATTAGTAGATTATTATTGGCTTCTCTTTTTGCGGGGAAGTCTTATTTGTAGAAAGTCTTGTTGTATGCGCTGAATTCGCTCTGTCCCAGTACGCATCTCTTCCACCATGCAGAAAGGAATCCGCATCCGTAACCCATCAGCTGTGTGAAGGCAGCGCGAATGCTCAGCAAGCCTATCTTCACGCTGTGATTCTCTCTGCTGCTGTCGATAAACAGTGCGATGGTATAGAGAATGATGCCGGCGAGACCGATGCAGCCCAATGCTGCCATCGCATTGCCCAAGGTTGGGAATACGTGAACGGTGCCAAGCATGTATGGCAGGAAGCCGAAGAAGAGCAGAAGCAGCGTGCCTATTACACCCACGGTGAAGACCATAGGAAGGAGATGCACGAGTTTGAGACTCTCTGGATATTTCTTGTAGAGGTTGATGCGGGCGATGCCACTGTTGTAGACCTGTCGCCAGAACTTGCGGAAGTCGGTGCGGCGCTTATGCCAAACCCATGCTTCAGGGAACAGACGGCAACGGCAGCCTGCCTTGAAGATACGGATAGAGAAATCAATGTCCTCACCGAAACGCATATTGGAAAAGCCATTCAACCTGAGATAAACATCCCTGCGGATGCCCATGTTGAATGAACGGGGATAGAACTTATCCATCTTCTTCTTTCCGCCACGGATACCACCGGTGGTAAAGAAAGAAGTCATGGAATAAGAAATGGCTTTCTGAGTATCTGTAAATGATGAGTGCGCCTTGTCGGGACCGCCGAAAGCATCGGCTGGCTCACGGCTCAACTCATCACTTACAGCCTTCAGATAGCCTTCTGGCAAGACCACGTCGCTGTCGAGTATCAGAAGATACTCACCCTTGGCGCGCTCGGCACCATAGTTGCGACTCTGGCCCGGACCAGAGTTCTCCTTATAGTAATAATGTATATCCATCATGTGCTCATATCGTTTGCACACATCCTCGCAGGGAGTCTGTGAGCCATCCTCAACGATGACAACTTCGAAGTCTTTCTCTGATTGATGAGTCAGACTTTCTAAAAGTTCGTCCACTTCGTCAGGACGATTAAATACAGGTACTATGATGGAATATTTCATTCTTCTTACTATTAAGGGTTAGTTTTACTCAATAAGAGCACAATCTTCCTGTTGGAGGATGTATTACTCGCTTACACGACCGAGGTAGCTACCGTCACGGGTGTCGATCTGGATAGTCTCGCCTTCGTTGATGAACAAAGGAACACGAACCTCAGCACCAGTCTCCAATGTAGCAGGCTTTGTAGCGTTGGTAGCAGTATTACCCTTTACACCTGGCTCAGAGTGAGTAATCTTCAAAGTAGTCTTCACTGGCATTTCAGCCAAGAGGATAGTACCATCAGTTGTATCAGTAACCACCTCAACAACGTCACCCTCCTTCATGTACTGGCCACCAGTAACGTTCTCCTTAGCGATAGGCACCTGCTCGAAAGTCTCCTGGTTCATGAAGATGCAACCAGTAGCGTCCTCGTAGAGGTACTGGTAAGGACGGCGCTCAACGCGAACATCCTCCAATTTGAAACCTACTTGGAATGTACGTTCCAATACACGACCGTCGGCAACATTCTTCAATTTTGTGTTCATTACGGTGTTACCTTTACCTGGCTTTCTGTGCTGAAAGTCGATGCAAACCCATACTTTGCCATCCATGCGGATGCAAGTACCAATCTTAATTTCCTGTGAATTAATCATTTCTTGTTTATCTTGAATGTTATTATAATAATCTCAAAATCGAGTGCAAAGTTACGGCAAAAACATGAAAAATCAAAGGAAATATCGAAAAAAACATAAATATTTAAGCTAAATTTGGTAGTTTTCTTGGTTATTTCAGAAAATATGCGTAATTTTGCAGCCCAAAAAGGGCGTGTTTTGCACTTTTGTGAAGAATATTAATTAAAAAATAAATAAGAAAAATGAAAAGAACATTTCAGCCTCACAATCGTCGTCGCGTAAACAAGCATGGTTTCCGTGAGCGTATGGCAACTAAGAATGGTCGTCGCGTATTGGCTTCTCGCCGTGCTCATGGCCGTAAGAAGTTAACTGTATCTGACGAGCACCACGGAAAGTAATTCCGAGGAAAGATTCGTCTGTTGACGATGACATTAAAAGCAGCAAGGATGTATTCTTTGCTGCTTTTTGTTGTTTATAACGCCCCTTCCTTTTCTGAGATTGCTCTTTTGGGAACAAAGATGTTTTGTTTTTATATCATAAAATTAGGTGGTGAGAGTGCAAAAACTTTCCTTTTTATTTTGTTCTTCCCCCAAATACTTGTATCTTTGCACCAAAAAATAATATATGACTTCATCAGAGTTTATAAATAAGTTTAAGAGTAAGTACCTTTGGGGGAATATCGGTGCCATGATTCTGGTGCTGGTGTTGCTCTGTGCCGGTGTCAAGTACGGCATTGATATCTATACCCATCATGGTGAGGCCATTCGTGTGCCGGATATTCGATATAAGAATATCGATGATGCTACACATATCCTCGACGATGCGGGATTGGAAATTGTTGTAACGGATACGGGATATGTCCGCTCTTTGCCGCCTGATGTCATTCTGGAGCAGACTCCGGTTTTCGGAGAAGTGGTAAAGTCGGGACATGTAATCTATGTTACCATCAATTCTGATCATTCTCCACGTATCACCATTCCTGATGTCATTGACAACAGTTCGTTGCGAGAGGCAATGGCTAAACTTACTGCTATGGGATTCAAACTGGGTACACCTGAATATATTCCTGGCGAAGAGGATTGGGTTTATGGTATCCTCGTTAAGGGTAAGCATGTTGTAGCTGGTGATAAGGTTTCTATTGATGATGTGCTTGTCATACAGGTTGGTAATGGTAAACGGAGCGTTGATGATTCTATCGATGTGGTAGATCCGGTTTATCACGGCGAAGAAGATGTGATGGAAGGCGAAGGTGACATGAGCGGAGAAACTCATGAAGACAACTTCGAGGTGGTTCCTGGTACGGAAGCCACAGAGCCTGCTCCTTCGCATGAGCACCACCAGAAGGAAGTGGTGGAGTAGGAGAAATGAAAAGTGAAGAGTGAAGAATTCAATAGTAATACGAATGATATTTTTAGATTATATATATAATAAGGTATATGCTCCTGTAGAGGATGACTTCGGGTTTGATGATGCAGGAGATATGGACGAACTGGATGATGAACTCCAGATGGAGGAAGGAACCGCTGCTTCTGGTGAAGGAGGAGATGAACTCTATGAGCACTGGAAGGTTCAGGTGGATGCCAACCAGGATCCGGTGCGTATCGATAAGTACCTGGCTGATAAGATGGCCTATCAGAGCCGTAACCGTATTCAGCAGGCTGCTGATGCCGGATTCATCCATGTCAATGGTAAACCGGTAAAGAGCAACTATAAGGTGCGCCCTAATGATCTGGTTACTCTGATGCTCGACCGTCCTCGTCATGAAACGAGTATCAAACCTGAAGAAATCGCTATCAATGTGGTTTATGAAGACGATCAGCTGATGGTGGTCAACAAGGAAGCAGGTATGGTGGTGCATCCGGGTGCGGGCAACTTTCATGGAACCTTGATTCAGGCGGTAGCCTGGCATTTAAGGGATATGCCTGAGTTTGATGCAAATGATCCGGAAGTGGGCTTGGTGCATCGCATCGATAAAGATACCAGCGGACTGCTCGTTGTGGCAAAAACTCCTACGGCAAAGACCGCACTGGGTAAGCAGTTCTTCAACAAGACTACCCATCGCAGTTACAATGCGCTCGTTTGGGGCAACATTGTAGAAGATGAAGGTCGCATAGAAGGCAATATCGGCCGTGATCCGAAGAACCGCCTCCGTATGAAGGTCTTCGATCCGGACAGCGGAATAGGCAAGACGGCAGTTACGCATTACAAGGTGTTGGAGCGTTTCGGTTATACCACCTTGGTGCAGTGTGTGCTTGAAACAGGCCGTACCCATCAGATTCGTGCTCACATGAAGCATATCGGTCATCCGCTCTTTATGGACGAAACGTATGGCGGAACAGAGATTCTGAGAGGTCAGCGCAGTAGCAGCTACAAGGCATTTATCCAGAACTGCTTCAAACTCTGTCCGCGTCAGGCTCTCCATGCCAAGACACTCGGCTTCGTGCATCCTACAACCAAGCAGCAGATGGATTTTGACAGTGAGTGGCCGGAAGATTTTAGACAATTAATAGAAAAGTGGCGCGGCTTCATCGCTGGCACCACACAAGATACATTCAAAAATATTTAGTAATTATGGAAAATAGCAAGAGAACGATAGCCATCGTATGTGGTGGTGATTCTTCTGAGCACGACGTATCATTGCGCTCAGGTCAGGGTTTGTACTCTTTCTTTGATAAAGAGCGCTACAATATTTATCTCGTCGATGTGAAGGGCACCGACTGGCATGTCGCTTTGGATAATGGTGAGACTATCGAGATTGACAAGAACGATTTTTCTTTCGTTATGAACGGCAAGCATGTCTATTTCGATTATGCTTATATCACCATCCACGGACAGCCTGGTGAGAATGGTGTGATGCAGGGCTACTTTGACCTCATCCATCTGCCATACTCTACAAGCGGTGTTCTGGTAGAGGCAATGACTTTTGATAAGTATGTGCTCAATAATTATCTGCGCGGTTTCGGTATAAACGTAGCAGACAGTATCTTGCTCCGTCGCGGTGAAGCTTATGATGAAGAAGAGATTGCCAAGCGCATCGGTATGCCTTGTTTCGTAAAGCCTGCTGCTGACGGCAGTAGCTTTGGTGTGAGCAAGGTGAAGAATGCTGACCAGCTGGCTCCAGCCCTCCGTGTGGCTTTCATGGAAAGCAATGAGGTAATGATCGAGGGCTTCCTTGATGGAACAGAAATTTCACAGGGCATCTACAAGACAGCAGAGAAGACTGTTGTACTGCCAGCTACAGAGGTGGTTACCACCAACGAGTTCTTCGATTACGATGCCAAGTATAACGGTCAGGTACAGGAAATCACTCCAGCCCGTCTCTCTCCAGAGACTGCAGAAGAGGTTGCCAAGACCACATCCCGCATCTACGACATTCTTCATGCCAACGGTATCATCCGTATCGACTATATCATCTCTAAGGATAAGGATGGTAAAGACAAGGTGAACATGCTGGAGATCAATACCACTCCAGGTATGACCGTTACCAGTTTCATTCCTCAGCAGGTTCGTGCAGCAGGTCTTGATATCAAGGATGTGCTCAGCGAAATTGTGGAGAATCAGTTCTAGAATAACAAACTCATATATGGTTCTGCGACTTTTTCGCAGAGCCATATATATATTAATAGGTATATATTATGAATATCCCTCAAGAATTTGATACCATCCGTCCTTGGGAGCCTGAAGATCTCCCAGAGGTATTCGACCGTTTGCTTTCAAACGATCAGTTTAAACAAGTGCTTGCCTATCTCTATCCACAAGTACCTTTCGAGATGATTGCCCAGAAGTTGAAGGCATGTAAGAACAATCTGGATTTCCAGTTGGCTTTTGCTTACGATTTTGTTCATGGCATTCTGAAGAAGGCAGCAACAGGCTGCGAGATGGATTGCACATCGCTCGATAATACCCGTAATTATACTTTCATCAGTAATCACCGTGATATCGTGCTCGATTCAGCCATCCTCGATGTCCTTCTTATCGATAACGGTTTTAAGACCACCTGTGAGATTGCCATCGGTGATAATCTCCTTTCTCTTCCTTGGGTCAAGGACCTGGTACGTGTCAACAAGGCGTTTATCGTAGAGCGTGCCCTGAGCATGCGACAGATGCTGATGTCGAGCAAGCGCCTTTCCGACTATATGCATTTTGCCATCAAGGAGAAGAACGAGAACATCTGGATAGCCCAGCGCGAGGGTAGGGCCAAGGACAGTAATGACCGCACCCAGAAGAGTATTCTGCAGATGATGTCGATGGGTGGCGAGGGCAGCATTATCGACCGCCTGAAACAGCTTCATCTCGTACCGCTCTCTATCAGTTACGAATATGATCCATGCGATTTCCTGAAGGCAAAGGAGTTCCAGCAGAAGCGCGATAATGCCGATTGGAAGAAGGGACCAATGGATGACCTGGTAAGCATGCAGACCGGTATCTTCGGTTATAAGGGTCATGTGCATTATCATGCAGCTCCATGTCTTGATGATTATCTGGACAGTCTTGATCCTGATATGCCTAAGCAGGATATATATAATAAGGTAGCAGCCTATATGGATGAGCAGATATTCAAGAACTACCGCCTCTATCCGGGCAACTATGTGGCTCTTGATTTGCTTGAAAACTCAACTGCTCATCAGGCTGAATATACTGCCGAAGATAAGGCAAAATTTGAAAAATATATGGCTGGTCAGCTTGCGAAAATTGACCTTCCAAATAAGGATGAAGCTTACTTGAGAGAGAGAATTCTCGAGATGTATGCCAATCCTGTACGTAATTACCTTGCTGCTCAATAGCGGCAAGGTAATACTTTTTTCTGTTTGATGATGTTGGAAACTGTTATTATCTGCCTGTTTTTATCAGACTCCTAATTGGTAATTCATAAGCTGTTTACGACAGACAGTTAACAGGCAAACCACAGACAGCCTACTGGCGCTATAGCCGCTAGTGGACTGTTCGCCTAGAACAGCCTTCCCCTTTGCCTTTGTTTCGTTTTTATGCGAAGCTTACGAAGAAATACTCTTCACTCTTCACCTTTCGCTCGGAATCCCCTGTGTTTATCGGCATTCCGAGAGGTGAAGAGTATTCGGGCACTCTTCACCTACTCTTCACCCCTTGAAACGCCCTGTTTATGGGCGTTTCAGGGCATAAGGTGAAGAGTGAAGAGCTTTTGGCTGTAAATTCCTGCATTTATCAGCATTTATTTCTGTTCTTGTTTTTCTGCAATGCATTCCATTTCTATCAGCCAGCCTGGTCGGCATACTTTTGCCTCCACGATGATGCGGGGAATCTGTGGATAAAACTGCTGCATCAGTCTGTCAACCGTATGATAGTCGGAGATGTCGCGCAGATAGATGATGAAGTATTGGATATCATTCATCGTGGCATCACCATCTTTCAGCAGGGCGCCGATGTTTTCAAGCAGTCTGCCGGTCTGGCGCACGATGTCTCCTTCATAGACCACATCTCCATGCTTGTCGATACTGGCTGTACCGGAGATGAAGTATTGTTGCTTGAACTGCTGGCTTCCTTCTGGATGGAGAGTATGGGTAGGTAGCGTAAGCCGGGTTCCTCGTTCGAAGGCTACTCCATATTCATGGGCAGGATTCAGATGTTCGAGTGCCTGAAGATACTTCTTGTCCTCTTCCTTGATATGGGGGATGGTGAGGAAGTCGATGGCTACAGCTGCATGGCGTACCGGAGTGGCGCCACCGATACCTGTGCTGGCGATGTAGTGGGTGTCGGCTGTCAATCCCTCTTTATCGAAGATGTCATTACGGGCTTCTACTACGCCTTGATAGTTTACATCGATGTTGGTGACGTATATCCAGGTGCGAATCAGGTTGCGTTCCATTGTCATATCCGTACCTTCGATAGTCTTCAGGTATTTATTGAAGAGAAGACGGGTCTGTTCGTACGAATCCTTTCCCTTTGCCTCCTCCTCTGTAAGGCGAAGACTGTGGAAGAGAATGGAAGTCTGGGAGTCCGTTGTCTTGATCAGCAGACTCACCTTGCTGCCATTCAGTGGAGTCTGTTCCACGATAGTGAGGTTTGCGCCTTTCAGAAACTCCTGATAAAGGAGAGATTCTTCTAACTCTTTTATCTGGTTCTGGGCGTCGCTGAGGAATACCTTACAATATTGCAAGGTACGGTTTTCCAGTTTCTCTGTATCGAGAAAGTTACCTAGTTTTAGATACAGAAAGTTAAGGCGATCATTGAATGAACCCTTAGCTTCTGGTGAAAGTATTATGTATTTGTCCATCTTGTTTTTCTTTTTTTTCGGCAGCAAAGGTACGGATAATATCTGAGATATAAGAATATAGACAGGATGAAAAGATAAAAATACCGAGATATGGGGATAGGAACAGGCTGGATAGAACGGAAACAAGGGAAATAAAGGCTTGTTTTCCTTTACTTCCCCCTATCTTTTTCTTATTTCCTGCTTTAGAGTGATTCGAGCATACGCTTAATGACAACCTCGGCTGAAATCTCACGGTTGGCTGCTTCTGGAATCACCAGACTGTTCTTGCTCTCAATGACATCATCGGTTACAATCAAGCCACGGCGAACTGGCAGACAGTGCATGAAGCAACCATCGTTGGTCCAGCTCATGTGCTCCTCGTCGATGGTCCAGCTCATATCCTTGCTCAGGATTTCGCCATACTGTGCTGGGTCTTTCACGCCCGGACAGCTCCAGTTCTTGGCATAAACGAAGTCTGCACCTTCCAGCGCCTTTTTCTGGTCGTACTCTACCTTGGCATTGCCTACGAACTTAGGATCGAGTTCGTATCCCTCAGGGTGAGTAACCACGAAATCTACATCGGCTGCATTCATCCACTGGGCGAATGAGTTTGGTACAGCTTGAGGCAAGGCACGGCAATGAGGAGCCCAGGTCAGGACTACCTTAGGACGAGCCACCTTCTTATGCTCCTCGATGGTGATGAGGTCGGCGAATGCCTGGAGAGGGTGAACGGTAGCAGTCTCCATAGCGAAGACTGGGCGACCGCTGTACTTTACGAACTGGTTGACGATGGTCTCGGCATAATCGTAGCCACGGTCTTTCAAACCGGCAAAGCTGCGCACACCGATAAGGTCGCAGAAGCTACCCATCACAGGGATAGCCTCCAGCAGGTGCTCGCTCTTGTCGCCATCCATGATAACGCCACGCTCTGTCTCCAGTTTCCATGCACCTGCGTTCACGTCGAGTACGATAACATTCATGCCCAGGTTCATCGCAGCCTTCTGTGTACTCAGTCGGGTACGGAGACTGTTATTGAAGAATATCATCAGCAAGGTTTTGTTCTTGCCCAACTCCTGATAACCGAAACGGTTTGCTTTCACTTCCTGTGCCTCGGCGAGCGCTGCTTTCAGGTCGCCAAGGTCTTCAACATTAAAGAATGTCTTCATTGTTATTTCGTTTTTTATTTGTTATTTCTAATATATATTGCTCTTGAATCTTTCTTCTTGAATCTTGATGTTTGCAAAGTCTGCATGCAAACCTTGCAAACATGGCAGAAACTAAGACTTGGTACGGAGAGGGTACGGAGCAGGTACGGAGCGGGTCTTGTTAGGCTCTTGTCTGTCCCTGGCCAGTAATCAACCACTTGTAGGTGGTAATCTCTTCTAGCGCCATTGGTCCGCGGGCTCCGAGCTTTTGGGTACTGATGCCAATTTCTGCGCCCAATCCGAACTGTGCGCCATCGGTGAAACTGGTTGGAGCATTCACATAAACGCAGGCTGCATCTACCATCGCCTGGAATTTCTTCTGGGCAGTTTCATCGTTGGAAACAATGCTCTCGCTGTGTCCGCTTCCGTAAGTGGCGATATGGTCGAGTGCTTCATCTTCCGAAGCCACGGTCTTGATCCCCATCTGCATGCTGAGCCATTCTGTGTTCCAGATACTCTTCACGTTGGCATCAGCCTCTTTCATCTTCGCTTCGCTTTCCTCCGCCTTATATAATAAGGTGTCAGGATAGTGACCCTTTAAAGCTTCGTAAGCCTTAGCATCAGCATGAATCTTGGTTTGCTTCTCGGCGAGTCCTTCACAGAGGGCAGGGAGGTCGCTTAATCTGCTTTCGTGAATCAGCAGACAGTCGAGTGCATTGCATACGCTCACTCTTCGGCACTTGGCATTGGTGATGATGCGCTTGCCCATCTCCAGGTCGCCATCCTTGTCGAAGTAACAATGTACCACGCCGGCTCCGGTTTCGATAACTGGTACTTTGGCTGTATCACGGACGAAGTTGATGAGCTTCTTTCCTCCACGAGGAATGCAGAGGTCAATATAGCCCACGGCATTCAGCATTTCGCCGGTAGCTTCATGGGTAGCAGGGAGCAGTGTAACAACATTCGGATCAATACCAAAAGTTATCAACACCCTGTGGATAAGTTCGACACCCGCTGAGTTTGAGGCGTTTGCGTCCTTTCCACCTTTCAGTACACACGCATTTCCACTCTTGAAACAGAGGGAGAAAACATCGTAAGTCACATTAGGACGGGCTTCATAAATCATGCCGATAACTCCGAATGGAACGGCTACTCGCTGCAGATGCAAACCATTTTCGAGTGTTTTGTCTTTGAGAACTTTTCCGAGCGGTGAGGGCAGGGTACTTACGTGTCTCATATCCGATGCAATATCTTGGAGTCGTTGCTCTGTGAGTTGCAATCGGTCGTAGAGCGGGTTCGCCTTGTCCATCTTCGCCAAGTCTTCTGCATTCGCTTTGAGAAGCGCAGGAGTTTCTGCGATGATGGTATCTGCCACCGCCTTTAGCACTTCGTTACGTTGTTCATCGGTCAGCAAACCCAGAGTCTTGCTAGCCTTCTTCACCTGTTGGAAAGTCTCTTTCAGTTCCATTCGCTATTTCCTTTCTTGCTTAGTTATTTATCACAATGGTGGTACAAAGGTAAGTATAATTATTGATAATTGCAAACTTTATGCAAGAAAAAACTTAGTTTTGCCTTACAGATGGATATATATGCAAGAAATATGATGCGGTATCGTTACTTTTGCTACAAGTCTATGAACCAATGGCTCTTTTTTCGAAATTAAAGTGCCGAAAGTTTTTTTGTTTGAAAAAATATTCGTAATTTAGCGCCGTGAAACAAAACTTGTCAGAAAATGCGCTGATAGGTTCCTAATGATATAACTAAATATGAAATACTTGATACTATTATTTTTCCAGTTATTCTGCTATGCGCAATCCATACAAGCAGCCAATGACGATGTCTTGGTACGCTTGCGAGAGGAAATCAAGAATTCCCAAAAGTATGATGCGCAGAAGATAGAGGAGATAAAGAAATTGCACCAGAAAGCATCTTTGGCTAAGACGGCAGTCAACAAATATCAGTCTTATATCCAGTTGTTCAAGGCTTACCAATCTTATAAGTACGATTCGGCTTCTGTTTATGCCGATAAGGCGCTTATGGTAGCTCATAGTCTTCGGAACAAGAATTATTTGGTAGAAGCAACTTGCGCCAAAGTATTCTGTCTTTTGTCGGCAGGACTTTATAAGGAAGCTTTTGATGAGATCAATAAGGTGGATATGTCGGAGGTTACTACACCTTATTATATATATAAGTATTATTCCGTGAAGTCGCGCCTCTATTCCGATATGGCGGATTATTGCCGAACAGCACCTTATGATGCCTATTATGTCAAACAGTCGCGCATCTTTACCAATACCTTGAAGCGTTATACGGGTGTGAATACTACATGGTATTATTATGTAGAAGGAATGCAACTGATGAAAGAGCGTAAGTGTGATAAGAGTGAAAAGGCTTTTCTGAAGGTGCTTAACGATAAAACGATAGATACCCATGTCCGTGCCATCTGTTTATCTTGCATGGGATGGCTCAATCAATTGAAAGGCAACAAGGACCAGGCGCTTCGCTATTTGGCAGAATCGGCGATTTGCGATTTGAAATCATCAACAAAGGAAACGATGGCTTTGCGTGAGGTGGGTGCCATGCTCTATGAAAGGGGAGATGTGAATACTGCCATCGAATATGTACAGAAGGCTTTGGACGATGCGAATTTCTATAATGCCCGTCAACGAAAGATAGAAATCGGAAATGTTTTGCCGGTTATCCAGCAAAGTAGAAACAAAGACTTGGAGTCGCAGCGCAATATCATGTTGCTTTGCGTAGCAATGGCTCTTTCGCTGTTGGTTGTGTTGGCTGTCAGCATCATCTTGGTTAGAAAACAGGTGAAGAAGGTGAAGTTGGCTTATCGAACGATTGGAGAGAGAAACAAAAAGTTGGAAGAAGCCAATCGTCTGCTGTCTGAATCTAACAAGATTAAGACAGAATATATCGGCAAGTCGTTTTATGCCAGCGCTGATTATATCGAAAAGTTGGAGAAACTGTATAAGTCGATAGAGCGTAAGATGATTGCTCGCCAGTATGACGACATCATCCGCTCCCTGTCTGCCACCTCGCTGTTTAAGGAACGAGAGAATATGTATAGTGATTTTGATGAGACCTTCCTTCGTCTCTTCCCTGATTTTGTGGATAAGTATAATGCCCTCTTTGAGGAAAAGGACCGCAAACCTTTGGGGGATAAGAAAGTGCTCACTAAGGAAATGCGAATCTTCGCCCTCATACGTTTGGGTGTAACGGATTCCGACCGTATCGCCCATTTCTTGGATTATTCGGTGAATACCATCAATACCTACAAAACGAGAGTGAAGAACAAGTCGATAGTTAGCAATGATGAGTTCGAGCAACGTATCATGGAGATATAAAATAGCACAAATGGCAGGATTTTCGTTGAAATCTCTGCCATTTATGCTTAAATACAGTGCCATATAGATGTTATACAATCCAAAAATCCTAATCTTGATTATCAGATACTTACATTAATATTTGCCTTAAACCGATTATACTTTTTCTTGATTTTTTGTCGTTTTGCCCTAAAACTCCTACCTTTGCAGCGTTGAAATGAAATAACTAAAGATTCAACTAGCAAGATTAAAAGATTTAGTAACCAAAAAATAAAGGTATGAAAAAAACTAGAATGCTTTTAGCAACTTTGTGCGCATTGTTTTTAGCTTCCTGCTCTTCCTTAGATGATGGGTCTTATACCGATCCTATTACTATGTATGAGAAGGTAGGTGGCACTTGGAACTTGTCACAAATCAAGCAAGTGGATGAACTTGCCGTAGCCAACAAGTCGGGTATGACCGAATTAGACCTAACCGACCAATTTGAGAATTTCTCCCTCTCTCTGAATGAGGAGAATGGTAACCAGCCATCCACCTTCACGGCCTCTGGTGCTCCAGCCATATTGCCAACAGAAGGATATTGGAAGTTAGACCGCTCTTTCCAAAATTGGGATGGTGCTCCTGTAAAGGTGCAATTCTTCTCTGATGCAAATCGTACGGTAAAGATAGGTGAGGTATCTATCACTTCTGTGCCAGGTTCTGTGCCAAGCATGCAGCTTACCAAGACACGTTCAACCAACGGTGCATCGTTCGTATCGTACGTGTATACATTGATTCCTGTAATGAATAATAATGAGTAATGCTATGAAAAGATTATTGTTGATATTGACCGTCTTGTTGTCCGTAATAAGAACAATGGGACAAGTGACGATTACCAGCGACCCTGTGGTATATGCACCAGATGAAGAGGTGACATGGTATTTTGATATGTCAGAGAAAATGCAGGTAGAGGGCGAACCATTCTATATCTGGACATGGGCACCAAGCAACCCTGAGGATGTCCTCGGAACGCCAGACGCATGGAATAATCCTTCTGATGCCTGTACCTTGAAATATGTGGGCAATGGTATCTATAAGCTCACCATGACTCCTACCGAGTTTTATGGTGTAACAGCCGAGCAACTTTATGCCAATGCTGATATCTTTTGGATGAATATCCGTAATGATGCCAAGGAAGACGTAACAGGATCTTTGCAAGCTCCTCATCCATTCAATAGCGAATTCCAAAACTTCCTTGATACCGAAAAGGACATCCAGGTTTATCCATCTACATTTACGATGAAGGATCATATTTCTATTCTCGTCAATCTGAATAAACTGAACATCAGTGGACAGGGTGTAGGTGCCTTGGCAGGAAAGGACTTCGGAAACCTTCATATGCACAGTGGTCCTAACGACTTTGCCGACCACATCGTGGAAGCCAATATGGGTGTACCTGAGTTGGTGCAGAAAACCATGTTGAAGAAGGTAAACTTTGGTGATGGCAGCATCTATAAGATGGACATGACTCCAATGGAGTATTATGGTATAACCGACGAAGAGGTGATGAATGGTTATCAGATGAGAGACATCATGTTCCTTTTGCCTACTACCGATTGGGCAGCCATGGGTGTGGCGGCAAGTGGTGATAACTTTGTATTGCAGTGTGGTGAGGTAGAGCCAGAACCAGACCCTGTGTTCTCAACCTTCCCAACCCGTTTGAGCCAACTCGATTTCTTGACCATCATGCGTCAGTATGATGATGGTATGACCAATCTCAACTATGAGATTACTGGTGGCAATACCACACTTCGTGGTGAATTTGGTGGAACACGCCAGTTGCGTACCGTAACCGTTAACTTGTTGGATGGTTTCAAGTCTGAGCAAAACCTCGACCGTCTCCACATCGTTGTAACACGCAATGGCAATGTGGTAGAAGACAGAACCATTCCACTGGTACCAGTTTCAGAAATCGAATAATCTAACTTCTTAAATGATAAGACAATGATACAGCAAAATATGAGGAAGATAGCCTTAGGTACCACATTCGTACTCACGGCAATGGTAGCTTCCGCTCAAAATATAACACTTAAGGGTACTGTCTGCGATAGCAATGGCGAGCCAGTTATTGGTGCCTCTATTATCGAAAAGTCTAAGCCAAACAATGGTACTGTCAGCGATTTGGACGGAAAGTTCACTTTGCAGGTTGCCAAGGGTGCAACACTTACAATCAGCTATATCGGTTGTGAGACACAGGAGGTAAAGGCGAAAGACCAGCTTCAGGTGGTGCTCAAGGAGAATGCGATTATGCTTCAAGAAGCCACAATCGTAGGTGTAGGTTATGGAACGATGCGCAAGTCTGATTTGACGGGTGCCATCACTTCTATCTCTTCTAAGGATTTGAAGAAGGGATTGGTAACCAGTACCGAACAGCTTTTGCAGGGTAAGGTAGCAGGTCTTTCTGTAACCCAGGCTTCCAGTGACCCGACAACAGGTTCTGCCCTTCGTCTTCGTGGTGGTACATCTCTCAGTGCCAGCAACTCTCCACTCATCGTGGTAGATGGTATTCCTGGTGTGGATATCAATACTGTGCAGCCATCAGAAATCGTTAGCATGGACGTATTGAAGGATGCCTCTGCTGCAGCTATCTATGGTAGCCGTGGTGCCAATGGTGTCATCATTGTTACCACCAATCGTGCCACCGATACCGAGGTAAGCAAGATGAGTTATAGTGGTTGGGTATCAGTGGGCAAGGCAGCCAAGAATGTAGATATGCTCTCTGCCGACCAATGGCGTGATTATGTTCGTAAAAATGAGATTCTCGATGCTGTGGATTATGGTGCTAACACCGATTGGATTAAGGAGTTGGAACAGACTGCTATCTCTCATGCGCACAACTTCAATATCAGCAACTCTCGCAAGAAAAGTGGTTATCGTGCCGCTGCTTCTTATCAGGCTAACGAGGGTATCGTGAAGCATAACTACATGAACCGCTTGGCAGGTAGTCTTTCTGCTTATCAGTATGGATTGAATGGTAAGTTGAAGATGGACTTGGGCGTCAACATGACCTATGATAAGTATCGTGCTCCAGACTATGGCTTCTATGGTATCTTCAATTATGCCCTCAACCAGAACCCTACAGTTCCTGTTAAGGATGAGTATGGCAATTATACCCGTATGGGCGGTACCAACATGCAGAACCCTGTGGAGTATAACGACAATTATTACTCAGAGCAGACTCGCCATCGCTTGCTTGCTTTCGGTAAGGCAGATTTGGAGATTATCAAGGGCTTGAATGCTGTGGCTAACCTCTCTTATGAGTATGGATCATGGCAGAACCGATATTACCAGCCTTCTTACGCAGCTAATAATAGTGTGGGCGGTACTGGTCGTCGTCAGCTTGCTGATAATGAGAACTGGCAGTTGGAGACCTACTTGAGTTATGGCAAGACTTTCGCCAAGTTGCATAAGTTTAACGCCATGGCAGGTTACTCTTATTCTAAATATGTATACGAAGGCTTTGGTGCATCTCGCAGTGGTTTCGATACCGATAGCTTCTTGTACAACAACTTGGGTGCCGGTGTAGATTATCGCAAGGATGATGTTTATTCCAACAAGGGCGAGGCTCGTTTGGCTTCATTCTTTGGTCGTGTCAACTATTCTTACGATGGTAAGTATATGTTTACTGCTACCCTTCGTGCGGATGGTAGTTCTCGATTCGGTGACAACCATAAGTGGGGTTACTTCCCATCAGCAGCAGCCAGCTGGCGTATCTCTGAGGAATCTTTCTTGAAGGGTACTCGCAAATGGCTCGATAACTTGAAGTTGAGATTCGGTTATGGTGTAACGGGTAACCAGGATGGCATCGGTGAATATAAGTCTTTGGCACTCTTGGGTGCAGGTGGCGGCGGCTATTATGATGGTGCCACAGGAACATGGAAGGCTTCTTATTCTCCATCTCAGAATGCCAACCCTGACTTGAAGTGGGAGTCTACAGCCCAATATAATATTGGTATCGACTTCGGTGTACTCAGCCGTATCCGTGGTACCATCGACCTCTATTATAAGAAGACTTCCGACTTGTTGTGGAATTATCCAGTATCTCAGCCTCCTTATCTCTACAGTTCTATGCTTGCCAATGTAGGTACGCTTGTTAACAAGGGTGTGGAGTTTACATTGAATGCAGATGTCTTGAAGTTGAAGGATTTCAATTGGACAGCCGATTTGACCTTCTCTTACAATCATCAGGAGATAACCAGCTTGTCTAACGATACCTTCCAAGATGTAGGTACACCAGCTGGACAGTTGCATGGTATCGATGGTTTGTCTAATGCTTATACCCAGATTGTCAAGGAAGGCTATCCTACGGGTGCATTCTTCGGTCCTCATTGCCGTGGTATCGATGAGAATGGTGAATACGTGATTGATGATCCAGACGAGAAGGCCTACTTGGGTTCTGCACAGCCCAAGTTCAATCTTGGTTTCTCTACCAATGCCACATGGAAGTGGTTCGATCTGAGTGTTGCTGCTTATGGTATGTTTGGACAGAAGATTTTGAATGCTACCAACATGCAGCTTTTCACCGATACCCGTATGCCAAACAAGAACATTCCTGATAAGTTTGCTAAGCAAGGCATCAAGCCAGACAAGATTACCTATTCTGACTATTGGATAGAAGATGGTTCCTTCTTGCGCTTGCAGTCGATAACCCTTGGCTTCACCATTCCTGGAACCAAGAAGTGGGGATTGGAAACCCTCCGTGTATATGGTACCATCGATAATGTATGTACCATCACGGGCTATAGCGGTTTGGACCCAGAGATTAGCACCAGTGGTCTCGACAATCCTGGCATCGACTTGTGTAATGTATATCCAAGAACACGTTCGTTCATTTTTGGAGTTAATGTATCATTCTAAAATATTGAGTATATGAAACCTATCAAAATCATATTATCCATGGCTTGCGCCTCTCTGATGTTGAGCGCATGCACCGACCTTGACGAAAGAATCTTCGACAAGGTGCCTATGGACAACTACGGCAAGACTGAATCTGAGATTCAAACCATTACTGCTGCCGTATATGCATCGTTGCGCGGTTTGAGCGATGCCACCACGGGTATAGCCAGCTATCCAACCTGTGAATTCGTCTTCTTCCTCGATGAGGCTGCTTCTGATGAGGCTTGTATTCCTGCACGAGGTGACAACTGGTATGATAATGGTGTGTATTTTGAGATGCAGCGCCACAACTGGGCTTCCAACAACAAACTCTTGGAGAGCTATTGGAAGTATTGCTACAATGGTATCACCAGCTGTAACAGTGTGCTGTATCAGATAGAAAAGTCAGGACAGAGCGGTGAGGCTTTGACCCGTATTGGTGCTGAACCACGTGCTTTGAGAGCTTACTATTATTGGTTGTTGCTCAATACCTTCGGTGATGTGCCTATTGTTACCGACTTTGAGCAGACTGAGTTGCCTGCCAAGTCAGATCGCAAGCAGGTTTATGCTTTTGTGGAGAGCGAGTTGAAGGATGTAATGCCTTATCTGAGCGCCACTAAATCGTATGGTCGCTTTACCCAAGATGTTGCCAACACCCTTCTTGCCCGCCTGTATATCAACGCCGAGACTTATACCGGAGAGGCGAAGTGGCAGGAGTGCTTGGACGCTTGTGATAAGGTGAAGGATTATTCTTTGGAGGCTAACTATAAGAGCAACTTCACGGATGCTACCCAGCCATCAAGTAGTGAGATAATCTTTGCTATTCCTTACGACCATAAGCAGGGAACTCTGGGCAACTATCTCAACTCGATGAGTTTCAATGACCAGCAGTGGAAGGCTTTTGCTGTGAAACAGTATGGTGGCAACTGGTCGGCTAATGGTATCTGTGCGCAGCCTGGTGTATATTCATCATTTGATGAGAATGATGTGCGCCGTGAGTCTATGCTCATCGGTGAACAGCGTAGCAAGGCAGATGGTAGCATCATCATGACTACCAATGGTAACCAGTTGATTTATACCGAGGAGGTAACTTCTATTGATAACCGCAAGGACTTGAAGGGTTCTGAATGCCAAGGTGCCCGTTTGTTCAAGTATGAGGTGCGTGACGATGAAGAATGGGAGCGTGATTACGACTGGGTATTGATGCGCTATGCAGAAATCTTGCTGATGAAGGCTGAATGCTATGTACGTTTGGGTACACCTGATGCCGGAACAGAGTTGGTTAACCAGATTCGCCGTCGTGCCGGATTGAAGGATTTGTCTTCCATCACTTTGGACGATTTGGACAAGGAGTGGTTGCACGAGTTTATCTTCGAGGGCTTGCGCCGTACAGTCAATGTTCGCTTTGGAACTTACTTCAAGGAGTGGTGGGAGAAGCCAGTCTCTGAATATGATGCAACGAAGGCCAGCCGTGTGTTCCCAATCCCAGCCAATGTGCTGACATTGAATCCTGCATTGAAGCAAAATCCTGATTATGAGGGAAAGTAAACTTCAAAGAATTAGTTAGAAAAGATCCCCTTGTGGGAAAATCATAATACTTACGAAATGAAATCATTCAAGAATATATTAGCAATGAGTGCCATCGCCTTAGCGGCGATGACCTCTTGCTCTGAGAAGGAAACTGTATTTATATCTGGAGAATCCTCTTCTTCTTTTGCCAGCTCGGCACAGGTGGAGAAGCGTAGCGACATGCGTATTTTTGTGCATTACATGCCATGGTTCCAAAGCAAAGAGTTTAGTGGTGAATGGGGTATGCACTGGAAGATGGATCGCTGTAACCCAGATAACATCAAGGCGGATGGCAAGCGTGAGATTGCTTCTCACTTCTACCCATTGGCAGAACCATACGATAGCAGCGACCCAGTGGTGCTCGATTATCATGCCTTGCTGATGAAGTATTCGGGTATAGAGGGTGTCTTGGTCGACTGGTATGGCTCTCGTAATGGTGCCGAATCTACAGAGGCCCTCTTCGATGCCATGAAGCGAGCAGGCTTGCAGTTGGCTGTCGTTTATGAGGATCGCAACAACCTGGACGGTGCGCCTACCAAGAGCCAAAAGATCAAGTGGGGGCAGGACGATATGATCTATCTCTATAATAATTTTTTTAAGAGTCCTAACTATGTGAAGGTGGATGGCAACCCATTGTTGATGTGCTTTGGTCCTATCGATGTCAGCACGGAAAACTTCAAGCGTGCTCCTTCCATGTGGACCGAAATCTTCTCTCCACTCACGGTGCGCAAGACCACTCCATGTTTCTTGGCACTCTATGGTGCTTCCAAGAATGCCAATGATGATCGCAACCATAATGCCATGGGCGAGTTTACTTGGGTCAATGCCAACAATTCTTCTTTCTTGGATAACCTGAAGCAGAATTTCTCTACCTATATGGGTTCTGCTTATCCAGGCTTTAAGGATTACTACAAGGAAGGTGGTTGGGGCGACAACCTTACAGCTGTGGATTATCGAGACGGACAGGAGTTTCGTGACCAGCTGAATGTGGCTGACACCAAGAAGGTTCCTATGTTGCAGTTGGTTACTTGGAACGATTTTGGTGAGGGTACTCAGATTGAACCTACCGTAGAGGATGGCTTCAAATACCTTGAGATGGTACAGCAGTTTGCCAAGGTTAAGTATGATAAGAAAGTGCTTGAAAGCATCTATCGCCATTATACCTTGCGCCGCAAGTATACCAAGGATGTCGCTGCCACCGCTAAGCTCAATGCCGCTTATAAGGCGTTCGCCAACTTGGACCCTAACAAGGCTGAGGACTTGATGAAAGGTTTGTAATAAGATGAACACTAATTGAACAATTATATGATAAAGAATATATCTAAGACGATGAGGGCAGCGATGTTATGCGTGGGGCTCTTCATGTCGGTCTCTTTGGCGCATGCTGCCGATGTACTTTCTTCGCCAGATGGTCACTTAAAGGTTACCGTGGGCGTAAAGGGTGGCAAGCCTTTCTACATGATAGCGCGAGACGGCAAGCCTATCGTGAATCGCTCCTTCTTGGGATTCACCCTCAACGATGGTGCTTTCTACAATGGATTTAAGGTGATAGGAAAGTCACGTGATACCAAGAACGAGACTTGGACGCAACCTTGGGGAGAAGATAGGGTGGTGAACTGCCATTATAATGAACTTAAGTTGCACTTGCAACAATCAGATAAGCGTCAGCGCCAGCTCAACATCGTGTTCCGTGCCTTCAACGATGGCATCGGTTTCCGTTATGAGTTTCCTAAGCAGAAAAACTTAGGCGAGTTCCGCATTATGGACGAGATGACGCAGATTGCGATGCCTACCGATGCACAGGCATGGACAGAGCCAACCAATGGTACCACCTATTATGAGGCATTGTGGACCAAGGACTTGCTCAGCAAGAAGGATACCGTGAGTACGCCGATAACCATCGAGGTAAACGATTCGCTCTATATGGCATTGCATGAGGCTAACCTCACTGATTATGCGAGTATCAACTATACCCCACGCCAACTTCCTGGTGCTGCCGTAACATTGGTTACTGCATTGACTCCATGGCAAAATGGTGTGAAGGTTTATGCCAAGACTCCATTCGTTTCTCCTTGGCGCACCATCCTAATCACCAAACGTCCAGGCGACTTGATTACATCCAAGTTGATGCTCAATCTCAACGAACCTTGCAAGATTGCCGATACCTCTTGGATAACCACAGGTAAGTATGTGGGCATCTGGTGGGGCATGCACATGGAAGATTATACTTGGGCACAAGGTCCTAAGCATGGTGCCACTACAGACAATACCAAGCGATACATCGATTTCGCTGCCAAGCATGGCATGAACGGTGTATTGGTAGAGGGATGGAACTATGGTTGGGATGGTGATTGGACCAAGGAAGGCGATAAGTTTGATTTCTCCAAACCTTATCCTGATTACGATCTCGAAGGTTTGCAGAAGTATGCACTCAGCAAGGGTGTTCGCTTGATAGCCCATAACGAGACGGGTGGTGCTGCCAAGAACTTCGAGAACCAGTTGGATAGTGCATTCTCCCTTTATCATCGATTGGGCATTCGTGCCATCAAGACGGGTTATGTGAATGCACTTTTGGACAACAAGGAGTTGCAACATTCCCAGTATGGTGTGCGCCATTATCGCAAGGTAGTGGAAACGGCTGCTAAGTATCACCTCATGGTGGTGAATCATGAGCCAGCTATGCCATCAGGCTTGTGCCGCACCTATCCGAACTTGGTTTCAGGCGAGGGTATGCGAGGACAAGAGTATAATGCTTGGAGCCCAGATGGTGGTAATCCTCCATATCATATCTGTGTGTTGCCATTTACCAGAGGATTGGCAGGTTCTATGGACTTTACGCCGGGTATCTTCAATTTTGAGAACAAGGTGAAACCAACCACTCATCCTCAAACCACACTTGCCAAGCAGTTGTCTGAGTACATCTTGATTTATTCACCTTGGCAGATGGCTGCGGATATGATTGAGAACTATGAGAACCAACCAGCCTTCTCTTTCATCGAGAGTGTGCCTACGGATTGGGAAAAGTCCTTGGTCTTGGATGCAGAAATTGGTAAGTATATTGCCATGGCTCGTAAAGACAAGGCGAGTGATGACTGGTATGTGGGTGCGGCAACCGATGCTGATGCTCGCGATTTGAATTTGAAATTAGACTTCTTGGATAAGGATAGGACATATTATGCTGAAATCTATGCGGATGGTGAAGGTGCCGATTATCGCACCAATCCATACCCTATCCTATATAAACGATTGAAGGTGACAAACACTTCGAATCTCTCTCTACATTTGGCTCCAAGCGGTGGAAGCGCTATCAGAATAAAGGCGCTATAAAATAAAAAGTGTGGCACGTTGTGTTAACGTGTCACACTTTTTGGGGTCACCTGCAAAAGTGTGTGGATGTGATATACTGAGCCCACTTTAAAAAGTAAGGCCTGTTTAAAATGTTTATATTTCACGAAAATAATCTCTGCTTTATGCTGTTATCTGGAATATTTTTCGTATCTTTACACCATCAATT
>ENA-UEQO01000658-UEQO01000658.1-human-gut-metagenome-genome-assembly--contig:-NODE-658-length-39635-cov-4.007205_pt1 | contig 39635 bp, 39 predicted proteins | sample MGYA00242938_ERZ507940 | MGnify/ENA primary metagenome ERZ507940 (study PRJEB26167, sample SAMN06115517) | human gut metagenome | host: Homo sapiens | place: China:Chongqing | collected 2014-12-03... | reverse complement strand
GCTTTCTTTTAAAAGATGAGGCGAAAAAGCAGGTGGCTTTCTACCGCCGTCCCATTCCCGGCGGAAAGACTGCCGTGACCCTGTACCGGACTCTGGAGACCCGGGGCCCGCTGTCTTTGGTAGAGTGTCGGCTGCTCACCGGCCGGACCCACCAGATCCGGGTGTCCATGGCGGAGATCGGCTGCCCTCTGCTGGGGGACGGCAAGTACGGCCGGGGGGATGTGAACCGCCGCTACGGCGAGACCCGGCAGGCCCTGTATTCCTACCAGCTGGCCTTCCCTTTCCCCACGGACGCCGGGGCGCTGAATTACCTGCGGGGCAGGGTCTTCACCGTGGCGGATGTGCCCTTCCGGGACAAGTATTTTCCCGCGCCGGAAACTCCTAAAAAAATTCCCGTAAAACCCCGGCGAAATCTTTGATTTTGCTTGACTTTTCGCCACACATCGGATATAGTTTGTTATTGCTGAATTTCGACGAGAAAGGTTCCCCCTCAACAGAGAAAAGAGGCGTTTCATTGTAATCAAAATTATTATGAAATGGGGGAGGATACATGTCCAAAGAGTTGATTCGTCTGCGGAACATCCGTATGGCGTTTGACGACGAAGTGGTTCTCAACGATTTAAACCTCTATATCAACGACAAAGAATTCCTCACACTGCTTGGACCCAGCGGCTGCGGCAAGACCACAACGCTGCGTATTATTGGCGGCTTCACGACCCCTGTGTCGGGAGACGTCCTGTTCGACGGTGTGAGGATTAATGACGTTCCGCCCTATCGGCGGCAGATCAACACGGTGTTCCAGAAATACGCCCTGTTTCCCCACATGAATGTGTTTGAGAACGTGGCCTTCGGCCTGCGGATGCAGAAGCGGCCGGACCCGAAGGATCCCTCCGGCAAGCGCCGGGTAAAGATCCCGGAGACGGAGATCCGTCAGCGTGTGCTGGAAATGCTGGAGGTTGTCAGCCTGAAGGGCTTTGAAAACCGCAAGCCGGACGCCCTGTCCGGCGGCCAGCAGCAGCGGGTGGCCATCGCCCGGGCCCTGGTAAACCGGCCCAAGGTGCTGCTGCTGGACGAGCCCCTGGGCGCTCTGGATCTAAAGCTCCGCAAAGACATGCAGCTGGAGCTGAAGAAAATCCAGCAGCAGGTGGGCATCACCTTCATCTACGTCACCCACGACCAGGAGGAGGCCCTGACCATGTCCGACACCATCGTAGTGATGGACAAGGGCTGCATCCAGCAGATCGGCACGCCGGAGGATATCTATAACGAGCCCAAGAACGCCTTTGTGGCGGACTTCATCGGTGAGTCCAACATCATTGACGGCGTCATGGTCCGGGACAAGCTGGTGAAGATGTACGGCCGGGAGTTTCCCTGCCTGGACGGCGGCTTTGCTGAGAACGAGCCGGTGGACGTGGTCATCCGGCCGGAGGACATCGACATCGTCCCCATGGAGCAGGGACAACTGGTGGGGACTGTCACCTCTGTCACCTTCAAGGGGATGCAGTACGACATCATCGTGGATTTCCGGGGCTTCAAATGGCTTATCCAAACCACAGACCATTCCCCCGTGGGCGCCCGGATCGGCATCAAGATCGATCCCGACGGCATCCACATTATGAAAAAGAGTCAGTATTCCGGGATGTTCGGCGATTACTCCTCCTTCTCGGAAGAATATGAGGAGATGAGCGACGCCAACTGGGAGGCGGATGAGGAGGAGAGCGAGGATGAAAAATAAGCTCTCATTGTTCGCCGTTCCCTATGTGGGATGGATGTCCATCTTCGTGGTGGCGCCCATCATCATTATGGTGGTCTATGCCTTCAGCACCGCCGCCGGGGACTTCACGCTGGAGAACTTCGCCCGCATGGGTACCTATACAGCGGTGTTCACCCGCTCGTTTAAGCTGGCCATCATCGCCACACTGATCGCTCTGCTGATCGGATACCCGGTATCCTATATGCTCTCCAAGGAGGGGCCGCAGGTGCAGCGCATCGCTATGGTGCTCATCATGCTGCCCATGTGGATGAATTTTCTGCTGCGGACCTATTCCTGGATGTCCATTCTGGAGAACAACGGACTTTTGAACCAGCTGTTTCAGCAGATCGGCCTGATCGACCTTTACAACCAGATCGCTATGCACTTTGCATCTGATCCCGCCGCGTATGTCCCCATCGATCACTTCCAGATGATCGGTACCCAGGGCGCCGTAGTGCTGGGTATGGTGTACAACTACCTGCCCTTCATGATCCTGCCCATCTACTCCGTGCTGGTAAAGCTGGACCATTCCCTCATTGAAGCGGCCCGGGACCTAGGCGCCAGCAGCGTGCAGGTGTTCCGCAAGGTCATCCTGCCCCTGTCTTTGCCGGGGGTGCTCTCCGGCATCACCATGGTGTTCGTGCCCTCCGTGTCCACCTTCGCCATCTCCCGTCTGCTGGGCGGCGGCACCCAGATGATGCTGGGCGACCTGATCGAACAGCAGTTCCTGGGCGGGGCCTATAATCCCCAGCTCGGGGCGGCTATCGCGCTTGTGATGATGGCCATTGTGGTGGTGTGTATGCTGGTGATGAACCGTTTCGGCGACGGTGAGGAACAGGCGGTGATGCTGTGAAACGGAAGCATCTGCTGGGAAACCGCATCTTCATGGCGTTGGTATTCGTATTCCTGTATGCGCCGATTTTCATTCTCATCATCTTCTCCTTCAATGCCGGCAACAGCAGCGCGGTGTGGAAGGGCTTCTCCCTGCACTGGTATGCGGAGCTGTTCCAGAACCGCCTCATTATGCAGAGTGTCTATACCACGCTGCTGGTATCCGTGCTTTCCACGCTGATTGCCACTGTGGCGGGCACCTTTGCAGCCATTGGCCTGGCCAGTATGCGGCGGCGGTGGCGCACGCCCCTGATGACGGTGAACAACATTCCCGTCATGAATGCGGAGATCGTCACCGGCGTCTCCATGTGTCTGTTGTTCGTGGCCTTTTTCGGCCTGTGGAAGGCCTTTGCCGTCTGGTTCAACCAGGCGCAGGATACCTTCTGGATGGAGGAGAACATCTATCTTGGCTTCGGTACACTGCTGCTGGCCCATGTGACCTTCAACATCCCCCACGTTATCCTGACAGTGATGCCCAAGCTGCGCCAGATGGACAAAAACCTAGTGGACGCGGCCCAAGACCTGGGCTGCACCTGGATGCAGGCCTTCTGGAAGGTCATCATCCCGGAGATCAAGCCCGGCATCATCTCCGGCGCACTGATCGCCTTCACCATGAGCATCGACGATTTCATCATCAGTTACTTCACCGCCGGTTCCGGCGTGTCCACTTTGGCCATGACCATCTATTCCATGACGAAAAAGCGGGTCAGCCCGGAGATCAATGCCATTTCCACGCTGCTCTTCGGCGCTGTGCTGCTGCTGCTCATCATCATCAATGTCCGGGAATCCCGGCAGGAGCGCCTGCGGGAGCGAGCCCGCGCATGACTATCGGTCCCACGGCCTGCGGGTCTTGAGATACGCATTCAAATCAACACTGGAGGAATGATCAATTGAAAAAAATGGTAGCCTTGACTCTCGCCTTACTGATGGCGGCGAGCCTGTTCCTGTCCGGATGCTCCGTGCGCAAGGACACCTCTGACTCGGAAAATTCCGGCAGCAGTAACGGCAGCGGCAGCGGGGACCGTGTGGTCAACGTGTGCAGCTGGGGTGAATATATCGACGAGTCCCTGATCGACCAATTTGAAGAAGCGACCGGCATCAAAGTCAACTATCAGACCGCAGAGAGCAACGAGGTCCTCTATTCCCAGCTGAGCATGGGCGGCGTGGACTATGACGTCATCGTCCCCTCCGACTACATGATCTCCCAGCTGATCGAAGAGGATATGCTGGCCGAGCTCAATTATGATAACATCCCCAATTTTGAGAAGATCGACGACCGCTTCAAGAATCTGTCCTACGATCCGGAGAACAAGTACACCGTTCCCTACACCTGGGGCACCCTGGGCATCATCTACAACACCGCCAAGGTGCAGGAGCCCATTACCAGCTGGAGCGCCATGTTCGATCCCCAGTACGCCGGGAACGTGCTGCTTATCAACAACTCCCGGGATGCTCTGGGCATCGCCCTGTTGTACCTGGGGTACTCTGTGAATACCACTGACGAAGCGGAGATTCAGGAGGCTTACCAGCTCATCGCCGACGCCGTAAAGAACGGGGTGTATCAGGGAAAGGTCATGGACGAGGTGTTTCAGAAGATGGAGGGCGGCAACGCCGCCATTGCCACCTACTATGCCGGTGACTATCTGAGCATGCTGGAAAACAACGAAGATCTCGCCTATGTAGTGCCCGAGGAGGGCAGCAACTGGTTCGTGGACGCTATGTGCGTTCTCAAAACCTCCCAGCACAAGGAGGAGGCGGAGGCCTGGATCAACTTTATGGCCTCCACTGAGGCAAACCTGCGGAATATGGACTATATCTGGTACGCCTCTCCCAACGCTGAGGCGCTGGAGACCTATCCTGCCTACTATGAGGAGACCTACGGAGAGCCCCTGGATCCCGCTCTCTATGAGATCATGGCCCCCTCCCAGGAGGTGCTGGACCGGTGTGAGGCCTACTTGGTCCTCCCTGCTGAGACGCGCACCCTCTATAACGACCTCTGGACGCAACTCGGTATCTGAGCTGTAAAATGCGGCACCGGAACACTCCCCGGTGCCGCTTCTTTTTCCCTTGCGCATTCCACTGCTTTCCTGTACACTGGAAAGGCGGAAGATATTTTACCAAGGAGGAATCCTCTCATGATTTTGATTGGAACAAAATGCCGCCTGGAGCAAACTGTTACGGACGCCCTTACCGCCGCTAACGTGGGTTCCGGTGCCCTGCCGGTGTTCGGCACGCCCTATATGTCCGCCCTGATGGAAAATGCCGCCATGACCTGTCTGCAGAGCTTTCTGGAGGAGGGCCAGGGCAGTGTGGGCACCCATCTGGACATCTCCCACGACGCTCCCACCCCCATCGGCATGAAGGTGTGGGCGGAGGCAGAGATCACCGCCGTTTCGGAAAACGGCAAAATGGTGGACTTCGCTGTGAAAGCCTGGGATGAGAGCGGCCCCATCGGCAGCGGCACCCACACCCGGGCCATCGTCAAGAACGAAAAATTTCTGGCAAAATGCAATGCCAAGCTGGAGAAGAAGTAATTCTTTCCACATGGACAAAACAAGGGAGGACCCGGAATGGGTCCTCCCTTTTCTTCTGCTATCGCGGTGCCGTGGGGAAATCGCTCCCACGGGGATCAAAACAGCGTCATCTGGCTGGTCTCCGCCATCCCGGCGAAGGCTCCCAGCGCCTTCAGCTGCTCAATATGGGTCTTGGACAGCTTGTTGCAGCACATGGCGAACTCCTCAACGGAGACGAACTCCTTCCCATTCCGTTTCTCCACCGTGTCGATGGCCGCCGCCTCTCCCAGGCCGTGGACCGTTGTGAAGGGCGGCAGCAGACCGTTCTCCGTCACTTTGAACTTGGTGGCATCGGACTCATAAATGTTGATCGTGTCGAAGTGGAAGCCCCGCAGGTAGAACTCATAGCACACCTCCAGGGTGGTCAGCAGGTTCTGCTCCACCGCCGTGGCGTCCTTGTTGTTCTCGATCTCCCGGATCTTCCGCTTCACCGCATCCTTTCCGGCACAGCAGTACTCCGCATCAAAGGCCTTGGCCCGGACGGAGAAAAAGGTTGCATAGAATGCCAGGGGCTCATGGACCTTGAACCAGGCGATGCGGAAGGCCATCATCACGTAGGCCACCGCGTGGGCCTTGGGGAACAGGTAGCCGATCTTGGCCAGGGAGTCGATGTACCACTCCGGCACGTCGTGGTCCCGCATGGCCTCCACCCAGCCCTCGTCAAAGCCGCCCTTCTTCACCTTGCCCTTGCGGACCTTCTCCATGATCTTGAAGCTCATCTTGGGGTCCAGGCCCTTGGAGATCAGGTACAGCATGATATCGTCCCGGCAGCCCACCGTCTCCAGAACGGAGGCGGTGCCGCTGACGATCAGCTCCCGGGCGTTGCCCAGCCACACGTCTGTCCCGTGGGAGAAGCCGGAGAGCCGTACCAACGTGTTGAAGTCCTTGGGCTGGGTGTCCACCAGCATCTGCCGGGTGAATCGGGTGTTGAACTCCGGGATCGCCACGGCGCCAGTGGGGCCCAGAATCTCGTCGTTCTCGTATCCCAGCACTTTGCTGGAGGTGAAGATGGACATGGTGTCCGGGTCATCCAGGGGAATCTGGCGGGCGTTGACGCCGGTCAGATCCTCCATCATGCGGACCATGGTGGGGTCATCGTGTCCCAGCATATCCAGCTTCAGGAGGTTTGCCTCCATAGAGTGGTATTCAAAATGAGTGGTGATGGTGTCGGAGTCGTCGGCGTCCGCCGGGTGCTGGACCGGGCAGAAGTCCTCCATGTCCATATCGTCGGGGACGACCACCAGGCCGCCGGGGTGCTGACCGGTGGTCCGGCGGGTGCCCACGCAGCCCAGGGTCAGGCGATTCTCCTCTGCCCGGCCCACAGTCATGCCGTTCTCCTCCAGGTATTTTTTCACGAAGCCGTAAGCGGTCTTCTCCGCCAGTGTACCGATGGTACCGGCCCGGAACACCTGGGTCTCTCCGAACATCTCGATGGCGTGGCGGTGGGCCCTGGCCTGATACTCACCGGAGAAGTTCAGGTCGATATCCGGCACCTTGCCGCCGCCGAAGCCCAGGAAGGTTTCAAAGGGGATGTCGAAGCCGTCTTTGATGTATTCTGTGCCGCACACCGGGCAGATCTTGTCCGGCATGTCCGCGCCGCAGCCGTAGGAGCCGTCCTGAATGAACTCCGCATGCTTGCAATTCGGGCAGCGGTAGTGGGGCGGAAGGCTGTTCACCTCTGTGATCCCGGACATATAGGCCACCAGGGACGAGCCTACGGAGCCTCGGGAGCCCACCAGGTAGCCGTTTTCCAGGGACCGCTGCACCAGCTTCTGGGCGGACATGTACACCACGTCGTACTTGCCCAGAATGCCGCCCAGCTCCACGTTCAGCCGGTCCACAATCAGCTTGGGCGGGTCCTCGCCGTACAGCTCATGGACCTTGTTCCACACCAGGGAATTCAGCTCCTCCTCGGAGTTCTCCAGCCGGGGCGGGAACAGCTCCTCCGGCAGCAAGGGGAAAGTCTCCACCTGGTCGGCGATGGCCTGGGTATTGGTCACCACCACCTCATAGGCCTTCTCCTTCCCCAGGTAAGCGAACTCCTCCAGCATCTCATCGGTGGTCTTGAAGTAGATGGGCAGCGGGGCGTTGGCGTCCGGGAACTTCTTGGAGGCCAGCAGGATGTGGCGGTACACCTCGTCCTCCGGCTCCCGGAAGTGGACGTCGCCGGTGGCGCAGACAGGCTTGCCCAACTCCTCTCCCAGCCGGACGATGGTGCGGTTGAACTCCCGCAGCTCCTCCTCCGACTGGACGTCGCCGTTTCGCAGCATGAAGGCGTTGTTGCACAGGGGCTGGATCTCCAGATAGTCGTAGAAAGAGGCGATGCGTTTCAGCTCTTCCCAGTCCTTGTGGTCCGCCACGGCCCGGAACAGCTCGCCCGCCTCACAGGCGGAACCCACAATGATGCCCTCCCGGTGCTCCAGCAGCAGACTCTTGGGGATGGTGGGCACCCGCTTGAAATACTTCAGATTGGAGGCGGAGATCATCTGGTACAGGTTTTTCAGCCCCACCTTGTTCCGGGCGATCAGAATGATGTGCTTGGGGAAGCGGTTGGTCTTGCTGCCCAGGGGCCGCAGCTTCTCCATCTCGCGGTTTACCGCCTGGAGGGTGTGGATGCCCTGCTCGTGGAGCATCTTCCAGAAGGGGATCAGCATATAGCCCACGGTGGCGGCGTCGTCGCTGGCCCGGTGGTGGTTGAAGTTGGGCAGCTCCAGCCGGTCCGCCACGATGTCCAGCTTGTACTTTCCCAGATCCGGCAGCAGGTTCTGTGCCAGGATCAGGGAGTCCACATAGGTGGGCTGGAAGTCCAGCCCCACCTTCCGGCAGCCCGCCCGGATGAAGCCGATGTCAAACTCTGCGTTGTGGGCCGCCAGGGGGCGGCCGTCCACGAACTTCAAAAATTCCGCCAGGGCCTCCTTCAGTTGAGGGGCGTCCTTCAGCATGTCGTCGGTGATGCCGGTGAGGCCGATGATCTCCGGCGTCAGCCGCCGGTTGGGGTTGACGAAGGTCTGGAACCGATCCGTAATCTCACCGTTTTTCAGCACCACGGCGCCGATCTCCGTAATGGCCTCCCGGTCCACCTTGAGGCCCGTGGTCTCGATGTCGAAGCACACGAACTCCCCGTCCAGGGAGCAGTCCTGAGGGCCGTGGACCACCACCCGGTCATCGATGTTGTTGACAAAGTAGCCCTCGACACCATAGAGGATCTTGATCTTGTCCCCAGCGGCGTGCCAAGCGTCCGGGAAGGACTGGGCCACGCCGTGGTCCGTGATGGCGATGGCGGGATGTCCCCACCGGATGGCCTGTTGGACCACCTCTTTCGTGTCCGTCAGGGCATCCATATTGCTCATCTTCGTGTGGAGGTGCAGCTCCACACGCTTTTCCGGGGCGGTATCCTGCCGCTCAGTGTGCTCCGCCAGCTGGATGTGGTAGGGGTTCAGCTGGATGTCCTTCCCGTCCCAGGTGGGCTCCATCTTGCCCTGGACGCACAGCCACATGCCGGGCTTGATGGCGCTCTCCAGTCCCTGAGCCTCCTTCTCCGTCAGGTTCTTCTGAACGGTGACGGAGTTGGTATAGTCCGTCATGTCGAAGCTCAGCCGCCACATACCGGGCCGCCGGGTCTCCCGGCACTCGAAGGCGAACACCTTCCCCGCCACGGTGGCATTCCCCATCTTCAGGTCCAGGATCTTCATGGGCACCGGCTGGATGCGAATGGGCTTGCCCATCAGGACCTTGCCTGCGGCCTGCTTCTCGCCCTTACTGCCGGAGGGGGCCGCCGGGACCGAAGCAGCCGGGCGGCTCCCTGCGGCTGCGGCCTGGGAAGAAGGAGCCTTGCAGGTGACTTCCGTCGTCACCTGTCGGAAGCCGTATACGCCCATCAGCAGATGCTTCAGCTCCTCCAGCTCCGCATCTCCCAGCTCCGCCCTGGTGGTGAGGCGCAGCGCCAGCGACATGCCGGCCTGGTCGATGCAAGCGCCGTTCACCACTGCGCCGGCCAAACGAAGCCGCAGCTCTCCGGAGAGCTGCAGCTCAGTAAACATTTCAAAAAAGGGTATATCTCTTGACATAGACGCCACCTTGTTAAACAGGAATCAAATGCTGAGAAATCAGAAATTAGGAATGAGGAATTCCGGCGTCCGGCAACGCCGGACGTATGAGCATTGTCCCACCAGAGGCGGAACACAACAATTCCGAATTCCTAACTTCTCATTCCTCATGGGAGTTTTTCAATTTCCTCCATCAGCTTGTCCACCAGTTGCTCCTGCGGTACTTTGTAAAGGATTTCTCCTTTGCGGAAAATTAGTCCCTCACCCTTGCCGCCAGCGATGCCGATATCTGCCGCCGCTGCCTCGCCGGGGCCGTTGACGGCACAGCCCATCACCGCTACGGTGATGTTCTTCGTGCAGTTCATGAGGCCCCGCTCCACCTCTTCCGCCATGGGGATCAGGTCGATGCGGGTGCGACCACAGGTGGGGCAGGCGATCAGATTCACGCCCTCCTTACGGAGTCCGGCGGCCTTCAGAATCTTCTTGGCAGCGAAAATCTCCTCGATCGGGTCGGCGGTCAGCGTCACCCGGATGGTATCTCCGATCCCCAGGCACAGCAGGCCCCCAATTCCCATGGCGGATTTCACAAGCCCCATGGAAGGGGTGCCCGCCTCTGTCACGCCCAGATGCAAAGGGTAGTCTGTCCGCTCGCTGAGCAGCCGGTAGGCCGCCATGGTCAGGGGCACATCGGAACACTTGACAGAGATGCAGATGTCATCAAAATCGAACTTGTTCAAAAGGGCCACGTGGCCCATGGCGCTCTCCACCAATGCCTCTGCCGTGACGCCGCCGTATTTGGCCCGCAGGTCCTTTTCCAGAGATCCGCCGTTGACCCCAATGCGGATGGGGATGGATTTTTGGCGGCAGATGTCCGCCACCGCCTTCACCTTCTCCTCCCCGCCAATGTTGCCGGGGTTGATGCGGATGGCGTCGATGCCCCGCTCTGCGCACGCCAAGGCATACTTGTAGTTGAAGTGGATATCCGCGATCAGGGGGATGGAAATCTGTTCCTTGATCCGGTCCACCGACTCTGCCGCGGCCTGATCCGGAATGGCAATGCGGATGATCTCGCATCCGGCGGCCTCCAGCGCGTGGATCTGCTCCACAGTGGCGCGGACATCGTCGGTCTTGGTATTGCACATGGATTGAATAGACACTGGGGCGCCGCCGCCCACGGCCACATCCCCCACCATCAAACGCTTTGTCATGGCGCTTCCTCCCTCACCAGGGCGTAAATGCAGGAATCCAGCATCTCCCCGTTTTTGTACACGCTCCGCCGCAGAGTGCCCTCCAGGGCGAACCCCGCCTTCTCCAGTACCCGGCGGGAGGCCGCATTCCTGGCAAATGCCTCAGCGTGGATGCGGACGATGTCCCAGGCTGCAAAGCCCTCCCGGCACATGGTTTCCACAGCGGCGGTCATGATCCCGCGGCCCCAGAAGGGCTCTCCCAGCCAGTAGCCCAGCTCTGCGCTCCTCCGGTATACATCGCTGCCCAGGAACAGGCCGATGCTGCCCGCAGCTTCGCCGTCCACCTCAATGGCCCGGCACATCTGACCCCGGCCCTCCTGCCGGATGCAGCTCTCCACAAACGTGGCCGCATCCTGTGGGGCATAGGGGCAGGGAAACACGTCCCGCAGGTTGGCGGCGATCTTTGCATTGTCCGCGTACCGGGCGATGGAGGCAGCATCTGCCTCCCGCCAGGGCCGCAGGGTAAAGTCCGTCATGACTCGCTCCTATCCGAACAGTTTGAACACATCATTGAATGTCACCACCAGCATGAAGCCCATCAGGGCCACAAAGCCCACGGTGTTCACCGCCATCTCATACTTCTCCGGGATCTTCTTTCGGAACAGCTTCATGGCGATCTCATCAATGATGAGGAAGAAGATCTTGCCGCCGTCCAGAGCCGGGATGGGCAGCATGTTCATCACTGCCAGGTTCACCGCCAGCATGGCGCCGAAGTAGAGGATGTTCTCCACCGCGGCGGCAATGGTCTCTGACGCGGTGCCCACCTGGGTGATAGTGGAGACGATGCCCACCGGGCCGCTGAGATCGTCCATGCCCGCCTGACCGGTCACCAGCATCTGCAGGCTCAGCCGCACGATCCGCACAAAGTCGATGGTGTTCAGCCAGCTGGTCTTCAGGATCGTCCAGAGATTGGCCTCCTCAATCTGGTCTCTTGCGATATAGACGCCGTAGCCCTGATAGGTCTCCCCCTCCGTGCCGGTGTAGGTGCCCCATGTGACGTCGTTCAGCTCCACCTTCTCGCCGTCCCGCAGGACCACCAAATCCATGGGCTGGCCCTGGTGCAGGCTCATCAGCAGGGACACGTCACTGTACAGGTACACCCGCTCCCCGTTGACGGAATAAAAAATATCTCCGGCCTGGATAGTCTGGCCGTTCCGCTCCTCAAACTCCGGCGCGGTCCCGGCGGCCGCCGGGATCAGAAATCCCTGGGCACCGCTATACACCGCCAGAATGATGAGGAACCCCGCCAGGAAATTCATAAAGGAGCCGGCGGCAAAAATCACCACCTTTTTCCAGAAGCCCTGACGGCCCAGAGACCGCTCGTCACCGGAGTCCTCATCCTCCCCCTCCATAGCGCAGAAGCCGCCGATGGGCAGCAGCCGGAGGGAATACTGGGTCTCCTCCGTCTCCTTGTGCCAGATCAGAGGCCCCATGCCGATGGAAAACTCGTTGACCCGCACGCCGCAGAGCTTGGCGGCCAGGAAGTGGCCCAGCTCGTGGACGGCGATCAGTACGCCGAAAATCAGAATGGCCGCCAGGATATACACAATGGTCATGCAAAAACTCCCGTCAAAAAACTTGCTTCAGGCCCGGTCCAGCACCGCCTGCCGCGCCGCCTGGTCCGCCGCCAGAATGTCCTCCAGCGCCGGTTCCTGCTCCGCCGGCACAGCTGCCCGGGCCTCCGCCACCAGGCGGGGAATGTCGTGGAAGCCGATCCTGCCCGCCAGGAACAGGCCCACCGCCTCCTCATTGGCGCCGTTCAAAACAGCGCAGGCGGTGCCGCCCTGAGCCGCCGCCGCCTCTGCCAGCTGCAGACATGGAAATGCATCCCGGTCCGGCTGGGCGAAGGTCAGGGGCGGGCAGGACAGCAGGTCCAGCGGCTCCGCCGGACTTTCCACCCGTTCGGGGTATGTCATGGCATATCGAATGGGCAGGCGCATATCCGGTGTGCCCAGCTGGGCCAGGACCGCCCCGTCCCGGTACTCCACCAGGGAGTGGACGATGCTCTGCCGGTGGATCACCACCGACACCTGGTCCAGCGGCAGACGGTAGAGGCGCATGGCCTCGATGACCTCTAGACCCTTGTTCATTAGCGTGGCGCAGTCTACGGTGATCTTAGGTCCCATGGTCCAGTTGGGGTGGCGGAGGGCATCCGCTTTGGTCATTTTGCCCACTTCTTCATGGGTCATGCCGTAAAAAGGCCCGCCGGAGCAGGTCAGAATCAGCCGCCGGATCTCCCGGCGGTCGGCGCAGCCCTGAAGGCACTGGAAGATGGCCGAGTGCTCCGAGTCCACAGGCACGATCTCGGCGCCGTGCGTATCCGCCGCATCCATCACCAGCTGTCCGGCGCAGACCAACGTCTCCTTGTTGGCCAGGGCGATGCGCTTTCTCTCCCGGATGGCGGCCAGGGTGGGACGCAGTCCCACCATACCCACCACGGCGGTGACGACCGTATCCGCCTCCGGGCAGACAGCGGCCTCCAGCAGGGCCTCCGGGCCTCCCAAAACCTTGGTGTCCATGTCGGCCAGGCGTACCGCCAGGTCACGGGCCGCCGCCTCATCGGTGAGGACCGCCAGCCGGGGCCGGAATTTTCGGACCTGCGCCTCCAGCCGCTCCACATCCATGTGGGCGGTAAGGGCGGCCACACGCAGTCCCAGCTGCTCCGCCACGTCCAATGTCTGGCGGCCGATAGAACCGGTGGCACCTAAAATTGAAATCGTCTTGCTCATAGCATTATCCTATTCTAAACAGCTGAAAACAATCCTAAATCTTCCCAAATCACCCGTTCAGAGCAGCTGTAAGGCCAGCCACACGAAGGGCGCCACGAAGGTAACAGAGTCAAACCGGTCCAGGATGCCGCCATGGCCCGGCAGCAGGTTGCCATAATCCTTGACGCCGAACTCCCGCTTGATGACGGAGAAACTCAGGTCGCCGATCTGGCTGATGGTGCTGCCGATAATACCCAGTGCAAAGACTGCCCCCCAGGAGATCTGCGGACCAGCTGCCATCTCGATTGGCGGATAAACAGTCAGGGTGTGTGCCATGCTGTCCGCGACTAGCTTAAAAACCGTCATGCCGATGACACCACCCAGCAGGCCGCCTATGGCTCCCTCCACAGTCTTTTTGGGGCTGACCTTGGGGGCCAGCTTGTGCTTGCCGCACAGCATTCCGGCAAAGAGCGCGAAGGTGTCGCTGCCAAAGGAGATGGCCAAGGGCAGAAACACCTGCAGCATCCCGATGGCGGGCATCATCCGAAGCCGCAGCAGACAGGAGAACATCAAGGGGAACGCCAGCCCGGCGAAGATAGCGCAGGTGACAGCGGCAAAGGGGATGCCCTGCTCCTCGTCATACCGGTGGATAGCCAGGGCAAAGATCGCAAAGATGAACACCGCGCCCAACAGGGCAGCGAAGGGTAGCACCGGCAGGGCAGTCAGCTCCGTGTTCTCAATGGACATTTCCCCGTACACGCACACCGGCACCGCCGCCGCGGCGATCACTGTCAGGGGGGTCAGGGGCTTGCCCCTCTCTCCCGCCGCCGCGCGCATCAGCTCCCAGGCGCCGATGGCGCACATGGCCGCCAGCAATAGCATGGTGGCCCAGGACGGGGCCCAGCCCAGGATCAGTATCAGGAGCGGCAGGCCCACTACGGCCACCATCACACGCTTGAACATAGGATCAGCCCTTTTCTCATTTTCTGTAAAGGTTTATTTCTTTACGCCGCCGAACCGGCGGTCTCTCTGTTGGTAGGCTGCAATGGCCCGGTCCAGCTCCGCTTCGTCGAAGTCCGGCCACAGGGTATCCGTGTAATAGAACTCCGAATAGGCACACTGCCACAGCAGGAAGTTGCTCAACCGCTGCTCTCCGCTGGGCCGGATGATGAGCTCCGGGTCCGGGATCCCCGCAGAGTCCAGATAGCTGGAGAACAGGGCATCATCCAACTCCTCCGGCCGCTTCTTCCCGGCGGCGCAGTCGGTGGCAAAACGCCGGGCTGCTCGCAGAATCTCGTCTCGCCCGCCGTAATTCAGGCACACATTGGCCTGGAAATCGTCCTTGGACAGGTGCTCCGTGATCTCGTCCGTCTCCCGGGCCAGGGCCCGCAGATCCGGGGCAATAGGGGTCATGTCCCCGAAGAAGTGGAGCCGGATGTGGTCCTTCTCCATGGTGTCCACTGCCTCCAGCAGATACCGCTTCAGCAGGGCCATGATGGCAGAGACCTCCATCTCTGACCGCTTCCAGTTTTCCGTGGAAAAGGCGTACACCGTCAGGTACTTTACGCCGATGTTCTTGCAGTAGGTAGCGATGCGGCGGAACGTCTCCGCTCCTGCCTTGTGGCCAGCGGTGCGGGGCAGGCCCCGCTTCGTGGCCCAGCGACCGTTGCCGTCCATGATGATCGCAATGTGGCGGGGCGGGACCAAGGGCTGGTCCACCGCACCGTTGATACTCTCTGGCATGATAAATTCTCTCATTTCAAAATGGATTGTTGGGGGGATCTGTCCCATTGGACGGGAAATGCAGCCATGATGATGGCTGGCCCATTCTCTCCCCCATTGTCGTCATCGCAAAGTCCGCTAAACACAGTTTCCGCCTGCGGTAAAACTGCGCCCCTCCTCTCCCCACTGTGCAAAATACGGCGGGGCCGGTGTGAGACGATGCCTGTGTATTTACGGGAGACCGATGAAAATCGGGGGTGCAAAACCGCATTTGACCAGCTGCTCTTTCCGCCCGTTCCGCTTTACCCGCAAGCGGTACGCCGCGTCTGTAAGGCGGCAGAGCCGCCAAAAACCGCGCAGCTGCTGCGCACTGGCCGAGCGTTGTGGCAAGAAACGCAGGTATTTACTGGATAGCCAGAACCGCACACCGGGATGATTAATGTCTTGGTACAGCCAAGCGGGAGAGCATCACTGCCACGCAGAGGGCGCTGACAGCCCAGCAGAGGCCGAAAAGGCCTATATTCACAGAGTTGGAAATGGAGGCAATACCCAGAGAGAGCCCCAGCCAGTTGGCAAACAGACTGCGAATCAAGAAGAAAAATCCCAGCAGCATGGCAACCACGTGCCCGGCAAACAGCCCCCGGAGATCCTTCCGATGCCGCAGACTCCGCCAGCCCAGGAAAAACTCTATCGCGCTGACCGCGATCACACCTCCGATGAACAGGGGAATCACTTCTGCTTCAAACGACATTTGTACCTCCTCCTTTTTGTATCGGGAGAAATGTGTCGGCTGCTTAGTTCCCCTTTTCCCACCAGCGGTCGAACTTCCAAGGAAAGTGGAAGCCGCAGGCGCGGCAGTATTGGGTCTCCTCCAGGGAAAACCAGGGCAGGATGAAGCGCCCACAGTTGGGACAGCGGAGATGGCGCAGTTCAATCCCCCTAAAGGCGGTCGCCGCAGCAACTCCCATGGCCAGGAATACCAACCCCAGTCCGCCCCGGATCCCGCCCGCCAGACACAAAAGCAAAACCGCTGCAAACAGTGTTCCCCTGGCTGCCGAATACCATTTCTGTTCCAGTTTCATAGTCCCCTCTCCTTCAGTCAATAACCCCCAGATTCCACTTCCGCAGCTGCCGGTCCAACAGCAGTGAACAGAGGAGGACGCCAATACGACGACCACCCCGATGAGATCTGCACCATCCGCCACAGGACGGCAGTCGGGGAATCGCAGAAAGCCATGGTGTGCCCAAAAGCAGCCCAAATCGGCGCTTGCACTGATACACCGGCGCCTGTCAGCGCGGAGAGCCGCTGCACCGGAACGGTTCTGAAGCGTTTTTTCTCTTTTACCGGCCCCCCGTGGAAGCGGCTCCGGCGGGAGCAGAATCCCCCCGGCCGCCGGGCGGCGGCCCCGAGTGACCGCAGGTCACCTCACAGGCCCTGAAAGGGTGACAGCACCTTACAAAATGTGCAATGCCCCCGGCGGGCAGCCGTGCTCCCGCCGGAGGCCCCGGCGGCTTTTACACCGCCATCAGTTCCTTTTCCTTTTTGGCCAGCAGCGCATCCAGCTCCTTGCAGCTGTCGTCCGTCAGCTTCTGGAGATCCTTCTCCGCCTGCTTCAGATCGTCCTCCGTGATCTCGGAGGCTTTCTCCTTCTTCTTGAACGCCTCCATGGCGTCCCGGCGGATGTTGCGGATGGCCACCTTGCCGTTCTCCGCGTACTTGTGAATCTGCTTCACCAGTTCCTTGCGGCGCTCCTCCGTCAGCTGGGGGAAACTCAGCCGGATGCTGGCGCCGTCGTTCTGGGGGTTGATACCCAGATCGGAGTTCTGGATGGCCTTTTCAATGCTCTTCACCGCCGTCTTGTCCCAGGGGGAAATCAGCAGTGTCCGGGCGTCGGGGGAAGAGATGGCCGCAATCTGCTGGATGGGGGTGGGGCTGCCGTAGTAGTCCACCATGATCCGGTCCAGCACGGAGGCATTGGCCCGGCCCGCCCGCACGGAGGCAAAGTCCGCGGCCACGGAGTCGATGCTCTTCTTCATCTTGCCCTCATAAATCTTGTAATCTTCCTTCAGCATAAATAGGTCCTTCCTTTCACAGTTGAGTGTATGGGGAGGCGCTGTCGCGCATGCGTGCTCTCATTCCTTGACGATGGTGCCCACGTTCTCACCGCACAGGGCCCGGATGATGTTCCGCGGGTCCTTCAGGGCAAACAGCAGCACCGGAATGTGGTTGTCCATGGACAGGGACGTGGCGGTGGAGTCCATCACCGCCAGGTGCTGGGCCAGCACATCGTCATAAGTGATGACGTCGTACTTCACCGCAGTGGGGTCCTTTACCGGGTCGGCCGTGTAGACGCCGTCCACGTTCTTGGCCAGCAAAATCACGTCGGCGTCGATCTCCGCCGCCCGCAGCACCGCCGCAGTGTCCGTGGAGAAGTAGGGATTGCCGGTGCCTGCGCCGAAGATCACCACCCGGCCCTTCTCCAGGTGCCGGATGGCCCGGGAACGGATGTAGGGCTCCGCCACAGCCCGCATCTCAATGGCGGTCTGCACCCGGACGGGAATCCCCTTCTGCTCACACACGTCCGCCACAGCCAGGCAGTTCATCACCGTGGCCAGCATTCCCATGTGGTCGGCCCGGGTGCGCTCCATGGCGCCGCCGCTGTTTTTCGCACCGCGCCAGAAGTTGCCGCCGCCCACCACCAGACCTACCTGGACGCCCATGTCCAGACACTCCTTGATGACATCGCAGACCTGACCAATCACCTCAAAATCCAGGCCGGTATGCTTGTCACCGGCCAGGGCCTCGCCGCTGATCTTCAGCAGGACCCGTTTATACACAGGCTTCGCCATGATGAAAACCTCCGTCTGTTCTGCTCACAAAATATCATTGATATTTTAGCGTATTTTTCCGCTTTTGCATAGGGGGTAGACAAAGTTTTTCCAAAAAAGCAGGTCCTGCGGACAGGAAGAAGAGAGGACCGTGGTCCTCTCTTTCCGCATTATCCCCCGCAGGTCTGGACCAGCAGGCGGATCAGGTCCTCTTTCCCCATTCCCTTCTCCGCGGAAAAGGGGAGCAGAATATCCGCCTCCGTCAGCTCCAGCGTCTCCCGGACCAGTTGAAGGGCCGGCTCCACCTGGCTCTTTTTCAGCTTATCCAGCTTGTTGGCCACCACGATCTCCGGACAGCCCGTCTGGCGGAACCAGTCGTGCATCACAAGATCGTTGGCCGTGGGCTTGTGGCGGATGTCCACGATCAGCACGCCGGTGGTGATCCGGTCCGCCTCCTCCTGGAAGTAGCTCTCCATCAGCTTCGCCCACCGCTCCTTCTCCGCCTGGGAGACCCTGGCATAGCCGTACCCCGGCAGATCCACCAGATAGGCCCGGCGGTCAATGAGGAAGTAGTTCACCTGAGTGGTCTTGCCGGGGGAGGCGCCCACATAGGCAAGGTTCTTCCGTCCCACCAGCCGGTTGATGACAGAACTTTTTCCCACATTGGACCGGCCTGCAAATGCGAACTGGGGCAGACCGTCCCGAATGAAATCCTCCCGCCGTCCGGCAGAGCGGACAAACTCCGCCTTGGCAAAATTCAAAGCCATACAAACACTCCTTTACTGCCGCACGGCGGCGTCACGGCCGCTCTCACGCCCCGCCGGGGCAAAGGCCGCCACATGGTCCGCCACCTCTTCCCGGATGGGATCCCGCTCTGGGCACAGAGCGGCGGCGAACACCTGGTCCACCGTTTCCACCGGCACGAACCGCAGGGCAGCCCGGACGGTCTGGTCGATCTCCTCCAGATCCCGGACGTTGTCCTTGGGAATCAGCACCGTGGTGATGCCGCTGCGGAGGGCGGCCATGGTCTTCTCCTTCAATCCGCCGATGGGCAGCACCCGGCCCCGCAGCGTGACTTCGCCGGTCATGGCAATGCCCGCCTTGATCTTCCGGTCCGTCAGGGCCGAGAGCATGGCAGTGGTGACGGCGATGCCGGCGGAGGGGCCGTCCTTGGGCACTGCGCCCTCTGGGAAGTGGACGTGGATGTCCTTCGTCTTGTAAAAGTCCGCTGGAATCCCCAGCACCGCCGCCCGGCTCCGCAGGCAGCTGAGAGCCGCTTGAGCAGACTCCTTCATCACGTCTCCCAGGTTGCCGGTGAGCTCCAGCTTGCCGGAGCCGTCCATGACGTTGACCTCCACCTCCAGGATCTCGCCGCCCGCCTCAGTCCAGGCCAGGCCGTTCACCACGCCGATCTCCTCCCGGTCCGTGTGGAGATCAGGGGGATAGGGCTGGCAGTCCAGGAACTTGGGGAGCTCCTCCTCTGTCACGGTAATCCGCTTGACAGTGCCCTCCAGCAGGCGCATATCCGCCTTCCGGCAGATGGCAGCCAGCCGCCGCTCCAGCAGGCGCACACCGGATTCCCGGGTGTAGTCCCGGATGACGGCCCGGTACACGTCGTCGCTGATGCGGACAGCGCTCTTCTTCAGTCCGTGCTCTGCCAGCTGCTCGGGGAACAAGTGGCGCTTGGCGATCTGCAGCTTCTCCTCATCCGTGTAGCTGGAGAGCTGGATCACCTCCATCCGGTCCAGCAGGGGCCGGGGAATGGTGTCTGTGGTGTTGGCGGTGGTGATGAACATGATCTTGGACAGGTCCACCGGGATCTCCAGGAAATGGTCCCGGAAGGTGCTGTTCTGCTCGCTGTCCAACACCTCCAACAGTGCGGAGGCCGGGTCGCCCCGGTAGTCGTTGCCCAACTTGTCGATCTCGTCCAGCAGCAGAAGGGGATTCATAGACCCGCTGCGGCTGATGGCCTCGATGATCCGGCCGGGCATGGAGCCTATGTAGGTCTTCCGATGTCCCCGGATGTCCGCCTCGTCCCGAACGCCGCCCAGGCTCAGGCGGGCCAGCTTCCGGTTCAGCGCCTTGGCCACGCTGATGGCAATGGAGGTCTTGCCCACGCCGGGCGGGCCCACCAGGCAGAGGATCTGCCCCTTGACGTCCGGATTCATCTGCCGGACAGCGATGGTCTCCAGAATCCGCTCCTTCACCTTTTCCAGGCCGAAGTGGTCCTTTTCCAGCACCCTGCGGGCGGCGTCCACACTGACCCGCTCCTTTGTGGTGGTGTTCCACGGCATCTCCAGACACACGTCCAGATAGTTGCGGATCACCGCACCCTCGGCGGAGCCGAAGGGCTGCTTGGCCAGCTTGTTCACTTCCTTCAGCAGGTGCTGCTCCGTCTCCTCCGGCAGCTCCAGGGCCAGGATCTCCTGGCGGTAGGATTCAATCTCGTCCTCGTCGCCGTCATCGGTCTCCCCCAGCTCGTTCTGGAGGACCCGGATCTGGGTGCGGAGGATCTGGTCCCGCTGGGTGCGGACCAGCTGGTCCCGGACCTTGCTCTCCATTTCGTGCTCAAAGCCCAGCACGTTGTTCTCCCGCACCAGGAAACCGTTGAGCTTCCGCAGCCGGGCGAAGGGGGAGAATTCCTCCAGGATCTCCTGCTTGTCGGTGTAGCGCAGGGCGATGTTCTGGGCAATATAGTCCGCCAGGAAGCCGGGGTCCCGGCTGTCCATCACCGTGGCCACCACCTCCTCCGGCACACCGCTGGCCTGCTCGGCATACTCGCCGAACAGGGCGTAGGTCTGGCGGAGCAGGGCCTCCGTCCGGGGGCTCTTCCGCATGGCCTCAGAGGACGGCTCCTCCGGGATGGCCTCCACATTGGCCTGGAGGAAGGGCTCCGTCTGCCACAGGCGGCGCAGGTGGGCCCGCTGCCGCCCCTCCACCATCACCCGGACAGAGGACTGGCCCAGCCGCAGGATCTGCGTGATGTGGGAGACCGTGCCAATGGTGTACAGGTCCTTTTCCTCCGGCGCGTTCACCCCGATCTCCCGCTGGGTCACCAGGAAGATGTCCTGATCGGCCTCCATGGCCCGCTCCAGGGCCGCGATGGAGATCGGCCGCTCCACGTCAAAGGTCAGTGTCATGTGTGGAAACACCGTCAGGCCCCGGAGGGCCAGAACGGGCAGATTCCAAGTGGTCAGTTCCATGTGCTTGTTCCTTTCTGAGGGGATGGTAAAACAGGAGAGAGGGGCGCGGCAGCGTCCCTCCCTCTCTTCATTAAGACGCCGACGCGGGGGTCGAGGAGCCGGAAGCCGGCCTGCCCTCTCCCTTGCCGGTGTTCAATTTCACAGAATAGTTGATCTTCTTGGGGTCGTGGGTCAGCTCGGGACCGCTCCTGCCCTCCACACAGTCCTTTGTGATGACTGCTTTCACCACAGTGGGGTCGGAAGGGATGTCGTACATCATGGGAGTCAGGATACCCTCCATGACGGCCCGCAGGCCCCGGGCGCCGATGTTCCGCTCGATGGCCTTGTCGGCGATGGCCTCCAGGGCCTCCGGCTGGAACTCCAGCTCCACCTCGTCGTACTCCATCAGCTTCTTGTACTGCTTCACCAGGGCGTTCTTGGGCTCCGTCAGGATGCGGACCAGATCCTCCCGCTTCAACGCATTCAAAGACGCGATCACCGGCAGGCGGCCCACCAGCTCCGGGATGATGCCGAATTTCAGCAGGTCGTGGGGCTGGACCTCGTGCAGGATCTTGCTGATGTCCTTGTCCTTCTTTCCCTGGACGTTGGCGCCGAAGCCGATGGACTTCTGGTCCAGCCGCCGCTCGATAATCTTCTCCAGCCCGTCGAAGGCACCGCCGCAGATGAAGAGAATATTCTTCGTGTTCACCTGGATGAACTCCTGGTGGGGATGCTTCCGGCCTCCCTGGGGCGGCACGTTGGCAACGGTCCCCTCCACGATCTTCAGCAGAGCCTGTTGGACACCCTCGCCGGATACGTCCCGGGTGATGGAGGTGTTCTCGCTCTTGCGGGCGATCTTGTCGATCTCATCCACATAGATGATGCCGTGCTCCGCCCGCTCCACGTCAAAGTCCGCGGCCTGGAGCAGCCGCAACAGGATGTTCTCCACATCGTCGCCCACATAGCCGGCCTCCGTCAAGGTGGTGGCGTCCGCAATGGCGAAGGGCACCTTCAGAATCCGGGCCAGCGTCTGGGCGAACAGCGTCTTGCCGGAACCGGTGGGCCCCAGCAGCAGGATGTTGCTCTTCTGCAGCTCCACATCCTCGTCCCCGCCGAAGTAGATCCGTTTGTAGTGGTTGTACACCGCCACGGACAGGGCCACCTTGGCCTCGTCCTGGCCGATGACGTACTGGTCCAGCACGTCCTTGATCTCGCGGGGCGTGGGCAGCTGATCAGGCAGGTCCTCCAGTGCGCTGGAAGAGGTGTCCTCAAACCCATCGTTCAAAATGCTCATGCACAGCTGGACGCACTCATCACAGATGCGCACACCGGGTCCCTGGATCATCCGGTGGACCTGGCTCTCATGCTTGCCGCAGAAGGAGCACCGCAGGCCCTTCTTGCTCTCGTCACTCATGGTATTACCTCAGTTTTGGAATTTGGTGCTTATTTCTTGCTGGTGATGATCTTGTCGATGAGGCCGAAGTCCAAAGCCTCCTGGGCTGTCATCCAGTGGTCCCGCTCCGAGGCCGCCTTGATCTCCTCTGCCGTCTTGCCGGTGTTGTTCGCCAGGATCTCATTCAAGTTCTTCTTGATCCGCAGGAAGTGCTCCACGTCGATCTCCATGTCTGTCACCTTGCCCTTGGTACCGGCGGAGGGCTGATGGATCATGATCTCCGCGTTGGGCAGAGCAATGCGCTTGCCCTTGGCGCCGGAGGACAGCAGAAACGCGCCCATGCTGGCGGCCATGCCGATGCAGATGGTGGATACGTCGCACTTCACGTACTGCATGGTGTCGTAGATGGCCATGCCGTCAGTGACGGAGCCGCCGGGGCTGTTGATATACAGCTGGATGTCCTTGTCGGGGTCTTGGGCCTCCAGATACAGCAGCTGGGCAACCACAAGGCTGGCGGTGGTGGCGTTGACCTCTTCCCCCAGAAAGACGATCCGGTCGTTCAGCAGACGGGAGAAGATATCATAGGACCGTTCGCCGCGATTGGTCTGCTCGACTACATAAGGGACTAAGCTCATTGGTAAAACCTCCTTGATTTCCGCACCGGGGACCGGCACAGATGACAGATCTGTTCCTCCCAAACCCGATGCGTCTTCCCCGCCCCGGTGGGGCAGGTAAGGCAAAAGCGCCCGGCCCACCTGCGGGCCGCCGCGCCTCTGCCAACGCACACGCCTATCTTAATATAGACGCCATGCGGGAATCTGTCAAATCGATGTAGAGCGCCTTCCGCCGGCGGAAAAACACACCGCTCCGCCGGGGCCGTCAATTCCTAGTATACCCGGAATTATTTGGATTCAGCAGGCGTCTCCTCTTCTTTTTTTGCCGCAGCCTTCTTGGTGGCCTTCTTGGCAGGCTTCTTCTCCTCGCCGTCCTCGTCCGCCTTCTTGCGGGTGGTCTTCTTGGCAGGCTTTTCCTCAGCGGCCTCCTCACCCTCGGCGTCCTCTGCCTTCTTGGCAGTCTTCTTGGCGGGCTTCTTCTCCGCCTTCACGGCGGTGGCGCTGTCCACCACCACGGCGATGGCCTTCTGGCTCTTCAGCTGGTCCTTTACCTGCTCAGCCTGGAGATACTTCTTCACGGTCTCCAGATCCATGCCGTACTGGTCGGCCATCCGCTGGAACTCGGCCTCCACCTCTTCATCGGTGGCGTCGATGTTCTCCTCCTTGATGATGGCGGCCATGGCCAGATCCATGCGGACCTGCTTGAGAGCGGGCTCCTTGGCGTCGGCCAGCAACTGGGCCTCATCCATGCCGGTGGCCTTCATGTACTGGTCGTACTGGAGACCCTGCTGGGCCAGCTGCATCTTGAAGTTGTCCAGGAACTGGCGGGACTGGGCCTCCACCATGGCGTCGGGCACATCGGCGGTGATGTTCTCAGCCACCTGCTCCATCAGGGCGTCCTCGAAGGCGCGCTTCACGGTCTCCTCCCGCTCGGCGGCGATCTTCTTCTTCAGATCAGCCTTCAGGTCCTTCAGAGTGTCGAACTCGCTGACGTCCTTGGCGAACTCATCGTCCAGGGCGGGGATCTCCTTCTCCTTCACCTCATGGACCTTCACCTTGAACACCACTGCCTTGCCGGCCAGGTCCTTGTGATAGTCCTCCGGGAAGGTGATGTCCAGGTCCTTCTCATCGCCGGCCTTCACGCCGACAAGCTGCTCCTCAAAGCCGGGCACAAAGGTGTGGGAACCCAGCTCCAGGCTGAAATTCTCGCCCTTGCCGCCCTCAAAAGGCTTGCCCTCCAGGAAGCCCTCGAAGTCGATGACGACCGTGTCGCCCTCCTTGGCCTCCCGGTCCACGCTCACCAGACGGGTGTTGCGGTCGGTCAGAGCCTTCAGGCGCTCGTCCACATCCGCAGCGGAGACCTTGACCTCCTCCTTGGGGGCGGACAGTCCCTTGTACTGGCCCAGGGTCACTTCGGGATACACAGGGGCGGTGGCCTTGAAGGTGAAGCCGTCGCGGGTCACCTGGCCCTCGATCTCCACAGAGGGATAGCCCACCACCTGGAGCTCCTGCTCCTTCACGGCAGCCTCATAGGCCTCGGGGAACGCGATATTGATTGCCTCTTCGAAAAACACCTCTGCGCCGTACATCCCCTCGATGATCTTCCGGGGGGCCTTGCCAGGGCGGAAGCCCGGCACGTTGATCTTCTTGCGCATCTTCTGATATGCCTTTTCGATGGCAGCTTCAAACTCCGGTGCACCGACCTCGATGGTCAGAACGACCTGGCTCTTTTCGATCTTTTCGCAGCTTTTCACACTCATCTTGTTTATTCCTCCGTTCATCGCCGGTCATAAGCCGGTGCGAAATGGTATTTTACCATACAAAACCTGAAAATGCTATACTTTTTTCCGTTATTCACAAATTTTTTTTGGAACAAATCCCAGATAGTCGGCGGAGATCAGGGAGAAGTCCGTCCCATTCCACCCGCCCTCCAGCCGCCGTTTGATGGCGTAGCCGTGGAGGTGGCCGTAGCAGCACCGCTCCACGGGGTAGGCCGAGAGCAGCCGCAGGATCTCCGGGCACTCGTAGCCCTGATACAGCGGCGGATAGTGAAGGAAGCAGAAGATGGACCGTCCCTCCGCCGCCTTCAGGGAAGTCTCCAGTCTTCCCACCTCCCGGTTGAGGACCTTGGCGTTGTGGGGCTTCTGGTCCTCCTCAAAGAACCATCCCCGGGTCCCGCACAGGGCGTAGTCTCCATACAGGGCGCAGTTGTTATGGAGAAAGTCCAGGGTGGTAAGGCCCTTCTCCGTGAAGAAGTTCTTCATTTTGGACACCGTGGACCACCAGTAGTCGTGGTTCCCCTTCACCAGATACTTTTTGCAGGGGAACTGGTCCAGAAAGCGGAAGTCCGCCTCCGCCTCATTCAGGTCGATGCCCCAGGAGGTGTCCCCCGCCAGGACCAGCACATCGCCGGCGGTCAGCCGGCTCAAAGCATCGCCGATGCGCTCCGTGTAATTCTCCCAGGCGGGGCCGAACACCTCCATAGGCTTGTCCGCTGTCAGGGAGAGGTGCAGGTCCCCGATGGCGTAGAGGGCCATGCGGCACCCCTCCTTTCTTTCATTTGGGATCCCAATGGGGGATGGAAGTGCATCCCATGGGACGCTAGAATTTCAGCCATGCTGATGGCTAGGCAGATGCGCCCCCCATTCTCTTTTTGGTCTTACCCAAAAAGAGAACGCGCCGCGCCCGGTGTAAGAGAAAAAGGCGCTTTGGCCGCAACTTTGCACGTGCGTGCAAAGTTGCTGTACGGGGGTCGGCATGAGATGGTGCCTGCGGGTCTGCGATGGCTCCCCGACGGGCGCGGCGGGGTGCGGTACAGGCTTGATGGCGGATTCCCGCGGCGCGGGTGCGTCTTGGGTCGGGGTGCAAGGACGCATTTGACCGGCTCCTCTTTCCGCGCGTTCCGCTTCGCTACGCGCTACCCGGGTGGTCGTAGGGGTTTATGCTTTCGGGCGGATGTCCACATCCGCCCGTTGCACCAGTTCCTGCGCGGGACGGCCAGCGGCAGCGAAAAGAGAAGCAGAGACAATGCGATGACCACCCCGACGACCTCCGCACCATCCGCCACGGGACGGCAGTTACAAAAATCGCAGAAGAGCATAGCGTGCCCGAAGGCAGGCCAAAATCGGCGCTTGCACCGATCCGCCGACCCCCGTCGCGCGGAGGCGCGAACGCGCCGGAGCGCGTCTAAGCGGTCTTTTCTTTTGGACCGTGCACGGCCCGTTTTCTTTTCCACAAGAGGGAAAAGAAAATGGGGGGTGCATCCCGCTGGACCAGCCCCCTGCGGGAGCAGAATCCCCCATGGCCGCCGTCCGGCGGCCCGCCTTCGGTATGCCCTGCCTTACTTCAAAAAGTCCAGCACCACGCTGTCCATACCGGGCTTCTCACAGGTGAGGTCGAACCGCCGGGCCTTGCCCTTCAGGGCCGCCAGGCGCCGGGGAATCGCCGTGCCGGTGGTTTCATGCAGCTGGTCCAGCAGCTCCACGCCGTCGCCCGCCGGGGTCTCCCCGATGGCCCGCAGCACGTGGTCGCAGAACTTGTAGGGGGAGGCGGTGGAGACGAACACCGTCACCGTCTTGTCGCCGGTGGCCTTGCGGTACTGTTCCATGACGTTGGCGGCCACGGCGGTGTGGGTATCGATCAGATACCCGTTCTCCTTGTAATACTTGGCGATGGCAGCGGAGGTGCCCGCCTCGCCGCAGAAGCCGCCCCAGAACTGGTCCGCCAGAGCCGCCTTGATGGCGTCGGACACTTCGTACTTGCCGGTCTTGGCGAGGACATCCATGTAGCCCTTCACCTCCGCATCGTTTTCGCCGGAGAGGTCGAACAGCAGCCGCTCCAGGTTGCTGGACACCAGAATGTCCATAGAGGGACTCATGGTGGTATGGAACGGACGGTTCTTGTCGTACACGCCGGTGCGGAGGAAGTCCGTCAGCACATCGTTGCAGTTGGAGGCGCAGATCAGCTTCCCAACCGGCAGTCCCATGCGCTTTGCGTAGTAGGCCGCCAGGATGTCGCCGAAGTTGCCGGTGGGCACACAGAAGTTCACCTTGTCGCCCATGCTGAGCTTCCCGTCCCGGACCAGGTCGCAGTAGGCGGAGATATAGTAGACCACCTGGGGCAGGATGCGGCCCCAGTTGATGGAGTTGGCGGAGGACAGGAAGTAACCCCGGTCCGCCAGGGTGGCCCGGATGGCCTCATCGGAGAAAATGCGCTTTACACCGGCCTGGGCGTCGTCGAAGTTGCCCTCCACGGCGCAGACGCCCACATTGGCGCCGTCCTGAGTGACCATCTGGGTCTCCTGGACCTTGGACACGCCGTCCTTGGGGTAGAATACTAGGATCTTCGTCTGCGGCACGTCGGCAAAGCCCTCCATCGCAGCCTTGCCGGTGTCGCCGGAAGTAGCCACCAGGATGCATACCGTCTTGGACTCTCCGGTCTTGCGGAGGGCGGCGGAGAGCAGCTGGGGCAGCATCTGCAGGGCCATGTCCTTGAAGGCGCTGGTGGGGCCGTGCCACAGCTCCAGGCAGTGGGTGGTCTCGTCCACCGTGCGGACAGGGGCCACGGCGTCGCAGTCGAACTTCTCAGGGCCGTAGGCGTTCTCCGCAAATCCGGACAGCTCCTCATAGGTGTAGTCGGTCAGGTACAGGCCCATGACCTTGGCAGCCCGCTCCTGGTACCGGACATTCACCAGGCTCTCCAAAAAAGCCCGGTCGATCTGCGGGATCTCGCAGGGGGTCAGCAGGCCGCCGTCCCGGCTCAGGCCCATCTTGATGGCCTCCGCTGCGTCCATGCGGACGGCGGCGTCCCGTGTGCTGTAATACTTCATGTCGCTCTCTCCTTCTGACTGTTTTTCAAAACGCATTTTCCAAATATTCCAGCCGGAGGGGGCGGTGAACCCCATCCGTATAAACCTCCGCCACATCGAACCGGGCGGGAGCGTCCAGGTCGTGCTGACTGAGATAGCAGGCCGCTGCGGCCCGGAGCCGTTCCTGCTTCCGCCGGTCCACCGCCTCCCGCGGCAGGCCCGCGAAGCTGCCGCTGCGCAGCTTTACTTCCACAAAGCAGATGGTGCCGTCTCTGTCCCGGGCCACCAGATCCAGCTCTCCGTACCGGCAGCGCCATTGGCTTGCCAGCAACTGGCAGCCCCTCTTCCGCAGGTACTGTGCCGCTGCGGCCTCGCCCCGGTCCCCCAGGGCCTTGGTGGTATTCATGTGCGCCGGGCCTCCCACTTCTTCAGAAAAGTCCGCCGGTGGGCAGGGCAGGGGCCGTACCGATCCAGCATTTCATAGTGGAGCTTCGTCCCATAGCCCTTGTGTTTGGCAAACTGGTACTGGGGATACTCCCGGTCCAGCACGCCGGTCACATACCGGTCCCGGCTGACCTTGGCCAGGATGGAGGCCGCCGCAATGGAGGCACTCTTCCCGTCCCCGCCTACCAGGCACATGTGGGGCGCCGTGATGGAGACGCTGCTGCCATGGTCCCGGTTGCCGTCAATGAGGCACAGGTCCGGCCGAATGGATAACCCCTCAATGGCCCGGTTCATAGCCAGCATCCGGGCGTTGAGGATATCCAAACTGTCGATCTCCTCCGCCGTCACAAAGGCGATGCTGTACGCCTCTGCCGTGGCGGTGATCTGGTCGAACAGGACATCCCGCTTCTTCGCCGTCAGCTTTTTGGAGTCGTTGAGGCCAGGAAAACCGATCTCCCGGGGCAGAATGACGGCAGCGGCGTACACCGGCCCCGCTAGGGGCCCGGCTCCTGCCTCGTCCACTCCGCAGAGGGCCGTGAGACCACTATTCCATTGTTCACGCTCATAGGTCCAGAGGTCCATTTCCATCCTACCAATACTCCATGACGATCTTCTTGCAGGTGCGACAGACCCAGGCGGGAAGCCATGTCCGGTTGTAGCGGAACGTCATCGGTCCGTCCAGCACAATGCCGCCATCTGCCTCGATGTTCCGCCTCGTATAAAACGTGCGGAGGTCTTTCTCTCCCGGCATGAAAAAAAGACCGATGCTGTTCTTGGTGATGACATGGCCCTTTTCCATCTCTTTTCCGCAGACAGGACAGTTCATGGATATGCCTCCCTCCTCGCAGGGCAGGTTCCTTCGCTTTCCGCGATTCCCGCCAAGTGATGTCAATACTCCAGAAGGATCTTTTTGCAGGCGCGGCAGACATAGCCATGTACAGTTGCGCGGTCGCTCCCCCGTATATGATGCGGGCCATCCAAAACAATCCCGCCGTGCTGTTCCACACTGCGCTTCGTATCCCAGAATCCCACTTTTCTGCCGGGCGGCAGGAAGAAAAGGCCCCGCCCCAGCTCCGTATAAAGGCTCCCCCGCTCCATCTCTTTTCCGCAAGACGGGCAATTCATAGGCGCGCTTCCCTCATTCTGACGCTGCAGGCTGTTCCGTCTCCTCCGGCATTTCCAGTGTGAAGCGTCCCAGCTTGCCAGCTCTGTACTCGTCCAACAGGATCTTGGCCATCCGCTCCGTGTCCACCTCGCCGCCGGAGATCAGAAAGCCCCGCTTTTTCCCGGCGGCCTCCAGCAGGCGGTAGCCCCAGGCCACGTCCTCCTCGCCGTCCTGACGCTCCGGCAGGGACGGGAGCTTGTAGCCGGTCCTCAGGGCCCCCGGGTAGTTGGTGCCCAGGTACGCCATCAGGTGGCAGCCCAGGGTCTCCATGTCCAGGATCTCGTCCTTCACCGCGCCGGTGTAGGCCAGGTTCAGCCCCACGCTCTGGTCCTCAAACTTGGGCCACAGAATGCCGGGGGTATCCAGCAGTTCCAGCCCGCGGTCGATGGGCACCCACTGCTTGGCCCGGGTGACACCGGGCCGGTCCTCGGTTTTGGCAGTCTTGCGGCCGGCGATCCTGTTGATAAAGGTGGACTTGCCCACGTTGGGCACGCCCAAAATCATCACCCGGACCACCCGGTTCTGCCCCTTTTCCGCATAGGCGCGCAGCTTGTCCGCAAGAAGCGTCTTGACAGCAGCGGCAAACTGCTTTGTCCCGGCGCCGCTCTTGGCGTCAGACTCCATCACCGCGTACCCCTTTGCCCGGAACCAGGCCGCCCACCGCTTCGTGGCGTCCGGGTCCGCCTGGTCCACCCGGTTCAGCACCACCAGCCGGGGCTTCCCCGCCGTCAGTTCGTCCACATCCGGGTTCCGGCTGGACACAGGGATTCGGGCGTCCACGATTTCGCACACTGCATCCACATGTTTGATCTGCTCGGCGATCATCCGCCGGGTTTTGGTCATGTGACCGGGATACCATTGAATATTCATAGTCCTACCTCACGCCGCCCCGGCGGGCGGCGCCCAATCAATTCTTCTCAGGAAGCTGTCCCCGTGGCTCAGTCGATCCCCGCAACGGGGCCGATGCGGCCGAAGTCCCGCTGCCCAGTGGCCTCGTCCGCGCCGGGAAACAGCAGGAACACCGCCTTGCCGATGACATACCGGGTGTCCACCGTGCCAAGGTCGCTGCTGCGGCTGTCGCTGGAGTGGTTTCGGTTGTCGCCCATGACGAAAATGGAGCCCTCCGGCACCGTCAGGGGAAATTCCGTCCCCTCCTCCACATAGGTGGGCTCGTTGATATAGTCCTCCTCCAGCAGCTCCCCGTCCACATAGACGGCGCCGGAGACGAAGTCGATGTCCACCGTCTGGCCCTCCGTGGCGATCACCCGCTTCACGATGGGCTCCTCCAGAAAGGTGTCCTTCCGCAGCACCACGATGTCGCCGTACTCATAGTCGTTGTCCAGCATGGCGTTCAGCACCAGCAGCCGGTCTCCGTCCTGCAGGGTGGGCACCATAGAGTGTCCATCCACGCCGATGAGCCGGATGACGAAGGTAAACAGCAGCACCACCGCCAGCACGGAGCACACCAGCGCCTGGGCCCACTCATACAGGTCCCGGCCCTCCTCCTTTTCCGGAGACACCTCCTGCGTCTCCTGCTTCTTCTCTTTCTTCCACATGTCTGCAAAACCTCCGCGGGCGCTTTCGCCCCTGTTGATGGAAAGCCCCCCGCCGGAGGTCTCCTTGCTCTTATGTCAGCGGGCCGATCCTGCCGAAGTCCCGCTTGTCGGTGTCTGCCGTCACGCCTGGGAACAACAGGAACACCGCCCGGCCCAAAATCTGCCGGGTATCCACCGGCCCCAGCTCCGGATCCCGGCTGTCATCGCTGTCGTTGCGGTTGTCGCCCATAACAAAGACGCAGCCCTCCGGCACGGTGACAGGGAACTCCAGCCCCTCCTCCAGATAGGTGGGCTGGCGGATGTAGTCCTCCTCCAGCAGCTGCCCATCCACATAGACGGCACCGGCGGTAAAGTCGATGTCCACCGTCTGGCCCTCTGTGGCGATCACCCGCTTCACGATGGGCTCCCCGTCCTTGAAGCTCTCCTTCCGGATGATGACGATGTCCCCGGCCTCAAATCCACCGCACAGGTGGGCGTTCATCACCAGCAGGCAGTCCTGATGCTGGAGCGTCTCCCGCATGGAGGGGCCGGACACCAGCACCACCCGCGCCGCAAAGGTGAACAGCAGCACCGTTGCTGTCACGGCGCACACCAGCACCTGCACCCACTCGTACAGCCCGCGGAGGGAAAGCGCGTCCCTGTTGAGCCGTTTTCCTCCCCGCACGTGACCGCCTCCTCCAGCACCGCAGTTTTTCACAATAACGTATGCTAGTATATCAAAGAACCGTCAAAATCACAAGATGCCGGGGAAATTTTGTGTGACAAGAAAAAAGAGAGGCTTTCGCCTCTCTTTCGTCTTGGATCACAGCTTTTCCTTGACCTTGGCGCCCTTGCCCACGCGGCCGCGCAGATAGTACAGCTTGGCACGCCGCACAGCACCATTGCGGACCACCTCGATCTTGTCGATGGAGGGAGAGTGCACGGGGAAGACCTTCTCCACACCGACACCGTAGGAGATGCGGCGCACGGTGATGGTCTCGGTGGTCGCCGCATCATTAAAAACGATGACGGTGCCCTCGAAAACCTGGATACGCTCGCGAGAGCCTTCCTTGACCTTCACGTGCACCCGGACCGTGTCGCCCACCTTGACGGGGGTCACTTCCGCTTCCAGACGCTCTTTGTTCAGTTCCTTAATCAGATCCATGGATGTTCCTCCTAAATAATAGGTGTTCATGCCGCTTCTCTCAAAGGCACATCAACGCACTCCGGCGTGTGCACGGCAGAGGACCACCCTTTGTAGCCGTAATAGGATACCACGGCCAGGAGGAAAATGCAAGTATTTTTTACAAAAAATCCGCCTTTCTGCCGTGCAGTTCCCGAAGAGCCGCCGCCAGCAGGCCGAATGCAGCCGGCAGCAGCCACAGGCTCCCGCCGGTCCGCCCGATCAGCCACAGCACCAGGCCGCCCAGGGCCAGCGCCGTCGTGCCCCCCGCCCAGCAGGCGATGCGCTCCGCGGTGGAGGGACCCGCCAGCCATGCGGCCGCGAGATACAGCGCCCGGCCGCCGTCCAGGGGCCGCACCGGCAGCAGGTTGAAGAGGCACAGTGACAGATGGGCTCCCGCCGCCACCCAGGCGTGGGCGCCCCCCAGAACCAGCGCGCACAGCAGATTCACTGCTGGCCCCGCCAGCACCGCCGCGATCTCCCCCGGATAGGACAGGCGGGCGGCGGAAGTCATCAGCTCCGCCCCAAAGACGCTGACCCGCAGCTCCCGCACCCGGGCCCCCAGCAGCCGCAGCACCAGCAGGTGTCCCAGCTCGTGGAGCGCCGCGGCCGAGAGGATCACCGCCAGCAGCTGCCAGCCGTTCACCAGTGTGAACCAGGCCGCCAGCAGCCAGAAGCCGCCGGAAATCCGAATCCGGTCACGCCAGCGAGACATAGTAGATGGGATTTAGGTACTGGCTGCCCTCATGGAGCTCGAAGTGCAGATGAGGCCCGGTGGCCACGCCGGTCTCCCCCACCTCTGCGATCACGTCCCCCTCCTTCACAGAGGCGCCTGAGGAGGCGATAATCCGGCTGCAATGGGCATACAGGGTGGAGTAGCCCCCCTCGTGGGCAACGGTGATGTACTTGCCGTAGCTGCTGCTCTCCCCCACGGCGGTGACGGTACCGTCGGCAAAGCAGCCGATCTCCGTCCCGGCGGCGGCGCCGATATCAATACCATAGTGGAACCGCTCCTCTCCCTCCACCGGGTGCTCCCGGTAGCCGAAATCAGAGGTGAGGGTGCCCATCACCGGGGTGCAGTAATCAAAGCCCAGCAGGGCCTGTTCCAGGCACACGTTGTCCGGCAGGTTCTGGTCGGAGTAGAGGACGTAGGCCAGGGTAGACGCCTCCGCCGCGCCCTGGGATGCGGTTTCCGCAGTCTCCGCTGTCTGATCGGCCTCTGCTGTCTGCGCGGTCTCTGCCGTCTGGGCTGCTGCTGCGGGCAGATCCAGCCAGCCGTCGCTGCTGCCGGTCCCGGTCCGGAAGGCCCGCAGGGGCGCGATGGCCGCAGGAAGCTGGAGAGACACCGCCTCTCCCCCTGCCGGGGCTGACACCTCCACGGCGGAATCCTCCTGAGGGTCGAACACCGCCTGATACATATCCTGAAGGGCCACGTCCACATCCGCTTCGCCGCTCACGGCCCGCCCCACAGCGGAGAACACGGCCTGCACATCGATGTTCTGTTCCAGCATTCCGGTGAGCTTGGCATTCACCTGGGCCATGCGTCCCGGCAGCAGGAGCTTCACCGCCACCAGCAGCACAAAGATGCTGCCGCAGGCCACCAGCTGGATCAGATGCCGCCGCTCTCCCGGAGTCAGAGTTTCCCGTTTTCCCCGCTGGACCCTGTGCGGCGCAGCCGGGGTACTCCGCCGCCGCCTTTCCGCCGCCCGATGCTGGGACGAGACGGTGCCGATCCGCCGCCCAACGTGCCGTGCCGCCATGACGCTCCCTCCCCTGTCGGAATCTATTCCAAACTCTATGCGCCGACCGGGCGGGATATGCGTCTTTGGGAATCGTCTGCCCCCGCCGAAAAAGAGACCGGGAAGGGGCTCCCTTCCCAGTCTCTTGCACTTGCCCGCTTTGCGGGGCGTTATCCCAGCAGGCCCAGCATCGCCGCACACAGGGCCGTCCTGTCCCGGATGGAGGGGATGCGCACCCGCTCTTCCGTGGTGTGGATCTGTTCTGCGATGGCGGAGAGGGCGTCCACCGTGGGGACGCCGTAAGTGGAGAGATAGGCCCCGTCGGTGGCGGCGGGGTCCGCGATCTCCTCCGGCTCCCAACCCAGCAGCTCCGCCGCCTCTGCCGCCCGGAGATAGGCGCTGTGATTGGCGGCGTTCCGCTCCATGGCGGGGAACAGCGTCCGGTAGGTGACCTGCACCCGGCAGCCCTCCACCGTCACCTGGTCCGCCATGCTGTCCAGCCTGGCCTGGATCACTGGGAAGTCCGCGTTTTCCGGAATCCCGGCCACGCAGAACTCCCCCCGGGCCTCTCCGGCCACCACGCCGTTGGGCCGTCCGCCGGAGATGGGCGCCACATTGTAGTAGATGCCCTTCTCATAGTCGTTGAAGCTGTATAGCCGGATGATCTGGTGAGCCAGCTCCAGCACGGCGCTGCGGCCCTCCAGATACGCCTTGCCCGCATGGGCCTCCCGCCCCGCCACGTCGACGGTTCCCAGAATCACCCCCCGGCGGGATGTGACAAACCGGGGACGTCCGTCCCGCTCCCGGCCGCCCTCGAACACCAGGGCCAGAGCCGCGTCCTGCGCCTCCCGGGCGTAGACCTTGCGGCCGGACCGGGAGCCGGTCTCCTCGTCACAGGTGAAAAGGTACGTCAGCTCCCAGGGGGGCAGCAGGCCCGCCTTTTTCAAAATCAGCGCCCCGAACAGGGAGATAAGGACGCCGCTCTTGCAGTCCCCGGCCCCCAGGCCGTGGGCCCACTCCCCTTCAATATGAAAGGGGTGCTTTTCCGCAAAGCCGGGGCCGAACACCGTGTCCAGGTGGGCGGCCAGCAGCACCTTTCCCCGGGGCTGTTCCGGCCGCACCCGGGCCACCAGATGGGTCCCCAGACCAGGCTCCGTCACCCGCTCTGTCCGGGCCCCCAGCTCGGAGAGCACCGGCTCCAGCAGCCCGGTCACGGCGGCGTTGCCCGCCTCATTGCCGGTGCCGCTGTCGATGGCGCAGATCTGTTCCAGCAGCGCCAGCTGGCGGGGCAGCATCTCCTCCGCCCCGGCCCGGACGATCCGGGCCAGTGTCTGTCTCTTGGCATCCTCCATCGGCCGTGCCTCACTCCGCCAGCAGGTCCACCATGACCTCCGCCGGATCGAAGGCGGCGTCGATCATGCCCACCTTCTGGAGCCAGTCGATGTTCTCCTGCCACACGGACACGTCCTGGGACAGGAAGGGCGCGTCGGCCGTCTCCATGATGGGCAGCAGCACATCAAAGCTTCGCCGTTCCACGGACTCCGTCAAGGGGAAGTTCTCCTCGTCCTGGTTGGCCAACAGGAGCCCCAATGCCTCCTCCGGGTCCGCCTGCATATCGGCAAAGCCCTTCTGACAGGCCCGCAGGAACCGAGTGTACTTGTCCCGGTTGGCCTCCAGCTGGTCCTCGCCGGTCACCAGCATCAGCGCGTAGTAGTTGGGTACGCCGTAGTCCATGACCTCCATGTAGTCCACGGCGAAGCCCTCCTCCTCCAGCGCAGGAACCTCGTGGTTGATGAAGCAGCCGAAGGTGGCGTCCACATTTCCGGTGGTCATGGCGCTCATCAGGTCAAAGCCCACGTCGATCAACTCCACGTCATCCAGCGTGGCGCCCACAGTCTCCAACATCTGGCCCACCGCCACCTCGCCGAAGCGGGTGCCGGAGTAGCCGATGGTCTTGCCGATCAGGTCCTCCGGGGTCTTGATGTTTTTCTCCGCCAGGGCACAGACGATGCTGATGGGCTGCTGGACCACAGCTCCCAGCACCTTCACCGGCACGTCCTCATTGGCCTTGGCGATGATGGTGTCCTCCTGATAGTAGAAGCCGATATCCGCCCGGCCCGCCGCCGTCATGGTCAGGGGATCGCTGGCGTTAGAGGGGAACAGGATATTCACCTGCAGGCCCTCCTCCGCAAAGTAGCCCTTCTCCTCCGCCTCGTAGAGGAAAGCATGGACGGCGTTGGGATACCAGTCCAGCACCACGTCGATGGTCTCCAGCTCTCCATCGTCCTGCCCGTCCGCCGTGTCCCCGCTTCCGCCGGAGGAGCAGCCGGTGAGCAGCAGAAGCGCCGTCAGCAACAGCGCAAGTTTCTGTTTCATCATCAATCTTCCTTTCTTTATAAACTGGATCCAGGTGATTCCTGCGGGGCCCGCCCCGCAGGTTTCAGGACTCTCCCCTCCAGCGGACGAACCGCTTTTCCAGCAGGTTCACAACGGCCACCGCCAGGATGGCCGCCGCGGACAGCAGCACAATAGGGGCGAACACCCCGGCGCCGTCCAACTGGGTCATCATGCGGCGGGAGAAGTAGCCCAGGCCGCTCTTGGCCCCCAACCACTCGCCGATGGCCGCGCCGATGATGCTCATGGGCACCGCCATCTTGACGGCGGAGAAGAAGTATGGCAGGGCGCAGGGCACCTTGATCTTCAAAAAGATGTCCTTCTTCGTGGCACCGTAAGTCTCCAGCAGCTCCGCCATCTCCGTCTTGGCGGAGCGGAGCCCGTCGTACACTGTGATGGTGATGGGGAAAAAGGTGATGAGCACTGTCACCAGCACCTTGCTCCAGATGCCGTAGCCGAACCACAGCACAAAGAGCGGTGCGATGGCGGTGGTGGGAATGGTCTGGGACACCACCACGATGGGATAGATCATCTTGCGGACCAGGTCGCTCTCGTCCATCACCACCGCCAGGGCCAGGCCCAGCACCAGAGAGATCCCCAGGCCGATGGCCGTCACCAGCATGGTGGCGGGCAGATGAACGGTGAAGAGGACATCCCGCAGCTCCCACAGCTTCGCCAGGATCTGGGTGGGAGACGGCAGGATATAGGCCGCGTCTAATCCCATGGCCCCCGCCTGCCAGAGAATCAACAGGGCGAAGAGAAAAATCATGGCAGGTAGATTTGCTTTACAGGCCTTTTTCATGGGGTCACCTGCTTTCGCAGAAGGTCGATGAGATGCTCCTTCAGCTCCACCATCTCCGGCAGTTTGAGGCAGGAGCGGTCCCGCGGGAAGGACGCGGGGACCGGAATCTCCGCCAGCTCCCGGATGGGGGTGCGCTCCACCACCAGCACGCTGGAGGAGAGGAACAGCGCCTCCTCCACGTCGTGGGTGATGAAGAGGATGGTCCTCTTGTGCCGCTGCCACTGGTCCAGCAGCCACTCCTGCATGGAGATCCGGGTGAGGAAGTCCAGGGCGGAGAAGGGCTCGTCCAGCAGCAGCAGGTCGCAGCCCGTCAGCATGGTGCGGGCAAAGGCCGCCCGCTGCCGCATCCCGCCAGAGAGCTCGTCTGGCATCTTGCTGCCGCAGCCGGCAAGTCCCACGTCGGCCAGCGCCGCCTCCGCCCGGTCCCGGCGCTCCGCACGGGTCAGCTCCCCCTGGATCTCCAAGGGCAGCGCCACATTTTCTCCCACGGTTCGCCAGGGGAACAGCAGGTCCTTCTGGGGCATATAGCCGCAGTAGTGCTTGCGTCCCACAATGGACTTCCCCTCCACCAGAATGGTCCCCGCCTTGGGCTTTAGCAGTCCGTTGGTCATGCGGAAGATGGTGCTCTTTCCGCAGCCGCTGATGCCGATGATGCAGTGGAAGGAGCCGGGTTCCACGGCAAAGCTCAGGTGGTCGATGATATCGAAGTCCTCGCTGGGGTACTGATAGGAGACGTTCTGAAATTCCAGCATGGTCATCGCTCCAGCGTCCAGGCCATCTCCCAGAAGCCCAGCTCATACCGGCTGCAGTTGATGAAGATCTCCTCCAGCCGCTGGTATTCCGCCTCCGTGCAGCTCTCCGCCAGGGTGTCCATCAGCTCCACCAGCGCGTCGTTGGTTTTCTGGTAGTCCTCCCCCGCGTAGCTGCGGATCCACTCGCCGTAGAAGGGGTGGTCCGCCGCGCCGGGGATGGCCGCCAAGCGCGTGCCGATCTCCGCATAGCTCCAGGAGCAAGAGAGGATGGCGGCGATGATCTCCGCCGGCCCGCCCGCGGCGGCACAGGAGAGCATGTAGTGGGTATAGGACAAATTGGAGAGGGCCGGCTGGACAGAAAACACCTGCTCCTCCGTGATGCCCAACCGGGCCATGTAGGCCCGGTGGACCTTCATCTCCCCGCCCAGAATCGCGTCCACATTGGCGGAGAAGGTCCGCATCAGGCCGGGGTCCCGGGCCTTCACTACACCGTAGGCGAACACCCGGGCGTAGTCGAACAGGTACAGATAGTCCTGCAGCAGGAACCACCGGAACTTCTCCAGGTCCAGGCTGCCGTCTCCAATCCCCCGGACAAAGGGATGGTCATGGCACTGCTCCCAGATGGGATGGGCGGCCTCGTACAGCCGCTGTGTCGTTCTCATTCGTATTCCTCCTATCCAATGGCCGGTCCGCCCCCATGCAAAAAGGCGGGGTCCCCTTTGGGACACCCCGCCTTCGCTCCAATCCTATCTCTTCCGTGCGGAAGAGACTCCGCACGAATAGCTTGTGCTGCGTCCCTACGTTGGCATTACCCACATCAGGTCAGGTCGAGGGACCGGCCCCTCATCTCAGCCTCCTCGCGGAAGCTCCCTTGCACGTTTTATTATAAAAGCCCGTCTTCTTTTTGTCAATAAATTTTTCCCGGTTTTCGGTAAAAATCCCGCATTTACACCAGATGCCGCTCGATCTCCTGCCGGGTGGGCAGGGAGGGGATCGCCCCTCTGCCCTGAACACAGAGCCATCCGCTGACGTTGCCGTACTCCAGCGCCTCCTGCACCAGCGGCTCCGTCAGCTGCTCCGCCTGGGTGACACCCCGGAATCGCATCTGAGACAGCATTCCGCCCCAGAAGGCGTCTCCGGCGCCGGTTGCATCCGCGCAGTGGGCCCGCCGACCCGGGACAGCGAGGCGCCGCCCCCGGAAATATCCTCTGGCACCCTGACCGCCCAGGGTCAGCACCACCAGCGTCAATCCGTACCGCTCCATAAGGGCGGGCAGCTCCGCCTCGCCCCCCAGCATATCGGCCTCCTCCTCTGAGATCTTCAGCAGATCCACGTCCGGCAGGATCTCCCGCACCTTTGCGGCGCAGGCCTCCTGACTGCCGTTCCACATCATGTCCCGGTAATTCACATCAAAGCTCACCAGCCTGCCCATCTCCCGACCCAGGTGCAGGGCCTTGGCCGTGGCCTCTGCCGCCGGGGAGGCGGAGAGAGAACACGACCCGGCGTGGACGATCACCGTGTCCCGGATGTCCGCCTCCCGTACGTCCTCCTCCCGAAGGAACATATCCGCCCCAGGCTTGCGGACAAAGGTGAAGCTCCGCTCCCCTTCCTCCGTCAGAGAGACAAACGCCATGGTGGTGACCGCCTCCCGGCAGGGCTCCCGCCGGATACAGCGCACCCTGTTTTCCCGGAGGGTGCCCAGCAGGTACCGCCCGAAGTCGTCATCCCCCACAGATCAGCACATGGCCGCCTCCAACCCGTTCCGGGCGGCGGCGATGGCCACATTTGCAGGGGCGCCCCCGGCGTTTCGAATATAGCTTCCGGGCTCACTGCCCGGCAAAAAGTCAACTAGCATC
>ENA-UEQO01000657-UEQO01000657.1-human-gut-metagenome-genome-assembly--contig:-NODE-657-length-39643-cov-5.108528_pt1 | contig 39643 bp, 37 predicted proteins | sample MGYA00242938_ERZ507940 | MGnify/ENA primary metagenome ERZ507940 (study PRJEB26167, sample SAMN06115517) | human gut metagenome | host: Homo sapiens | place: China:Chongqing | collected 2014-12-03... | reverse complement strand
TGAGACGGAAAATGTGATAAACTATTATCATTCTTTTAAATTTTGAATTTTCCAGTTTTGGAACTTTCATTTTGAGGCAAATACCCCCACCGTCTCCTGTAATATGGCGTCTGCCATTTTATAGGCTGTCCCCCGGCGCTGTTTTAAGACCGACGCTGTTGAAGAAGCATCGGAGAAAATCGCTTCGGGGATCGCCCGTACCGACTGCTTTTCAAAGCAGAAATTAAGAAAGGAATGATCACTATGCAAACCATGAAACGACTTCTCGCCTTCGCCCTGGCTCTGACCATGGTCTTCGCGCTGGCAGCCTGCGGCGGCAAATCCGGCACCACCGACAGCACAGCGACAGCCGGCACCACCCCCACTGCGGCCGCCGTGACCGAGAACGCGGTTTACAGAACGCTGTACGCTTCCGAAGTCACTACGCTGAACTATCTGATCACCGGCCAGACCAACGAGCTGACCATCGCCGCCAACGTGGTGGATTGCCTGGTGGAATACGACTCCTACGGCAATGTAGAGCCTGCTCTGGCTACCAGCTGGGAGCAGAATGAGGACGCCACCGTCTGGACCTTCCACATCCGTGAGGGTGTGAACTGGGTCGATAAGGACGGCAATGTTGTTGCCCCCGTCACCGCCAATGACTGGGTTTCTTCCGCCCACTACGCCTGTGATGCCAACAACGACTCCGACACCTTCTATACCATGAGCGGCGTCATCGCGGGCGCCGATGCCTACTACGACTGGACCGCCTACCAGATGGCTCTGCCCGATGCCACCGATGGCACCGATGAGAGCGGCAATGCCGTGAAGTTCATCACCAACGAGGACGGCGAGCAGGAAATTCTGGAGGAAGTCCCCGAGGCTTCCATTGACGATATCGGCGTCAAGGCGCTGGACGAATATACTCTGGAGTTCACCCTGGAGTCCTCCCGCCCCTACTTCCTGTCCATGGTTTCCTTCGGCCCCTATATGCCCGTGTACGGTCCCTTCCTCGATGAGTGCGGCAGCAAGTTCGGCACCGACAACAGCACCCTGCTGTACTGCGGCGCGTTCATCCTGTCCACCTACGAGCCTCAGCAGCAGCGCGTTCTGACCAAGAACCCCACCTACTGGGATAAGGACAATGTGTTCCTGGATGCCATCCAGATGACCTACAACGCCGAAGCCACCTCCATCGCCACCACCATGTACCAGTCCGGCGAGGTCGATCAGGCGGATATTTCCTCCGACCTGCTGTCCGCCATGATGGCCGACCCCAACACCAAGGATCTGATTCACCCCTCCCGTGCCAATACCTCCTACGCTTACTGGTATCTGTTCAACTTTGACCCCAACTTCGACGCCGAGTACGAACCCGAAAACTGGAAGCTGGCCGTGAACAATGAGAACTTCCGGAAGTCCATCGTCCACGCCTTCAACCGGATGCCCGCTCTGGCGACCAGCGACCGCATCGACCCCGAATCCCTGAAGAACAACACCATCACCCCCAACGCCTTTGCCTCCGCTTCCAAGGACTACACCTACTACGAAGGTCTGGCCGCCTACACCGATGGCGACAACTTCGACGAAGCCCTTGCCGAGGAATACAAGACGACCGCCATTGAGGAGCTGACCGCCGTCGGCGCCACCTTCCCCATCAAGATGCTCATGTGCTACAACCCCACCTCCGCCAACTGGGCGCAGGAGTGTCAGGTCGTAGAGCAGCAGATTGAGAACGTTCTGGGCGCCGACTATGTGGACATCATCATCCAGGCAGGTCCTGAGACCGGCTTCCTGGGCGCCATCCGCCGCACCGGCAACTACGCCTTCATGAAGTGCAACTGGGGCGCTGACTACGCCGACCCCGAGACCTGGACCGATCCCTTCTCCACGGATTCCAGCTACAGCTTCATCTTCAAGAGCACCGACCCCGAGACCCAGGCTTTGTATGCCGAGTACACCGAGCTGGTAGCTGCCGCCAAGGCCATCACCGACGACATGGACGCCCGGTATACCGCCTTTGCCAAGGCCGAGGCGTTCCTGCTGGATCACGCCTTTGCCGTCCCCTTCTCCATCAGCAACCGCAGCTATCAGATGTGCAATCTGAACGTCTTTGAAGGACAGTACGCCTCCTTCGGCTTGGCCAACCAGCGCTACAAGGATCAGCATCTGTACAGCTCCTCCATGGGTCTGGAGGAATATCAGGCCGCTTACGCCGAGTGGCAGTCCAAGAAGGCCGGTTAAGATTTAAGTTTTCATTTTGGCAGTTTATCACGAGAGAAGCCCTCATTTGGGGGCTTCTCTCAAAGCCGCATATATACGGTATTGCTCCACAGGCAATTTTTCGGAGCCTGTACCGGTGCTGCTACGGCGAAAGCAGCAGCGGTATCGGCTCTGATGCCAGTTTCGTTAAAACGGTTAAAAACCGTTTTAGCAGGCCGTTTTCCAAGCGGCCTGCGGCGCAGCCGCAGAAAAGAAAGTCCATACATTTTCTGCCGCCTATGGCGGCCATCCACATCAGTTGATAAATAAAATGGTTTTACCATTTTATTGGGAAATCGTATGAAGGGAGAAAACCCCCAGGAGGACATCATATGGCCAGATATATAACCAAGCGCGTTCTGCGCTCCCTCATCACCATGTTTATCATTATCACGATCCTCTTTGCCCTGCTGCGGCTGATGCCCGTGGAAGGGTATTTCGAGAATTACGATAAAATGAGCTCCACCCAGATTCAGGTCAAGCTTCAGGCTCTCGGCGTGACTGCTCCCCTGCCCACCCAGCTGGTGCGCTTTTACAAGCAGGTGCTCCACGGGGACTTGGGAGAATCCAACGTCTACCGCAAGGGCGTCGCCATTACCGAGATCATTGCCGAGAAGATCCCCATCTCTCTGGAGCTGGGACTGATCTCCCTGTGCATTGCTCTGGCGCTGGGGCTTCCTCTGGGTGTCATCATGGCGCGAAGCACCCGTACCCGCTTCAAGATCGGCGACCGGCTGGGCACGGTGTTCATCGTGCTGGTGCAGGCCATGCCCTCGGCGGTGTATCACATTCTGATCCAGTTCCTCGGTTCCCAGACCTATGTCGGCAAGGACGTGCTGGGGCTTCCCATGCTGTTTGACGCCGCCAATCCCAAGAGCTATATCCTGCCTGTCATCTCCCTGTCCATCGGCAACATTGCCTACTATGCCATGTGGCTGCGGCGGTACATGGTGGACGAGTCCAATAAGGACTACATCCGTCTGGCCCGGGCGAAGGGCGTGCCAAACGGCAAAATCTCCTTCCGGCACGTGTTCCGCAATGCCTTTGTGCCGCTGGTACAGTACATCCCCAACTCCATTCTGTTTACCCTGATGGGTTCACTCTATGTGGAATCCCTGTACTCCGTCCCCGGCATGGGCGGCCTGCTGGTCACGGCCATCAAGCGTCAGGATAATACCTTGGTACAGGCGCTGGTGCTGATTTACGCAGTAATTTCCATTCTGGGTCTGCTTTTCGGCGACATTCTCATGGGAATCGTCGATCCCCGGATCAGCTTTGCCAAGAAGGAGGGTTCCCGCTGATGAAACGTCTTGGATTTCACACCCTGCGCGACAAGGCCACCGACACGCTGGGCGACAAGCTCTCCCGGCAGCTTCAGGAGGATGTCGCACCGAAAATGAGCGACGAGGAGGCCTTCTCCTTTGCCGAATTCAACGCCGAGGACGCGGAGCGGGGCGGCTATTCCGATTATTCCTACTGGAAATCCACCCTCCGGGCGTTTTTCCAGAACAAAATCGCCGTATTTTTCCTGTTCGTCATGGTGGCGGTGCTGCTGTTCACCTTTATCCAGCCGTACCTGCCCGGTCAGAAGGATCCCATTCTCATTCACAACGACCAGTGGGGTCTGCCTCTGAACAATATTCCCCCCAGCAAAGAATTCTGGTTCGGAACAAACTCTATCGGCCAGGATCTCTGGGCGCGTATCTGGGCGGGCACCCGCACTTCCCTTTTCATCGGCTTCTCTGTCGCTCTGGTGGAGGCCGTGGTGGGCATCCTCGTGGGCGTGCTGTGGGGCTATGTCCGCAAGCTGGACTTCTTCTTTACCGAGCTGTATAACGTTCTGGACAACATTCCCCAGACGCTGCTGCTGATTCTGATTTCCTACGTCTTAAAGCCCGGCGTTTCCACCATCATTTTCGCCCTGTCCTTAACGGGCTGGCTGGGCATGGCGCGGTTCATCCGCAACCAGATCATCATTATCCGCGACCGGGACTACAATCTGGCCTCCCGGTGTCTGGGCATTTCCACCGGGCGTATCATCGCCAAGAACCTGCTGCCCTATATGGTGTCCGTCATCACCATGCGCATGGCGCTTGCCATTCCCTCCGCCATCGGCAATGAGGTGTTCGTCACCTACATCGGCATCGGCCTTCCCGTGGACACGCCGTCTCTGGGCAATCTGATTCAGACCGGACGGTCGCTGATGACCGTGGCGTCCCTGCGCTACCAGCTGTTCTTCCCCGTGGCCGTGCTGGTGGTCATCACCGTTTCCTTCTACATCATCGGCAACGCCTTTGCCGACGCCGCCGACCCCAAGAATCACGTCAGATAAGGAGAGATCACAATGGAAGATAAAAAAGTTGTTCTCTCCGTCAAAGATCTGAATGTGAAATTCACCCTCCGCGGTCAGGTTCTCCACGCCATCCGGGGCATCTCGCTGGACGTGTATCAGGGCGAAAGCCTTGCCATCGTGGGTGAATCCGGCTCCGGTAAGTCCGTATTCGTCAAATGCGCCATGGGCCTTCTGGACGCCAACGGCTACATCGACGGCGGTTCCATCCTCTATAACGGCATGGATCTGACCAAATTCCAGACCGACAAGGACTGGCTGAAAATCCGGGGCAAGGAGATCGCCATGGTGTTTCAGGACCCCATGACCTCCCTGAACCCTCTGAAAACCATCGGCAAGCAGATTCAGGAGGCCGTGGAGCTGCATCAGGGTCTGAAAGGCAAGGATGCCTACAAGGCCGTGCTGGAAGTGCTGAGCGACGTGGGCATTGACGACCCCGAGCGGCGCTACAAGCAGTATCCCCACGAATTTTCCGGCGGTATGCGCCAGCGGGTGGTCATCGCCATCGCCGTCGCCTGCCGGCCGAAAATCCTCATCTGCGACGAGCCGACCACCGCTCTGGACGTGACCATTCAGGCACAGATTCTGGAGCTGATCAAGGCCATGCAGAAAAAGTATGACCTCACTACCATCTACATCACCCATGACCTTGGCGTGGTGGCCAACGTGGCCGACCGCATCGCCGTCATGTATGCGGGCGACATCGTGGAGCTTGGCACCTGTGACGAGGTGTTCTACGACCCCCGCCATCCCTACACTTGGGCGCTGCTGTCCAGCCTTCCCCAGCTGGGAACCAAGGACGAGCCGCTGTACTCCATTCAGGGTACGCCGCCCAATCTGTTCCACGAGGTCAAGGGCGACGCCTTTGCCCCCCGAAACCCCAAAGCACTGAAAATCGACTTTGTAGAGCGTCCTCCCTTCTTCGAGGTCACGCCTACCCACTATGCCCGCACATGGCTGATGGACCCCCGCGCTCCCAAGGTGGAGCCGCCGGAGCACGTCCGCATCCTGCGGGAGAAGGGAGTGAACCGCGTTGGCTGAAGACAGAAAGAAGCTGATCGAGGTTCAGGATCTTGTCGTCCGGTTTGGCTCCCGACGGCACGCCTTTACCGCGGTGGATAACGTATCCTTCCACATTTATCAGGGCGAGACCTTCGGTCTGGTTGGTGAATCCGGCTCCGGAAAGACCACCATCGGCCGCGCCATCATCCGCATTCACCCCACTGCCGGCGGCAAAATCCTCTTTGACGGCAAGCAGATCAACGGGCGCATCTCCAAGGCTCTTGACCGGGAGGTCACACAGCGTATCCAGATGATCTTTCAGGATCCCATGTCCTCACTGAACGAACGGGCAAAGGTGGATTATATTGTCAGTGAAGGACTTTACGCTGGCGGACACCATCTGTCCGAAAGCGAGCGTCAGGCCAAGGTGGCAAGCGCCCTGTCTGACGTGGGTCTGCTGCCGGAATTTGCCAGCCGCTTCCCCCATGAGTTCTCCGGCGGCCAGCGTCAGCGAATCGGCATTGCCCGGGCGCTGATCATGGAACCGGACTTCATCATTGCCGACGAGCCGATCTCCGCGCTGGACGTTTCCATCCGTGCGCAGGTTCTGAACCTGCTGTCCAAGCTGCAGAAGGAGCGGAATCTGACCTATCTGTTCATCGCCCACGACCTGTCGGTGGTTCGCTTTATCTGCGACCGCATCGCCGTCATTCACAAGGGCAAGATCGTGGAGCTGGCGCAGAGCGAGGAGCTGTTCGCCCATCCCCTGCACCCCTACACCCGTGCGCTGCTGTCCGCCATCCCCCAGCCCGACCCCATCGCGGAGCGGCAGAAAAAGCTCATCGTCTACGACCCCAGCTGCCATCACTACAGCGAGACGAACCAGCCGGACTGGTGCGAGATCGTCCCCGGCCACTTTGTTCTGGCAAGTGAGCCTGAGCTGGAAGAATACCGCAAACAGTTTTGACATTCTGCAAGCAGAGCACGTACCCGTGTTCTGCTTGCGCCATATTTCTTTTCGAGGTGCCTGCCATGATCGATCCCAAGCCCCTTTTCCCCGGCGCCAGAGTGGCGCTGGTCGCCCCCGCCTCCGCCGTGCCGGAGGAAAAACTGCCCGGCGCTCTTGACCTCGTCCGTCGGCTGGGCATGGAGCCGGTGCTGTACCCCTCCTGCTATTTTGCCAACCGGGACGGCTATCTGGCCGCGACGGACACCCAGCGGGCGGAGGACGTCAACCGCGCCTTTGCCGACAAAACCATTGACGGCGTGTGGTGCATCCGCGGCGGCTACGGCGGCCACCGCATTCTTCCCCTGCTGGATGCGGACGCTATCCGGAAGAACCCCAAGTGGTTCGGCGGCTATTCCGACGTCACCGCCCTGCACCTGTTTCTGAATCAGGTCTGCGGTCTCGCCACCTTCCACTGCACCATGCCCTCCACGGAGCCGCACCCGGATACATACACACTCGACTATCTGAAAAAGGCCCTGTTCGGCGGTCTGAACGGCGCACTTTCCAATCCGGAAGGTCAGAGCATCCGCACGTTGGTTCCGGGTAAGGCGGAAGGCATCCTCTGCGGCGGCAATCTGTCCCTGCTGGCGGCGTCTCTCGGCACGCCTTGGGAGGTCGATACCAAGGGCAAAATCCTGTTTCTGGAGGACATTGGGGAAAAGACCTATCGTCTGGACAGTATGCTCACCCAGCTGCGCAATGCCGGGAAATTCCGGGACTGCGCCGGCATCATTCTGGGCGCGTGGACGGACTGCGTGCCGGAAATGCCGGAGCGCACCCTGACGCTGGACGAGATCTTCACCCAGCTCATCGTCCCCGCCGGAAAGCCCGCCGTCATGGATTTGGCCTGCGGCCACTGCGCCACCACCCTGGCGCTGCCCATGGGGCGCAAGTGCCGTCTGAACGCGGACGCGGGCAGCATCACATTGGAGGCGTGACCATGAACGATCTGGCTTCCCGACTGAACGCGGTCATGGACGCATTTCCCGCCAAAACCGCGTTATACTGCGTGGACTTGACCACCGGCACTCCCATCGCCGCCATTCGGGAGAACACCCGCGTGGTCTCCGCCTCCACCATCAAGGTATCCATTCTGTGCTGCGCTCTTCAGGACGTGATGGACGGGAAGCTGTCTCTTGACCAGCCCCTTGCCATTGCCCCGGCGGACTTTTGCAGCGACACCGAGGTTTTCGAACCCGGCTACCGGCAGGACGGCGCTTCTCTCTGGGAAATGCTGTACTGGATGATCGTTTCCAGCGACAACACCGCCACCAACACCGTCATTTCCCTGCTGGGCTACGACCACGTCAACCAGTATTGCCGGGCAATCGGTCTGACCCAGACCTCCCTCCAGCGGAAAATGCTGGACTTTCAGGCCATCGCCGAGGGGCGGAACAACTTTACCTCCCCCGCCGACCTGTACCGGGTGTTTTCCCGGCTGTACCATGGGAAAATCCTGAATATGCCCCTGCGGGAGGTCGCCTTCGACTTTCTTTCCCGCTGCCGCAGTACCGACGCATTGCAGCGGTACATCCCCGACGCCGTGACCGTGCTGCACAAGCCCGGCGGGCTGGATCACCTGAACCACGACGTGGGCATTTTCCTGACGGACGACCGCCCCTATTATCTTGGCATTTTTACATGGGACGGCCCCGCGCTGGACGGTCAACCCCAGCAAAACCGGCTCATCGGGCAGCTGTCCCGGATGATCTACGACGCTATGAAGGGAGAGAAATAAATGAAAGCCATTGTAAACGTCCCCATCTGCGCCCTGCTGGCCGCCCCCACCCGGGAAAGCACGCTGGAAGACGAGGCGCTGTACGGCATGGTGGTGGACATTCTGGAAGAGCCCGCCCCCGGCTGGTACCGCGTCCGCACCCATTACCGCTATGAGGGTATCGTCTCCGCCGATGATCTGATCGTCTGCGACGAAGCCGCTGACGCTTGGGCGGCGCTGCCCAAGAAAATTGTCCGCAATAAGAACTTCTGCGACGTGCTTTCCGCCCCCAAAGTTCAGGGGTGGATCATGGCCGCCCTTCCCCGTGGCGGCATTCTCTCCCCGGTGGGTCAGCCGGAAAAGGGCTGGCAGCAGGTGCGTCTGGCGGATGGCCGAACGGGCTTCGTCCCGGAAAGCATCCTCGGAGAGTACTATACCGCGCCCCTGTCTCAGGACGAGGAAACCCTTCGTCAGGCACTGGTGGATGCCGCCATGCTCTATCGGGGCACCCATTACCGCTGGGGCGGCAAGTCCCCCATGGGCATTGACTGCTCCGGCCTGGTATCCATGGCCTATATGCTCTGCGGCATTCTTATTTACCGGGACGCCCATATCATGGAGGACTTTCCCATTCACGAAATTTCTCTGGAAAATGTGAAACCCGGTGATCTGCTGTTCTTCCCCGGCCATGTCGCCATGTACTTAGGTCACGGCCGCTACTGCCACAGCACCGGCCGCAGCGGGGACAACGGCTTCGCCCTCAACTCCCTGAACCCCGGCGACCCCGACTACCGGGCAGACCTGAAAGCCGCCATCACTCAGGTTGGCTCCTATTTTTAAGGAAAGTGAGAAATAAACTATGAAAGTATTTTTAAGCGCCGATATGGAAGGCACCTGCGGCATCGTCTCGTGGCCGGAGACGGAGCGCACCACCCCCTTTGACTACAGCCCCGCCCAAAAGCAGATGACCCGTGAGGTCGCCGCCGCCTGTCAGGGCGCGCTTTCCGCCGGTGCGGCGGAGGTTCTGGTGAAGGACGCCCACGACTCCGCCCGGAACATCGATCCTGCCGGACTTCCCCGGGGCATCCGCATGAACCGCAGCTGGTCGGGCGACCCCCTGAGCATGATGAGCGGCCTGAATCAGGAGAAATTTGACGCCGTGTTCTTCACCGGCTACCACGCCTGGGCAGGCTGCCCCGGCAATCCCCTGAGCCACACCATGAACGGCCGGAACAACCACGTTTTCCTCAACGGCACGCTGTGCAGTGAATTTCTCATCAATTCCTACACCGCCGGATATTACGGCGTCCCCGTGGCGCTGCTCACCGGCGACAAGGCGCTGTGCGACTTTGCCAAAACGCTGATTCCTGCCATCACCACCGTCCCCGTGAACGAAGGCCGGGGCGGCAGCGTCACCTCCCTGCACCCCGACGAGGCGGTGGAGCGCATCGAAGCGGCGGCGAAGGAAGCGGTCGCCAAGGCGGCGCAGTGCGTCGTCCCCATGCCGGAGCATTTCCACATGGAGATCGATTTCGTCAAGCACCATGTGGCCTACTCCAAGAGCTTCTACCCCGGCGCAACGTTGAAGGACGACAAATTCGTCTGCTTCGACTCCGACGACTGGTACGAAGTTCTGCGCTTCTGCCACTTCGTTCTCAGCGACGGTTAATCCAAAAGCACGGCTCGAAAGCCGTGCTTTTGCCTTGCAAATTGCATTTTTTGTGCTATAGTAAAAGAAAAAAGGAGAAAGACAGATGAGCAAAGAATTCCTTTACACCCTGCTTGACAGCATGTCCGTTTCCGGCCACGAAATTCCGCTGCAAAAGAAGGTCATCGCCGAGATGACCCCCCACTGTGACAAGATCATCACCGATTATACCGGCAACGTCGTCTGCGTGCTGAACCCCGACGCGCCCTTCAAGGTGATGCTGGCCGCTCACATTGACGAGATCGGTCTGATCGTCACCCACATCCAGCCCGACGGCCTGCTTCGTGTGTCCAAGTCCGGCGGCATTTTCCCCGGCGTTTATCCCGGCCATCAAGTGGCCGTCCACGGCTATGCCCAGACCGTCTACGGCGCGGTCGTCCGCAGCAAGGACATGGACAAGGCCGACCTGAAAGCGGACGAGCTGTACATCGACATCGGCGCGAAGGACGCCGCTGACGCCCGGAAATACGTGCAGGAGGGCGACCCCGTCCACATGAACACCTACCATCAGGAGATGATCAACGGCTTCCTTTCTGCCCGTGGCATTGACGACCGGGGCTGCGCCTACATCATTCTGGAAGCCCTGAAACGGGCAAAGGCCATGGGCTGCTCCGTGGGCGTTTACGCCGCCACCACCGTGGGCGAAGAAACCACCGGCCGGGGTTCCTACTGGGTCGGCTCTGCCATCCGTCCCGACGTTGCCATCGTCACCGACGTCACTTTTGCCTCCGATTATCCCGGCGTGGACGCCAAGGCGTCCGGCGAGGTGAAGCTGGGCTGCGGCGGCGTACTCTGCAACAGCTCCATCGGCAGCCGGAAGGTCAACGACCTGATGAAAGCCGTGGCAAAGGAGCATAACATCCCCTACCAAATCGAGTCCTACATGGGCAGAACCTACACCGACGCGGACAACCTCCACGTCACCGGCACCGGCGTGGTCACAGCGCTGCTGTCCCTGCCCCTGCGGTACATGCACTGCCCCTGCGAGGTGTGCCACATGGACGACATTGAAAACTGCATCGAGCTGCTGGCGCAGTTCCTGTGCAGCATTGACGGAAGTATCGACCTCGACCCCTTTCATTGATCTATAATATAATCAAGCAAGGAGGAAACCATCATGACTTATCAGGAAGTTCTTGAAAACGCACGTGCGGTTCTCAGCAAAAACTGCAAGGCCTGCCCCGTCTGCAATGGCAAAGCCTGCGGCAACCACATTCCCGGCCCCGGTGCCAAGGGCGTTGGCGACACCGCCATCCGCAACTATGAAAAGTGGCAGGACATCCGCGTTAACATGAACACCATTCACCCCTGTGTGACGCCGGACACCTCTCTGAACCTGTTCGGCAAAACCTTCCGCTATCCCTTCTTCGCAGGCCCCGTGGGCGCCGTCACCGTCCACTACAGCGACAAATATGACGACATGGCTTACAACAACATTCTTGTAAAAGCCTGTGCCGACAATGGCATTGCCGCCTTCACCGGCGACGGTCTGAACGGCGAGGTCATGAAGGTCGCTTGCAAGGCCATCGCCGCCTCCGGCGGCACCGCCATCCCCACGGTGAAGCCCTGGAACCTGGAGACCATTCGGGAAAAGCTGGGCTATTGCCGGGAATCCGGCTGCTTCGCCGTGGCTATGGACATTGACGCGGCGGGTCTGCCCTTCCTGAAAAACATGAATCCCCCGGCGGGCAGCAAGACCGTGGAGCAACTGGCCGAGATCGCCGGAATGGTCGGAAAGCCCTTCATCGTCAAGGGCATCATGACCGTATCCGGCGCTCTGAAAGCCAAAGAGGCCGGGGCTTCCGCCATCGTGGTCAGCAACCACGGCGGCCGCGTTCTGGATCAATGCGCCGCTACTGCCGAAGTCCTCGCGGACATCGCGGATGCCATGAAGGGCAGCGGTGTGAAAATCTTCGTGGACGGCGGCATCCGCAGCGGCGTTGACGTATTCAAGGCGCTGGCGTTGGGCGCCGACGCGGTGCTCATCTGCCGGCCTTTCGTTCCCATGGTCTACGGCGGTGCCGAGGAAGGCGTGAAGCTTTACATTGAGAAGATCGGCGCGGAGCTGAGCGACACCATGGCCATGTGCGGCGCGGAGAATCTGGCGTCCATCAATCGGGATATGGTGCTTGTGAAGTAACATCGTCTGCGTTCCCTCTCCCGGATACCGGAATACGGTATCCGGGAGGTTTTTCGCTGGATTCAAAGAAAATATGCCCTTTCTTTTTTCTGAAATCTATGGTAAAATATACGGACTTTCTATAGGAGGCCGGGTTATGGCACATTTTTTGCTGCGTCTCTTTGTTAAAAACGCCGACCGGACCAGCGACCCCAAAGTGCGCGCCGCCGTGGGTACTCTGTCCGGGATCGTGGGCATTCTCTGCAATTTCTTCCTTTTCCTCGGGAAAGTCATTATCGGCACCCTGTCCGGCTCCGTTTCCATCACTGCTGACGCCATGAACAACCTGTCCGACGCGGCCAGCTCCATTGTGACGCTGGTTGGCTTCAAGCTGGCGGAGCAGCCCGCCGACGCGGAACACCCCTACGGCCACGCCCGGTTTGAATACCTGTCCGGTCTGGTGGTCTCCGCCATGATCGTCATTATCGGCTTCGAGCTGGCAAAGACCTCCGTGGGGAAAATCCTCTCCCCGGTGCCGGTGGTGTTTTCCGCCCCGCTGGCGGCGGTGCTGGTGCTGTCCATCGCCGTCAAGCTGTGGCTGTGCCTGTTCAACCGGACGCTGGGCAGGAAAATCAACTCCACCACTTTGCTCGCAACCTCCGAGGACAGCCGCAACGACATCATCACCACCGCCGCCGTCCTGCTGGCCGCCGTCATCGAGGCCGTTTCCGGGCTGTCCATTGACGGCTTCGTGGGTCTGGCCGTGTCGCTGTTCATTCTCTACAGCGGTGCCAAGCTGGCGAAGGAGACCATCAGCCCCCTGCTTGGCGAAGCTGCCTCCCCCGAACTTCAATCGCGTATCGTGGACTACATCAGCGCCCAGCCCAAGGTTCTGGGATATCACGACCTGATGGTTCACGATTACGGCCCCGGCCAGCGCTTTGCCACCATCCACGTGGAAATGGACTGCAAGGAAGACCCCATGCAGTGCCACGAGCTGATCGACGACATGGAGCGGGAGTGCCTGAAAAGCCACAACATCCATCTGGTCATTCACTACGACCCCGTGGTAACGGACGACCCGGAGCTGACCCGGCTTCACATTCTCGTGGACGACTTGCTCAGCGAAATGGACGCCCGGCTGAAAACCCACGATTTCCGCATGGTGCCCGGCGGCGGACATACCAACCTCATTTTTGACATTGCCGTGCCTCAGGACACGAAATTTACGAAGTCGGAAATTCAGGATAAGCTTGAGGAAGCGCTTCGCGCCCGGGAGGGCAAGACCTACCACACCATCATCACCTTCGATCCCCTCGCCTTCAATCAGGAATCCTGTGAGCACCAATAACCGTCGATTTTCGGCAGATTTCAATTTCTCGTCTTGCACTTTTCCAAAAAGCCGTTATAATATCTCTGCTAATAGAAAGAAGGTGCTCATTTGAACCAGACGAACAGAAACATGCTGGAAGGGCCTCTGTTTCCGAATATCACCCGGTTTACCATTCCCATTATTCTGACCAGCGTTTTACAGCTGCTTTTCAACGCGGCGGACCTCGTGGTGGTGGGGCAGTTCTGCGGCAGCGTGTCCGTCGCCGCGGTGGGCGCTACCGGTTCCATTACCGGTCTGCTGGTCAATTTCTTCATCGGCCTGTCCGTAGGCGCGGGCGTGGCCGTCGCCCACGGCCTTGGCGGCCGGGAAAATCAGGTCGTTCACCGCACTGTGCATACCGCGCTGCCCACCGCCATCTTAAGCGGCGCGATCCTGACGGTCGCCGGCCTTACCTACTCCGAGACGTTTCTTATCATGATGGGGACACCTGATACCGTACTGCCCCTCTCCACCGTTTACATGCGGATCATCTTCTGCGGCGTCACCTTTAACATGGTGTACAATTTCTGTGCCTCCATTCTCCGCGCCGCCGGTGATACCAAAAGCCCGTTGGTCTTCCTGCTGTTCGCGGGCGTCCTGAACGTGATTTTGAATCTGGTTTTCGTCATCCAGTTCCAGATGAATGTGGCCGGTGTGGCGCTGGCGACCATCATTTCTCAGGCGGTTTCCGCCGTGCTGGTGGTCATCGCTCTGATGCGCAGAACCGACGCCTGCAAGCTATACCTTAACAAGCTGCGCTTTTACAAGCCCCAGCTGGCGAAAATTCTCCGCATCGGACTGCCTGCGGGCATCCAGAGCGCCCTGTTCGCCATTTCCAACGTGCTGATCCAGTCGTCGGTAAACTCCTTCGGTGATGTTTTCATGTCCGGCAACGCGGCGGCAAGCAACCTTGAGGGCTTCGTCTATGTCTGTCTCAATGCGTTCCACCAGTCCGCCGTCAATTTTGTCGGGCAGAACGCCGGCGCGAAGCAGTACCGCAGGGTGCGGCAGACCCTGTGGATCTGTCTGGGGTGCGTTACGGTAGTGGGACTGGTGCTTGGGTCGCTGGTCTACGCGTTCGGCCCCTCGCTGCTCTCCATTTACATCACCGACTCCCCGGAAGCCATCTCCTATGGCATGACCCGTCTGGCCTTCATCTGCCTGCCCTATTTCACATTCGGCATGATGGACGTGACCACCGGCGCGCTTCGGGGCATCGGCGCATCCTTCGTTCCCATGATGATCTCCATTCTCGGCGTGTGCGGCTTGCGCATCGTCTGGATCTACACCATTTTCCAGATTCCCCAATACCACACGCCACAGTGCCTGTATCTTTCCTATCTTGTCTCATGGGTCATCACCTTCATTGTCCAGCTGGCCGCTTTCTTGATCGTGTTCCGAAGGTATCTGAAAACAGCAGAATAATGCAGCATCGGCTTCCCGGCTTTTGATAGGCGTTTGTAAAACAATGAATGGGGCGTATCGACACAGATACGCTCCATTTTTCAATTCAAAATGCGCACACCCCCTTGGCTCTCCCTCTCGGAGAGCTGTCTGATGCTCCCCGCCCATTGGCCGGGGAGCTATTTTTTCATTTTTCTGGAAAAATGGGCTTGACAATTCCCCGGCGCTGTGTTATTGTATTAATGCACTAATACAGTAGTACAAATCAGGAGGTGTCTATGAACTGGAAATTTGCCGGTGACCGTCCGGTATATCAGCAGATCATGGCAGCGATCCGCGGTGCGATCCTGAAAGGCGAGCTGCCCCCGGGAGGAAAGGTCCCCTCCGTCCGGGATCTGGCCGCTCAGGCGCAGGTAAACCCCAACACCATGCAGCGCGCCCTGACGGAGCTGGAGCGGGAAGGTCTTCTCGTCAGCGGCGGCACCAGCGGCCGCAGCGTCACGCAGGACGAAGCCGTTCTCGTCGCCATGCGGGAGCAGACGCTGGAGGAACTCGCCCGGGAATGTGCCGAGAAATTTATGACGTTCGGCGTAACGCCAACACAGGCGGCCCAGCTTTTACTGGGTCTGGAAACGAAGAAGGAGGAATAACATGGAACAAACTGTTCTGACCGCCAGCGGCCTTACCATGCGCTATCACAGCACGCTGGCTCTGGACAATCTGGATCTGACCCTGCCTCAGGGAAAGATCGTCGGTCTTCTTGGCCCCAACGGCAGCGGAAAGACCACCTTTATCAAGCTGGCCGCAGGTCTGCTGACCCCCACGGCGGGCGAGATCACCATTTGCGGCAATAAAATCGGGACGGCCACCAAGGCCGTGGTCTCCTATCTGCCTGACCGCCCCTATTTCAGCCGTCAGGTTCGGGTGGAGCAGCAGCTGGATTTCTTTCAGGATTTTTACGTGGACTTTGACCGGGCGCGGGCAGAGGAAATGCTCTCCGCGCTGAACATCTCCCTGAGCGCCAAATTCAAGGCGTTGTCCAAGGGCAATCAGGAAAAGGTTCAGCTGGTTCTGGTGATGTCCCGCCGGGCAAAGCTGTACCTGCTGGATGAACCCATCGGCGGCGTCGATCCCGCCGCACGGGATTACATCCTCAACACCATTATCACAAACTACGACCCCAGCGCCACGGTGCTGATCTCCACCCACCTGATCGCCGACGTGGAGCGGGTACTGGACGAGTACCTGTTCCTGTATCAGGGCCGCATTTTGCAGGGCGGAAACGTGGACGCCGTGCGGGAGGAAACCGGCAAGTCGCTGGATGAACTGTTCCGGGAGGTATTCAAATGTTTGCCAAATTGCTGAAAATGGAATTCCGTTCCACTTGGAACGTGCTGGGCATTCTGTGCCTGAGTCTGGTGGGCGCGGGGCTTTTGGGCGGCCTCGCCACCCGGTATCTGGAGGGCGCAAGCGCCCCGAAGCAGTGGCTGGAAATACTGTGTGTGCTGGTCATCACTGCGGCCGTCCTGTTCTTTGTCGTCTGCGGCGCGGCGGCGCTGATCGTGCAGATCGTCCGCTTCTACCGCAGCCGCTTCACCGATGAAGGATACCTGACCTTCACCCTCCCCGTCACCACCCATCAGATTCTACTGTCCAGCTTTATCACCAGCGCCGTCAATCTAATCGCCATAGGTGCTGTCGCAGTCGTCAGCTTTGTTTTGATGGGGCTGTGCGTCGTGCCGGATTTTGAAGTTCTTCGGGAGGGCATCCACGTTCTGTGGCAGGAGTTTCCCGAACTCTGGGCGCGGTTCACCCAGGCGGATGTGCTTCAGGCCTTCGGGCTTCTCCTTGTGAACGCAATCGTCGCTTTTTCCAATGAGCTGATTCTCATTATGCTTGCCGTGACCATCGGCTCCCTCGTTGCCAAAAAGCATAAGATTCTCGCCGCCGTCGCCTTCTATTACATCCTGCACGTCGTCGATCTTACCTTTACCGGCGTCAGCATGGTAAAGCTGGCAGAAAGCCCCGACAGCCTGCTGGGACTTCTGGCAATCGTCAATCTCACCATTGCGGTCGCCGGGTATTTCCTGATGTACTTCCTTGTGGACAAAAAACTGAATCTGAACTGACCCTTTTCCCCACATCCGAGCCTGTTTCAGGCTCGGATTTTGCATATTTTATCACATATATTTGTTCATCCTCAATAAAAAACGGCTTTCCCCGATTTGCACACTGTGACAATTTGTCCACCAATCTTCAAAATTTCCTCACATTTTCTGGCATTATTTCATATTGTATTCTTAAGGGATCAATGGTATCATAGAAATAATATACATTTGTCTCCACAACATGGACGCTGTATAAAAGGAGAGAGGCTATGAAATACATTGTGATTCTGGGGGACGGCATGGCCGACGAACCCATCGACGCACTGGGCGGAAAAACACCCCTTGCCTGCGCGGAAACGCCCGTAATGGATGAACTGGCGTCCAAAGGAGAAATGGGCATGGTGCAGAACGTCCCCGCCGGGATGGCTCCCGGCAGCGACGTGGCCAACCTGTCCGTTCTGGGCTACGATCCCGCCGTCTGTTACTCCGGACGATCTCCTCTGGAAGCACTGAGCGTAGGCGTCGCCATGGAGCCGACGGACATCGTTCTGCGCTGCAACATCGTAACGCTGACCGAGGAAGAACCCTACGCCAAAAAGACCATTCTTGACCACAGCTCCGGCGAAATCTCCACCGCCGACGCGGACATTTTGATGGACGCCATTCGGGAAGCCTTCAACAGCGACGAATTTCAGTACTACACCGGCACCAGCTACCGCCACATCACCATCTGGAAAAATGGCACCATGCCCCAGCTGGAGCCGCCTCACGACCATCTGGCCCACGTCATCGGCCCCTATCTTCCTCAGGAAACCAAGCTGCGCTCCATGATGGAAAAGAGCTTTGACATTCTGAACACTCACCCCCTGAATCTGGAGCGGGCGGCCAAAGGCAAAAACAAGGCCAATTCCCTCTGGTTCTGGGGCGCGGGAACAAAGCCCTCCCTGCAAAACTTTACTGAGAAAACCGGTCTGAAGGGCGCTATGGTGTCCGCCGTAGACCTGCTCAAGGGCATTGCCGTGGGCGCAGGGATGAAGGTTTATCAGGTTCCGGGTGCTACCGGCTCCATCGACACGAATTTTGAGGGCAAGGCGCAGGCCGCCATCGATGCCCTGACCAAGGACGGCTGCGATTTCGTCTACGTCCACGTGGAAGCCCCGGACGAAATGGGACATCAGGGACTTCTGAAGGAGAAAATCCAGTCCATCGAGTATCTCGACCGCCGACTCATTGCCCCGGTGAAGAAGGCCATGGAGGACGCGGGTGAAGATTTCCGGATGCTGGTGCTCCCCGACCATCCCACCCCCATCCGCCTGCGCACCCACACCGGCGACCCGGTACCCTACGTGCTGTACGACAGCACCCGTCAGCGCAAGTCCATCCGGAAATACACCGAAGCCGAAGCGGAAGCCACCGGCAATTATGAGCCGAACGGCTACAGGCTCATCCAGCAGCTGCTGAACAAGTAAGCCGGTAATTAAGGGAGGAAGAAACAATGTCCAGAGTCTATAATTTTTCCGCAGGCCCCGCGGTCCTGCCGGAGAGCGTTTTGCAGGAAGCCGCCGCTGAAATGCTGGATTACCGGGGAACCGGCATGTCCGTCATGGAAATGAGCCACCGCTCCAAGACCTATCAGGCCATCATCGATCAGGCGGAGGCCGACTTGCGCACCCTCATGGGAATCCCCGACAATTACAAGGTCCTGTTCATGCAGGGCGGCGCAAGCCAGCAGTTCGCCATGGTGCCGATGAACCTGATGAAAAACAGGGTTGCCGATTACATCATCACCGGCCAGTGGGCGAAAAAGGCATGGCAGGAGGCCAAAATGTACGGCACCGCCAACGCTGTGGCCTCCTCCGCTGACAAGACCTTCTCCTATATCCCCGACTGCTCCGACCTGCCCATTGACGAGAACGCGGACTATGTCTACATCTGTGAAAACAACACCATTTACGGCACCAAATTCTGGCAGCTGCCCAACACCAAAGGCAAGCCGCTGGTCTCCGACGTTTCCTCCTGCTTCCTGTCCGAGCCGGTGGACGTGACCAAATACGGAATGCTCTACGGCGGCGTGCAGAAGAACATCGGCCCCGCCGGTGTGGTCATTGCCGTCATCCAGGAAGACCTGATTACCGAGGACGTGCTGCCCGGAACCCCTACCATGCTCCGCTACAAGACCCATGCGGACAACGGCTCCATGTACAACACGCCCCCCGCTTACGGCATTTACATCTGCGGCAAGGTGTTCCGGTGGCTGCTGTCCATGGGCGGTCTGGAAGCCATCCGGGAGCGCAACGTGGCAAAGGCCAAAGTCCTTTACGATTTTCTGGACGCCAGCCAGCTCTTTCACGGCACCGTGGTGAAAAAAGACCGTTCCCTCATGAACGTCCCCTTTGTCACCGGGAATGCGGAGCTGGACGCAAAATTTGTCAAGGCAGCGGAAGCCGCGGGCTTCGTCAGCCTGAAAGGCCACCGCACCGTCGGCGGTATGCGCGCCAGCATCTACAACGCCATGCCCATGGAAGGCGTCGTCAAGCTGGTGCAGTTCATGGAACGCTTTGAGAAGGAAAATCGCTGAAAAGAGGAAGGTTATGTATCACATTCACTGCTTAAATAAGATTTCCCCCAAGGGCACCGCCCTTCTGACGGACAATTACGCCATCACGGACGACCGGAATCAGGCCGACGGCGTTCTGGTGCGCTCTGCCGACATGCACAATGTGGCTCTGCCGGAAAGCCTTTTGGCCGTCGCCCGCGCCGGTGCCGGCGTCAACAACATTCCCCTGTCCGACTGCGCCGAAGCTGGCGTCGTGGTGTTCAACACCCCCGGCGCCAACGCCAATTCCGTGATGGAGCTGGCGCTGTGCGGTATGCTTCTGAGCAGCCGGGACGTGGTGGGCGGCATCAACTGGGTGCAGACCATCAAAGACGATCCCGACATCGCCAAACTGGTGGAGAAGGGCAAGTCCAAATTCGCCGGTCATGAAATTCGCCACAAGAATCTGGGTGTCATTGGCCTTGGCGCAGTGGGCGGCCCTCTGGCCAACGCCGCAAGGAACTTAGGCATGACCGTCTACGGCTGCGACCCCTTCATCTCCATTGAGGCGGCGTGGCACTTGGACAGCCACATTGTCCGGGTCAACGACCGGGATGAAATCTATTCCACGTGTGACATCATTTCCCTCCACACTCCCCTGCTGGACGACACCCGGGGCATGATCAATGCCGAGGCCATCGCCAAGATGAAGGACGGTGTCATTGTCCTGAACTTCGCCCGTGACCTGCTGGTGGACGACGACGCCATGGCGGCTGCCCTGGCCTCCGGCAAGGTCGCCCGGTACGTCACCGACTTTCCCAACGGGAAGACCGCCAATATGCCCGGCTGTATTGCCATCCCCCATCTGGGCGCTTCCACGGAGGAATCCGAGGACAACTGCGCCAAAATGGCCGTGCAGGAGCTGATGGACTACTTAGAAAACGGCAACATCAAAAATTCCGTCAACTATCCCAACTGCGACATGGGCATCTGCCGCGCCGAGGGGCGCATCACCCTGCTGCACCGGAACATTCCCAACTCTCTGGGTCGGTTCACCGCCGCCATTGCAGGCGAAAACATCAACATTGACGGTCTGATGAACAAGAGCCGGGGTGAATACGCCTACACCATGCTGGATCTTGACCGCCACCCCTCTGCGGATGCGGTGGAGCACCTGAAGCAGATCGACGGCGTTCTGAAAGTCCGGGTCATCAAGTAAAATAGTTTTCGGGAGGGGCAAAGCCCCTCCCGAATTTTTTATTGGGAATCTTTGTCTTCTTTTTCCTTCTGGTTTTTCAGAAACTGCTCCTTCATTTTCTGAAGGCGGCGGCGTTTTTTCCGCTCCCTGTTCTGCTTGAACCGGGATTGCAGTTCCGGCGGATGATCCTGTAACTTTTCCTCCGGGATGTTCCGCTGGGCAAGGCGCTTGTCCGTAAACTCCCGTGCCAGGGTGTACAGCACCGACGCCAGCGGGATCATCAGCAGCATTCCGAACACGCCCATCAGCTCGCCGCCGATGGTGACCGCCACCAGCACCCACATACCGGGCAGGCCGATGGAGGTGCCCACTACTCTGGGGTAGATCAGGTTGTTTTCCAGCTGCTGCAAAATCAGGAACATTGCCACGAAAGTCAATGCTTGCAGCGGGTTATCCACCAGAATGAAGAACGCGCCCACCACGCAGCCAACGAACGCGCCCACCACCGGCACCAGCGCCGTCACCGCGATGATGACGCTGACCAGCGGAATGTAGGGCATCCGGAAAATCGCCATGGTCACGGCGAACAGGCCGCCCAGAATGCAGGCTTCCAGACACTGCCCGGAAATGAAGTTGGAGAAGGTGCTGTTGGTCAGCCGCAGAATCCGGATAATCTCATCGCCGGTTTTCTCCGGAATCAGGGAATAGAGGATTCTCCGCCCCTGCCGCGCCAGAATTTCCTTCCGCGCCAGACAGTAAATGGCAAAGGCGATGCTGACCACCAGATTCACGATGCCGCTGGTCACGCTGCCGATCACATTCACCGCGCTGCCCATCACCGTGGACATCTGGTTGCCCAGAAAGCCCATGGAATCCTTCAATATTTTCGTCCATTCCAGACTTTCCAGATTGGCAATGTCCATGATCCAGGCCTTCATGTCCGGATTGTCGTCCATCAGCTTCACCAGCTTTGCCGACGTCTGCTCGATGAATGTCGGAATCCGCTCCGTCAGGGCGGCCACCGTCACCTGAATCTGGGGTGCCAGCATCTCCACCACGAACATGATGACCAGCGCCAGCGCCGCGATGGTCAGCACAATGGACAATACCCTTCGCAGTCCCTCCTTGTGAATGCCGTCCAGCTGCCGCTCAATGGCGCGCATGGGCACATTGAACACGAAGGCGATGACCGCACCCGCCACAAACGGCGATATCAGATTCCACAGCGACTTCGCCGCGCTGCTCGCCTGCTCCGTATCCAGCAGAATCCACGCAAAAACGAGACACCCCGCCGCCAGAAGAAACAGCCTGCGCAGCAGCTTTTTGTCTATCTGCATTTTCAATACCCCCTTTTTGCTTAGTATACCGCAAAAATTTATAAATGTCCAGTAAATGTCCGGCGAAAGCTTTGCCGGAGCGGCATATTTGTTCTTTTGGGCGCATATGGATGATGCGTAGCACACAGCATCGGAGGGGTAGCATATGACAGACACCATTGAGAAGCGAGCCTGTGAAGCGGCTGTGTACGTGATCGAAACCGGTGCCACCGTCCGGGCCGCCGCCCGGCACCTCGGCATTTCCAAATCCACGGTGCATAAGGACCTGACCCAACGGCTGAAGCAGTACAATTATGCGCTGTACCTTCAGGTTCGGGAAATTCTGGACGAAAACAAACGGGAGCGCCACATCCGCGGCGGGATGGCCACGAAACGGAAGTATCAGCATCAATAGTGGGAAATGCGGAATGCCAAATTATTGGGCATTCCGCATTTTTGTGATATAATGCTGTCAGGTTTCCCACCGCCAATTCGTATTATGGTCAGAGGCCTCAATAAGCGAAAGCACACAAAAGGACGGTGACACATTGATGGATGAATTTCACGCCAGACGACTGGTAGACCTTTACGCGGATACGATCCTGCGTATCAGCTATAGCTACTTAAAACAGACCTGCGACGCAGAGGATATCTGCCAGACTGTCTTTCTGAAATATCTCACCAACGATTGTACATTTGACAGCATTGACCACGAAAAAGCATGGATTATCCGAACCACCATCAACGCCTGCAAGGACTACCTGAAAAGCGCCCATTTCCGGCGCACCGTGGCGCTGGACGAGGCCGCGGCGGTAGCCGCGCCGCCGGTGCCGGACACGGAAGTTTTAGACGCGCTGAAGCGGCTGCCGGAGCAGTACCGGATATCCTTGTACCTGTTTTATTATGAAGAATACTCCGCAAGGGAGATCGCCCAGGTGATGGGCAAATCGGAAGCCAACATCACCCAGTACCTGTCCCGCGGGCGGCGGAAGCTGCGCGCGCTGCTGACAGAGGAAAGGAGCCAAGTCGTATGACCCACAATATTAAATCGGAACTGCGGCGTTCCATGGACGCCATTCATTTTTCCGGAGACGATAAGGAGCGCATGGTGGCGCTTCTCATGTCTGCCGAAGCCCCGCGTCAGCGCCGGAGCGGGAAGAAGCTCCTGCTGCTGGCTCTGGCGGCCACGCTGGTGGTGGGCGCCCTCACCGGCGCGGCGGTGTTCACCCGCTGGTCAAGAAGCGCTCAGACGGTCTACAACCCGCCCCAGCAGGTCAAGGAGCAGGCAGAGAAAAGCGGCCTGTCCGTGATGCTGGAGGACAAGCAGAAGGAGGTAGCCCCCGGCGAGGTGCTCAGCGCCACCGATCAGGGCATTACTATTACGGCGGTGCAGTCCATTGTGGATAGTTACGGCGCCGATCTGTTCTTCCGGGTCGAGGGCTTTACCCTGCCGGAGGGTCGGAGTCCCGAACTTTTCTGGGACCGTGACGATGTGACAATCGACGGCTCCACGGAATTCTACAGTTCCATGACCGGCTGGTTCTATGATGGCACCACCCGCAATGAAGCCGGGGAATGGGTCTACGCCTCCAACGGCCAGCCTGTCGAATTCGGGAACGACAAATATCAGTCCGCCATTTACCAATGGGTGGCCGATGACGGAAGTCTGGAATATCAGATGAAAATCCGATTCCGGGATAGCGGTGAACGCTATTGGGGCAAGGAATTTTCCATTCACTTTAACGGCATTGGCACCGGAGCCGAAAAGGGCGGCATCATGGAGGAGCCGCTGGTATCCGGCAGCTGGGATCTGCACTGGACGCTGACCGGCGCGGACAGCACGAAAAACTCCGTCACCCTCACCCCCAACATGGAGATCGGCGACAGCGGCCTGACCCTATTGGAAGCGGAAGTCGGTCAGAAAACCATCCGTGCGGTCTATCAGTCGGATCACGACTGGGACGGTTGGAAGCAGCTGGAGATGCTTTCCCCCGGCCTTTATCAAATCTGCATGAAAGACGGCAGTGCGGTTCGGGTTGTTCCCACTCAGGAGAACTATGCAAGATGGGAAGCCGAACGCATCTGCGAAGTTACATACGAAACCTTCGATGGAATTCTGGATGTCTCTGCGCTGGATTCTCTGGCCTACGACAAGGGTTCTGAGATTGGCGCCGACGGGAAACGAGTCCACACCTTTGACTACATTCCCATTTCATAAGTTGGCCTACCGGCAAAGAAATCGGGGCTTTGCCGTGAACCAAACACCCCCTTATGTAGGTTTATCACTACATAAGGGGGTGTTTTTTCTATTGTCCGGCTTTACCGGTGCTGTTCACACTGTCAGAGAGTATTTTTATCATTTCCGAAGGAACTTCCCGGAATGTCAGTTCTTAAGCGTTCCACTCCGCCGCCCATTTCCGGAAGACGGTTTTGCCGCTTTCCTGCCGCATCCGGGCGAGCCATGCCCCGCACTTTGCCTTGTCGCCCCGGTTCCGTGCATCCATGGCGAGGACCTGCAGAAGTTCCAGACTCCGGAGCTTGTAGCCCGCCCGGTTCAGCTGTTCCTCCAGCTGCTCCCGGTCAACAGGCTGTCCGGCGGCGGCGTCCCGGCGGGCTTCCAAAAGGGACAAGCTCTCCTGAAGATTTTTCCGAAGCGCCGCTTTTCCGCCGCTGAGAGCGATAATTCCCCGCAGCCCCTCCATCGCCTCGTCAGCATTCTCTCCCAGCGCCAGCTCCGCCCGAGCAAGGTCGGCATACCACACCCCCGCCACGGGGGCATCCGTATAGAAGCGGGCGGGAAGCTCCCCCAGCACAGACTTTGCCTCAGCATAGCGGCCCGCCGCGAAATAGCTGTCGGAAAGATAAAACCGGCAGACCATACCATCCCGGCTCTCCCCGGGAATCCGCCGGGCCACGGGCAGGAACTGCTCCAGAAACGCCTCCGGGTCCAGATCCATGTGCAGAATACCCAGCATTCCGGTACAGGCGACGGAAGCGGTGATGTTCCCCAGCAGCCGTGCGGCCGTGCAGCCGATGCCCAGCAGCAGTACGGAGGCAAGAACAGGAATGTACACCGCCCGCCCCCGGTTTCGCATCCACACAAAAACCGTCAGAGCCACGGTAAGAGCCAGCGTCACGCCCATGACGATCCGACTTCGACGAAATCCTCGATACATATCCATTCCTCCTGTTTTCTCCGGCGCTCCACCGTCAAATTGCTGTCCGAGTCTCTGTGATCCAAGCTGTTTTCTGTTACAGATGCACAGTGATGGTATTATAACAGCCCCGGCAGGAAAAAGCAACGGCGGCCGGTGAAAATGCAGACCCAGCACAATAAGGTGTCGATTCCTGACGCGGATTTCAGGACGAGTCACAAATAATCCCTATTTCTTTTTTCGGCAATATGGTGTATAATGACAATAAATCAAGAAAACAGCAATCAAATTTATGCAAGACCATCAATAAATATGTATGAATTATGACTGAATGGAGGGCTGATATGGTACGGGTCACAGCACTGATGGATGACCACGCTTCGGAGCACAAAGCGCTGACTGCGGAGCACGGACTTTCTTACCTTGTGGAAATGCCGGAGCTGCGGCTGCTGTTCGACTGCGGTGCCTCGTCGGTTCCTATGGCCAACGCCCACAGACTGGGGCTGAGCCTGAAGGAGCTGGACGCCGTGGTTCTGAGTCACAGTCACTACGACCACGCCGCCGGATACCGGGATCTCATTGAGGCGGGTCTTGGCTCCCGGCATCTTTATATAGGCCCCGGCTTCTTCCGGAAGAAGTTCGCCTTCGACGGCCTGCGCTACACGGATCTCTCCGCCGGGTTCGGCGAGGACTTTCTGCAAGATCACGGGATCACCGCCCATGTGACCGACGGCGTTTTGGAACTGGACTTCGGCGTATATCTGGTCTCGGGCTTCCCCCGGGTGACGCCCTTTGAGACGATCCCGGAACGGTTCGTCTGTCTGACGGAAGACGGCTTCCGGCGGGATGATTTTCCAGACGAACAATGTCTGGTGCTGGAGCGGGGCGGAAAGCTGTACCTCTTTGTCGGCTGCTCTCACCCCGGCATTCTGAATATGGTGCGGCACGTCTTTTCGGTGCTGAATAAGCCCGTGGCCGCCGTGTTCGGCGGCACCCATCTGGTGGAAGCCGGAAAAGATCGGATCCTGAACACCGTGAACGTGCTGCGGGAGATGGGGATGGAGACACTGGGCCTGAGTCACTGTTCCGGCGACGCCGCCGAAGCATTGGCCAGAGACGTATCTGGCGTCCGGGTGTGCCATCTGGCCTGCGGAGACAGCATTTTCCTGGAGTAACGGCCTATGCTGCTGGAAGAATTGGCGGAAGATCTGGTCAGCGCCACCTCCGGGCTGCTGGACGGGCGGATCATCAATATCATGAATCCGGATGGTATCATCATCGCCTCCACCCAGCCGGAGCGGATCGGCACCTTCCACAAGGGTGCCCGGGACGCCGCCGTCAGCGGCAAGCCCGTCAGCATCCGCCCGGATCAGATTCAAGAGTACAGCGGCGCCCGGGAGGGCTACAACATGCCGCTGCGGGTAGGCGGAAATATCATCGGCGTGGTGGGTATCTACGGGGAACCGTCCGAGATCCGTTATCTTGCCCATCTGGTGGAGGTCTACACCGAAAAATATTATCAGCTGGAAGCGCTGATACGTCCCCAGTACGCACAGGGCGCGCTGAAAAGCATTCTGCTTTCCAAGCTTCTGGAGGGCAGCGCAAAGAGCATCGCGGAGGCAGAGACCCTGATCAAGTCCCGGAACCTTACCCTGCGCTACCCCGTCCGGGTGGCTCTGCTGGCGGACAATGATGGGAAAAACCTCACGGCGCAGCAGGCGGAGGCGGAATTCCACCGCTGGGAAAGCGCCGGAGCGCTTTCGGGGACGGAAGATCTGTGGAGTCTCATCGACGGGCGTCTCATCCTGCTTCTTTCCGACAGACCGGGCCGCAAAGCGGAAGACGTCCAGACCGCCCTTCGGCTGAACCTGAGTCTTCCGGTTCAGGCTCCATGGGAAATCCAGCGGGCCTATCAGCAGGTGCTTCTGCTGGACTCCTTCACGGACAGCGGCCGCAACCTTCTGAGCGATCCGGATACCCGGCTGCGGTACATGCTTCGCTGCACGGCGGTGGAGAATCAGGATTTCGCGGAGGAAATGCTGGCCCGACTGGACCGGAATTTCTCCCCCGCGGAACAGAAATCCCTGCTGTACACGGCGCAATGCTACTATACCTGCGAAAAGAGCGTCACCCGGGCCGCTGCCCAGCTGTACGTCCACAAGAACACCCTGCTCTACCGGCTGCACAAGCTCTGGAGCACCCTCGGTGTGGACGACAGCGGCGAATTCCAGCAGGAGTTCACTGTGCGGCTGATCCTTGAATACTATCTTGGTAAACAAGGCCCTCGGGCCTTAAAATAAGGGCATTGGAAAAATGTCTAAAAGGAGGATACATTCATGCAAACCTTTTTCCTGTTCGCACTCATCATAGCGTCAGTCGGGCTGATGGTCATCGCCATTTCAAAATGGAAGATCCATCCTTTCATCGTCATGACGGTCATTGCGCTTCTGGTCGGTCTGATCTGGGGCACCGTGTATCCGGAGTCTGAGCTGACCCCCGCCAAGGTCGTAAGCAGCGTCAAGAGCGGCTTCGGCGACATTATGACGAGCATCGGCATCGTGATTCTCTGCGGTACCATCATCGGCACCATTCTGGAGAAGACCGGTGCCGCGCTGACCATGGCAAACGCCATCCTGAAACTGGTCGGCAAGAAAAATAGCGTGGTCGCCATGGGTGCCATGGGCTATGTGACCGGTATTCCCGTATTCTGTGATTCCGGCTTCGTGGTCCTGTCCCCCATCAGCCGTGCTCTGGCTGCACAGTCCAACGTCTCTCTGGCCGTTATGGGCACCGCGCTTTCCGGCGGTCTGTACGCCACCCACTGTCTGGTTCCTCCCACCCCCGGCCCCATCGCCATGGCCGGTACGCTGAACGCGGATCTGGGCCTGACCATTCTTGTCGGTCTGGTGATCTCCATTCCCGCCGTTGTGGTTGCCGTCCTGTATGCCAAGCTGGTAGCCAGCAAGATCGACATCCCCGCCAACTCCGAGTATACGCTGGATGAGCTGAAGGAAAAGTACGGCAAGCTGCCCGGTACTCTGCACAGCTTCTCCCCCATTCTGCTGCCCATCGTGCTGATCGCCCTGTCCTCCGTGGCCGCCTTCCCCGGCAGCCCCTTCGGCACCGGCTTCCTGTACACCTTCATCACCTTCATCGGCAATCCCGTTGTGGCTCTGCTGCTGGGTGTGTTCCTTGCCATAACGCTGATCCCCGCGCAGGAAAAATCCCATACTCTGGAGTGGGTCACTCAGGGCGTTACGGACAGCGCTGCCATCCTCGCCATCACCGGTGCAGGCGGCTCCTTCGGCGCCATCCTGAAGCTCCTGCCCATCGCTGATTCCGTCGGCGGTCTTGTCAGCACCGGCATCGGCATTCTGATCCCCTTCATCATTGCCTGCATCCTGAAGCTGGCCATGGGCGCTTCCACTGTCGCGATGATCACCACCGCCGGTATGATGGCGCCTCTGATGGAGACCATGGGCTATACCTCCCCGCTGGCAAAGGTTCTGGTCGTTATGGCCATCGGCGCCGGCTCCATGGTTGCCTCCCATGCCAACGACTCCTACTTCTGGGTCGTGTCTCAGTTCTCCGACATGAAGACCGAAGAGGCCTACAAGTGCCAGACCGGTATGACCGCGGTCATGGGTATCACCATCATCATTCTGCTGTTCGTGATCTCTCTGCTCATCTGATCATACATCCCAAGCCGGGCCGCCGCTGCGGCGGCCCGGCACTTTTCTTTTTCTGAGGAAATCAGAAGCTCCGGCCATGCGGCATTAGAGGCCGCGCCGCCGGTTTTGTCCCTTCGGACTGAAAATTTGACTTACGACCCATTAAAGGAGCATGAACCATGCATATGGAAGACCAGAAAATCCGGGAGGACGCCCGGAAAATAATGGATGCGGCACTGCACGCGGCGCTGCCGGATACCGCCGTGGAGAAGGCTCTGGCGGAGATGCCCGACGCTTCGGGCAGACTCATCCTTGTGGCCGCGGGCAAGGCCGCGTGGCAGATGGCCGCCGCCGCGTACCGGATCCTTGGGGAAAGGATCGACGACGGCACCGTCATCACCAAACACGGCCACGCCATGGGCGCCATCGGCAATCTGACGATCCGGGAAGCCGGGCATCCGGTGCCCGACGCGGACTCCTACAACGCCACGGAAGCGGCCCTGACCATGACGGCCGGATTGAAGGAAACGGATACAGTCCTGTTTCTGCTGTCCGGCGGCGGCTCGGCCCTGTTTGAAAAGCCCCTGATCCCGCCGGAGGAAATGGATGACATCACCCGGCAGCTGCTGGCCTGCGGCGCGGACATTGTGGAGATCAACACCCTGCGCAAACGGCTGTCCGCCGTAAAGGGCGGCAAATTTGCCCAGCACGTAGCCCCCGCCCGGGTGTATTCTGTGGTTCTGTCGGACATTCTGGGAGACCCGCTGGACATGATCGCATCCGGCCCCGCCTATCCGGACAGTTCCACCGCCGAACAGGCCCGGGCCGTTGTAAAAAAGTACGGGCTGAAGCTTTCGGCAGCTGCTCTGGAGCTGCTGGACAGGGAAACCCCGAAGCAGCTGGACAATGTGACCACCCGCATCACCGGCTCCGTCCGGCAGCTGTGCGCCGCGGCGTCCGAAACCTGCCAGACGCTGGGCTATACCCCCGTTGTTCTGACGGCATCACTGGCCTGTGAGGCCCGGGAGGCCGGCGCGTTTCTGGGAGCCGTCGCCCAATACCATCAGGATTCGGCCCAGTCCCTCGCCTTTATCGCGGGCGGTGAGACCGTGGTGCATCTGACGGGAACCGGCAAGGGCGGACGAAATCAGGAAATCGCGCTGGCAGGGGCGAAGCTTCTGGACGGTCTTGCGGGCACGGCCCTGTTCTCCCTCGGCTCCGACGGCACCGACGGCCCCACTGACGCGGCAGGTGGTATCGTCACCGGAGAAACAGCCGGGACACTGCGGGAAGCCGGTGTGGACATTGACCGTGTTCTGAAGGACAACGACGCCTACCACGCGCTGGCAAAGGCCGACGGCCTGATCTTTACCGGCCCCACCGGCACCAATGTCAACGACCTGACGGTGCTGCTGATTCGGCGATAAACCAAACCCACACTTCTCAGGGCTGCCTTTGCAGGCAGCCCTTTTTTGTAAAAATGATTTCCCCGGAACGGACGTTATACGTTATAATAGCGCAAAATACCTTACAGACCGCACCCCTTCTGTCAAAAAAAGCCAACCGCCTTTTTGACAGTCTAAGCGGCGGGTTTCCCCGCCGCTGCCTTCGTCCTATAGATCGTCCGCGTCCTGCACCGGCTTTTCCTCCGGGTGCCTGACCAGCCCCGTGTAGCTGCCGAAGGGGTCGGTCACGATTTTCTCTTTTTTCGCCATGTTCTCACCTCCATGGCTATTGTCTGCCCATCGCCGGCAATTATGTTGCATTTCCCGTCTGGAAATGATAGACTATAGGAAAAACGAAGGGAGATTTGCCATGTTCAGCATCACCCTGATCACCATGGGCAAGCTCAAGGAAACATTCTACATTTCCGCCGCCGAGGAATACAAAAAGCGTCTGGGCGGATACTGCGCCTTTACGCTTCTCGAGCTGCCGGAAGCACGGCTTCCCGAAAATCCCTCCCCCGGCGAGATCGAGGCGGGGCTGGAAAAGGAGGCCGAGCTGATCTTCTCCAAAATTCCCAAAGGTTCGTGGCTCTGCGTCCTCACCCCCGAAGGGAAGGAGCTGTCCAGCGAAGCCTTCGCGGACAAGCTCCGGGACGTGAAAAATTCCGGCAAGTCCAGCGCCTGCTTTTTGATTGGCTCCTCCTTCGGCATGTCCCCCCGTGTCAAGCAACGGGCGGATTTCCGCCTTTCCATGGGGGCGATGACCTTTCCCCACCATCTGGCGCGGATCATGGTTCTGGAACAGCTCTACCGGGCGGAAGCCATTCAGGCGGGAAGCAAGTATCATAAATAGACCTCTTTTAAGGCTCCACGCACAGGCGCGGAGCCTTTTCTGCGCCCAATGTGTTTCCTTTTCAGATTCCTGTATTTATTTTATATGAAGTACCTTGACAGATGAGGTACTTTGTGTTATACTGCTCGCGTAAGGAGGGATGCCTGTGTCTATTGCCGGTGATTTGATACGGGGGCATACCGACGCCATCATTCTGGCGCGGCTGCTTCGCGGCGACAGCTACGGCTACGAAATCAACAAAGTCATTTCCACCCTCTCCAACAACCGCTTTGAGCTGAAGGAAGCGACCCTTTACACGGCGTTCAAGCGGCTGGAGGAGCTGGGCTACATCGCCTCATACTGGGGCGACAGCGGCGCGGGCGCACGGCGGCGCTACTACACCATCACATCCGCAGGACGGGAAGCCTGCCACCGTCTGCTGGGAGAATGGCAGGAAACGAAAGAAATTATGGATAAACTTCTGGAAGTGGAGGAGAAATTATGAGAGAGCAACTGATTCAGTACGTGCAGCTCCTGTTCGCGGGAGCCGCGGATTGCGACGATACCCGGCAGGAGATCCTGCAAAACACCTTAGACCGCTACGACGATCTGATCGCCGCCGGGAAAACGCCGGAAGCCGCCTACCGTCTTGCCATCATGGGCATCGGCGACATCAATGAAATTCTGGGCAGAGCGCCCGGCGCCGCTCCCCTACCCGTCCCGGCAGTCAAGCAGGAGGAGCATGACACCCCCGCAAAGAAGCTCCTCCGCGCCATCGCGATTGGGCTGTACATCCTCTGCCCCATCCCGCTGTTCGTTCTGAGCGGCATGTGGAACATGGGAATTCCGGGTCTGTGCGGGACGCTGACCCTCGTGGCCGTCGCCACGGTGCTCATCATTCTGGGCGCTAAGAAGGAAACCGAAAATGCAGACGTCGAGCCGGGTACTCCCCAGTCGGCGCTTGCCAAGAGCATCAACGGCCTGATCTGGGCAATTGGCCTTGCGATCTATTTCATTGTCAGCTTCCTCACGGGCGCATGGTACATCACTTGGGTGATCTTCCCCATCACCGCCGCCGTGCAGGGGCTGGTCAAAGCCATTCTTGACCTGAAGGAGGGTAAATAAGATGAAAAGCAATGCAATCGTTCGCATCGTCATCTGGAGCGTTGTGATTCTGGTGCTGCTGGCAGTCCTCATTGCCGGACTGGCCAACAACCTCTTCACCGTGTTCCGCGACAACACCGACGTTATACACCATGACTCTCTGGAAGTGAGCCAGTCCGTCCTCGTGATGTCAGAAACGAACATCTACGAAATGCCCAACGATCAGTCCAAGGTCAAGGGCACGCTGGCCGCAGGCGACGCGGTCGTCATTGGCCGTTCGGAGGTATTCAACGAGGAAAACTGGGCTTACATCACCTCCCCGGATACCGGCTGGATCCCCGCCGAGTGCGTCGCCCAGGACACGGTCAACCGCACCGGTTCGACGGGTTCCGCGAGCGTGGACACCGTCCGGGAAATCAACATTGAATGGATTTCCGGTTCCGTCACCGTCGAGCCGGGTGACGTGCAGGAAATCACCTTCAGCGAGTCCGGCGCTGCCACCGATCAGTACAAAATGGTCTGGAAGCAATCCGACGACAAACTCACCATCCAGTTCTGCAAGGACAGCAATGTCGTCGGCTTCGGCCTTCACTTTGGCGACGGCAGCAAAGATCTGACCGTCACCGTTCCCCGAGGCTGGGTCTGTGATTCTCTGGAACTCGATACCGCTTCCACCGATCTGACCGTCCGCGACATGATCATCCGGGAGGTGGAGATCGACTCCGCCAGCGGCACCGCCAAATTTGAAAACTGCACGATCAGCAGTCTGGACGTGGACACTGCCTCCGGAGACGTCACATTTACCGGAAGCCTGAGCGAGCTGGACTTTGATGCCGCCTCCGCCAGCTTTACCGGCGTGCTGGAAAACGTTCCCGACCGGGTGAAGATGGACTCCATGTCCGGCGATCTGGCCCTCACCCTGCCCGAAGACGCAGGCTTCACCGTCAGTCTGGATGCCATGAGCAGCGATTTTTCCTCCGATTTTCCCACCGTAAAGAAAAACAAGAGCTACGTCTGCGGCGACGGACACTGCAAGATCGACGTAAGCGCCATGAGCGGCGACGTGTCTATTCTCAAGCAGTCGGCAGATGCCGCCGTCAAGAAATAAATTCTGCCGGGGAACGGTTCAACTGTTCCCCGGCATTGTTTTATTTTAGAATTCGCCCGCGTCGTACATGACCGCAGACAGAGCGCACAGCGGCGCTGTTTCGCACCGCAAAATCCGTTTTCCCAGCGTGCAGACCTGCAATCCGGCTTCCCTTGCCTGCCGGACTTCCTTTTCTTCCAGCCCGCCCTCCGGGCCGGTGAGCAGACTGACGGTCCGGTATTCGCCGCTGAGTGCCATTTTCAGCGTCACAGCCTGCTCGTTTTCGTAGAACATCAGCGCCTTGTCGGCTTCGGACGCCCGACTCAGCGCGGCGTGGAAGCTGTCCAGCACCAGCACTTGGGGAATCCTCCCCCGTCCGGACTGTTCCGCCGCGGATGCCGCAATTTTCTGCCAGCGTTCCAGCTTCTTTTTGAGGCTTTTTTCATCGGGTCTGGACACGCACCGGGCGGAAGGGAACGCTACGATCTCGTAAGCTCCCAACTCGGTGGCCTTCTGGATCACATGCTCCAGCTTGTCCGCCTTGGGAAAGGCCATATACACGCTGACCCGCACCGCCGCTTCCGACGTGGATTCCCGCCGCTTAAGCACATTCAGCTTCATTTCCCCGGCGTCCGTCACTTCGCAAAGGCACTCCGTCCCCTGCCCGTCGCACACCAGAACCGTCTCCCCGGCCTTCAGCCGCAGCACCTTCGCGTGCTGGGCGTTCTCCCCGGTCAGCACGACAGTATCGGCTCGCAGTTCCTCGCCGTCCGCAAAAAAGCGCACCATACGCCCATTCCCCCTTTTTACAGTATAGTGTAGCAGAGCGAGCGCAAAGTTGCAAGGGTTTTGCGGAAAAACTATTGACAAATCCCGCAGTCAAGGTTATAATACTCAGGCAAGTTTGCGAGAGTGTTGGAATGGTAGACAAGCACGTTTGAGGTGCGTGTGGTTACGCCGTGGGGGTTCGAGTCCCCTCTCTCGCACCAAAAAACAGGCTGCCCAGCAGGGCAGTCTGTTTTTTGATACGAGGCGGGGACTCGAAATGCCGTTAAAAAAACGTGCCGGTGGCACGTTTTTAGGCCGTGGGAGAGTCCTTTCCGATTTCAGGCGCATCCTGTAGGGATGTGAATGAAATCGGAACATTTCCCCTGCAGTTGTTTCCAAAACCGTGCCGCACAGAAAAGCCCCGTATTGATTTCTGGGGCTTTTCCTACTTTTTAGGGTACAAATTGGCAACGGATTGGCAACGCGTCAGCAGCGTTTTCACACAGCCATGCTTATTGATTTTCCTTCCGCTCGGAATAATACTCCGGCACGGGCGGGATCTGATTAATGGCATTCACGATCTCGTGCATGGTCTGCGGGAGCTTCAGGGGATTGACCTTCGGCAGGTCGCTGACCTCGATCTTGTCCTTGCCGAGCAATGTCTTGAGCGCCACGTTGACCATACGAATGTCGTACTGCCCCTGAAACAGCGGCGTGATAGGACGGTCAAGGTGCAGCATCCGGTAGACGGCGATCATCGCCGTGCGGACGGAGGTTTCCACGGTGAACACCACATCACCCTCCAGCTCCACGAACTGGCCGATGAACGCGAGGTTCCTGTTGCCCGCTGGAATGACCTCCGGGCGGTCCTTCAGCTTGCGGGGCATGAACTGGCTGGTGATATAGGGCATGACCACGGGGATTGCTGTAATGCGGGGCATGATCTCTTCGCCGGAGCACTGGGGCATGGGCTTCTTCACGTAGGTGCCGCAGTTATTCGCGTGCAGGCCGTAGAACCACATGAACTGGACGTTCTCCGGCTGGTCAGGAGCCACGGGCTGGAGCGGCACATTGTACGCTGAACGATATTGCTTTGGAAGTCAGCAAACTGCTTCAGCTGGAAGCTCAGGAGTTGTTCGGTGTCCGGTAAGCACTCGGTCAAACAACTTTTTCCAAAAAACACAGGAAATCCTGCACCCCGGAGGCGCATAATGAATCGAGATCTGACAAAAGGCTCCGTCACCAAATCCATGCTGCTGTTCGCGATCCCCATGATTCTGGGCGACCTGCTCCAGCAGTGCTATAATATTGCCGACACCCTGGTCGTCGGGCAGTTTCTTGGGCGCAATGCTCTCGCGGCGGTGGGGTCATCCTTCACGCTGATGACCTTCCTCACCTCCATCATCCTTGGCCTGTGCATGGGAAGTGGCGCGCTGTTTTCCATCCGCTTCGGCCAGCGGGACGAGAACGGCCTTTGCGAGGATATCTGCGCGTCCTTCTATTCCATCGCCGCCGCGACGGTGCTTCTGAACGTCATTGCTTACCTCTGTCTGGATGCGCTTCGTGTATTTCTCCACGTCCCTGACGAGGTGTGGGGGGATATGCGCGCCTATCTGTTCGTGATTTTTATGGGAATCCCCGGGATTTTCCTGTACAATTTCTTTGCTTCTTTCCTGCGGTCGGTGGGAAATTCCGTCGTGCCGCTGGTATTTCTGGCCATTTCCGCCGTGGTGAATATCGTTCTGGATCTGTGGTTCATCATTGGGCTAAAGCGGGGCGTCGGGGGCGCTGCGGAGGCGACGGTAATCGCCCAGTACCTTTCCGGCATCGGCATTGCGGTCTACGCCCTTCTGCGCTGCCCTCAGGTGCGCTCCATCCGGCGTCTTCGCAGTCTGCGGTGGGCGCGCATTTCCGAAATTCTCTCCTTCTCCACCCTGACCTGCGTTCAGCAGTCGGTGATGAATCTGGGCATTCTCACGGTGCAGGGACTGGTCAACAGCTTCGGAACGGTGGTCATGGCCGCGTTTGCTGCCGCCGTGAAGATCGACGCCTTCGCCTACATGCCGGTGCAGGATTTCGGCAACGCCTTTTCCACCTTTATCGCCCAGAACTACGGCGCAAGGGAAACCGGTCGAATCCGCTCCGGCCTGAAAAACGCCGTGTGCATCTCCATGGCCTTCTGTCTGGTCATATCCGCCCTGGTCTTCGTCTTTGCCCGACCCCTTATGACGATATTCGTGGAAGCCGGGGAGACGGAGATCATTCAGGAGGGCGTGCGGTATCTGCGCATTGAGGGCGCGTTCTACTGCGGCATCGGCTGCCTGTTCCTGCTCTACGGGCTGTACCGGGCGCTGGAAAAGCCGGGGATGAGCGTCGTGCTGACGGTCATTTCCCTGGGCACCCGGGTGGCGCTGGCGTATCTTCTTTCCGCCATCCCCGCCGTCGGCGTGGTGGGCATCTGGTGGTCTGTCCCCATCGGCTGGTTTCTGGCGGATATGGCAGGTCTGCTCTACTTCAAAATCCGAAAAAACAAGCTGCTGCCCCTGGAGAAAGCATCCATCCGCTGAGCAGCAGACGAGGCGGGCAAGTGCTTCATGCACTTGCCCGCCTGCAATTATTTACGCTTTCACGAGAATATCGCTTATATCGGTCTGCCGTCCGCCTGCGGTAAAGGCTGCCGTCTTGCCGTCATGGGCGAGCTTGTAGGTTTCCCCCGCCGCGCCCTTTTCCAGCAGATCAGCGAGCCGGAACGCGGAGGTCGCATCCTTGGTGACAAAGACGATTTTTTCCACGCCCTGCGCCTTGAGGGTGCCGATGCCGCTGAGCTTTCCCGTCAGCACGGCAAAGTCGGCGTCCACGGTGACGGTCAGCACGCCGTCCTTCTGCTCGGCCGTGTAGGCAATGTCCTTGCCGTCCTTATCGGTCACGCGGTAGAGGGGACTTTGCGGGGTATCCGCGTCGTCGGATTTCCCTTCCGGCACCACAAGCGTGCCGATCTGGAATTCGATCGTCTCGTCGCCCAGCCGCAGGACGCAGGTGACGGGATAGGTACCCGGCGCGGCGGGAACGGTCTCACTGCCGCCGTAGAGAATTTTTTCTACAGTACCCTCGCCGGACGCTGTCACGGTGAACTTGCCGTTTTCGTTGCGGATGTCCAGAGCGGTCAGGTTTTCCGGGTCGCCGTTGTGATTTTCGCCGCTCAGGCGCATGTTGATGTAGTCCTTCAGCTTCTCAATATCGCTGCCGTTCCGGCCGTTGATCGTCACATCCGGGCCGAGGACATAGTGCCCTTCGAGGCTCTTGTGGTTGCTGCCCTGCCCGTCGCCGATGCGGCCGATGGCATCTTCATCCAGCGTGTATTCGATTTTCTTTGTCTTATAATCAAAGTGGATATCGTCGTCCAAAAGCATACCCGTGGTAATGCGGGCGTTGCCAAGGATAAGAATGGTTCCGCGCATATCATCTTTGTCGTCGCTGCCGATGGCGGCGGCGTCCTCGCCCGCAATGGCGGTGACCTGCGCGTTGTCCTGGATGATGATCAGTCCATCCATGAATCTATTTTCACCAGTGCCGATGCCCGCGCCCTCATTCTCACCAATCGCCGTCACCTTTGCACTGTCCCGGATGATGATTCTGCCGGTGGAGGTAATGGTACCGTTATTTCCCGAACCAATGCCTGCGCTTTCATCGTCACTTCCCGCAGTCACCTGCGCGTTGCCGCCGATGATGATGGTGCCGGATACGTCCCCATCCTCTCCAGCGCCGATACCGGCGCCGCTGTCTTCACTCCACGCGGTTACCTTTGCGTTGCCGCCAATCGTAATCGTGCCGGACATCTCGCTCTTTGGGGGGTCATCATCTGACTCGCCAGCGCCAATTCCTGCACCGTCCCAGCCGCTTCCGGCCGTAACCTGCGCATTGCCGCTGATGGTGATGCTGCCGGACATATTGCCGTCTTCGCCGGAGCCGATACCCGCACCGTCCTCCTGGCTGAAGGCGTTGACCTTTGCGTTTTCGTCAATGGTGATGCTGCCGGACATATTGCCGTTATAGCCGGAACCGATGCCTGCACCGTCACCACCATAGAAATCATCTTCCCCGTCATCTTCCGTGGTGACGGTGGCGCTGCCGGTAATATGGATTTTACCGGACATGTCTTCATCCTCGTGGCTGCCGATCTTGGCGTTATCGTTATAATTATCTTCATAATCGCCGATCTCGGCCTTCAGAGAGCCACTGCCGGTGATGGTCACATCGCCGTCGGAGACATGCAGGGCAGAGCCGCTTTCGGAGTAGATTTTGTTATCGCCCTCCAGTGTGATGTTCGCGCTGGAGCTGCCCACGTCGATGGCGTCGCCTGTGCTGCTGATGTTTATATCCTGAATGGTGACGTTTGCCGTTGCATTGTCAGAGGTGGATATGGTGATGGTGCTGTCCGTTGTCTTAGAGCTGTCGCGCTGCTTGATGACAGGCGCATTATCCGCAACACCTGTGCTGCTTCCCTGGGACACCGTCTGGCCGCTGTCTCCGGCGCTGACGGTAATGTCGCCGTCCTCCAGATACCATTCCGCCGCAAACGCGGTCACAGACAGGTTCACGACCAGCAGCAGCGCGATGATCGCGGAAATCAGTCTTCTCATTTTCATTGGATGTACGTTCTCCTTTCTCGTCCTGACCCGTACCCGTCGGGCAGGCAGTCGGGGATTGCATCGGGGTACCCCATTGTGAACTTCCCGAAGGCTATTCGGTGTATATACCAATGATAACAGATAAAGTCTTTTCTGTCAAGCATCCTCCCGGCGGACATTTTTTGCCCCGTCTGTGCCGTTGACTAAACCGTCAGGCTATGCTATAATGCCGCTCAAACAGCACGGCAAACGTCGATTTGCCGCCATATAAGAAAGAGGGGTCATCCTTGATGAATGTACGGAAAGCACAAAAAGCTGACATTGACAGCATCGAAAAAATCTATGACCGCATTCATGACAGCGAGGAACAGGGGCTTTCCACCATCGGCTGGATTCGCGGCGTCTACCCCACCCGAAAAACGGCAGAAGCCGCTCTGGAGCGAGGCGATCTGTTCGTCATGTTGGATGACGGAAATGTAGTTGCCGCCGCCGTCATCAACCAGACGCAGGTGTACGAGTACAAAGACGCAGCATGGAAGCACGCCGCGGAAGACCGCGAGGTCATGGTGCTGCACTGCCTTGTGGTTGACCCGCTGAAAGGCGGAAAGGGATATGGCCGCGCTTTCGTCGCATACTATGAGGATTACGCAAAACAGCACGGCTGCCCCGCTCTGCGCATGGACACCAACGTGAAAAATAAGCGGGCGCGAAAGCTGTATCACACGCTGGGATACGAGGAAGTCGGCATCGTGAAGTGCGTCTTCAACGGCATTCCCAATGTGCAGCTTGTGTGTCTGGAAAAATATCTGGGATAAGAAAAAGCTCCCTTCCGACGGTCTTTCGCCTGTCGGAAGGGAGCCTGTTTTTATA
>ENA-UEQO01000644-UEQO01000644.1-human-gut-metagenome-genome-assembly--contig:-NODE-644-length-39979-cov-7.191619_pt1 | contig 39979 bp, 33 predicted proteins | sample MGYA00242938_ERZ507940 | MGnify/ENA primary metagenome ERZ507940 (study PRJEB26167, sample SAMN06115517) | human gut metagenome | host: Homo sapiens | place: China:Chongqing | collected 2014-12-03... | reverse complement strand
AATTTATAATGCATCTTATTTTTTAGAATTTAATGGCCGAAAAAATAAAATGGAATCTTATACAAAATAAGCTGTATATGATGATAATGATAGTAAATAAGTTTATAAAATGTGTGGTGAATTAATATGTTTACCATTCATCATACATTTTAAACTAATTTTCTGAGCAATATATTCCACTTTTCATCCATCCCTCAAGAATATCTCTATCAAAGTGAATACTACGATTGTATTTGATTGGTTTGGTGTAATCTGGTATGTAGGTGTCTAATTTTATTACCCGGAGCGATTATATTGTAGGGGTGAAGGTGAACGATCGACCGGAGATGTACGATTATGATATTAAAACTCTTCTTGCAAGCTGTTATAACGTGTGGAGAGGCCGATAGGACGGAGGAAGTGGAGAAGAGGGTTGGAGTGATGTACTTATTTCATTATTTCCTTTTTTCGTAGCTAATAAAATTGTATTTTTGTTGTTTGGAATATAACAAATAGATGAGTGTTTGTTTATTTTATAACAAGGCTTAATAAGTAAATTTATTCGCTATGTGGGGATTGCAGTTTAGTTTTAAGGAGACCCTGGGGGCTTTTATGGTTTTGTTTGCCGTGATCGATATTTTGGGGGCGATTCCGATTATTATAGGGCTCCGGGAGAAGGGGCAGAAGGTGGAGGCCGGTAAGACGGCTGTCATTTCTTTTGTTATTTTGGTCGCTTTCTTGTTTGTGGGGAAGGCGTTGCTTTCACTTTTCAATGTGGATATATCGTCGTTTGCGGTGGCCGGTTCGCTGGTGTTGCTGGCGTTGGCGGTGGAGATGATTTTCGGGATCGAGATTTTTAAAAATGACGGGCCTTGTAAATCGGCTACGATCGTGCCTTTGGTTTTTCCTTTGATTGCGGGGGCGGCTTCGTTTACTACCTTGTTGTCTTTGCGGGCGGAGTATAATATCTTGAATATTATTGTTGCTGTGGGATTGAATATGGCGGTGGTATATGTGGTGCTGCGTTATGTAAATGTGGTGGAACGGATATTCGGCAAGACGGGGATTTATGTGATGCGTAAGTTCTTCGGCATTATTTTGCTGGCTATTGCGGTGCGTTTGTTTATGACGAATATTTCTTCCATCCTGTAAGGGTGGCATTTATGATATCGAGGGCTGTCCGGGTTTCGGGCAGCTTTTTTTGTTATTCGGAGGGAAGGGAGTTTGAGAGGTCAGGAAAATAAGGCGGTGAATTTGTCGGCGTACTGGATGTAGAGCAGCGTCCAGACAAGGAAACGGAGAAAGCGTCCGATAAGCATGTAGAGGGCGGAGAGTTTGGGTGAGATTTTGTAGAAGCCCAGGGCTATGGCGAAAAGGTCACCGATAAGCGGTAACCAGGTAAAAAAAGCCAATAGGGGACCGTAGCGGTCGATTTTCGATTTTTGGCGGGCGAGTTGTTCTTCTTTGACTTTGAACCATCGTTCAAGCCATTCCCATTTTCCAAGCCAGCCAATCCAGTAGGAGGTGAGCCCCCCGAGCCAGTTACCTATGGTGGCTATTCCCAGACACCACCAGATATTGCCACCTAAAGCGAGAATACCGATGAGCAGGATGTCGGCACTCATAGGAATAACGGTAGATGCAAGGAAAGAACCGATAAAAAGTCCCCAATAGCCTAAGTCGATCAATGATTCCATGTGTGTTGTGTGTAATTGGCTGTGTAAAAGTAGGGATGTTCGGCATGAGAACAAAATTTGCAGGAAGAATTTATGGGAAAATCATCTTTGACGGTGATTTTACGATTAGGAGGTGTCGTCTTACGCGGACGGTCGGTGGTTTTATATTTTATGAGTGTTAGTTTGTCGTTTTACGAAAAATAGGTTAATGTTACTGTTATTTTCCGGTTGTTTTTCAGATTGGCATGCAGGTTGCAGGGAGAGGCCGGGGGGGGATATTGGCCGATGGAGTGGGTAAAATGTGGAGGATATATGTAACAGAGATGTGAATCCGAGCGTTAAAAAGGAAAATAAAAGGACATTATGAAGAGATTACGTTTTGCGTTGGGTTTAGTCTTGATTGTAGAATTATTAATGGGGCAGACGATGAAAAAAGAATTGACGGAAGAGGAAAAACGGGTGATCCTGAATAAGGGAACGGAAAGGCCGTTTACCGGGAAATATTATAATTTCGAGGGGAAGGGGATTTATGTATGTAAGCAATGCGGAGTTCCGCTTTTCCGTTCGGACGATAAGTTCGATGCGGGTTGCGGGTGGCCGAGTTTCGATGCGGAAATTCCCGGAGCCGTGAAACGTTTGCCGGACGCAGACGGCAGGCGGACGGAGATCGTTTGTGCCAATTGCGGGGGGCATTTAGGGCATGTGTTTATGGGAGAAGGGCTGACGGCCAAGAATACCCGGCATTGCGTAAATTCTATTTCGATGGATTTTGTCCCCGACGGAAAAGGAAAGGCGAAAGCAGAGACCGGGGAGAAGAAAGAGCGGACGGAAACGGCTATTTTTGCCGGGGGATGTTTTTGGGGCGTGGAATATTTGATGGAAAAGCAACCGGGCGTGTTGTCGGTGGTTTCGGGTTATATCGGAGGGAAAGTGTCTCATCCCACTTATGAACAGGTTTGCAGCAAGGCGACCGGGCATGCAGAGGCCGTACGGATTGTGTTCGATTCTTCGAAGGTGAGTTATGAGACTTTAGCGAAGCTGTTTTTTGAAATCCACGATCCCACGCAGCTCAATCGCCAGGGACCGGATGTAGGGGATCAGTACCGTTCGGAAGTGTTTTATACTACACCGGAGCAAAAAGTGATTGCTGAGAAATTGATCGCCCAGTTGAAAGAAAAGGGGTTTCCCGTGGTGACTAAAGTCACGCCCGCTACCACATTCTGGCCGGCGGAGATTTATCATCAGGATTATTATAGCCGGAAGGGTTCCACTCCTTATTGTCATCGTTATACAAAGCGTTTTTGAAACCGGGGAAGGAATTTTGTGTAGAATTGTTTTGTTTTATGGTATATTTTGACCGGCAGGCTTTCTCTTTTTGAGGAAGCCTGTTTGGTTTGTATCCGGAATTTAGTTTGATTTTGACGGATTTGTCTAAATTTGTCCGGATAAATGTATTCCGATGAATAAGATTTTGATTATAGACGATGAGAAGCAGTTACGTGGCTTGTTGTCCCGGATTATCGGTCTGGAAGGATACGAGGTGTTTCAGGCGGATAGCTGTAAGGCCGGCTTGAAGATGCTGGACCAGATGAATCCCGATGTGGTGTTGTGCGATGTGCGTTTGCCGGATGGGAGCGGGGTGGAACTGGTGAAGGAGCTGAAGCGGCTGAAACCTTTGACGGAGGTTATCCTGCTGACGGCTTACGGGAATATTCCCGACGGAGTACAGGCCATAAAGAATGGGGCGTTCGATTATATTACGAAAGGGGACGATAATAATAAGATTATTCCTTTGTTGAGCCGTGCGGTGGAAAAGGTGGAGGTTACGCGGCGTTTGGAGCGTTTGGAAAAGCAGGTGGGGCAGAAGTATTCGTTCGATATGATTTTGGGAAAGTCGCGGCCGATCCGGGAGGCGGTAGAGCTGGCACGGAAGGTGGCCGGGACGGAAGTTCCGGTGTTGCTGACCGGCGAGACGGGTACGGGGAAGGAGGTTTTCGCCCAGGCGATCCATCAGAATGGCGTGAGAGGACAGAAGGCTTTTGTTGCGGTGAATTGTTCCGCATTTAGCAAGGAGTTACTGGAGAGCGAGATGTTCGGACACCGGGCAGGTGCTTTTACCGGGGCGATGAAAGAGAAGAAAGGGTTGTTCGAGGAGGCGGACAAGGGGACTATCTTTTTAGACGAGATCGGGGAGATGGCTTTCGATCTGCAGGCGAAGCTGTTGCGTATTTTGGAAACCGGGGAGTTTATCAAGGTCGGGGATACCAAGCCGACGGCGGTCAATGTGCGGGTGATTGCCGCTACGAACCGGGATTTGCAGAAGGAGATTGCCGAGGGGCGTTTCCGGGAGGATTTGTTTTATCGTTTGTCGGTGTTCCAGATTCATTTACCGCCGTTGCGGGAGCGTGCGGAAGATGTCGAGTTGTATGCCCGTTCTTTTGTGAAGCAATTCGAGCCTGTTGTGGGGAAAAGTATCACGGAGTTGGAGCCGGGTTATATCGAGGCTTTGAAACGGCATACGTGGAAAGGGAATGTGAGGGAGTTACGGAATGTGGTGGAGCGGAGTATGATTATTTCGGAAGGGGGAAGGCTGACGGTGGCGGACTTACCTTTCGATATGCAGCAGTTATCCGGGACGGAAGCCGGAAGCGGCGTTTTTTCGGATTTCGATCTGGCGAATGTGGAGCGGTTGCATATTCAGAAGGTGTTGCAATATACGAAAGGGAATAAAACGGAGGCCGCCCGTTTGTTACATATCGGGCTGACGACGCTTTACCGGAAGATCGAGGAGTATAAGTTATGATTTCATTTATAGCCCAAGCATTTCGTCCAGTATGGAATAGAATTTCGGATCTTCTCCTATGGTGACATTTTTAATAATTCCCTGCGGATCGATGATTATTTTGGTGGGATAGCCTTCGACGGCATACCTGACGGGTATATTTTTCGTTTTGTCGTCGATCAGTTGCAACCACGGTAGTTTATGTCTGACAATGGCGTTTTTCCATTGGGTTTCGGTGTCCCTGCAGGCTATTCCGACGATTTCCATTTTACTTTTGTGTTTTTCGTAGGCTTTTTTCATGTCGGGAATCCCTTTGATACACCATCCGCACCACGAGCCCCAAAAGTCGAGTACAACCCATTTCCCTTTTAAACCGGATAGGCTGTGCAGGTTTCCGTTCGTATCGGCAAGTTCAAATTCGGGAGCTGGGTTGCCTGCTTTTATGCGTTCTTTTGCCTGTTGCACCGCCATGTATTCTTTAGCTCTCCGGATAGAGGTGTTTATTTTGTTTTTAAATATTCCGTTCCGCACACTGTCGGCGAGAAGCGGTTCGAGTTTTATCCTGTCTTCGAAACCGATTTGGCAGAGGTTGTTACCGGCGAGCTGGGAATTGGGATTTGAAAGGATGTATTCTTTTCTCTTTTCTTGTATTTGTTTGTATATTTTACCTCTTGCCTCGAACAATTGTTTTCTTTCTTCCTGCTGGTTTTGGTTTATCAGGTATTCCAGCCGGGCATTGATGCTGTCGGCTTTTTGGTTCAGGGGAATAAAACGGTTGTGTTCCAAAGCGAGTTCCTTGTGGTATTTCAGGCCGGAGGATGTGTAAATCACCGCTCCGTTTTTCAGTTCTCCGTCGATCTTTTCATATATTCGGGGGAAGATGATGGTTTGAACGGCTGTGGCACTCGGAATGGTGAACATGCCATCCGGACGGGGGAGTTTGTTTTTGGCAGCGAAAAATATAACGCCCGTTGTGTCGTTTTCTGTGCCGTAGAAAATCACTTTACCGTTGCTGGCCTTTAAGGTGTCGAGGGTTTCGTTCTGTTCTCCCCAAATGTATTTCAGGAGAAATATCGTATCGTTGTCCCAGCCTTTGATATTCAGTTCCACTCCTGTATTTTGAGCCTGAAGGCTGTAAAAGCTTACGAATAAAAGGGTTGTAAGGAATAACTTTATCATATCCGCCGATTTTGATTAATAGTCGATAGCAAATGTAAATATTATAATCGGGATTTTATTCCGTCGCTCCGTAAGTTCGTGGTGCGGATGTGTTTTTTGAGAAGTTTATTTTCATTTTAATAGTGTACCCTATCATTTGGGTAGGGTATTTTTTGTTCTGAATTTTTATACTTTGGGCTTAAATGACTGATATATAGTGGTATGTGTACGCTTGGCGTGGGGTGGCATAGGTTTGGTATGGAGACGAATGAAATTTTAACGTAAAAAATGAAGTTATGGAAGTTTTATCTTTTTTGTTTTTGTGCGCGGTGGGTGCGCTGATGTATTGGTTCTTTTTTAAGTGTATCGATTGGTTTGAACGCATTTAGAAAGGAGGCCGGTTATGTTTACAGCTTTATTTGTATTGAGTGTGGTGATGTTCGGTTATCTGATGTATGTACTGATCAAACCGGAGGAATTTTAAACTGATCCTGTTTTGAATGATGTGTGCCTGTGGGATGCAGGCCGGTATTAAAAAAATTAACAAGATGAATACTGAGATTTTAGGAAGTGTTTTGCAGGTAGTGGCTTTGGTGGTGCTGGCTTATCCGCTGGGACGCTATATTGCAAAGGTTTATAAAGGGGAACGTACCTGGTCGGATTTTATGGCTCCTGTCGAAAAATGGATGTATAAGTTGTGCCGTATCGACCCAACAGAGGAGATGAACTGGAAGAAGTTTTTGGTGGCTTTGCTGACGATCAACGTGTTTTGGTTTTTCTGGGGAATGATTCTTTTGGTGTGCCAGGGTTGGTTACCACTGAATCCGGACGGGAATCCGGGACAGTCACCCGATCTGGCTTTCAATACTTGTATCAGTTTTATGGTGAACTGTAATTTGCAGCATTATAGCGGGGAGAGCGGTTTGACTTATTTCACGCAGTTGTTTGTCATTATGCTGTTTCAGTTTATTACGGCTGCCACGGGTATGGCTGCTTTGGCCGCGATGTTTAAGGCTATGGCCGAGAAGACAACGAAGACGATCGGTAATTTCTGGGTTTTACTGATTAAGAGTTGTACCCGTATTTTGTTACCTCTTTCGTTGGTGGTCGGTTTTGTGCTGATCCTCGAAGGTACTCCGATGGGGTTTGACGGTAAAATGGAATTGGCGACGCTGGAGGGGGCGCAGCAGACTGTGTCGCAAGGACCTACAGCGGCGATCGTTCCGATCAAGCAGCTGGGAACGAATGGCGGCGGTTATTTCGGTGTAAATTCTTCTCACCCGCTGGAAAATCCTACTTTCCTGACGAATATGGTCGAGTGCTGGTCGATTTTGATTATCCCGATGGCTATGGTGTTTGCTTTCGGTTTTTATGTCCGCCGGAAGAAACTGGCTTTCACGATTTTCGGTGTGATGCTGGTGGCTTATCTGGTCGGGGTGGGATGTGCCTACTATTATGAAATGAGCGGGAATCCCCGGATCGATGAAATGGAAATCGCTCAAAATATCGGAGCGATGGAGGGGAAGGAAATCCGTATCGGAGCGGCAGGAACGGCTTTATGGAGTCAGACGACTACGGTGACTTCCAACGGTTCCGTGAACGGTATGCACGATAGCGTAATGCCGCTGACAGGTATGTTTACGATGCTGAATATGATGATCAATAGCTGGTTCGGCGGAGTGGGTGTAGGTTTTATGAATTATTATACGTTTATAATCATTGCCGTGTTTATCAGTGGTTTGATGGTGGGGCGTACACCGGAGTTTTTAGGGAAGAAGGTGGAAGCCCGGGAAATGAAGATTGCGACGATCGTGGCTTTGGCTCATCCGTTTATTATTTTGGTCGGTACGGCGGTGGCTTCGTGGGTATTTGCCAACAATCCGGATATCGGCTGGCTGAATAATCCTTCGTTCCACGGTTTCAGCGAGATGCTTTATGAATACACTTCTTCGGCTGCCAATAACGGTTCCGGTTTCGAAGGGTTGGGGGATAACACTTATTTCTGGAATTTTACCTGCGGCCTGGTGTTGATTTTAGGCCGTTATTTGCCGATCGTGGGACAGGTGGCCATTGCAGGCCTGCTGGCTTCCAAACGGTATATTCCGGAGAGTGCGGGTACTTTGAAAACGGATACGGTGACGTTTGCCATTATGACTTTCGCAGTGATTTTTATCGTGGCTGCTTTGTCGTTCTTCCCGGCTTTGACTTTGGGACCGATTGCAGAGTATTTTAGTTTGTGATGCGGGATTTGGAGGGTATGAATGTTTGATTATGGAATAATTTAATAGGTAGAAAAGATGAAATCAAATAGGTCTGCTTCTTTGTTTCCAAAGGAGTTGGTTATGGAAAGTTTGAAACAGTCGTTTATCAAGCTGAATCCGCGCATAATGTTCAGAAATCCGATTATGTTTACGGTGGAGGTGGCTACGCTGGTGATGTTGTCGGTGACTGTATATATCGCCGTGTCGGGTGATACGGCACAGGGATCTGTGGGGTATAATGTAGCGGTGTTCTTAATTTTGTTTGTCACGTTATTGTTTGCCAATTTCGCCGAGGCTATCGCCGAGGCAAGGGGAAAGGCACAGGCCGACAGTTTACGTAAGACGCGGGAAGAGACTCCCGCCAAGCTGGTGACGGGTGGCAGTGTACGTGTGGTGAGCAGTAACGAGCTGAAAAAAGGGGATGTGTTCGAATGCACTGCCGGGGATGTGATTCCTTCGGACGGAGAGATTATCGAGGGGCTTGCTTCTATCGACGAGAGTGCCATTACGGGCGAGAGTGCTCCGGTGATCCGGGAGGCCGGAGGGGATAAAAGTTCGGTGACCGGAGGAACGAAAGTTCTTTCGGATCGTATTCTGGTGAAGGTGACCACCCAGCGGGGAGAGTCGTTTCTGGATAAGATGATCGCTTTGGTGGAAGGTGCTTCCCGCCAGAAAACCCCGAACGAGATTGCTTTGACGATTTTGCTGGCCGGTTTTACATTGGTGTTCGTGATCGTATGCGTGACGCTGAAGCCTTTTGCCGATTATTCCGGTACGGCTATTTCGGTGGCTGCTTTGGTTTCTTTGTTCGTGTGCCTGATTCCGACAACGATCGGCGGTTTGCTTTCTGCTATCGGTATTGCCGGGATGGACAGGGCGTTGCGTGCGAATGTGATTACAAAGTCGGGTAAAGCGGTGGAAACCGCCGGGGATGTGGATACGTTGCTGCTGGATAAGACGGGTACGATTACGATCGGTAACCGGAAGGCGACGAATTTTTATCCTATGGAGGGGATCGAAGAACGAAAGTTTGTGGAATATTGCCTGCTTGCTTCGCTATCGGACGAAACGCCGGAAGGGAAGTCTGTCATAGAGTTGGGGCATAAATGGGGAGGCCGTGTTCGCGATCTGGATACCGTAGGCGCTAAAATGATCCGTTTCACGGCGGAGACAAAGTGTTCCGGTGTCGATCTCGCCAGCGGAGTACATATCCGTAAGGGAGCTTTCGAGGCTATCCGCCGGATTTGTGAAGAGTCCGGACATCCGTTCCCTAAAGCATGTGAAAAAATTATTATGGCTATTTCCAATGACGGGGGTACTCCGCTGGTGGTGGCTGTGAACGGTGATGTTGCCGGAGTGATCGAATTGCAGGATGTGATTAAACCGGGTATTCAGGAGCGTTTCGAGCGTTTACGGAAAATGGGCGTGAAAACGGTGATGGTGACCGGAGATAACCCGCTTACCGCCCGGTATATTGCCGGGAAAGCCGGGGTGGATGATTTTATCGCCGAGGCAAAACCGGAAGATAAGATGGAGTATATCCGTAAGGAACAACGGAACGGGAAGTTAGTGGCCATGATGGGCGACGGTACGAACGATGCTCCGGCTTTGGCTCAGGCGGATGTGGGGGTGGCTATGAATAGCGGTACTCAGGCTGCCAAGGAGGCCGGGAATATGGTGGATCTGGATAATGATCCGACGAAGCTGATCGAGATTGTAGAGATCGGTAAGCAGTTGCTGATGACGAGGGGAACACTGACGACATTCAGTATTGCCAACGATGTGGCTAAATATTTCGCTATCGTCCCGGCTTTGTTTATGACTTCTATTCCTGTCCTCGGAGCTTTGAATATCATGGGGTTGCATAGTCCGGAGAGCGCTATCCTGTCGGCTGTGATTTTCAATGCGATCATTATTCCGATCCTGATCCCGCTGGCTTTGAAAGGGGTGGCTTATAAACCGATCGGGGCATCGGCTTTGCTGAGGCGTAATTTATTGATCTATGGTTTTGGAGGATTGATTGTACCGTTTATCGGGATTAAGTTGATCGATTTGTTTATTGGTTTGTTTGTATAAGTAGATAAGTTATGAAATCGAATTTATTAAAGGCGTTGAAACTCACACTTGTATTTTGTGTTTTCTTCAGTGTATGCTATATTTTTGTGCTCTGGATTTTTGCCCGGGTCGCAGGCCCTAATCAGGGGAGTGCCGATGTGGTTACGGTGGATGGGCAAGTGGTGGGGGCTGCCAATGTCGGTCAGCTTTTTACGAAGGATGTTTATTTTTGGGGGCGTCCGTCCAATGCGGGCGATGGATACGATGCCGGCAGTTCTGCCGGTAGTAATAAGGGGGCTACGAACCCGGAATATCTGGAGGAAGTAAAGGTGCGTGTCGATAGCTTTTTGGTGAAACATCCTTACCTGAAACGGGAGGAAGTCCCGGCCGAGATGGTGACTGCAAGCGGTAGCGGGTTAGATCCCGATATTTCGCTGGCCGGGGCTTATGTGCAGGTGAAGCGTGTGGCTGCTGCCCGGGGGATGGACGAGGAGACCGTGAAGGCTGTGGTGGACCGGGTAAAGAAAGGTGCGTTTTTGGGGATGTTCGGCCCGGATTCCCGTGTGAATGTGCTGAAATTGAATGTGGAGTTGGATGCTATCCAGAAGCAGTCGGGAAGTAAGTAAGAGATTTGTTTTGTGCGGAAGGAATGAGGTGTGTATAAATGATTGAAATATAATTTATTGACAATGAAAAATTTATTGAAAAAGGTTGCTGTGCTGGCCGTTGCAGGATGTATGGTGTTCCCGGTGAAGGCACAGGAGGAAAAGGGTGTTCGTTTCGAAGTCGGTGGCGATTTTGTGAGTTCGTATGTGTGGCGTGGTTTTTACCAGGGGGCGCAAGCTTGTGTGCAACCCACGTTGGGGATCGGTTATAAGGGGCTGTCTTTGACCGCCTGGGGATCGACCAGCCTGGCCGATGTGGCCGAAGGGCATAAGGAGATCGATCTGACATTGGCTTATGCTTTCGGCGGTTTTACGGTGCAGATAGCCGATTTGTGGTGGGACGGGCAGAATGATAACCGTTATTTTCATTATGACAATCATGTAACCGGGCATCATTTTGAAGCCGGGGTTAGTTATGAACTGCCTTTTGAAAAGTTCCCGCTAAGCCTGTCGTGGTACACGATGTTTGCCGGAGACGATAAGAAAGATTTTTCGCCGGAGCATGAGTATGGTAAGCAGGCTTATTCTTCGTATGCGGAGCTGAATTATCCGTTTGCGGTGAAAGGGGTGGATTTACAGGCTACTTTCGGTTTTGTTCCCTATCGTTCGGAAACGAGTGTGGGATATGATGTTTCCGGTTTTGCCGTGACGAATGTAGCGTTGAAGGCTACGAAGTCGATACAGTTTTCTAAGCGTTTTTCAATGCCTTTGTTTGTGAATCTGATTGCCGACCCGGCGCATGAGGATGTGCATTTGGTTTTTGGATTTTCAATTTGAGAGTTTATTCATAATCAGATCGTTAATTTTAATCCCCTCTTTAAGGGGGGATTAAGTTTATCGTGTTTTTTATCCGGTTGTATGAGATTGGACGGTATGTATTCCGGGACTATTTTTTATACGAGAGAGTTTGCGGATTATGAAAGGGACTATTTGGAACATTCTTTTCGGTCTTGTTTCGATGTAAGTTGCTGTGCCGGGCAGGAGGCGGAGCCGGGACTGAAGGTATAAATATGCCGGGTGTGTTTTTTATTGTTGCGGAAGTTGGTGTTATTTTGTCCTGTTTTATTATTTTTAGGTCAAAATAAAAATGTGTTATGAAGATTTTTAGATTGATTTTGCTGGCTTTGGCTACGGCTTTGGCGGTGATTAATTTTTGGACGATCGATTATAGTGATTTGTGGGGGAAAACAAGCCAGTGGGCTTATGTCCGGATCGCTTTTGCCGTGGTGTTGGTCGTGGTGCTGGTGGTTATGATCCGGAATTCTCCGGTAAAGAAGCAGAGGCCGGAAAAGTAGGCCGGGAGAAAAAAGGATGCCCTGGAAGTCAGGGAGGTATTTTTTCGTTTCGGTAGTTTTTTTCCATTTTGGAAAGGATTTGTTGTGCGGTTTTGTCGTGTGGAGTGATATAAAATGTTGGTTATTAGTGTTATGTGGGCTAAATTCGTGTTTTGGCATGGATTTGGCTGTTTTTTTAGGTGAGCGGGTGGGGAGAGGAGGTGAACCGGTATTTTGAATGATATGGATAAAGAGCAAAGTGTACAACATTTTTTGGATTTGATAAAGCGTTCCCGCAGGGGGAAGTTTAAGGTTTACATCGGGATGATCGCCGGTGTGGGGAAGACGTACCGGATGTTACAGGAGGCACGGCAGTTGTTGGAAAGCGGGGTGGATGTCAAGGTGGGGTATGTGGAGACACACGGGCGGATAAATACCGAGGCGCAGTTGGAGGGGTTGCCTGTGATTTCCCGGCGGAAGGTGTTCTATAAAGGGAAGGAGCTGGAGGAAATGGATTTGCAGGGGATTTTGCAGGCCCATCCGGAGGTGGTGATTGTGGACGAGCTGGCACATACGAATATAGAGGGGAGTGTGAACGAGAAGCGGTGGCAGGATGTTTTTGCTTTGCTGGATGCGGGGATCAGTGTGATTACGGCGGTGAATATCCAGCATATCGAGAGTTTGAACGAGGAGGTGCAGGATATAACCGGGGTGGAAGTGAAGGAGCGGGTTCCGGACGGGGTTTTGGAGCAGGCGGACGAGGTGGTGAATATCGATCTTACAGCCGAGGATCTGGTGGCGCGGCTGAAGGCGGGGAATATCTATAAACCGGAAAAGATTCAGACGGCTTTGGATCATTTTTTCAGGAGCGAACATATTTTGCAGTTGCGTGAGCTTGCGCTGAAAGAGGTGGCTTTGCGGGTGGAAAAGAAGGTGGAGAACGAGGTGGTGGAGAGCACCGGGTTGCGGCACGAGAAGTTTCTGGCGTGTATCAGCAGTGCGGAAAAGTCGCCCCGGCGGGTGATCCGCAAGACCGCCCGGTTGGCTACGCGCTATAATAGCCGTTTTGCCGTTTTGTATGTGCAGACGCGGCGGGAGAGTCCCGACCGCATTCCGCTGGCGCATCAGCGGTATTTGCTGAATCATTTTAAGCTGGCCACGGAGCTGGGCGGAGAGGTGATCCAGGTGCAGGGGGAGCGGGTGACGGATTGTATTGTGGAGGTGTGCCGTGAACGGCAAATCAGCACGGTGTGCCTGGGTAAGCCTTCTTTTCGCGGCTGGTGGCCGGGTGGCGGGCGTTATCGGAGGCTGGTGGATGAATTGGGGAGGTTGAATGTGGATATTGTTATTTTGGCAGATAGACAGGGATATGAGGATCAAGACTAAATTGACTTACGGGATAGGGGTGTTGTTCACCATTATCGTGTTGCTGGTGATCTTGTCGGTGAAGTATATTGGGGATATGTCGGCGGCGACGCGGAATATTCTGGCGGATAATTACCAGTCGCTGGATTATGCAAGGGGGATGTTGCGGGCATTGAACGAAGTGGGGAGGGATGAGGGGGCGTTGGATGTTTTTGCCGATTATTTAGACAGGCAGCAAAAAAATGTAACGGAGGTGGACGAGGCGGAAGCGACGGCCCGACTCCGTATGCATTTCGAAAGGTTGAAGCGGGAAATGACCGATGAGGCGGTCCGGCAGGTACGGGCGGATCTGGACGGAATTATGTCGCTGAATATGGCTTCGATTTCGCATAAGAGCGAGCTGGCGGGGCAAACGTCACGGCGGGTGCTGTGGTGGATCGGTATTGTCGGCGGTTTGTGCGGGGCTGTGGGATTGGCGTTATTGTTGGTGTTTCCTGCGCTGATCACTCGTCCGATCAAGGAGCTGACGGACGGTATTGTGGAGATATCCAACCGGAATTACGATAAGCGGTTGCGTTTCCAGGGGATACAGGAGTTTGCCGGGGTGGCTTCGTCGTTTAATAATATGGCGGAGAAGCTGGCGGAGTTCCGCCGGAGTACGCTGGCGGATTTACTGAGTTCCAAAAAGTTTATAGAGGCGGTGGTGAACAGTATCCACGAGCCTATTTTGGGACTGGACGGAAACAGACGGATTCTGTTTGTGAACGAGGAGGCTTTGACGGTGCTGAATCTGAAGCGGGAGGAGGTTGTGGGGAGCCTCGCCCCGGAATTGGCCTTGCGGAACGATTTACTGCGGCGTTTGGTGAGGGAGTTGGTCAGCCCGGACGAACATAAGGAGCCTTTGAAGATTTATGCGGACGACAAAGAGAGTTATTTTCAGGCGGAATATATTCCGATCCGGGTGACCGATCCGGGAGAGAAAAAGGCGAAGTATATCGGGGATGTGATTTTGTTGAAGAATATCACGGAGTTTAAGGAGTTGGATGCAGCGAAAACGACTTTTATCTCTACGATTTCCCACGAGCTGAAAACGCCTATTTCGGCTATCCTGATGAGTTTGAAGTTGCTGGAGGACGAGCGTGTCGGACAGCTGAACGAGGAGCAGCGGTCGCTGGCCGACGGGGTGAAGGAAAATAGCGAGCGTTTACTGGGGATCACCGGGGAGTTGCTGAAGATGACGCAGGTGGAAACCGGGAAGCTGCAACTGAATCCGAAGGTAACGAAGCCTATCGAGCTGATCGATTATGCGGTGAATGCTACGCGGGTGCTGGTAGAGCGGTTCGGCTGCAATGTGGAGGTGGAATATCCGGCCGGAAAGATGCCGAAATTGTTTGTGGATAGTGAAAAAGTGGCTTGGGTGATTACTAATTTGCTGTCGAATGCCATTCATTATTCTAAGGAAAATTCGAGGGTGGTCGTCGGGGCGGTGCATATAGAGGGAGCGGTGGAGATTTATGTGCAGGATTTCGGAAAAGGGATCGATCCGAGGTATCATCAGAGTATTTTCGACCGTTATTTCCGTGTGCCGGGGACGAAGGTGCAGGGTAGCGGGTTGGGGCTGGCTATTTCAAAAGACTTTATGGAGGCTCACGGCGGAACGATCCGGGTGGAGAGCGAAGTGGGGAAAGGGAGCCGTTTCACGGTGTCGTTTCCGGTGCGCTAATGAGATAAAATGGGGAAGGTTGTAAATGGCGGGAAGAGAGGGGAAAGAAAACGTGGTGTTTATTATGAAAAAATCGTTACCTGTACGGGTAACGATTTTTTATCATGTGGGGTGTCTGTCCGCTTCGTTCTTTGTACCGCCGTTAGAAATGCGGAGTAAGAGAAAAACGGGTTTTATACTTGCTCGATGTTTAATTTTCCTTTTTCATCGGAGGTAAATACAAGGCATTTTTGGAGCAGGGTTTGTTTTTCAAAATCGATAATCAGGTTCGGATCGATATGTTTCCCGTTAACGCGCACTTCAAAATGCAGGTGGTCGGTGCTGGCACGCCCGGTCTGGCCGGAAACGGCTAAAACCTGTCCGGCTTTTACCCGGTCGCCCGATTTTACGAGACGTTTGGAGTTGTGTCCATAAACTGTTTCCAGTCCGTTATAGTGGCGCACTACGATCACATTGCCATATCCCCGTGCTGTCGAAGAAATACGGACAATCCCGTCGAAAGCGGCGAGAATGGTGTCGTGGCGGTTTATTTTGATGTCGATCCCTTCATGGTTTCTGCCTCTCGCCGTCCCGTAGGGGGATATGACTCTCGCTCCCGGCAGCGGAAAACAAAAAGCATCGTCGGTCAGCTGGCTGAAATCGATAATTAATTCCTGTTTTCTGTCGATAAAATTCTGGTTTGTGAATTTGACGATATAGCGTTCGGCCCCTATGAAGTGTTCACTGATTTGCGGGGTCGGTTTGTATATTTCAACCGGTTGTGGCCGGTAGAAGGAGAGGTTGATTTCGGAGGATGGGAAAAGGGAGTCGAGATCGGAAATAAACGGAGTAGGATGGTAGGATATTTGTGCGGGGACGTTAGCGTGCCTTGCGCAGGATATTGTGCCTATGACCACCATACAGGGAATGATCAGGGTCTTCCATTTAAATTTCATGCTTTTCTTTTTGGTTAATACTGTGCTGTTTTTTATCGTATTGATTTACAGCTCGAATGCAAATTTAGGTGAAATATTTCCGTTTCACCGGAAATTGTTTGTTTTAAAACGTAATTTAACGCGGAAACGTTTGTATTTAACAGTTAAAAGGGCTTTAAAAGTGGTATATTTTAACTTTTTGCTTCATCCTTTGTGATTTATTTATGCTACATTTGCCGGAATTTTAGACAGGTATCGATTTTGTTGTTCGTATTATGGAATGGTTGAATAGTATTTTTGTCGAGCATAGTGTTATTCAGGCGGTTGTGGTATTATCGCTTATTTCGTCGATAGGTCTTGCATTGGGGCGGATCAGTATTATGGGCGTGTCACTGGGGGTGACTTTCGTTTTTTTTACAGGAATCCTTGCCGGGCATTTCGGGCTGTCGATCGATCCGTATATGCTGAATTATGCAGAGAGTTTCGGTTTGATTATTTTTGTATATGCACTGGGATTGCAGGTAGGCCCCGGTTTCTTCGGCTCTTTCCGTAAGGGAGGGATTACGCTGAATCTGCTGGCTGCCGCCGTGATTTTCGTCGGTACGGCCCTGACTTTGGTCTTCCATGTGGTGACGGGGGTTTCACTGCCGGATATGGTAGGCATTTTGTGCGGGGCGGTGACGAATACACCTGCTTTGGGTGCGGCTCAGCAGACCTTGAAACAGATGAATATCGAATCGGCCGATCCGGCTTTGGGATGTGCCGTGGCTTATCCGCTGGGTGTGGTCGGGGTGATCTTGGCTTTGATTTTTTTGCGGAAGGTGTTTCCGGCTCGTTCGGGGCAGAACCTGACGAGCGACGGGAAGTCCCGCCAGACTTATATTGCCGGTTTCCAGGTTTGCAATCCGGGTATTTTCGGTAAGACGATCAAGGATGTGGCTCATCTGGCGGCGCATAAGTTTGTGATTTCGCGGGTGTGGCGCGATGGGAAGGTGACGATCCCGACTTCGGAGACACGCTTGCAGCCGAACGACCGTTTGCTGGTGATTACGACAGAGGCGGATGTCGAGTCGCTGTCGATGTTTTTCGGGGAGCAGGAAAATGTGGATTGGAATAAGGAGGATATCGATTGGAACGCTATCGACAGTCAGTTGATTTCGCAGCGTATTGTGATTACCCGTTCGGAGATCAACGGGAAGAAGCTGGGATCGTTGAAGCTGCGAAATCATTACGGGATCAATATTACCCGTATTTACCGTGCCGGGGTGCAGTTGTTGCCGACTTCCGAGCTGGTGTTGCAGATGGGGGATAAGCTGACGGTGGTGGGCGAGGCCGCTGCCATTTCGAATGTGGAAAAGGTGTTGGGCAACCGGGTGGTGAGCCTGAAAGAGCCGAATCTGATTGCGGTGTTTATCGGTATGGTGCTGGGGCTTGCGGTGGGAGCCATTCCTTTTGCAATTCCGGGTATCAGTTATCCGGTGAGGCTGGGAATTGCCGGAGGACCTATTATTATGGGTATTTTAATGGGGGCTTTCGGGCCTCGTTTGCATATGATCACTTATACGACACGGAGTGCGAATCTGATGTTGCGGGGGCTGGGGCTGTCGATGTATCTGGCTTGCCTGGGGTTGGATGCCGGGGCGCATTTTTTCGAAACGGTTTTCCGTCCGGAAGGCCTTTTGTGGATCGGCCTGGGTTTTGCGATTACGGTTGTACCTGTGGTGCTGGTGGGCGTGTGTGCGCTGAAACTGATGAAGATCGATTTCGGCTCGCTGGCAGGTATGCTTTGCGGAGGTATGGCGAATCCGATGGCGCTGAATTATGTGAATGCTACGATAGAGGGGGATAATCCCGCGGTTTCCTATGCTACGGTATATCCGTTGTCGATGTTTGTGCGTGTGATTCTGGCGCAGCTGATTCTGATGCTGTTTTTATAGCCGGCTGTTTTTCCTGTCAATTTATCGAGTACCGTTTCCCGGCGCTGGCGTGATATGCTGACGCTGGATCCGTCTTTCATGCGTATGTATCCCCCGTCGGTGAGGTTGCGGTTTCCGTTCCGTTGTTTGTTCCGTGAATCCGGGTGTACCGCGGGGATTTTGGAAAGTGGTGCCGGATTTTATGACCATGGTGTTTATTTTGTATTTTTTTAGTAAATCGGATAGGCATCAAGTCGTATGATGGCTTTATCTGTTATCTTTGTCTCACGATAAAGCTTTAATTATTTGATATAAATACCATTTACACTATGAAAATTTTATTACCTCTCACCGTTTTCGTTCTATTTATTACCTCTTGTATGAGCAACAGCAGTAAAACGACAGACGACAGTAAGCAACAGGCTACGAGTCCGGCTGTGCCGGATACCTGGGAGTCCAGATACGATAAGATCGAGGCGTCGGCCTTGCCGGACAATGTGATCGAGCTGATCGGGCAGCAATGGATGCTGGTGACGGCAGGAGATAAGGATGCGTATAATACGATGACGGCAAGCTGGGGCGGAATCGGGTATATTTATGAACGTCCTTCGACTTTTATTTTTATCCGTGATACCCGATATACCTATCAGTTCCTGCAAAAAGAGGAGGGATTTACCCTTAGTTTCTTCCCGGAGCAGTATCGTGGCGCTTTAAGGGTATGCGGAACGAAATCCGGGAGGGATACGGACAAGGTGAAGGAAGCCGGTTTGACTCCTCTGGAAACCCCTTCGGGATTGATGAGTTTCGGCGAAGCCCGCATGATTATCGAGTGTAAAAAGATGCTGGTGCAGGAACTCGATTATGCCAACCTGACCGAGCCTTACAAGGCTAAGGTGATGGAAGAATCTTATGGCAGCGAGCCTTCGAAACATCAGTTGTTTATTTCCGAAATAACCCATATATGGATTAAGAAATCTTTTTGAGACGGTGTGAAGGTGTTCCTTTAGTGCAGGCCTGCGTTTAGGCTGAACCGGCTATGGGGCAGGGAGAATGACGAGGGATAGAATAAGCGTCCGTATTATATAAAGACAAGCTGCCTGAGTTTACCGGGCAGTTTGTCTTTTTTTTATGTTACCGGAAATCAGGGGTGTGGGTAAAAACTGTAAAGTATTCCGGCGAAGACGCTTCCGAAAAGCAGAAACAGCACGATGCCTATGGCAATGACGATCAGGTTTGCTTTAGCCCAGTTCGCTTTGCTGGGATTGCTGCTTGCGCTGAATGCCCAGATAAACAGCATGATGATATTGACTAAGGGGATACACATGATGATCAGGGTGAGAATCCAGTTGCCGAGGGTGACGGACGGATGAATGGTGGTGGTGGTTACTTTGCTTTCCATGGTGTTTGTTTTTTTGTTTGAAAGTTTATTTATCTTTGTTTTGTTTATATCGTTTTTATTCATGAAGGTTAATAAAGATAGTAGCGACGAGGAACTTTTACAGCAGTATCGTGAAAGCTGCAGGCCCGGATATCTGGAGGAGTTATACGAACGGTATATGCCTTTGGTTTACGGTGTTGCATTGAAATATCTGAAAAATGTGGAGGATGCCCGCGATATGGTGATGCAGATTTACGAGGAGTTGAGCGGGAAATTGCTGCAACACGAGGTGAAGATTTTTAAAGGGTGGCTGTATGTTTGTGTCCGGAACAGTTGTCTGGCGGAGTTACGGAAACGGAAAGGAAGTTTTTTAGTGGAACTGGACGAGCAGTTTATGGATTTTTGCGATGATTTTCATCTTGATGATATAAGGGAGACCGAGGAGAAGGAAGAGGGGGTGCGGGAATGTCTGAAGGCTTTGCCGGAACGGCAGCGGATGTGTGTGGAGCGTTTTTTTATGGAAGAGTTTTCCTACCAGGATATTGTGGAAAAGCTGGGGTTTTCGTTGAAAATGGTGAAGAGCTTTATCCAGAACGGCAAGAGGAATCTGAAATTGTGCCTGGAACGTAAAGGGATCTGTCAATAGTCGGGATATGAAAGGTTTTGAATATATATGGCGTTATCTGCGGGGAGAGCGGAAAGGAAAGGCGGCAAACCGCCTGGAACGGGAGGCTTTGTCCGATCCGTTTTTATATGAGGCGCTGGAAGGCCTGGAGGAAGTCCAGGCAGATCATGAGCAGGTGATGAAGGAGTTGAGACGGGGATTACAGCCCGGAATGGGAGAGCGGAGGCGTTGGAAAGCCGTCCGGTGGGTGGCTGCCGCTTCTATTTTGCTGGTGGGCGGTGTGGCTCTGTGGTTGCTGGCCGGACAGGAGGACCCGGAGTCCGGGCAGGTGGCCTGGATGATGCAAGAGGTGAAAGCAGATAGCGCGGTGACGGAATCGGCGGTGGTGGCGGCAGTTGTTTCCGAAGCCGATACGATAGCCGTGGAAGAGGTGAAGGAAGAGAAAGGCCGGAGAGATACGGCGCCCGGTTTCAGGGACAGAAAGATCGTGACGGGGTATTCCGCAAAAGGCAGGGATGCCGGGACGGTGGCGGAACCGGAACTTGCCGTAAGAGCGGCAGCCGGGTTACCGGCGGAAGATTCCGTGAAGGCGGTGAAGAATGTAAATGCGATGCTGGCCAAGCGTCTGGAGCGTGTGAAGGTACAGCCGGAAACGTCCGGAACCCGTTCGGGCATCCGGATACGGGGAACCTCTCCCGCGAGGCAGCAACCGCCCCGGAAGCAAGTGGAAGAACAGCAGCCGGAAAATGGGGTTATTTCTTACGATACGAGCAAAAAGCGGAACCGGAAACCGAAGTCGGTGGCTTCGCTGGCTACGGACTGGAATAAAAAGTCGGTGGGGAATTTAACGTGGCAGCAGCGTTTCGAGCGCTATTTGTCGGATTCTCTACGGTATCCGGAAACGGCACGGGTGAACGGTGTGGAGGGAGAGGTAAAGCTTTCCGTCCGCCTGAATAAGCGGGGAAAACCGTCGCGGATCAAGGTGTTGCAGGAACTGACGCCGGAATGCGACCAGGAAGCCGTCCGCTTAGTGGAGTTTTATCCGGGAGTGCTGGGTGACGGCTATGCCGGAAAGATCGAAGTGACGGTTTCTTTCCGGTTGAAGGGTAAGCGTTAGTCGAGCATCAGGCTCAGGTAAGGGTGCCTGAGGGGAAATACGGGAGAGCCGGGCAATCCGCCCAGCAATGCCTGTGTGAGCCGGGCGATGTCCATGTGAAAACAGGCTTCTTTTTTTATATTTTCGCTTTTGCTGCAAGTTCCTCCGGCAACGGTGTAATATCCGTCGTTGTCCGGGAGCAGTGGATCGGTGAGTTGCAGCGTAAAATCCGCCTGGGGATGATGTGCGGCAAAACGGGCGAGCATATTTCCGGCATGAACGATACGTGCCATTCCTCCTTTTTCATTTTTACCTTTTTGTACCGGGAGTTTACAGGCGACGGGTTTTCCTTCGTCCTGCCGGCTTGCCGCGTGGAGTAGCTGGGCGCGTATCTCCGGGGATTCGCCGAGCAATTCCGTGATACGGGTAACGCCTTCTGCCGGGACGGCAAAGGCCAGTCCGGTTATTTCGGGGGGGGCCGTCCGGGAGGTGGCGATCAGCAGTTTCCCCCCGTTTGCATAAAGGTCTTGCAATATGGCCGAAAAATCGTCGATCGGATGCTGGATGCAGTTGTCGCGTTTTTGCATTGCCCGGTTGAAGTAGGGGTAACACCGATTTACCAGCGTGCCGGTATAACCGGAGGGAACGTCCAGTGCGGCCGGCTCTGTCGCCGGGGCAGGGGGAATGGCGGTTTCCGGCGTATATTCAAATACGGGGGCATAGCCTGTTTTCCGGTAATATTCGTATAGCCAGGGCTCTGCGGGTATAAGAAAGGAGAGGTCTATCCGGCGGCGGTACATGGTGCGGAAAGCTTGGGCCAACAGTTGCTTCATGATACCTTTGTTCCGGGCTTCCGGCAGGGTACATGCCCCTGAAATGTAAGAGGCGCAAAGGGTTGTGCCCGCCCATGTCATGGGGTAGGGCAGCATTTGAAGGGCTGCTACGGGCTGTCCGTTCTCTTCGTGCAGCAAAGCGTTTTCGTCGCTGTATTTGTGGTCGAAGTAGAATTGTATAAATTCATCGCTGTCGCCGAAGCAGTCTTTCCAGAGTGAAGCCACTTTTTGTCTTTTGGTTTCCATGTGCCGGAGTGTATTTATTTTTTTTTGTGCGGAGAGTGCCCGTTTGCCGTTTTTCTCCGTTCGGAGGCTCGTTATAAAGGCGGGGGAGCTTTTTCCGCTTATTTTATTTTTACCGCTTTGCATTTTTCGAGCAGCTTCACCGGGTGATACGAGGTTTTAGCTTGCCGTAGTCCGGGGATACCCATGTCCTCTTCCCGGTTGAGCCAGATGTACTGTTCCGGGAGGCTCGAAGCAAACAGCTGGTTAATGATGCTGTACGAACCGTCGAGGCTGATGTCGGCTTTTTCAAAGTGTATGCCGAACGTATCGTTACTGATGGGGGCTCCGAAAGTGAATGCGGCCACTTTGCCTTCTACGCGGATCACCGCCCCGGAAAGCGACAGTTCGTTATAGTGGTCGAGGGCGAAGGTCAGCGCCTGCCGTTCGTCCCGGATGTTCTCGTTTTCCTCACAGCCGTGTTTCATGCACCATTCCGCCTCGAATTGCAGGCATTCCGGAATCAGTTCCGGAGTGAGGGGAAGGTATTCGTAGCGGTATTCTTTTTTGAATTTATTGACGTGGTTGCGTTTGGGCTGGTAGTGCTTGCCTTTCAGTTCGGCCAGATCCTGCCGGCGGTAAATGTAGTCGAAATAGTCGCGGTTGGCGGTGTATTCGAAAAGAGTAGGGTAATATTGTTCCAGCGTTTCGCGTGTCCCGGGAAGGATGCCCCGGAGGATCAACGGCTCTTTTTCCGCGTTGGCCTGCTCGCTCAGCTTATCGACTATGGGGATGAGGTTGCCGTCGCCTATCGGCATGAAATATTCGTGTAATCGGTCTTCGTTGGTAAAGCGCAGGACGAGCCGGCGGTCTATGACGGCGAATGCCGATTCGCTCATGAATTGCCAGCTGCACAGGTTGGCAAACGACAGGTCGCAATCCTGCTGCCCGGACGGTAAAGTGTAAGAGGTGATCAACTGTTTATCGCTGGGGGTGATCGCTTGAAATGGAATCATAAATAGTTTTGTTTAGTGGTACGAAAATAGATTATTTTTTCATTAGACGTGCTTCGTATTTTCGTTTTTTATACGCAAACGTTTTGTCACAGGTCTGTTTTTTCCGTAAAAAATTAGCGGTAGGGATGGATTTTTGAGGATAAATGTTGAATTTTGTCCGGTATCTTTATGTTTACCAGAAATATAGTCGGGGGGACCGGAGGATGAAAATGATTTTAGGAACGGACAATGCAGTAAAATAGAATTATGACAGGAGATTTTATCGGGTTCAGGGAGGCGACGGATCAGGATTCGGCACGAATCTGGGAGATTATTTTGCAGGCGAAAGAGCAGATGCGGCTGGCGGGAAAGCGTCAGTGGCAGGACGGTTATCCTGCATTCGAGGACATCGAACGGGATGTGGCTTCGGGGCACGGGTATGTGTTGTGCCGGGAGGACAGGGCGGTGGCTTACGGTGCCGTGATTTTCGGTGAGGAGCCGGCGTACGGGACGATCCGGGGAGAATGGAAGACGGAGCCGCCTTATGTGGTGGTGCATCGCCTGGCGGTAGCCGGCGAGATGAAGCAGCGGGGAATGGCGAGATTGTTTATGCAGAGAGTGGAGGATCTGTGCCGGGAGAGAGGGGTGGAGAGTTTCCGGGTGGATACGAATTTCGATAATGCCTATATGCTGCGATTGCTGGAAACGCTGGGTTTCCGGTATTGCGGCAAGATCGATTACGCCGGAGGCGAGCGGCTGGCTTTCGAGAAGCGGATCGAAGGATGACCCGGGAGCAGAATGGCGTTGTCCGGGGCTATTCGCTGCCGCCTGTTTCGCGGTATTCTTTGGGGGAAACGCCGTAGGTGGCCTTGAAATAGTCGCTAAAATGGGCATAGCTGCCGAATCCGGTTTGAAAAGCGATTTCGGCGGCGGACAGGGCGGTGGTTTTGAGCAGCCCGGCGGCGCATTCCAGACGGATGTTGCGGATCATTTCCGCCGGAGACAGGGTGGTGAGGGTTTTGGTCTTGCGGTAGAATGCCGCCCGGCTCATTCCCAGCCGGGTACAAAGGGTTTCTATGTTGAAATCGGGATTGGAAATGTTTTCCCGGACGATAGCCGTGTATTTTTCCATGAAGGCGCGGTCGTCGGGCGTCACTTCTATACCCGCACTTTCGAGGGATAGTTTTTTGCTGTATATTTTTTTCAGGCGTTCGCGTTCTGCGAGTATGTTTCTTATACGGGCTTTCAGTGCACTGATTTTAAATGGTTTGGTCAGGTAATCGTCCGCTCCGGCGTTAAACCCTTCTTCCATGTGGGCGGTCATGGTCTTGGCCGTGAGCAGAATAACGGGGATGTGGCTGAGCGCGGGGGTGGATTTCACCGTGCGGCAAAACTGGTTGCCGTCGATGCCGGGCATCATGACGTCGCTGACGATAAGATGGACGGTTTGCCGTCCGGCGATGGCGAGGGCTTCTTCGGCATTTTCCGCCGTATAGATGATGTATTCCTGTTCCAGGCGATTTTTCAGGTAGGTGAGAATGTCGCGGTTGTCGTCTATGAGCAGCAGGGCATGCGTGCGGGGAACGGTGGGGGTGAAGGGGGAGACCGGAAGGGTTGCGGCGGTTTCTTCTTCATCGGTTTCCGGACTTACCGTTGCAGGGATAGCTGCGGTTACAGGGATGTAAGGCAGGCATATATCCGCTATGGTTCCCTGTGGGGAGGCCTCGCGGAGGGTGAGAGAGCCTTTGTGCCTCAGGACGATGGAGCGGGCTACGCTCAGTCCGATACCGCTGCCGAGCAATTCTCCGTGCAGGTCTTTCCCGGAAGTAGAAAAAGGCTGGAATAGCTTTTCCCGGTCTTCTTTCCGGATGCCGATGCCGTTGTCTTCTACCTCTATACAGAGATTTTGCGGGACGGGCGTATCCGTTTCCCGCTCCGTTTTTGCGGGGCGGAGGGTGGCGGAAAGGGTGATCGTCCCGTTTTCCGGGGTGAATTTGAACGCATTGGAAAGCAGGTTGAAAATGACTTTTTCGAGTTCTCCCCGGTCGTATTCCACCGGAAATGAGCGATCCGGCAGTTGCAGACGGAAATCGATCGTCCGGTTTTGTGCAACGGACTGGAAATTATAGTATAGCTCCTGCATAAATTCGTGAAGGTCGAATAGGGAGTAATGGAGTTCCGTTTTCCCGCTTTCCTGTTTTTGCAGGTCGAGCAGGTTGTTCACGAGGGAAAGCAGGCGGCGTGTGTTTTGCCGGATGAGCGTGAGGGTGTTGCCGATGCCGGAGATGTGAACGGTTTTTTCCGACAGTTCGTCGAGCGGATTGAGGATGAGCGTAAGAGGGGTGCGGAATTCATGCGCCACCTGGGTGAAAAAACGGAGGCGTTCGCGGTGAATTTCTTCGGCTTTTTCCTGTTCCAGCTGTTTGTAGCGTAACTGATGTTCGAGCGTTTGCTTGCGCTGGCGATAGATGAAGTATTGGCGCAGGATGAGGAAGGCCACGAGTGCATACAGAAGAAATGCCCACCAGCGCAGCCATAGCGGTGCCAGCACTTTGATGCGGAGGGTGGCTCCGTTGTCGTTCCAGACGCCGTCGTCGTTGGAAGCCTTTACCCGGAAAGTATAGTTTCCCGGTGGCAGGTTGCTGTATATGGCTTCGCGGCGTCCTCCGGCCTGTACCCAGTCGGGGTCGATTCCTTCCATCCGGTAGGCATAGCGGTTACCGGAGGGGTAAATATAGTTCAGGGCGGTGTAGCCGATAGCGATGTTCGTTTCGCCGGGACGGAGGGTAAGTGTCGCTGTGTTCGCCAGTGGTTGCCGCAGCGGTGAATTGTGGGGGGCGGGGGTCACTTCCCGGTTGTCGATGCGCAGCCCGGTCAAGACTACCGGAGGCCGGGAGCCGTTTACGGGAAAATGGCGGGTGTCGGTGACGGTGATGCCTTTGTTGCCGGGCAGGTACAGGTGACCGTTGCGGGTGAGTAGTCCCGCATCGGGGCTAAAGTCCTGAAAGGGCATGCCGTTGGCAGCGTCGAAATGCAGGACTTCGCCCGAAGGACGGTGGTAATGGTATAGCTGGCGGGTGGTGGCAATCCAAAAATAATCCCGGGGCGATTCTGTGATGAAAGTTATTTTTTCTTCCGGGCCGGGCAGGTTCCAGAGGGAGGGTTGCCGTTCCAGATTTTGGTCGAAGACGAAAAATCCGTTGCCTGCCGTGCCTGTCCAGATGTTTTGCAGGGAATCTATGTAGAAAGCGGTGACGCTGACGCGGGTGTTTTCCGGCAGGCCGAAGTGGCTGGCGGAAATGTGGGTCAGTTCCCCGGTGTTTAAATCGTATCGGTAGAATCCGTCGTTTTCCGTGCCTATCAGAAGCGTCCCCGGAGTGGTTTCGGTGATGGCGGAGACGGATGAAAAGCGTTTTTCCCCGCCGTTTGCCGGAAAGGTCGCGGTTTCTTCCCCGTTGTGCAGGCGTACCAGCCCTTTGGAGGTGTTGGTGGGAATCCAAAGCCCGCCCTGCGAGTCTTTGTAGAGGCTGTTGATGTTGTTGTACCGGAAATCTTTCAGCAGGGTGAACTGTTGTCCGGGAATGGAGAACCGAAATACTTTTCCTTCGTGGGTAGAGCAAAAGAGGGTGTCGCCGGAAAGGAGCAGCGCCTTGATGATGTTCGAGTTGTAAGCCTGACGGGAATCGTCGGACAGTAAATAATTGTGTTGTTGCCCGGTGGCGGGATCGTAAGACAAAAGTCCTCCCCCTTCGGTGGAAAACCAGAGGCGTCCCCGGCTGTCCTCGGTTCCTGTCCCGATCATTCCGGAAAAGCGTTCGGGCTGGATCAGCCGGAACCGGTCGTTATATCCGGTGTGGAGGTTGATCCCCCCGTTGTTCGTCCCCACCCAGAGGTTTCCCTGACGGTCTTTGCCGAGGCTGTATATGGAAAAATGGCTCAGTTCGCCCGGTTGCCCGGTGGAAGGGCTGGCGGATGTGACTTCCCCGGTGGTTTTGTCGATCAGGAACAATCCGTTGAATGTGCCGAACAGCAGGTGGCTGGAATCGAGGTCGATCACCGCCCGGATGGTTTTATCGATCATTGCCTGCCCGCCGGGCGGAATAGGGGTAAACGTTTGGAACAGGGTGTCGAAACGGCCTATCGTGTTGCCTGCCACTGCCCACAGTTGTCCCTGGCTGTCGGAATGAAGGCGGGTAACCGCTTTGCCGGAGGGAAATCCGGCAATGTTTTCGAGGTGGCCTGTGGGTTGAAAGGCAGGGGAATAGACCAGGATGCCCCGATTGCGGGTCCCGATATAGATCTGCCCTTTCCGGTTTTCGGCCAGGGCGGTGAATGGATGAGGCGAGGTTACGGCAGGCGCAAAGCTGTCGGTTGCCGGAAGATAGCGGTAAAGCGTGCGGGACGAAAGCAATAGAATTTCTCCTGTGGCGGTTGCATGTAATTGCAGGGCTTTTTCTCCGAGGGGATAACGATGGAATTGTCCCGTTCGGTTATCCAGCCTGTTCAGGCCGCCGCCCGTGAGCACCCAAAGGCTGTTTTGCGAGCCGGACACGATTTCCCGGATTTGGTTGTGGTCGAGGCTGTTGCTGTCGAGGTTGTTGTTGCGATAGACTGTAAATCCGTAGCCGTCGAAACGGTTCAGGCCGTCGTAAGTGCCGAACCACAGGTATCCGGTGCTGTCCTGGCAGATGGAAGTGACGCAGTTTTGCGAGAGTCCGTTTTGGGCGTTGAGTGTCGAGAAAAAGAGTGGCTTCTCCGGGGTTTGACTTTTTCCGGAGAGTATCGGTAACAGGAAAAGCAGTATATAAATAAAATGGCGCATTGAAAGCGGAAACGGATTTATCTTCTGTCAAAGATACTGATTTTGTGGGGCAGATGCAAGATTTTTTCCGGTTTGCGGGACAAAAAAGAATGGTTTTGAGATGAACGGGAAGGGAGTTTCGGTAGGGGTGGAGTTATTTTTGTGGAAGAGTTCGGGGAAGCATTGCAGACCGGAGACGGACGAACGATGTTGTTGCGGGCGGTTTTGCAGGTACGGGAAAGGATTAATTTATAATGAATGGCGAAATGAATAGATAAGGCGGTGGATACGGAAGGCAAGCTGGGCTGGGTGCAGCCGGTGGGTGAGAATCCACAGGCCGTGGCGAAAAATATGACGGCCGTTTACGGTACGGGTGCTTTTTTAATGGCAGCGAGTGAAGTTTTACAATTATCAAAATAGAATGTGTATGAAACGAGTGATGTTAATGGTTTTGTTGACCGGGTTGGCGGCGGGGGTGTGCGGTCAGACCGCGGAGCACCGTAAGATGTACCGCCGGGGCTGGATCGATTTGAATAAGAACGGAAAAAAGGATGTGTATGAAGACCCTGCCGCTCCGATCGAGAAGCGGGTGGACGATTTGCTCCGGCAGATGACGCTGGAAGAAAAGACCTGCCAGCTGGGGACGCTTTACGGTTATGGGGCTGTGACGCGGGATTCCCTGCCAACGCCGGAATGGAAAAGCCGGGTGTGGAAGGATGGCCTGGGGAATATCGACGAGCATTTGAACGGGGAGTGGAAACGTTCGTCTCTGGATTTTCCCTATTACCGCCATGCCGAGGCTTTGAATAAGGTGCAGACTTTTTTTGTGGAAGAGACGCGGCTGGGTATCCCGGTGGATTTTACGAACGAGGGGATCCGGGGGTTGAAACATGAGAAGTCCACTTTTTTCCCGGCTCAGATCGGGTTGGGAAGTACGTGGAATAAATCGCTTGTCCGGGAGATCGGGCATATCACGGGACTGGAGGCAAAGGTGCTGGGCTATACGAATGTATATTCCCCTATTCTCGACCTGGCACGCGATCCGCGCTGGGGACGTACGGTGGAAGCCTACGGGGAAGATCCTTATCTGGTGGGCGAACTGGGACGGCAGCAGGTGGAAGGTATTCAGGGGAACCGGGTGGTTGCATCGCCTAAGCATTTTGCCGTTTACGGTGTTCCGGCAGGGGGGCGCGATTGTGAGTCGCGTACCGATCCCCACGCTACTCCGCAGGAGGTGCACGAATTGCATCTGGAGCCTTTCCGGGTGGCTTTTCAGGAAGCCGGGGCTTTGGGAACGATGTGTTCGCACAATGATTATAACGGAACACCGATCAGCGGAAGTCGTTATCTGCTGGCCACCCTGTTGCGCGACGAATGGGGATTCAAAGGGTATGTGGTGTCGGATAGCTGGAGTATAGGAAAGCTTTGGAAGTTTTATCATGTGGCGGGAAGCAATGAGGAGGCGGTGGCCCAGGAGCTGAAAGCGGGCATCAATGTCCGTACGAATTTCCGGGTTCCGGAGGAGTTTATCGGAACGTTGCGGAAGGCTTTGCAGGATGGGTTGGTAACGGAAGCAGAGCTCGATCAGCGGGTGCGCGAGGTGTTGTATGTGAAGTTTTGGCTGGGACTGTTCGACGAGCCGTATGTTAAACAACCGAAGCAGGCGGACGAGGTCGTGAATTGTGAGGCTCACCGGGAAGTGTCGCTGCGTGCGGGACGGGAATCGATCGTGTTGCTGAAAAACGAAAACGGGTTGTTGCCTTTGTCGAAGTCAATCAAGAAGGTGGCGGTGATCGGGCCGTTGGCGGATAACCGTTTGGCGATGCTGTGCCGCTACGGGTCGCATAACCCGGAAGTGGTGACCGGATTGGCAGGCATTAAGAATTATCTGGGAGAGAAAGCCACGGTGCTATATGCCAAAGGGTGTGCGGTGCGCGACCGGAATTTTCCCAAGAGCGACGTGATGTATTTCCCTATGACGGATAAGGAGCAGGAGGAGATCGACGAGGCTGTGGAAATAGCGAAACAGGCGGAAGTGGCGATTTTGTTCGTGGGCGACGACGGGCGTACGATCGGGGAATCGAGAAGCCGGGTAAATCTGGATTTTTCCGGAAGGCAGAAAGAGCTGATCCGGGCGGTGCAGGCTACCGGAACTCCTGTTGTGCTGGTGATGTTTAACGGTCGTCCGGTGACGATGAATTGGGAGGCCGAGTATGTACCTGCCATCGTAGAGGCGTGGTATCCGGGCGCTTATGCCGGACAGGTGGTGGCCGAGGTGCTGTGGGGAGATTACAATCCCGGCGGTAAGCTGCCGGTGACTTTCCCGAAGTCGGTGGGACAGATCCCCTGGGCGTTCCCCTTTAAGCCGAATGCCAACGGAAAAGGATTCGCCAGGGTGGACGGTTCGCTGTATCCTTTCGGGTTCGGGCTGAGCTATACGACTTTCGAAGTTTCGGATTTGAAGGTTTCGTCCGGGAAGATCAAGAAAGGAGAGGTGCTGACGGTGAGCTGCCGGGTGAAAAATACCGGAGAGCGTGCCGGAGACGAGGTGGTGCAACTTTACCTGAACGATGAAGTTTCGTCGGTTTCGCGCTATGTGCAGGAGTTGTGCGGATTCGAGCGGGTGAGCCTGCAGCCGGGAGAGGAAAAAACGGTGACGTTCCGGGTAGGGGAAAGGGCTTACGGCATGTACGACGCGGATAACCGTTTTGTCGTCGAGCCGGGCAAGTTTACCCTGTCGGCCGGAAATTCTTCGGAAAATCTTCCGTTGAAGGCGGAATTTTGGGTGGAATAGGCTTTGCCGGGAAAGAGGCAAGCCGATTGTCTGAAAAGGCAGGCGGAATTTTCCGCCTGCCCGGACAGTAAGTTTTGAGATAGGCGTTTAAAATGAATAAGGTTATGAAATGGATTTTATTTATATGTTGTTTGTTCGGAGTGGGAACGGTGGCGGCTCAGGAGTTTTTGGGCGAGACTGAAAGCGAGGTCAGGCGGTTTATCGGCGGAAAAGGGATCAAGGCTGTGGTGGCAGGCGATACGATCGGTTGCCGTTTTCAGGAAGAGGACGAACGGGGGCGCATTTTCGATGTGGCTTATGATTTTGTGATGAAGGACGGGCATTGCGATTCATACCGGAAGGTGGTCGCTTTGCATGAGTATTGGGTGGGTGTGGTGAAAGAGCTGGTGGATTTGAAGGAAGGCGAAGGCGAGGGGGAATCGTTCGATGTGGAGGGGGAAGAGCTATTCCCGGTGTACCGTTTTGAAGATTCGGTATTGAAGCTGGAAATCCGGGCGGGGAATTTATATATGGTGTTTTGCCGGGCGAAGGGATAGTGTGGCGTTTAGCCCGGCGGGTGTTTTATAAATGATGTCCCGGACACCGCTTTACTGGTGTCCGGGACGTTTTTGTTTTATCCGGAGGTTACCGGAACTGCAATCCCCTGTACCTGGAGCCTTTTTTGGGTATATCTCAGATACCAGATGCAGATCAGCAGGGAAACCACCGTTGAAAGTGGCGGGGCGAATCCCATGATGAACAGCGAGGAGCTGTCTATCCGGCTGAATAGGTACGACAGCGGTATCCGGAACAGGAAGGTCGCAATCAGACTGTGGATCATCGGGAACAGGGAGTTGCCCTGCCCGCTGAAATAGGAGTTGATGCAAAACACGAAGCTGACCAGTACGCAGTCGAGGCTGTATCCCCGCAGATAGTCCGCAGCCATGAATACCACCGTAGGATCTTTGGTGAAAAATGCCGTCAGTGTTTCCGGGAGGAATTGCGAGTACAGGCAAAACGAGCCACCGAAAATCAGGGCGAGCCCTATGCCCGAAGCGAGGCATTTGTTCATCCGCTGTATCAGTCCCGCGCCGTAATTCTGTGCCGTCATGGTAGCCACGGCCGACGATATGGCCAGCGGGGGCAGCATGGCGAATACGATGATCTTTTCGACAACGCCTAAAGAGGCCGATGCGATGACGCCCATCTGGTTTACGATGATGGTGATGATTAGAAACGAAATGTTTACTAAGGCATCCTGTAACGCAATGGGCGCACCCAATACCAGCACCCGTTTGGATAGCGTGCCGTTCAGCCGGATGTCCCGCCGTGTGAATTCGAAATGAAATCCCCGGCGGTATAGAAATCCGAGTGCCGCAATAAAGCTGACTCCCTGTGCCAGTACGGTGGCGATTGCCGCCCCGGTAGCCCCGAAATGGAAATAGCCTACCAGGATAAAATCGAGGACGATGTTGATGATACAGGCCAGCGCAACGAAATAGAGCGGTGTTTTCGAGTCGCCCAGACCGCGCAGGATACCGCACACGACGTTATAGCCCATAATGAACAGGATACCTGCCGAGCAGACCAGAATATAACTTTTCGTGCTGGCCATCGCTTCTGCGGGGGTGTGCATCAGGGTGGCTATTTGGTCGTGAAAGAACACCATGATCAGCGTAAGGATCAGTCCGGTGATCGAGAACAGCCAGACGGACGAACCGATGATAGAGGCCATCTGCCGGTCGTCTTTCGCTCCGGATGCAATGGCGATCAGCACGGTTGTCCCGGTGGTGATACCGAGGATGATCCCTGTAATGGTTTGCATGACCTGACTGCCGATGGCTACGGCCGCAACGCTTGCCGAATCATCGTATTGCCCGACGACAAAGAGGTCGGCTCCTCCGTAGAGTGCCTGAAGTGCGTTTGCGATCAAGAAAGGGACTGCAAATTGCAGAAGCACCTTTGGAACACTGCCTTGTGTCAAGTTTAACTTTTTCATTGTACTTATTTTTGAATCTGTTTCACTAAAACCGCGATGATATCCACCACCTTGCCGATTCCCACAGAGCTGTCGATGGTGAAGTTGTAGCCGGAGGCATATCCCCATTTCCCGTGTGCATAATGGTCGTGGTAGGCTGCCCTGTTCTTATCGACCGTTGCGATACGTTCTCTGGCCCTGGCTTCGGAACAATGCTCGCGCGACACGATGCGCCGGACCCGGCTTTCCAGCGGGGCGTGGATGAATAGGTGGATGCAGTCGGGATAGTCGCGCAGCACATAGTCGGCACAACGGCCTACAATCACGCATGGCCCTTGTGCGGCAAGGGTGCGTATGATCTCGCTTTGGGCGAAAAATACCCGGTCGGAAATGGGTATTCCCTGTCCCTGAAGGTATGATTTGTAACTTAACCCTCCGGGAACCCGGTCTTCCGATTGCTCGACCATTTCGGGTGACAGGCCGGATTGTACAGCCGACAGGACGGCAACGTCTTTGTCATAAAACGGTATGCCGAATCTTTCTGCGAGCGCCTGTCCGATTTCGCGCCCGCCCGAACCGTATTCACGACTGATGGTAATGATTTTTTTCATAGCGTATCGTTTTTTTTAATCATGAATATGTTTCAGTTTATCTGTTTTTATCCGTTTTCGCGCGCACGTAAAAAAAGTGCCGGACAGACGGAATGATTTTCACCATTCATCTTATCCAGCACTATAATTATTATTATAATACCCTCCGATGAGGAAATTATATGTCTGCCTTTATTTTGCGGTGCAAGTTTGGGCATAGTTTTTCTAACTACCAAATTTTATTTAATTTTTTATTCAATTTTTATTGTTTTTTTTGAGGTGAGGCCGGCCTTGTCCGTTGGCTTGGCAAAAGATCATTTCATGGCTGTGTACGGTGTATTTTTTTATCGGGTAAAAGTGTGGCGTATGATTTCAGGTTTTTGATTTTTCCGTATTTTTAGGCGAGCATTTATTTTATAGGTTATGAAAAGTTATTTGTTTTTGTTCCTGGCTATTCTTTTTGAAACCGTTGCTACCTCGTTTATGAAGCAGAGCGAACAATTTACGAAATTAGTGCCTTCTGTCGTTACGATAGTAGGGTATATCGGTGCTTTTTATTGCCTTAGCCTTGTACTGAAAACCATTCCGGTGAGTATTGCCTATGCAATTTGGTCGGGGGTGGGATTATCCTTATTACGCTTATCGGGTTGGTGGTCTTTAAGCAGCATTTGGATCTGGCGGCTTTTATCGGGCTCGGTTTTATTATCGCGGGTGTGATTATTATCAATGTGTTTTCTCATTCGGTTTCTCATTGATTTTTATATATGTTATCGAGCGAAGGCCGCTCCTGCTGGAAATGCAGGAGCGGTTTTTGTTTTAAGGTGGATTGCGAAGCTGTTCCAGTCGCCTGGGAATGTAAGAGAAAGCATATATGGAAACGGAGGGAGTAAAGAGGCGGAGCGAAAACCGTTCGGACGGGTGCGAGACGTCTATAAAAATTATGATTACCCGAAAAAGTCGGAATGGAAGGTTGCCGGCGGTGGAACTTTTAAACGGGGCTATCGTTTATAAAGGGTAACTTTTAAAATCAGAGTTTATGAATAAGCATGAAGCACATTCCGACCGCCTGGATGCGGAAGAGAGGCGGGAGTTGAAGGATTCGGATTTCGGGATTCCGGAATCGAGAGAGTTCCCTATGCCGGACGCGGCGCATGTACGGGCAGCGGAATCGTATTTCCGTTATGCCCCGGAAGATAAGAAAGGCGAGCTGGCACGGCGTATTTTACAAAAGGCGAAAAAATTCGGGGTGCATGTGAGCAGTCCGGTTGTTCTGGAATGGGCTGAAAAGTAAAAGGGGTATGGGATTCAAGGAACAATATTGGAGGTATTCGCTGATTGTGATTATCTTGCTGATGGGGGTGGTTATCTTTTTTCAAGTGACTCCTTTCCTGGGCGGGGTGCTGGGAGCTTCGACGATTTATATTTTGTTGAGGAGACAGGCATTTTACCTGACCGAACGCCGGCATTTTAAGCGCAGTATAATGGCTGTTTGTATGTTGCTGGAAACGATTCTGATCTTTCTTATCCCCCTGGCTTTGTTGGTGTGGCTGGTGGTAAGCCAGTTGCAGGAGGTGAACCTGAATCCGCATAGCCTGCTCGTTCCGGTGGAGCAGGTGACGGCTTTTATCCGGGAGAAGACGGGGTATGATGTGCTGAGTTCCGGGAATGTCCAATCGATGATCTCTATTTTGCCGAAGGTGGGACAGGCGGTGATGGGAGGCATCGGCAGTTTTGCTGTGAATGTGCTGGTATTGTTGCTGGTGCTTTATTTTATGCTGACCGGAGGCCGCCGCATGGAAGCGTATATCGGGGATATATTGCCTTTCAATAAGCGGAATAAAAAAGAAGTTTTACATGAGTTCCACATGGTGGTGCGCTCGAATGCGATCGGCGTGCCGTTGCTGGCGATTTTGCAGGGAGCCGTGGCGATGTTGGGATATTATATTTTCGGCGCTCCGGGCGCTTTGCTGTGGGGGATCGTGTCGTGTTTCGCTACGATCATCCCGGTGGTAGGCACGGCGATTATCTGGATTCCGCTGGTGGTGTATCTCGCCATTAACGGCTCATGGGGATATGCTATCGGGCTGGCGGCTTATTGCATTGTGATCGTGTCGAACGTGGATAACCTGATCCGCTCGGTGTTGCAGAAGAAAATGGCGGATACCCATCCGCTGATTACGATTTTCGGGGTGGTGATCGGCTTGCCCCTGTTCGGTTTTATGGGTGTGATCTTCGGCCCGTTGTTGCTGGCGATCTTTGTGCTCTGTGTGAAGATTTTTAAGGCAGAGTATCTGGAAGGGAAATAGAAAGGATGAAATAGATATGAAGTTTATATTTGGTATTTGTTGATTTGTTATGTATGTTTTGTTGTTAAAATAAATACATAGCGGAATTGTAAATTAAAGCAAAGCGTAACGAAACGGCTGAAACAGCGTTCGTTACGCTTTTGTTTTCTGTGTGGAGGAGTCAGCGTTAAGCCACTTCTGAGCCAAATGCAGCAGGGGATCAGTTATCACAACATTACTCCCGTAACGGATAAAAGTTTTTGACTAAGTACTTATTTTTTCTGTGCATTGCGCTGGTTGGCGTAGCTGTCAATAACTCATTGTAACTTAATTTCGTAACTCCCAAAGGAGTGAGTTATGAAGAGTACATTCAAAGTGTTATTCTACCTGAAGAAAGGCAACGAGAAATCCAACGGTAACCTGCCTCTGATGTGTCGTATCACAGTGGAGGCGAGATTAAGCATCGGCTGCAAGATAGATATTCCCTTGCAGCTATTGATGGATTACACCCGGTTACAAAGAATCTTTAACCTCATTTCATTATCATTATCACTGTCCCATAAGATTCGCCCTGACCGTTACTCTTTACTTTTGCACGTAAGCGGCAGGAATTGTTACCGATTGCATCCTTTGGGATGTTCAGCATATATGTGTTGTTGACGTTCTCTTTACCGGTAGAGCCGTATTGTGTGACCTTGCATACCTCCACGCCGTCCATTTCAAGAATCACTTCTTCTATTTCCAACCCGGCGGTACCGCGGGTGTGTTGGAAACGTATCCCTTCGAGCAAGGCAGCCTTGCTTACCGGCATGTTCCACACCACTTCCTTCCAGTCATTGCCAACATCGGCTGGCGACCAGCTTCCCAACTGCTCCCCATTCATGGTTTTCAACAAAGAATTGTCTATAGATTTTGTACGGGCTATCAGCTCGGCGCATCCGGTCAACACATCATCATAAGGCTTCGCCTCTGATAAACCGCGTTCTTTTTCTACCCAGGATAGTTCCCATGCAGCAATATCGGATGCCTTGCCGGTACGCTTTGCGGCAAAGTATTGTTTCCAGCGTGGCAGATAATAGTCACGGAGCAAGCCTGACCAGATACGGGCAGAATAGTCGTCCACCGGAGGTCCCCAGACAGTAACGATACGGCGGGCATTCCTTTCGTAATAATTCTTCAATTCCGGTGTGCTGCCCCAGTTGCAGGCGTATGCCAGCCAATTTTCCAAACGCAAAGTGGGATGCGAACAGAGCAGACGGTCAGCACCAAGCATCAAAGCTTCAAATTCAGTTTCCATAGTGGCTGCCTTGTCCATATCACCGTTCTGATAAGCCAGGTCGATCGCCTGTACCAATATCTCTATCTTGCCACCCAGATATTGCGCGGTCATCTCGATCATATCCACGGCAAACAGGGGAGAATCCTTCATATCCGGGATGGCGTTTCCCAGAGTTTCGATACCCTGATAGAAAGCATCATTGGCATTAATGCTACCTTTGCGGATGCTACCCGGACGGAACTGCCAGTTGTAGCGTGGATGATCCGTAAACGAACCATACACCGATTTTCGCATTCCGTCCCAAAATTCCGTCACTTTATCAGACACGCTACCGTAACGGCAAAGCGAGTAGTTGCGCAGCCATTTGTTCACGTCTATCGCATCCGCCGTCCATCCACCGTCACTGATAAGTTCATAGATGACCTCGTTGTTCTCTATGCCTTCCGGTGCCATACCGTATCCGGTTAGTTTCCCCTTGTTTGCGGAATGCAACGCCTTAAGCCTGCCGTTTGCATAAAAATCCAAGTTGCCGGTAAGACCGGATTTTCCTCCCATATTCGGGATGACACTATATACCCATTCCTTGCCGTAAAATCCTTTGTAGAATTCCCAGTTCGCCCCGTTCTTCCAGAAAAGGTGGTTGTAATCCTCTGCCAAATCCAACAGCAGCATCTTTTCATTCGGCACCTTGCTTACCAGAGATTGTAGCGTTTCGTAATCCCAAATATGGCGTTGATAGCCGAACATCCAGCCCTGCATCACCCATACAGCATCCGGGTTGCCCGCCTTGATGGAGCTGTACACCCTATCGCCATAATCCGCCAACAGGCTGTAACGCTCTTCCGTACCCTTCGGCGGGAACGGAATTTCCATTTCGTTGAAGCTGTCCACGATATAATAATCGTTCTTGCCGAACTCTTTTTCCCATTCTTCGATAAACATCTGCCCGATACGGATAAAAAGCGGATTCTGCGGGGAGAGCATCCAGTTGTGGAAAGCACCGCCGCACCATGATGTTTCAATCAGTTCGATATCAGGAAAGACGCGTTTCATCGACTTGGGAAGAAAGCCGGCAAATCCCGGACAGATGGGCTTCATACCGAGACTCTTCATACGGTCGAGGATCTTATGCTGTAACTCTACCTGTCCTTCGTGCCATTCCAATGGCAGCGGTCCGTCGATACCGCTTATGTTACCCATTCGCATCCACGGGAAATGTGCGGGGCCTACAAAGTAATCGGCAATCTCTTGGTCGGTCAGTCCGAGTTTCTTCCACACACGGGCAGAAATGGCTTCATTCGCCACCAGAGCCAACGGCATGTCAATGCCGTGCAGGGCCATCCAGTCGATTTCCTTTTCCCAGCGCTCCCAGTCCCAGTAGGGCATGGTGTAACCGAAAGTCACCACATTGAAATAATAATGATGTTTGAAAGGCGATATGACGGTCCGTTTTTCCATATCTGCCAATTTTTCGGGCAATTCCAGACGGTTCCCGCTCCACGAGGAGATTCCCGCCCCCTGTGACTTCACATATTCGTAGAAACCCCGGCAGGCGGCAACGCCGCTGCTGGCATTGATATATAACTTCCCATTTTTTACTGAAGTTTCAAACACGTCGCATCCGTCCCGGCTGTCAAGAGATACGGACACTTTTACAGGGACTTTCCCTCCTTCCGCATAACGTTCAATCACTCGCCGGGCTTCCTTTGCCGGCTGGCTCCAACCCGTCACATACACCGTCAGGCACAGCAACAGGCCAATGAGTCTTCCATTTTTCATGTATTCAAAATTAAGATTTATAAAATTGTTATTCGTATCCAAACGGGGCTGAAAAACATTTTATTAACAAGCCCGTCAAAAAACTTCCATATCCCATAATCTGGATGATACAAGAGGTTTGGCAAAGGAAGCGTCCAGCTGGTTAAAAACTCCAAAACACGAATTGAAAAAAGCGGCAACAACAAGCCGGATACTCTTAAAAATATCCGACAGTACAAGGAGCCCATATCTTTAAAGTTTAATGAAGATTCTCCGCTTATACAACGGATAGGTAACCAGCCAGCAGGCCAATACCATGAGTATCCCCCAAAGTGCTGCACGTACCGGTGTGGTAGTCAGCACACTAAACAGATATTTATCCAGCCATGTATTGACGAAATAGCTCTCCCCGCCAACGCTGAAAGGAAACATGTAGTTGAGTATCAACAGTACCTCGGACAATATATAAGTAAACAGTGCATTGGTGCCGAATACCAGAAAGAAACCGGTCCAGCTCTTCCAGCCTTTCAGGTCTATCATTACAAAAGCCATGATCCACAAGACTATTGCCCAACCGCTGGTATAGAGCACGAATGAACTGGTCCAAAGCGGCTTGTTGAAAGGAAATACCAGATTCCACAATAACCCGACGACAATCAGACCGGCACCCATTACCCCGGTGCGCCACGGCAGACCGTTTTTCTTATGGTCTTTCAACAGTAACGCGGAAGTAAGAAACCCGAACAGAGCATTCGCTATGGCGGGAATGCTGCTTACTAACCCTTCCGGATCGAAATAAATACCATATCCCCTATACAGGTGTTTTTCACCAAAGAGGAAACGATCCGCACTCAATACTATGTTATCTTCCAATGTATAACCCGGAATGGCCAGCAAAGCCCAATAGCCTAACAGGATTGCCGCAGTCAGAATGGCAATGCGTTTCAACGATTTCAACCACAAGACTAAAAAGGAGGCGGCCACATAAACAATGGCAATACGCTGCATTACCCCCAATATACGCCAGTAGGCCGGATCACCGTTGAAAGGAAATATATTCAGCAAGAAACCTATGAGAAAAATCAGAGCCCCCCGTTTCAGTATCTTCTTTACAACATGACCGTTCAATTCATAGTTTGTTTTATTGAAGACGAAATAAATGGCAGCTCCTACGATAAAAAGGAAAAAGGGATACACCAGATCAGCCATGCGACAACCGTCCCACTGGCAATGAGATAAAAAAAGAAACTTGTCACCAACCCCTTGGGTGTTGACCATTATCATACCAACTACAGTAATCCCTCTAAGTACATCTAAAGAAACAAATCGTTTTATTCCTCCCATACATTATTTTATAATATTACACGCTTACAGAATCATAAATGCAAATTTATAAAAACAAACGAATGTATAGTATTTTACGATCTACAATATTTTGATGTATCATTTTGTGCAATCGAAAAAATAGTTACTTTTATACTTAGTAAAGAGTTATTTGACAGCATAGCACTACCAATCGTTGAAATTCGCACAGTTGCTAATTCGTAACTTTCAATTCTCAAACACTCTGCTAAATATTTATTGCTCAAATAATTGTA
>ENA-UEQO01000641-UEQO01000641.1-human-gut-metagenome-genome-assembly--contig:-NODE-641-length-40007-cov-9.274981_pt1 | contig 40007 bp, 55 predicted proteins | sample MGYA00242938_ERZ507940 | MGnify/ENA primary metagenome ERZ507940 (study PRJEB26167, sample SAMN06115517) | human gut metagenome | host: Homo sapiens | place: China:Chongqing | collected 2014-12-03... | reverse complement strand
TAATGCCACCTGCTTTCTGATCGTATAATAACATAGCCGTCCCAAAAAAGCAATACTGAAAAGCAAAAAATAAAAAAATCGTCCCAAAAGTGTTGACAATCGAAAAACAGCGTGGTATTATTAAATCGTCCCAAAAATAGAACGGAGGTGATCTTGTGGACAAGTATAAACTGCTGTCGATTATGGCTGGGCAGGGGATGTCACAAAAATTGCTGTCGCAGCGAGTGATGATGTCGAAAAACTCGTTGAACGCAAAGATAAACGGAAAAAGACCGTTTTCTTCGGACGAGGTGATGGACATTTGTGATGCCCTAGGAATCGAAGACGATGCAATGAAAGCAAAAATTTTTTTAACCAGACCGTCCCAAAACAAGGACGAACCGGCGTAAACAGAAAGGGGGAGAGATGATGGCAGAAATAGAATTGACTGTATCCACAGAAGGAATGGACGAGGCGATAGAAAAAGCGAATCGACTGGTTGAACTTTTGCGAGAAGCTCAACGGATCATCGATTCGCTCGGACTATTCACGTTGACGATGTAATAAAAGGGCTTAATCGTCATCAACATGAATCATGCCGGATTGAATTAGGGTAGTGAGCGTGATTCCAACCGCTTCGGAAATAGTGGTTTTGAGGACGGCAGGAAGCAGACAGCCGATGGCGTCGCCCAAACTTTGTCCTTCGTATGTGTTGGATGATATCGCCGACAATACTGATTCGTGTATTCTGCTCGATGATTTGTCCAGCACTTCCGTAGCAATATTGGATAATTCTTGATTAGTCATAGTATTCACATCCTTTCTTTGACAAGTTTACCACAAAGAAGGGGATGTGGCAAATGTGACGGACGAGGCAAGAACAAACCGGTACAAACAGAAAGGGGGGTGGAGATGGACGATATTATGTTTTGGGTGGTCGTTGTAGGGTCAGTGCTTTGCCTGATTGTGTGCGCGGCTGTGCTAAGACCGGGCGTTGCAGGCTTTATTCTCTATTTACTATGGGTAATGTTTTGGATACTAGTTGCGGCGTTTCTTTTTCAGCCTGGGGTTATCTTAGGATAAACCTAGGGCAAAGGAGGTGAGGACATGACCAACGCGGAGATGGATGCGCTGTATTTCGCCGCGAAAAAGCAAGCGCTAGACGCGATGCCGAAGGGCGGAACACTGGATCCGCTGCAAGCGTGGGTGCTGTGCATGGACATTATGGGGCTGGCGGGTCAGCGCAAAATCAAGGCGCAGATGGATGCACAGGACGCAAAAAAATAGTGCGTATACGGACAATCCGTGCACGCATAAGCAGAATTGAGGTGATGGATGTGGCGAAAGAGCTTAAAGTGGTCTGCCGGCTGCTGAAAGATGGGAGCCAAGACAAAAAGTGCACCGAACTGACCGCGGAGGACTACACGCCGTGGGAAGAGGTGCCGGAGCAGCAAAAACAAGCACAACAAAGAATCTGGTCGGAGCGGTTAAGTCGGAATATGTCGGCGTATTTCTGCCAGCATCCGGACGAATATGCCGTGCTGATTGAAAAAGGAATTGCGGAAAGGATATGAAAACACGTGAAACAGAACATACAGGACGGGATCGCGATGGCGATGGTGTTCGCGGGCGTTTTGCTGGTAATGGCAGTCGAGGGCGGCGCCAAGGCGGGCGGTGTGTCCGGCGCGATGATGTGGGGGCTGTTGATCATCGGGCTGATACTGATCACGCTGCCGGTCGCGACGGCGTGGCTGGTAGGACGCGCGGAGGACGAGCTCACGGACGAGGACGACAGCGACAAGGATATGGACAAGGAGGATGCGGCGTGAGGCATAAAAAAAGCCCGGGCGGCTGGCACCGACCCGGACAAAAAGAAAAATAACCTACCCACAGTATAACACAGAAAGGAAGAAAAAGCAAATGGTGAAAATCAACACACTGCAAATCGAGAATGTTAAGCGTATCAAGGCGGTCGAGCTAGAGCCGCAAAAGAACGGCCTTACAATCATCGGTGGCAAGAACAACCAGGGCAAGACATCGGTGCTGGACAGCATCGCGTGGGCGCTCGGAGGTGACCGGTACAAGCCCTCCAACGCTACGCGGGATGGGTCGGTTATCCCGCCGCACATCAAGCTGACGCTGTCCAACGGGCTGGTGGTGGAACGCAAGGGCGCTAACAGCAGCCTTGTAGTAACTGACCCGGACGGCAAGCGGAGCGGACAGCAGCTGCTGAACGAGTTTGTGTCGCAGTTTGCGATTGATCTCCCGCGGTTTATGGAGGCAAGCGACAAGGACAAAGCCAACACACTGCTGCGCATTATCGGCGTAGGAGATCAGCTGACGGCGCTGGAACATACCGAAAGCGAGCTATATAACCAGCGACTGATGATCGGTCGCATCGCCGACCAAAAGGCGAAATACGCCAGGGAAATGGTGTCGTACGACAATGTGCCGACCGAGCTGGTATCGCCGTTGGCGCTGATTAAACGCCAGCAGGAGATTTTGGCGACCAACGGCGAGAACCAGCGCAAGCGGGAGCGAGCGGGGCAACTGCTTGCCGAGAAGCAGCAGCTTCGCGCCAAGCTGGACGAGTTACAGGAAAAATACGAGGCGGTATGCCGTGATTGCGAGATTGCGCAATCGTCCGCGCAGGATCTGCAGGACGAAAGCACCACCGAGCTGGAAGCCAGCATTGCGGGCGTGGAAGAGATCAACCGCAAGGTACGCGCCAATCTGGACAAAGACCGGGCGGAGGACGATGCCAAGCAGTATCGCGAGCAATACGAAACGCTGACCGCCCAGATCGAGAGCACCCGCCGCGAAAAGATGGAGCTTCTGGACGGTGCCAAAATGCCGCTGGCGGGGCTGTCGGTTGACAATGGCAAGCTGCTGTACAACGGTTTTGCGTGGGACGGCATGAGCGGGTCGGATCAGCTTAAAGTGTCTACCGCCATTGTGCGCAGTCTGAACCCGCACTGCGGCTTTGTATTGCTGGACAAGCTGGAACAGATGGATGTGGACACGCTGCGCGAATTCGGCGAATGGCTGGCGGCAGAGAATCTGCAAGCGATTGCCACACGCGTCAGCACCGGCGGCGAGTGCAGCATCATCATCGAGGACGGATATGCCGCCGAAACCAACGACAACAAATCGGAGGTGCCGCAAAAGCAATGGAAAGAAGGTGCGTTTTAATGGCTGCTAAAACAACCAAAACCAAAACAACAAACGCGCCCCAGAACGATTGTATCATCAAATGCAATCACCTGAATCTGGCGGCGGGATATACCCGGGTGAAGATCACGCCCAGTGTCTATTCCAATGTTATCATGATCGCCGGTATGACCGGCAGGACGTTGCAGGATGTCGTCAACGAGCTGCTGACATACGCCATCGGCTATGTCAAGATCGAGCAGGCTGACGGTGTGATCCGCGATTTTAATGTGGGAGGTAAAGAAGTATGAACATAACATCCGGAGTGATCGCGTCCGCACAAAAAGTGGTGGTGTACGGTCCCGAGGGTATCGGGAAAAGCACCTTTGCGTCGCAGTTCCCGCGGCCGCTGTTTATCGATACCGAGGGGAGCACCAAAAAGCTAAATGTGCAGCGCTTTGACAAGCCGTCCAGCTGGCCCATGTTAATGGAACAGGTGCGGTATGTGATCGACAACCCGACGGTATGCGGGACGCTGGTGATCGATACCATCGACTGGGCAGAGCAGTTGTGCATCGCGCACATCTGCAACAAAGCCGGTAAAAAAGGCATTGAGGATTTCGGCTACGGCAACGGCTATGTGTACGAAAAAGAAGAGTTCGGGCGGCTGCTGAACACGCTGGATGAGGTGATCGCCGTTGGCGTGAATGTGGTGCTTACTGCGCACGCTATGATGCGCAAGTTTGAGCAGCCGGACGAGATGGGCGCTTATGATCGCTGGGAGCTCAAGCTGGGCAAGAAAACATCCTCGCAGATCGCGCCGCTGGTGAAAGAATGGGCGGATATGGTGCTGTTTGCCAATTACAAGACATTCGCCGTGGCGGTGGATGACAAAGGCAAAAAGTACAAGGCGCAGGGCGGTGCGCGGATCATGCACACGACCCACCATCCGTGCTGGGATGCCAAAAACCGCGACGGTTTGGCGGAAGAGCTGCCGTTTGAGTATGACCAGATCGCTCATGTTATCACGCACGGACAAGCAAGCGCTCCTGCCGCTGCTCCGGCTCCCACACCAGCACCGGCGGAGGTCATCGAGGAGATCATCGACACCGATGGCAATTATGTCGGGGAGGCAGCACCGGAAACGCCGCCGGTGAATAGCGCGCTGCCGCAGGCGTTGACCGATCTGATGCAGGCTTACGGCGTGACCGAGCAGGAGATCCAGACGGTGGTGGCGGCAAAAGGGTATTTCCCGGCGGATACGCCGATCGAGAAATACGGCGCGGAGTTCATCAACGGTGTGTTGGTAGGCGCATGGCAGCAGGTGTTCGCCATGATCAAAGAGGAACGCGAAGTACCGTTCCAATAAAAGCAGAAAGGAAGAAAACACTATGGAAAACAATCTGAACCGGGAATTCGACTGGAACGACGAGATCGAGAACGAATCCGAATACACGCTTCTGCCGGAGGGCGACTATGACTTTACGGTGGTGTCGTTCGAGCGGGGGCGTCATGCCGGCAGCACGAACCTGCCGCCGTGTAATAAGGCGATCCTGACAATTCGCGTGGAATCGCCGCAGGGCAAAACCACCCTCAAGCACAATCTGTTCCTGCACACCAAGACCGAGGGGCTTTTGAGCGAATTCTTCATCGCTATCGGGCAGAAGAAGCACGGCGAAAAGCTGCGCATGAACTGGAACGCCGTCACGGGTGCTCGTGGGCGCTGCAAGGTGTATGTGGACAAATGGACAGGCAACGACGGCACCGAGCACGAAAGCAACAAAATCAAGCGCTTTTTGGAACCGGCAAAGGCGACCGGTACGCCTGCTGCACCGACGCAAAGAGCGTTCACACCGGGTAGCTTCTGATGGAGCTGCGACCGTATCAGCAGGAGGCAAAGCAAGCCGTTTTCCACGAGTGGGATACCGGAAACCGGAAAACGCTGCTTGTTTTGCCCACCGGCTGCGGCAAAACGGTTGTGTTTGCCAAAATCACCGAGGAATGCGTGCGCAGCGGCGAACGCGTCCTTATCCTTGCGCATCGCGGCGAATTGCTGGAACAGGCTGCCGACAAGATCGGCAAGGCCACCGGCTTGAAATGCGCCGTTGAAAAGGCGGAGAACAGCTGCATTGGCAGCTGGTACCGCGTGGTGGTGGGTAGTGTGCAATCGCTGATGCGCGAAAAACGCATCGGGCAATTTGCAAACGATTATTTTGACACCATCATTGTGGATGAAGCCCACCACTGTATCTCCGACGGGTATCAACGTGTGCTGCAGCACTTTGACCAAGCCAAGGTGCTGGGCGTTACCGCGACACCGGATCGGGGCGATATGAAGAACCTGGGCAGCTTCTTTGACAGCCTGGCATACGAATACACGCTGCCGCAAGCCATCAAAGAAAAATACCTGTCCCCGATAAAGGCGCTGACCATTCCGCTGACGCTGGATATGTCCGGTGTATCGGTACAGGCAGGGGATTTTCGCGCTGCCGATATTGATACGGCGTTGGATCCGTACCTGTATCAGATTGCCGACGAGATGGCAGCGCATTGCGCCAACCGCAAAACGGTGGTATTCCTGCCGCTGATCAAGACCAGCCAGAAGTTTCGTGACATCTTAAACAGCAAGGGCTTTCACGCGGCGGAGGTCAACGGCAACAGCGATGATCGCGCCGCGATCCTGTCAGATTTCGATGCCGGTCGATACAATGTGCTGTGCAACTCGATGCTGCTGACCGAGGGGTGGGATTGTCCATCCGTCAACTGCATTGTTGTGCTGCGCCCCACCAAGGTACGCAGCCTGTATTGCCAGATGGTAGGACGCGGCACCCGCCTTTGTGATGGCAAGGATGATCTGTTACTGTTGGATTTTCTCTGGCACACCGAACGACACGAGCTGTGTCATCCGGCGCATCTGATTTGCCAGAGTGACGATGTCGCGCAGCAAATGACCCACAATATGCAGGATGCCGCTTGCCCTGTTGACATTGAAGCGGCAGAGCAGAAAGCGGCGGAGGATGTGGTGGCGCAGCGCGAAGAAGCACTTGCCAAGCAGCTGGAAGAAATGAAACACCGCAAAAGAAAACTGGTGGATCCGGTACAGTTCGAGATGTCGATACAGGCGGCGGATTTGTCCGAATATACACCGTCGTTTGGGTGGGAGATGTCACCGCCCAGCGACAAGCAGGTAAAAGCGCTTGAAAAGATGGGCATTTTCCCGGACGAGATCGACAACGCCGGAAAAGCAGCACTGTTGTTGAACAGGTTGGATGCGCGGCGGGCAGCGGGACTATCTACGCCAAAGCAGATCCGCTACCTGGAAGCGCACCATTTCCAGCATGTGGGTACATGGTCGTTTGAAGATGCGCGGAACCTTATCGCCCGCATATCAGCCAACGGCTGGCGTGTCCCGCACAGTATCGACCCCTCAACCTATACTCCCGAGGTGAACCATGGAACAGAAACTGGATTTAATTGGACTGCTTGAATACATAGATCCCGGTACACTGGATTATCAGGACTGGGTCAATGTGGGCATGGCGCTCAAGCAGGAAGGATATACAGCCGTTGACTGGGACGCGTGGAGCAAGCGCGACAGCCGGCGGTATCATCCCGGTGAATGTGAAAAGAAATGGAACTCTTTTACCGGCGCAGCTGCACCGGTAACCGGCGGCACGATCGTGCAGATGGCCAAGGATAACGGATGGGCACCGGAACGCCCCAGCCACGAGCTGGGGTGGGACGATGAGATTGGCAGCAGGGATGACCTTGTCATTGTCAACCACAACTGGTTGGAGGGCAAGGATGTGGTCATCCCTGCCCACTGGGACCCGGTGAAGCAGCTGGTCACCTATCTGGAAACGCTGTTCGAGGCATCCGAAAATGTCGGCTATGTGACCGAATGCTACGAAAAAGAGGATAACGGCAAGGTGCGGTATCTCCCCACCAAAGGGTGCTGCGACAGAACCTCCGGCGAGCTTGTAGAGGCGTTGCAGCAATGCGAGGGAGATATTGGCCGTGTGCTGGGTGACAGCAAACCGGAAGCCGGCGCGTGGATCCGTTTTAACCCGCTGGATGGGAAAGGCGTAAAGAACGAGAATGTGACGGAGTACCGATACGCTTTGGTGGAATCGGATACCACCGACATTGACCGGCAAAACGCTATCTTGCGCGAGCTGGAATTGCCGATCGCCTGTCTGGTATACAGCGGCGGTAAAAGTCTGCACGCCATCGTGCGCATTGACGCCCCGAATTTCGATGAATACCGCAAGCGGGTAGACTATCTGTACGAGGTGTGCAAAAAGAATGGCTTGGATATCGACCGGCAAAACCGCAACCCATCCCGCTTGTCTCGTATGCCGGGCATTATGCGCGGCAAAGAAAAGCAATATCTGCTGGATACCAACATCGGCAAAAGCTCGTGGGTGGAATGGAAAGAGTGGATCGAGAGCGTCAACGACAATCTGCCGGATCCGGAATGCATCGCCAACTTGTGGGATGATTTACCGGAGTTGGCACCGTCGCTTATCAGCGGTGTGCTGCGTCAGGGGCACAAAATGCTGCTGGCTGGTCCATCCAAAGCGGGTAAATCCTATGCACTAATTGAGCTGTGCTGCGCGATCGCCGAGGGGAGGCAATGGCTGGGCTTTGACTGCGCCCAGGGCAAGGTGATGTATGTCAATCTGGAGCTGGACCGTGCCAGCTGTCTGCATCGCTTTAAGGATGTCTATACCGCGCTGAAATGGCCGGCTGACAATCTTGGCAATATCGTGATCTGGAACCTGCGTGGTAAGTCACAGCCGATGGACAAGCTGGCGCCAAAACTGATCCGCCGCGCGGAAAAGGAAAACTATATTGCCATCATCATCGATCCCATCTACAAAATCATCACCGGTGACGAGAACAGCGCCGAGCAAATGTCGCTGTTTTGTAACCAGTTTGACCGGGTGTGTACCGAGCTGGGGTGTGCCGTGATCTATTGCCATCACCACAGCAAAGGTGCACAGGGGGATAAGCGGTCAATGGATCGTGCATCCGGCTCCGGCGTGTTTGCCCGTGACCCGGACGCCATGATCGACCTGATCGAGCTGGAACCGACGGAAGAGCTGTTGAAGCACGAAGAGGACCAGGCAACTTGCGCCGTCTGCGAAACTTGGCTGCAGCGCTTCGGTGTGGACATTGAAGCGGATCTGTCGCTGGACGATCGCTGCAGCGCGTCCGTTATGACAGACATCGCCAGAGCACGGCTGCAACCGGCATCGTATAAGCTGATGATGCGCGATGTGGACGCTGCCAAAAAGACAGTGCGATCGCACACAGCGTGGCGCGTGGAGGGTACGCTGCGCGAGTTCCCGCGATTTGACCCGATCAACATGTGGTTTAACTATCCCATACACAGCATCGACACCAGCGGCGCGTTGCATGATCTGGAATCAGCCGGTGCGGTCGCGTGGAACAGAACCTGGAAGAACAATTTTTCCAAGAAAAAGACCACCAAAGACCGCAAAGACGATCGCGACAAATCCATCGAAACGGCGTTCGAGGCGTGCAAAATCGATGGCAAGGTGACGGTCGCAGCGCTGGCGGAATATACCGGCAAATCCGAAAAAACGATGCGCAGACAGTTAAAAGAGCATGGTGGATTTTGGGTCGATGGCGGCGAAGTAGGTGAAAAGTAGAGAGGGACAAAGTCGGTCTTTTGTCCCTGTCCGTCAGAGGGTCAAACTCGGTCTTTTACCGAGAATGTCCCTCATAGGGACAAAGTCGGTAAAAGACCGACTTTGTCCGTCGGGACAGACACTCTATTATTATAAACAATACATTTTTGGGCGGGGCATAGGGAGCCCGCCAAAAAGTATTTTGAATAATTGACGCGCGTGAAAGGGGGATGACGAATATGCCGAAACGATGTAAAAGCCGACAAGATGTGATCGAGGCTGCCAAGACGATGCCGCCGCTATATCACAAACTGCCGAACCAGACTTTTGATTTTAGGCAAGCCCGAACGCTATGGTGGTTGGTAAAGCAAACAGCCGTGCTGAAATACGTGTGGGAAATCGTGAAGCAATCCGGGGCGGTAACATACGATGCACGCACCGGAAAATGGCAGGGGATAGATTTTGAAACGGAAGAGGTGGGAAACGATGAAGAATAGCTTTTTCATGCCGATGATACCGCCCACCAAAACGCATCAGGAAAAGAAGGTGGCGGTGGTTAAAGGCAAGCCGGTTTTTTACGAACCGCAGGAGCTGAAAACCGTCCGGAATAAACTGATGGCGCATTTGTCCGGGCACATACCGCCGCGAAAGATCAACACAGCCGTGCGACTGGTGGTCAAGTGGCTGTTCCCGGTAACCGGTAACCATACGGACGGCGAATACAAAACGACAAAGCCGGACACAGACAATCTGCAAAAGATGCTGAAAGACTGCATGACCGATTGCGGCTTTTGGCGAGATGACGCGCTGGTGGTCAGCGAAGTCGTTGAAAAGTTTTACGCTGACCAGCCGGGAATATGGATATACATCGAGGAACTGGACCATGACGGACGATGAGCGGCAGCGGCTGCTGATGGCCAAGCGTGCGGTGCAGGTGGGGCTGATTGTCTGGTACAACGATGCGCCATACATACCGGTGGAGCTGACCACCCGCTACCAAGGCGGCGCATGGGTGTACGGGGTGACGATGGTGGATGCACACCAGCCACGCAGTGTACTGCACGCCGGGATAGACAAGATAGACTTTGGACACGACAACAAAAAGGAGGCAGAATAAGAGAATGGACGCTGAAAACATACTGTTGCAGGCAATCGCTGAGTATGGCAAAGACGCGCAGACCGACATGATGATCGAGGAGATGTCGGAGCTGACAAAGGCGTTGCTCAAACGTCGGCGATATCCGGACGACGAGAGCACGGTCGACAATATCCGCGAGGAGATGGCGGATGTGCAGATCATGATGGATCAGATGCGGATCATCTACGGCGACGACAGCCAGTACACCGCACAAAAGCTGCACCGGCTGGCACAGCGGACGGGTTGCAGCATGTGTGGATTTGGAATCCACCTGGAAAAGCGACCACACAGATTTGACATGCTGTATGACAGAAACCAAAAGGAATGGGACTACTGGATGCACAGATGCTGTACGGATTCGGCGGGGGAACAATATGGATGGGATCGGGTGTTGGACTATATTGGTGTCCCTTGGCGCCGCCCGGATGAAGAACTTGATCAAATTGATTTTGAAAAGGGCGTGAACACATGAAAAATGCATTTGCTGGCAAGCTGGAACAGGTCAAGCAGCAGTCCTACGCCGACGGGGTCTGGGACGGGATGCAGATGGGGCTGGATCTGTGCGCCATCGCGCTGAACCACCGATATCAGTTTGGTGTGACACGGCTGCGGAGGCTGGAGGACAAGGTGCAGGAGCTGATCAACGAGATCATCGACACCCGCGACCCCGACGTGACCAAGGCGCATATACGCACAGCGCTCCGGCAGATATGGGGCGACAGGATCGAGAGGGAAAGGAGCGGGGCGAAGTGAAAAAATTTGAAAATATGACCGACCAGGAGATTGTTGCGGCTTACGCTGTGGATTTCCGACGCAAGGCTCAGGACGCATATGACACATACCAAGATACGGGCACACCGCGATACTACAACGCATACCACAAATACGAGGCTTTGGCGGATGCCCTCGACCGTGACACTCAAAAGGCTGACACACGACGAGCCGCAGCGTCTCTCAAAGCTGAGTTGATTATGCTGGCATCGGCGGCAAGCAGGGCGATTTCGACCTCCGCACCGGCGGACGCGCTGTTGGCGCTGGCGGATGAAGTTATCGCTGTTGGACGGTTATATGGATACGACGACAGGGGGATGGATAACAATGACTGAATACAGCGAAGCGTTTGACCGGTTGCGGAAGAACCGCGTAGAAGTGTCGTATTACAAATACGGGCCAGCGCGAGAAAATTTTGGAGCGGGACGTGTGGATGCGATTGCGACGGCGGAACTGTGCATCGAGGCGTTTAAGCGTGACCATAACACGGAACACCTTGTTGACGCAGCCAATTACATGATGTTCCGCTATATGTATCCGTGGCCGGGCGAGTATTTTGCAGCAACGGATAGCAATGGCAGCGTAGGCACTGTCGGGGTGCCGATCAACATGGAGGAGTGACAATGGATGAGGAAAAGACCTGCCCGCGTGAACACTGTGCGTGGGCAAACAGCATCTACCAAAAGTGCACATGGCCGGGCAAAACTTGCCCGTATCGAGAGGAGCGCGCCCAGGCGCAGAAAACGATGGATGACCGTGCACGGTACCAGCTGATGGTGCGCAAGGCAAAACGCCAAGCGGGGCAAAATCCAAACCGTGCCAGGCACAAAGGCGTATACCCGGCACAGGACAAGTGGACGGCACACATACATGCCGGTGGGCAGCCATGGTATCTGGGTACATATCCGACCGAGGCCGAGGCGATCGCGGCACGAGAGCTTGCACAGACACACAGGGACGATGTAGATTTTCCGGACTGGCTGGAACGCTGGTGCGATCAGGCGGTAAAAAGGAGGGGGAGCCGTGACAAAGGATGACCTGCGATCGTACAGGCACATTAAGCAGGAGCTGGATCATCTGCGCAGTCTGTATGCGGACATCAACGCGCAACTGTATGGGACAAGCCCGCAGGGGATGGATGGGATGCCACATGGGACACCGGCCGAGGCAAAGCACCCGTCGGATGCCATGATCGATCGCAAGATCGAGTTAGTCAAGATGTACGAGAGCAAGCAACGAGCCGCAGCGGCGACATTGCTGACAATCGAGACCGCTATATCAGACTTGGAGCCGCGCGAACGCGATCTTGTCCGGCTGCACTATATCGATGGCAAGACGTGGGAGCAGGTGTGCGTTGACATGGGATACAGCTGGCGGCAGATACACCGTATCCATGCTATTGCGCTGGCAAAACTGCAATGCAAATGACGGGCGTACAAAGATGGCATAGTATGGCACACTTTTATCGTGTATAATGATATCGTGGGTAATCGGGAGATAAGCCCACAACATCTTCCTTTTTCGTGCTGGGAGCGCTGCAGCGGTGGGGTCTGCGGCGTTCCCTTTTTCGTGCGCAAATTCGTGCACAAAACGGTGAGCGGGGCATTATGAGAATCTCCGCGGGTGGGTTAGGGGCTTATTTGTATCGAAAGCGAGGTGTGCTGTATGGCTCTGACGTTAAAACAAGAGGCGTTTGTTGATGAATATTTTAAGCAGGAAGGCAACTGCTATGCAGCTGCCATAGCGGCTGGATACTCAGAGATGACAGCCAGAGAGGCTAACAGGTGGATAAACGAGCAAACCCTTAAAAGCCCGCACAAAAAGCGCCTATATAAGCCGGAGGTTGCTGCGGCCATTGAGGCGCGTCGTGAGCAGTTGAGAAGCGAACGCGTAGCGGATGCGCAAGAAATTATGGAATTCCATACCGCCGTACTGCGTAACGAGGTTACCGAGGAGGTTGTTGTGGTTACGGGTGATGGTGATGGTATGAGTTCTGCGGGCTTGCTTGAAAAGCCGCCAAGTATTAAAGACAGGCAAGGATCTGCAGATACCTTGGCGAAGATACTTGGCATTATCAACAACAAGGTAGAGGTTGGTGGCGCTGTGCCGGTTGTGATTACGGGGGGTGACGCGCTTGAAGATTGATGTGCTTGGCGCAAAGTACGATGTGCATTATCGTACGCCGAATCAGGATGCTTTTTTACACGACTGTGACGGCTATTGTGACAAATCGACGCGCGAGATCGTCGTCAAAGCGGGCGATAACAGCAGTGGATTGGGCGACAACGATCGTTATTTGCGGAAAGTGTTGCGCCATGAAATTATTCACGCTTTTTTGTTTGAATCAGGTATTGCCGAAAATTATCGAAGACCCGAATGGGGGCACGACGAGACAATGATTGATTGGATGGCGTATCAGTACCCCAAAATTACAAAAGCACTTGCGGAGGCTGGTTGTCTTGAAGATTAAGACGGCGCAGCAACTGTATTTACCCGATATCGTAGGCAAAGGCTACGGCACATTTTGGCGCTTTAAGGGCAGGTACCGGGTATGCAAGGGTTCCCGTGCATCTAAAAAATCAAAAACCACAGCCTTAAACAATATCACACGGCTTATGGAATACCCACAGGCCAACTTGCTTTGCGTGCGTAAAACATACCGCACATTAAAAGACAGCTGCTTTACGGAGCTTAAATGGGCTATACACCGCCTCGGCGTTGATGCGTGGTGGGATATAAAAGAGAGCCCGCTTGAAATGACCTACAAGCCTACCGGACAAAAGATCCTTTTCCGTGGGCTTGACGACCCCTTGAAAGTCACTTCGATTACGGTTGAGGTTGGCGTATTGTGCTGGCTATGGATTGAAGAAGCCTACGAGATAAGCTCCGAGGCGGCATTTGATACGCTGGATGAATCCATCCGAGGCGAGGTGCCGCCTGGGCTGTTTAAGCAGGTTACGCTGACCTTTAACCCGTGGAATGAGCACCACTGGCTGAAAGCCCGTTTCTTTGACCAACCGCATCCCGATGTGCTGGCGATGACCACCAACTATCTTTGCAACGAGTGGCTGGATGACGCAGATAAAAAAGTATTCGAGACGATGCGTGTCAACAATCCGCGCCGTTACCGTGTAGCGGGGCTGGGTGATTGGGGCATCGTTGACGGACTGGTCTACGAAAACTGGGAGGAACGACTGTTTAGCCTCGACGAAGTCCGTCAAACGCCCGGCGTGCAATCCGCGTTTGGGCTTGACTTTGGCTACACCAACGACCCTACCGCATTGTTTTGCGGTCTGATAGACACCAGCAGCAAAACGCTCTGGGTGTTCGATGAAATATACAAGCCTGGCATGTCAAACGAGGCGATAGCTCAGGCGGTTATCAGTGCAGGTTACGCCAAAGAGCGTATCCGTGCCGATGCCGCCGAACCGAAGAGCATCGATCGTTTGCGCGTGCTGGGCTTGTCACATATATGCAATGCACGCAAAGGCAAAGACAGTATCAGCAACGGTATTGACTTTGTGCAGGACTACAAGATTATCGTGCATCCGCGATGTACCAATTTTCTAACTGAGGTTGGCAATTACACATGGGCGACGGATGCCAAGACCGGTAAAAAACTCAACCGCCCCATAGACGACTGTAACCACCTCATGGATGCTATGCGGTATGCGTTGGAGCCGTATATGGTTCCTGCTCCGCAAGCGGGGCGCGTGTGCAATGTTATCAACAGGAGATGACCACTATGCTGAAAAATTTAGATTTTATCGAGCCGGGGCAGACCTGGCCGCCGCCGAGCGAACGCGATCGGCTTGACCGGTACGCCTATAACCGCGAGCTGTTTGGCAACACCTGCGACAGCAAATACAAGGAGCAGGCGGAGCGCATAGGTCGGGTGATCGGCAGCTATGACAAGCTAGTCAGCTATCATATTGCGCTGAATTACCCCAAACGGATCAGCACCAAGACAGCTGACCTGCTGCTGGGCGAGCCGCCCAAAATTGATGCGGGCGATCAGACGGATGTGCTGGATGCCATTGCCGCGCGGTCATCGCTGATTGGCGGTACACTCCGCGAGGCGGTGCTGGATGTCAGTATGTGCGGCGATGGGCTGCTATATGCACGCCGGACGGACGAGGGGGCTGTTGTGGATGTGGCAGCGCCCGAGACATGGTTCCCGGTCGTGTCGCCGGATAATGTCAAACAGATCACGCACCATGTGCTTGGCTGGACATACGACGGGGGCAGCGGGGACAGCAAAACCACCTATTTGCGGTTGTGCATTCACGAGCGGGGTCAGTATACCACCCGTACACACATCCTTGACGGCGGCACAATTGGTGCACAGTGCGAGAGTGACAACATAGTGCAAACCGGGCTTGACGATTTCGCCATCCTGCATATCCCCAACACCACCACATCGCGCGACCTGTTCGGCCAAGACGATTATACCGACATAGACAGCATCGTGTCCGAGCTGGAGGTGCGGTTAGCACAGATCGCCAAGGTGCTAGATAAACATACCGAACCGACGATGCAGGGCCCCGCTTGTGCGCTGCAGGACGATGGCAACGGTAACAAGGAATTCCCCGCCGGCAACTATGTTATCAATCAGGACGAGCAGGGCAACACCGCCAATGTAGGATACCTCACGTGGGATGCGCAGCTGGCTGCCAACTTCACGTTTGTGGACAAGCTGATTGACCAGCTGTATACACAATCCGAGATGGGCGCGGCGATCTTCGGCGACACCGCCAACAAAAGCGGATCCATCCCCAGCGGTACCGCGCTGCGGCGTATGATGATATCCCCGCTCGCCAAAGTGGCGCGCATCCGCGGCAAACTGGATGCGGCACTGAAAAAAGCGCTGCGTATGGCGGCGCTGTTGGATGGTGTGCGTATTGACGACATCTCCATCACTTGGCAGGACGGTCTGCCGGATGATCCGAAGGAATCGGCGGAGATCATGCAGATCCGCACCGGTAACAAGGCAACGATCAGCCAGTACAGTGCTATCCAGCAGCTGGATGGTCGTACAGACGCAGACATCGAGGCGGAGCTGGAGCTGATCCGGCAAGACGACGAGATCGCATCCGGCGGATGGGCGCAAGCCACAGACACATCGCCGCTGGATGACGGCATTATAACCGAGGAGGACACAGAGAGCGGTGATGCGTAATGACCAGCGAGGATAAGCTGATCAAGCTGTATGAGACAGCGGTCAAGGAGCTGTACCGTGAGATCGCCTATAAGGACTGGTACGGCAACAGCACCGGCTATCAGCGGGCATTGCTGGACAAGGTCAAGGCAACGCTGAAAAAGCTCAAGCGCAAAACACCCGGCGCGGTGCGCGAAGCCTTGGAGCAAGCGTACGCCACGGGGCTGACATCCTTTTGCAAGGACACCGACACCGCGTTTACGCCGCGTGTCAACTGGCGGCAGTTGGATATTATGATCCAGAACGCCGTTGACCAGCTGACGATCGCGACCAATCGGGTGGGGCGTATCTGGCAGGATGCTATCCGCCGCGCCGGCGTCGAAGCGACAAAGCATAAAATGGCGACCGGTCAGACGGTCGATCAGATGCGCCGTCAGCTGGCGATTGAACTGTACAACATTGACCCAAGGGGCAAGAACGGCAAAACCGGTATTGCCACCAAGCGGGGCACGATGGGGATTGTGCCGTATGCCGCACTGGTGGCGCGATCCACGACTGCGGAGGCACAAAACGCTGCTAAAATCGACGCAGCGGGGCAACACGGCTATGATTTAGCGCGGTTTACCTCTCACACGCCCAAATGCGCCGTCTGCGCACAGTATGAGGGTAGAGTGTACGCCCTGACGAAAGAGGCTGCAAACGGCAAATACAAGGGAACCAGCGGGGAACCGCAACGGTTCCCTTATTTGTATGACACAGCTTTTTCAAGCGGGTACAACAACATACACCCCAACTGCCGTCATCGGTTGACCATTATCGTGCCGGCGCTTTGCACGCCTGAACAGCTGACAGCGTGGTCGCGCCAGTCGATGCGCCCCTTTGTGGACACTCGCGGCGACCGCGAGCGCAAGGCATATGCTGCTGCGCAAGCCAAAAACCGCGCCCGGTGGCAGGATCGGCGGCAATGGGAAAAATACCGCGCATTGCTTCCGGATCAGACCCCTGCCAACTTCGGCGCGTTCCGCACAATGAAACAATCCGAATCGCAGCGCTGGAAAGACCTGCAGGCGGATTATCGGTACATACTGGAAAACTCAAGGGCGTACAAAGGGCTGCCGCTGTTAAGCAAAAATACCGCTGACGATGCGGAGATTGATAGCAGGAGTATCGAGGCTATTAACAACGCCGTTACACGTTTTGGAAAAGATTTTCCTCTGGTGCGCGAATGGATACAGTCACAGCGGTTTGTCAAAGAAGACGCAGAGAGTGTCGATAACCCCGCATCTTGCAATTTTTCAATTGATAAAAGCGGAAAAGTGTCGTTTGAACTTGTATACAGCGCTAAAGAGTGGTATGATTACGATGTTATCAAGGAACTTGTTACAAATGAAGCGAAAATCGGCGAGCACATCAAAACAGAAGATCCGCAAGCTGTTATATACCACGAGTTGGGTCATGCCGCGCACAACGCGTTAGCGTTGAAACGTTCTGAATATACCGGTGGGGAAAACCTGTCGCCTTTACAGGTTTTGAATTTTTCAACAGAAAGAGATAAAATTGCGCAGCATATGTATATTATGCTGTTCAGCGATGAATCATACGAAGAAATCATGTCATGCATTGAAAGGGAAATCAGCAAAAGAGCGACCCACAATGGTCGAGAATTTATCGCGGAATGTTTTTCACAATATTACGCAGGAGAAGCAAGCAGAATGGCAAAAAAAGTCATAAAATATTTTCAAGAAGAGCTGAAAAGGAGCTGAAAGGCTGTGTCCTATTATGATGCGCTGTCTTATGCGAGGGATTATTACTATATCACCCCAGATGGAAAGGTTGTGATACGGGATACTATGCCGGACGATATGAGAGAGCGCTTTTTGAAGGATGTCGAAATCGAGCGCCAACGTTGCAAAGAAGCTCACGCTAAAGGAATTTTTAATTCAACAGATGTTTTTTGACGGAAGCTACTCGATGAAAACCGCATAACAAAAAGGGAGCGACCAGCTTTTTGGTCGCTCCCGTGCTATATGCGATTGGTAATGTCAGACAACCGACGAAACGATGCCCGCGATAATCAAAAATCCGACCAGACATAGGGCGATAATAACGGGTACCGGAGATGATTCTTTGTCATTGGTCGGCTGCTCCGGGGCGATACCTTGAAACGGTGCGGGAGTAGCGGTATCGTTTGGCATTGCTTGCTCTGCGCTTTCGGCAGCGGTGTTCGGGTCGCTTTGTGTCGGCGCATCGTTTTGGTTTGGCTGCTGCCGTGTAAGCAATTGCAGATACCACAGGGTGCTGCGCGTGTTGCGCTCGATCCGATATAGATACACCATGAAGTACACCAAGATGGCGATTCCGATAGCGGCACCGATTAGGGAAAGAATGATGTACGGTACGCTGCTTCTGCTGGAATAGTACGAGTATGCGTTGATCCAATTCATTTTTACATCCCTCCAAAGCAATTTCTAATACAAAAATACCACACAATGTACCAAAAATCAATCTTTTTGTTTACAACCGTCCGAAAGGGCGGTTTTTTCATGCCCAAAACGTGCTGATCGGCGCTAAAAGCTGCACGGGTCGACGGACATTAAACGGAAATACGGGCGACGGCCCTAAAACGGGAGGAACACGATGAGCGAACCCATCACTACCCCCGCCGCACCGCCGGCAGAATCGGCAGCGGGTGAACCGCAGGCAGTCACCTTTACCGCCGCGCAGTTGGCGGAAGCAGACCGCATTGCGGACGAGCGGGCGCAGCGAGCTACCAACTCGGCGCTGCGTGCGTATTTTGCCCAGCAGGGCATGACCGAGGAGGAGGCAGCGTCAGCACTGGCGGCGTACAAGGCGCAAAAAGCGTCCGAAAAAACGCCGGAGCAGCTGGTGCACGAAGCACAGCAGACCGCCGACAGCCGGGTGAACACCGCCAAGCAGAGCCTGTTGCAGATATCAGCACGGGCGGCAGCAGCGCAGCTCGGCGTAAAAGCGGAGCGGCTGGATTATGTGCTCAAGCTGGCTGATCTGTCCGGTGTGGAGGTCGGCGACGATATGCAGGTGGATGCGGGCAAAGTGACCGCCGCTGTGCAATCGGTGCTGGACGCTGTGCCGGAGCTGGGAGTAGGTACACCTGCCCCCAACACACCGCCCGCCAACCCGGCCAATATGCCGCCGGTAGCGGGCAAAGACAATCCGTGGAGTCGGGAGGGGTGCAACCTAACCGAGCAGGGGCGCATTATGCGCACCGACCCCAAGCTGGCGGAACGGCTGAAAGCTGCCGCCGGCGCAAATTAAAATCTGAAAGGATGATTATGTAATGGCAGTAACAAAACTCTCTGATGTGATCGTACCCGAGGTATGGGTACCGTATGTGCAGCAGCAGACGACCGAACGATCGGCGCTGGTGCAGTCGGGCATCATCACCTCTAGTCCCGAGCTGGATGAGCTGGTGACCGGTGGTGGCAAAATCATCAACATGCCGTTTTTCAACGACCTGACCGGCGACGATCAGGTGCTGCCCAACCAAGGCAGCAAGCTGACGGTGGACGGTATCACGACCGGACAGGACAAAGCGGTGCTGTTGATCCGCGGCAAAGCGTGGGGTGCCCACGAACTGGCGGGCGCGCTGGCTGGTGCCGACCCGATGAAAACTATCGCCGACCGGTATACGGCGTGGTGGACCCGGCAGGAGCAGAAAGTGCTGATCAGCGTGCTGACAGGCGTGTTTGGCTCGGCGTTGTCCAGTCACGTCAACGACATCTCGAGCGATACCGGTGCTGCGGCGGTGATCTCCGGCGGTGCGGTGCTGGATACCAAACAGGCGCTGGGCGACGCGGCGGACGCGTTGACGGCTATTGTGATGCACTCGGCGGTTAAAACTGAGCTGCAAAAGCAGGGCTTGATCGAATATGTGCGCACGCCCGAGGGCGCGCTGGCGTATCCGTCGTATCTCGGCTATCGTGTGATCGTGGACGACAATATGCCGGTGACCGGGTCCGGTGATGCGCGCGTATATACCACCTATCTGGTGGGTATGGGCGCTATCGCCCGCGGCGAGGGTGTGCCGACATCGATCACGCCGGTGGAAACCGACCGCGACAGCCTGGGCAGCGAGGATTATCTGATCACGCGCCGGGCGTTTGTGCTGCACCCGATGGGTGTGGCGTGGAAGGAGCCGGCGGCGTATACCACCGCGACCGATCCTACGCCCGCCAATGTGGATCTGGCGAAAGCCGCCAACTGGCAGCTGGCTGTTGACCACAAAAAGGTAGCGCTGGCGGCGATCAAACACAAGTTGGTGCCCAATGTGACGGCCACCCCGGGCGGCAGTGATACGCCCTCTGGTGGCGACAACTAATCATGAGTATGACGTTCTTTATGCCCCGGCCGGCTGTGACGCCGGCCGGGGATGAAACGGCAAAGGGGGAGGCTGATGGAAAGCTATGCAACGATCCAGTACGCCGACGAGTATCTGAACGGACTAACCGGCAACGACGCGTGGGTGGCCGCAGACGAGCAAGTGCGACAAAAAGCCCTGCTGACAGCAACGGTACAGATTGACGCTTTGGCTGCTTGCGGTGCCGGATTCCGGGGGGCTAAGGCACAACCGGAGCAGGAGCTGGAATTCCCCCGCACGCCGGATACCGAGGTTCCGACGGCGATCAAGCGCGCGTGCTGCCACGAGGCGGCGGCTATCCTTGACCAGGTGTCTGATGCTGCGGCGACAAGCCGGGCACGTGCCATCCGTCAAGGGGTGTCGTCGGTATCTATCGGCGATGCCAGCGAGAGCTACGTCAAGGCATCGGAACTGCGCGTGGGGGCGCAGCAATATCTGCTGTCGCCTATCGCAGCGGCGCTTGTCCGCCCATATTTGGCTGTGCAGGGGGTGTATCCCATCGTATGAGTACGATATCGGATAAGCTGACCGACACGGTCATGATCAAGCGCCGGCGGGGATATGATGACACCGGTGTACCGCTGTACGATACGCCGGAGCCACTGCTGTGCCGCGTTGCGGATGATCGCCGCATTGTTAAGGACGCGACGGGGAACGAGGTTGTGCCCGAGCGGGTGCTGTATACCGAGCAGCCGATTGCCCTTGACGATGCGCTGGTGATTGACGGTAAAGACACTGCCATCATCCGCGTGGCACATAAGCGCGGCGTATACGGTGGCTATGACCACACGGAGGCACGGCTATGAGCAACGATGTCAAGGTAACGTGGCGCGGCGACGGACTGAAACAGGCGTTGCGCGCGGCGCTGGGCAGTGCCAACTATGACAATGCAGTGGATCTGGCGGGGCAAGCGGCCGCGCAAGCACCGGTCGAAACCGGTGATCTGCGCGGCTCGTTGGAGCCCGGTGCCAGTGACGGGCGCTTTGGCAGCGCTGACGATGGACTGACAATGACAGTCGGGTCTAATCTGCCATATGCCGCCAAACAGCACGAGGACTTGAGCCTGAACCACAACGGTCCCGAGGTGCCGGGCGGTAAAGCCAAATACTTGGAGGATCCGCTAAACGCCAACCGTGACAGGTATATGCAACATCTGGCTGACGCAGCGAAGGAGGTGCTGGGCGGTTGAATCTTACCAAAGATACCAAAGTGCTGCTGGTAGCGTCCGGCATCACTGAGCCGATCTATCGGTCACATCTGCCGGATGGCGCCGATGTGCCTGACGATGTGGTCGTGCTGTACGAGTACGCCGGTACGCCTATCAACAGCATCGACAATCGCTTTGGCGGCTATTCGCTGCAGGTGGTGACCCGCTCCCGATCCTTCGACGGGGGCTTGGATCGGGCAAACACCATTGCTGCGGCGTTGCGGGATATTGGCAACTCCCAAGCGGGGCACGAGCCGGTTTCCGTTGACAACACCATCTATATCCGCTTTGCGGCCTTGCAATCCCCCTTCAAGCTCAAGGAGGACGACCAAGGGCGCATTTATTTTGCACAAAATTACCGGGTGTATGCCCGGGAGAATTAAAGGAGGACAAACCTATGGCTGAAAACAAACAAATGGAAGCCCTGCCGCGCATCGGCTGTGATATGCTGCACTTCGCTGTGCTGAAAAGCGACACCGCCGAGGGCGCGACCTATGACACCGCGGTGCACCTGGCCAACGTCAAGAGCGTGGGCTTTAACCCGGGCAGCTCGGTCAGCACTTTTTATGCGGACGACGGTCCGCGCGTCAACTTTGCGCAGATTGGCGATCAGACGGTCACGGTTGATCGCGCCGACCTGCTGCCGGAGGAGTATGCACTGATTACCGGTGCGTCGTACACCAAAGGCCTTGTGCGCGTGGGCAATCCCACGCCGCCCGCAGGTGCTGTGATGTGGCGCAGCCAGAAATCCAACGGCAAATACCGGTATTTGCGTCTGCTGAAAACCACCTTCGGGGTGCCGCAGATCGATTCCAAAACCAAGGAATCAAGTGTGGATTTCCAGACGCAGTCCATCGAGGGCCGCAATGCGCTGCGTGTCTATGACAGCATGGGCTTTGATTTCATCGACGAGGATGATCCCAAGCTGGATACCAGCATCACCAAAGAGGTGCTGGACAAAGAGTGGTTTGCGGATCCCAACTTTGACCCGACCAAAGCGTATGTGGCCAAACAGACCGGCAGCAAATAAGGGAGGGTGCGCAGGATGATCGAACTCAAAGTAACCATCAACGGTAAAACGCACGTTGCCCCGCCGCCCAAGCTGCGGCATTTCAAGGGCTTTCTGCGGTTCCTGCGCACGGCGGGGGCGTCCGAGGAATCGGGCGCCTCTGTCGATGATCTGTACGCGTACATCGCCACGCTGTTTGACAGCCCCGATGTGACCGCGGAAACGATCAACGACGCATCGTTTGAGGATGGCGCAAGGCTGCGGAGCACTTACAGCGAGTGGCTGTCGCAATACATGCCGGATGACGCAAAAAACGGGGAGGCCCGGTAGCGCCGCACCAGCTCTACCGGGAAATGATGTCCATCTATACGGTGTTGCTGCGGCAGGGTGTTAGCCCGTCACAGCTGGATGATACCGATCTGGAGGACTGGTTTTATATGTTTGGTGATGATACGGCGGGGCAGCAGCCCCAGCAGTACATCGACAACATTATGCGTTAGGAGGTGAGGCAATGAGCAATGATGTGAATGTATACGACGCCGGCGGCATTGAGGCGCGACTGACAGCAGACACCAGCGATTTTGACCGGAGCATGGATGCATCCGAGCAACGGGTCACAAAACTGGGCGACACGATGGGTGCTGTACCTGCAAACATTCAAAAGCTGATTATCAAAGAGCAAGAGCTGTCGCGTCAAATGCAGGCACAACGGCAAAAAATCGCCGAGATGGACGCCGCGCTTGATGCGGCTAAGGCGACATATGCCGATATGCAGATAGCGGTTGGTCGATACAGCGACGCAGATATGGCGCAGCAGTTTGCAAAAGAGGATGCAGCCATTAAAAAGGAAGAGGTGGCACTGGAAGCTCTGGCGCAAAAGCTGCGTGTTGTGAATCAGCAGCAGGATGAAGCCGTGGCAAAGATCAACAACAAATCGAAGTTGAGCGAACAGCAAGGACAGTACAAAACCACATCGCTGGCGATTGATGCGGTGGCTAACAGCCTGCGTGGGTTAAGCCCCATCGTTAGCGGCACCATTGGCAATGTCGGCAACCTCGCCGAGCGGATCGTATTTTTGAAGCAGTCCATGAACGCTGCCAAGACTGCCGGCGCATCGGCTGGTGCTGTGATGGGCGCGGCAATATCTGGCGGTGTTACGCTGGCCATATCGGCTATATCGATGCTGGTGTCTGCTATCCAGCAAGCGGAAGAGGAAGAGCAAAAAGCGTACGAGCAAGCCATGAAACATCTGCAAGAGCAGGACGAAAAAATGGTGGAACTGCAAAAGTCGCTGAATGTACTGGATAGCAACGCTGTCAGTACCAGCGATATGGTCAGCGCACGCGAGCGATTGGTTGAGATCTTTCCGGATTTGTTGTTAGGCTACAACGAAGAAAACGAAATGATACTTGACAACAACGCGGCATTAAAAGAGCAGGTAGAGACTATGCGCGAAAAGTCTAAGCTTGCACGGGAAGATGCCGCGCAAAAGTCGGAGGGTAAATTCGATGACTACAAGGACACGGAGAGCAAGGTTGCCAGCCTAGAAGAATCCATAGCTGCTGTAGAAAAGGAGATACAGCGCTATCAAGACCTAGCCGCCAAAGAAACAGGCGCAACACTAAAACGAGAATACGAAGACCGAATCAAAAGACTGACAAAGGATTTGCAGGATTTCCGGTCGGAGTGGATCGATGCAAAATCGGAGCTTGAATCGTCCGACATTTGGGATGTTATGTCGGCCAAAATATCCGTTGGCATCGAAAATTACGATGAACTAAACGCAAAACAGAAAATCGTATATCAAAGCATGATAAACAACGCGAAGGACTATATCTTATCGGCAAAAGATGAAACAGAAGCCAACAACCGTGTATGGGAAACCATCAAGAAGATTAAATCCGTCCTTGCCGACGAGCAAACCTATACCGATCGGTACAACGTTATCATCTCGTCGCAAGCGGGGACGGACGGCTTGTCGTCTGACCAGCTGTCAGCCATTGACGATATCGGCAAAGAGATCATGGAAAAGCTCAAAGAGCAGCGCAAAGCGGCCTACGATAAAGAGGTACAGGCACTGGAAGAGCAATACAGCAATCTGTACGATACGCAAAAGGCTGCGCTGGAAAAGCAGTACAAGGCGACCGAAACATCTATCAAGAACCAGCAAAACGCTTACCAGAATATGTCCTTCGATGTCAAGACACTGGACGAGCAGGATCTGGCGAACAAAATGCGCAAGTGGAAGCTGCAGCTTGCCGCCGAAAAGGATATGTACTCCAAGTCTACCGCTGCTATACAGGAGCGGTATTACAAGGAAGTACAATTGATCGTCCAGACGGCGAATAAGGAGATACAGGTCTACAAAGCCAAGCTGGCAGCGCTGGATCAAGCCGATAAAGAAGCCGAAGAGGCACGCAAAGCCCGGCAGGAGCAAGCTACCCTGCGCGATCTAGGCGAGCAGCTTGCCAAGCAGGAGGCAGATAATACCCGTGATATGGCAGAGGCGCTTGAAAAGTACGAAGCCGAGCGGGATAAGCTGCAAAAGGTGATCGATAGCCCGCCCACCCAGACGGCGCGCGTCCTCGCCGAGCGCGAATTGTCCGCGCTGAACGAGAGCTGGCTGAAAGAACGCCAGCAGCTAGAGGCGGAACACGCGGAGAAAATCCTGAAAATCCAGCGTGAGCTGGACGAGGAGCGGCTGACCCAGCAGGAGGACGCAGCTGCCGCAGCGCGGGATAAGCAACGCGAAGCCCTTAACCAGCAAGTCACGGATGCCGAAAACGCCGCCAAGCAAAAGCTGACGCGGCTAAACGATCAGTACGCTGTCGAGGTCGCAGCGCTGAAACAGTCGTTGTCTACCAAGCTGGAAGTCGAAAAGGAGGCGTACCAGCAACGGCTGACCGCCTTGAAAAAGGCGAACGACAAAGAACTGGCAGCCGCCAAAGAAAAAGCCAAAAAGCGCTACGAGGACACCGTGTCCGAGGAAACGCTGGTTGCGGATGCCCGCAAGCAGATCATGAGCAAGTCGTACGATGAGATGATGGATCTATTGGATGACTACGCCGAGCGGGCGAAAGCCAAAGGCAAAAACTTCGGCGTGATGTATAACGCGGGGCTGCAGGAAGGGTTGGACACCAAAAAAAGCATTGGTGTCACGGTCACCGGCAATGTGATCGGCGACGACCTGAAACGGTTTAGGGGCTACGCCACCGGCGGTATTGTCAACAGCAAACAGCTGGCGTGGGTGGCTGAGGATGAGCCGGAAGCAATCATCCCTATGTCCAAGATGCACGATTTTGTCAACGGGGTGTTGTCCGGGTCGCAGGAGGTTATGCGCCGCGCATGGGCTGGTATGCAGCGTATGCGTATGTCGGCAGCCGGTGCAGCCAGCACCAGTCAGGTCGACCAGTCGCGCACCGTCCACATCGAAAATGTCAACATCAGCCGTATGGTGGACTTTGACCTTGCCAAGGCGCAGGTCAGCGCCCTGATGGGAGGTAGACGATGATAGGATTTATGTTCTGCGGTAAGCACAGTTACCGCGACTTCGGGCTGCATGTTAAGACGCGCAGCCGCAGTACCTTGGCATCTCGGCGCAAGAGGCAGGTGGAGATCCCCGGTCGTGACGGTGTATACACTTTCGACGGCGAAACATACGACGTCAAGGTAGTGGAGCTGACTTGCAGTGTGGAGGCGTCCAGCATTGCTGACTTCCGCGCCAAAATGCGTCGAATTGCCGCGTGGTTGCAGCAAAGCGGCGAGCTGTCCTTTGACGATGAGCCGGGTATTTCCTGCCGCGCCAAGGTATACAACAGCATGGCGCCGGAGGAGTATTTGCCGGGAGGCACTGTTCCTATTGTGTTTGAGTGCCACCCAATCGCGTCCGGTGCGCAGCACACTATCGCGTTGGAGATCACCAAGCGGGGCAATCAGACCACCGTGCCTTATGACGGCACTGCTCCGGCGCCGTGCCTTGTCCAGATCTACAATGCCGGGGATACCGCCGTGAATGGTATCCGAATTATCATGACAGGAGGAGTGCACGATGCCTGATGCATCCAATTATCTGCAGGAAAAGGTGCTGAAAGCCATTGCCCAAGGGCAGTCGTTTTCTGTTGCCAATGTATATGTGGGGCTGCTGTTGACACCGAGCGGGGCATATGCACCCGGTCGCGAACCGACGGACGCCAACTATGCCCGCCAAAAGGTGACACTGTCCAGTCCGAAATACGCCAAAGACGACCCCACCTGCATGGAAGCTACCAACCCGAGTGCTGTATCGTTCCCGGTGGCGCAGTATGCGTGGGGAACGCTGGAGTATTACGCGCTGTTTGACGGTGCGGAGGGGGACGCAAATATGCTGTTCAGTGGCAAGCTGCAAACGTCGATCAAGGTGGATCGATGGGGTGCCGCGGTTATCCCTGCCGGTAGCCTGTCTGTCCGTGTGAGGTGATGGCGATGGAGCACGGAGCGAAATATAATCGAGCGGGTTTTAACCGGCTGGCGTATGGACTGCAGGGCGACGCACCGGCAGCGACCAGCGCCGCGCTATCCGCTGGGCTGCAGCTGTCGGCAGCTGTACAGGCTGACACAGGTGGTGTTGTGCAGATCAATGCCGTGCTGCAGCCGGGACAGGTGCTGGAAATCGACACCGAACGGATGGAAGTGCGTATAGACGGTGTGCCGGTATTGACCGATTGCAGCGGCGTAGGGCTGTATATGCGACCGACCTTGACGCGTATCAACTATCTGGATGGGTCCACCAAGCGTGATCTGCGGGCGGTTATCACCTACGCTGACCAGTATTATTAAGGAGGCGGCGCTATGGACGCAACGGTAATTATCAAGCAATTTAATTCAACGCGGACGGGCATTGACACAATCGCCTACCTTGAAAACGCTATCAACGTGGGCTATAAGCTGCCGGTAAACGATCTGTATACCTGTTCGTTCCGACTACCGGCGGATGACCCCAAAGCGTCATATATCACGCCGACCAGTCTCGTGGAGATATGGGACAACGGCGAGTATATCGCGCTGTATCTGGTCGACACAATCCAAGAGGCGACAGACGACAGCGGCCACTATCTGGATGTCAGCTGCACGCATGTGCGCAAATTCCTACAGCGGCGGGTGCTATATTCCATCCACGAGCGCAACGGTCAAGACATGGCGGACGTGATCTCATGGCTGCTGGCTGGTGGCGATGGCGGCACCGGTCAGAGCGACTGGGTACTGTCTGACGATTTCGACGGCAGCTTGATTGATGTGGTGCTGGACTATCATTTTGAGAACGCCACCATCGACGCGGCGCTGTGGTCGCTGCCGGAAAAATGGACGACATCCACGCAATGGGTCTACAACACGCAGGTGTATCCGTGGGAGATCAATCTGGTGGCGGTAGATGATGAGGTATCGTCCGTGATCCGGCGCGGCAAGAATCTGGTTAGCCTGTCTATATCCCAACCGGTTGAAGCGGTGGCTAATCGCTTTTACGGCCTGGGAAGCGGCGAGGGTATTAACCAAACATCGCTGATGTTGGCGGAGGATTTGGAGGCAGACCCGACCGGCAACACAAAAAACGGTCAGTTTTACGTGGAGGACGCGGACAGCATTGCCAAATATGGATTGATCGAGGACTACTATACCGACCGGTCAGAGGACGAGCCATCGCTGCTGCTGATGGGCGCCAAAAAGGCGCTGCAGGACTACAAGGATATCAAGCCGGTCATTACCGTCGAGGCGGTGGACTTGTATCCGCAGACACGGTCGGGTCAAGATCATTTTGTACCGGGCAAGGGGTGCCGCATTGTGGATGACGAGACCGGCATGGACGCGGTATATCGCGTGCTGGAGGTGTCTAAGTCGGATGTGACCGGACAGCCGTACAGCGTCAAATTGACGCTGGGGGCGATGCCGAACACATTGGCCGCAGCGATCGACCGACTGTACAACCGTGACAACACGGACAAAGTCAACGCACAGGGGGCTACCAATGTGTGGTCACGATCATTTGCGGACAACGCCGATAAAGACCACCCTATCACCGTGACATTCCGGCTGCCGGATGATTTGGTGTATGTCAACAAGCTGATGCTGGACATTGAGCTGGAGCATTTTCGCGCATACGAAACCGGACAGGCTGCGGGTGGCGGTAAGACCAAAACACAACCTGCTACCTCCATCACCCTTGGACCGTCTGTGACATCCAGTGAAGCATACCAAAAAATTTCGCTTAGCTCGGCGGCAAAAACAGAAACGAGCGGCGAACAACAAGCGACATATGCCTACAAGGTTAACGAGGACGCAAAAATCGTCAGTAATGCCTCGTGGTCACACATAGATAAAGCTGGCTGGTATAACGCTGATGTTTCAAAGAATCGCTATCGGGATATCGAGCCTATCGTAGAAAAAGACCCGGAGTGGCCGGAAGCCGCCTTGTCAACAGCGTTTGTGTACCCAAGCGATGTAGCGAGTACATTGCTGGATGTAATCGACAAATCTGATGCCAAACCCATCACGGTGTATATGTATCAGCATCGACACCCGCATACGCACAATGTCACAATCCCCAAACACACGCACGAGATTGCCGCCCACAGCCACAACATTGACCACACCCATGTTGTACCGGCGCACAACCATGAGATTGAAGATCACACCCACCAAATCCTGTACGGTATCTACGAAGAGCCGACGCTGGCAGTATCGTCGATTAAAGTGCAGCTGGATGGGCAGGACATCACCGCTGGTAGCGGATCATCGTACCAGATCAATGTGCTGGATGCACTGAAACAAGGCAAGTTCCAGCGCATCGAACGCGGCAAGCACACGCTGACCATCACGCCGATTGCCAACGATGCGAGCGGAGCAGGGCTGTGCCGTATTACCGGCGAACTGTTTATCCAATGCTTTGTCAAATCGCGCGGTGATTATAGAGTGTAAGGAGGACAAATATGAAACAATTATACGCAGCCAAGGCAAACAGCCCGGTAACGGGACTGTCTGCAGCCATAACGGCAGCTGCAACGACAATAGCTGTCATCGATAAATCGGTGCTGACAGATGCTCCCGGTATCGCTACCATCGGTACCGGTGACCAGTGCGAAACCATCACATACACCAGTATATCCGGTAATATCCTGATGGGCGTGACGCGTGGCGTGAACGGCGTAGCGTCGGATTGGCCGTCCGGTACGGTTGTGTGTCGTGTATTCACGGCGTACGATCACGACGCGCTGCTGGAACGTGCCGAAGCAGTTGATAAGCTGTTGGACGGCACGACCAAGCTAAAGCCGGGCGCGGGAACCGTCACCGACCAAGAGCTGGCAAACGGAGCAGTAACCACAGACAAACTTGCGAACGGTGCTGTCACAACTGACAAGTTGACGGACGGCGCCGTCACAAAGAATAAGCTGACAGACAGTGCGGTATCCACCGATAAGCTGGGGCGTGAGGCGGTGACCGCGGAAAAAACGAGCTTTGCAAAGCCGAAAACATATAAAATGCTTGGGGATTCCGCAGTCGGGAGTTTTATCGTTGCCGATTCGGAATTGGGTTCCACAACAGTTAGGATTGTTCCGGGCAAGAACTATGTGATATACAACGATTGGGAAGTCGCATCTGTAAAAATAGGTTCATTTTCACGTGGATACCGTACCGTTGTCTTTTCGTCTTTGCCTGAGATTAACTATCTTGATTATAGTTCGGTAGAGATCACCGGACGCCTGATCTCTATTGCTGATGGAGAGACAGAAATCAGTGTCGTATTTTCTTCGGAGCCGACAGGAGGCGTGTCGATTTGGGAATTGGCATGGGATGGTTTTTCCATTCCTAAATTAGAACTTGAAGATGGTTCTGTTAGCACAGCATCCATTTCAGATGGTGCTATCACAATGCAGAAGCTCGATTCCAGTGTCAGAGAAACCCTGTCCGGTGCCTTAAAACGCAAAATCGTTGCATACCTACCGTCCGACGAAGGCGAGAAGCTGCACGAGTTTGGCAACAGCAATATCGTGTCCAACCCGACTGGTCAAAACGTGCTGAATACTGGTTGGTGGAATAACGGGCTGGTAAGCCTTGGCACATGGGCTAAAGGCAGCGGTTTGCACCTTATGCTAACGCTGAAGCTAACCTGTTCCAGCGGCACTGATCAAATGAAAAATTTTAATGTGTATCTTGGCAATCACTCGTCCGAAATTACCAGCCGGGCTATTACTGGGCAGTTTGCGGCCGGCGAACACGCGATTGACCTTGATCTGACGGCTAACGGGTCGCTTAATCTGACCGAGCTGGAGGGTATCCGCGTGGTCGGGTACGGTGAAGACAATAGTGGGTCGTATACTTTGCAAGTGCTGGATGCGCGCATGGTCAATACAGCCAACAAGACAATCGACCCCAATACCATCTATATGGTGCCGGCGGAGGATCCGCAGGCCGGTAATGTCTATGACGAGTATATGTACATCGGCAGCGGGTGGGAGCGCATCGGAAGCACAGAGGTTGATCTTAGCGGGTACATCAAGTTGGATGACGCCAATATGGAGTTGTCTGGCATCCATGTGCTAACCAAACGAGGTGGCAAGTGGTATGACCGGCAGGGTATCAAGTACACGCTGGACACAACGCGGAAAGTTGCAACCGTGGGGGATGGAACGACTGATAGTGACAATGCCGAGTATGCCGGAGCAAACGATGGTACGGTGATTATCCCCGCGAAGGTATGCGCGGATGGCGTGATATATCGTGTGGAAATCGGGTTCTATGCGTTTTATGGGAACACGCATATATCCCGTCTGATTTTGTCGGAGGGGCTGACCGGTGATGGGTCTGTCAGTTTTCAGAGCTGCACAGCATTGTCCGAGATATGCTTCCCGAGCAGTATCACAACAATTTCCGATTATAATTTTGGCTATTGTAACAGTCTGCGCGCGGTGCATATCCCAAACACGATTACGACCATCAATAATGATGCTTTTGAATTCTGCGCAGACGGTTTTACCCTGTACATCGACAACTACGAGGGCGCGGTATCCATCGGTACCAACAACGGCACGGCTGTGTATTTGCGGGCGAATCCGGCGGATGTCAAACAGCTGCAAACAAATGTTGGCGACATCGACACGGCGCTGGACAGCATCATTGCGGTGCAAAATAGCCTGATCGGGGGTACGACGGCATGAGCATAGCGGACAAACTGGCGACGATCGCCGCTAATGAGCAGCGGGTGTACGACGCCGGCAAAGCGGCGCAGGAAAAGGCGTTTTGGGACACATATCAAAGCAACGGCAGCCGCATCGGCTACCAAAGTGCTTTTGCCGGATATGGATGGACAAGCGCCACTTTTAAGCCGCGGCACAACATGGCGCCAAAGGATGCCTATATGATGTTTCGTGAATCACGTATATCTGGCGATTTGGTCAGTATTTTGCAGGGCTTGGGCGTGACACTGGATTTTAGCAATACGACCAATATGCCGTATCTGTTCCAAAATTCCATGTTTACGCGGATTGGGGTTGTGGACGCGAGCAAAGCGGCACATTTGACGGGCGTTTTCCTCAACATGCACAATCTGGTGACGATCGACAAGCTGATTGTGTCGGACACGGGGTCGGTGGCGTTTTCGGACACTTTTGGGACTTGCGAAAAGCTGCAAAACATAACCGTCGAGGGTGTGATCGGGCAAAATGTCAACCTGTCGTTGTGTCCGTTGCTGACACACGACAGCATCATCAACATCATCAGCTGTCTGCAAGACCTGACCGGCACAGGCAATACGCGGACGCTGACGCTGGGGGCGACCAATCTGGCAAAATTAACCGACGCGGAAAAAGCGGTGGCAACGGAAAAGGGGTGGACACTGGCATGATCGTATCAACGGTACAATTGCGCAAGCTGGTCGCCGACGATGGCATGACGCTGACCGACGGCGACAGCTATGGCAAGACCATCTATCTGGGGGTCAACGACAGCCCGGAAAACTGGCATGAAATCACCGACGCGGAGGCGCAGGAGGTACAGGCAGCCGAGGACGCGGGAGGTGAGGGGGTATGACCGACACCGACATCAACATCCAGTTGGAGCGGCACGACCAGCATATCAAGTCGTTGCAGCATCAGGTGGACGACCTCAAGCAAGTACAGCACGAGATCAAGACGATGGGGGAGACGCTGGTGGTGCTGACCACCGAGATCAGGCACACAAACCACAGCGTCAACGATTTAAAGCAAAAGGTGGATGTGATCGAAAGCCAGCCACGAGCGCGGCTGAACCAGATTGTGACTGCGATCATCGCGGCGCTGGCGGGCGGGGTCATCTCCACCGGTATCACGCTGCTGTGTACACATCTGTAATCAAAAAAGGGGGACTGTATCATGAAAACCAAAATCATCAAATGGGCAAAGGCTGCGGGCGTGCGCGCCATCAAGACGGTGGCGCAGACCGCCGTTGCCACCATCGGCACGGCTGCTGTGCTGGGCGATGTCAACTGGGTCGCGGTTGGCTCGGCGGCGGTGCTGGCGGGTGCGCTGTCACTGCTGACCAGTGTGGCCGGGCTGCCGGAACTGACGGACAATGAAGAAATGGGGGAATAAAACATGAAAAAAGTATATATCGGTGTGGGACACGGTGGCAAAGACCCCGGTTGCACGGGCAACGGCTACAAGGAAAAAGATCTGAACTTGGCGATTGCCAAAGCTGTGATGGCGACCCTGACGCGCCACGGTGTGGATGTCAAGATCAGCCGTACCAAAGACCAGGACAAAGAACTGGTTGACCGCATCGCGGAATGCAACACCTACAAGCCCGATCTGGCGCTGGACATCCACAACAATGCCGGTGGTGGTGATGGCGCTGAGGTGTACTACTATCACGGCGGCGGCACCAGCAAAACGCTGGCGACCAATGTGCTGTCGGAAATCACCAAGATCGGGCAGAACAGCCGCGGCATCAAAACCAAAATGGGCAGCGGCGGTCAGGACTACTTCGGGTTTATCCGCGAAATCAGCGCGCCGTCAGTGATCGTCGAGTGTGCGTTTGTGGACAACAAGACGGATGTGCAGATCGTGGCGACCGCCGCCAAACAGGCCACGATGGGTGACGCAATCGCCAAAGGCATCCTTAAAACGCTGGGCATTGCCTACAAGGCTGCTGCGGCGAAGGCGGCGCAGGTGTTGGACAAGACCGGTGCGAAGTACGGCGATAATTCCATCGGCGTGCTAGCGCTGAAAGAAATGCTGCTGCTGGCGAAGAAAAAAGGCATCCACCCCAAGGGGATGTATGAAGATACCGGCTTCGGCGGCGGCACCAAAGCGGCGGTCAACTATCTGCTGAAAGCGTGGGGCTACGCCGAAAACGGTATTGCCGGTGTGAACTTTGTCAAGCGCCTGGCTGCGGAAATCAACAAAAAGGTGTAAAACATAAAATGCCGTCTTGTGAAACCGCGCAGAAACATAAGACGGTGTTATGATACTGCGCGAAACTAAAGGGGTAGGCTGCTGCAATGGCGGTCTACCCCTTGTTTTTATTTGTGCAAAAAAATAAAAAACTTTTGAAAAAGTCTTGACATACCACCGAATCGGTGGTATAATATAGACAAGATAAAACAAGGAAACAAACGAAAGGAAGAAAATATTATGAAAATCGCTACCAAAAACGAAATGGAAAACAACACCGAAATGCTGCTGAAACTGATCGATCTTGGGGAAGATGTTGGAACATGGTCTGTGCAGCAAGATGATCACAGCGACGACCTTTTCTGCGGGACGCTGGAAGAAGCAACGGAAGCCGCGAAAGAATATTATCGCGACGGTATGGATATTGTCTGCATCGCCAAGATGGGTCTGACCAACATCAACGGCAGCCTTTGCGCGGACTTTTGTTTTAAATCGATCAGCATCGGTGATCTGTACAGTAGCGAAGAAGAATTCGCTGCCGACACGAAACAACACGACGAAAACCAATAAGCAGAAAGAAAGGGGTATTATCATGACAAACAATCAATTCAAAGCCTGTGTGCAAGAAGCTGACAGCTACACTGACCGGGACGCTTACATTTCCGATCTCGCGCTGTCGGAAATCTGGGAGGATGCGGAGGACGCGACGCTGCCGGACGAAAGGGTGGAGGCGTTGGGACAGATATGGGATGCCTGTCACCGCACTGCCAAGGAGATTGCGTCCGATGCCGGACTTAGTTGCCGGAAACTGGCGGAGCGCTTTTGCATCCCATATCGGACGGTGGAAAATTGGTCGACCAAGCGGTATGAATGCCCTTTGTATGTCCGACTGATGATGCAGGAATGTTTGGGACTTTTGACCAGATGATAAACGCGGAGATACGCGCAGCAGTTGCGCGTATCTTTTTGAATAAGGTGGTGGAAAAATGAAAGACACCAAAGAATTAGTGCAAGAATGGCAAGAAAAGCATCCAGATGGAACACGAAAAGAGTGTGAAAAGGATTTAGGGGTTAGTTACACAACCGTGTGGAAGTATTGGACAAGCACGCCGTCTAATTCGTTATCGCCAAAAGCAAAATTAGTACGAAATTGGCAACAAAAACATCCAACGGGCACGCTGACACAGTGTGCCGCAGAATTGCAAACCAACTATGCCAATGTAGCGTACTATTGGAAATCACCGAATGTAAACAGAATGAACGGCGCAGTTGTGTGGAAGATCTATAAATGGCGACAATCGAACCCGAACGGTAACCGAAAGGAATGCGCGACGGATACAGGAATATCGTATGCCGTTGTCACAAGATATTGGAATGAAACACCAAACGATAAAACACCAACCGAAACATTGCGGGAGCGTGTGCAAAAGTGGCGCGCGGAGCATCCAGAAGGGACACAAAAGGAATGTGCCAAAAGTATTGGGGCAGGGTGTTCGACGGTATCGAATTACTGGAATAAAAAAATCAAAGATGGTCATATCACGCCAGCGCAGAAAACTGTACAGAACTGGCAAAAAGAACACCCCGACGGGAACAAAACGGAATGCATGATAGATACTGGGTTATCCCACACAACGGTGCGTATGTTTTGGAAATCCACATCAGATAACACACAGCATAATGGGGGTGACGACAGTAAAAATGACGGAAAAGCAAAAGAATTGGTTGAAAAATGGCAGCACGAACATCCGGGTGGAACAAAACTAGAATGCGCGGGGGATTTGGGTATAAGCTATTCGCTTGTGGTTGGCTATTGGATACCGACCAAAGAACAGATTAACAAAAAACCCTTGTTCCAACTTGTGTACGAATGGCAGCAGGTACATCCGTTGGGAACAAGAAAAGAATGCATAAAGGATCTAGGAATTAGTAATTCAACGGTGCAGCGGAATTGGACACCCACGCCTTTTAAGCCGTTGCCCAAAAAAGGCAAACAAACCACCGGAAAAACGAAAGAATTGGTTAGCAAATGGCAGCAGGAACACCCCGACGGAATGCAAAAGGAATGTGCAAGTGATCTTGGCTTTTGCCGTTACACCGTATTAAAGTATTGGACTAAGCCGGCTGGAAACGCCGAGCTGATAAAAAAATGGCAGGAGGATCATCCGGCTGGAACCAGAAAAGAATGCGCCGAGGATCTAGGGGTTAGTTACGCTACGGCATCAAACTATTGGACACCCACACCGTTAAATTCTGGTAAACCGTCATCCGAAAACGCCGAGTTGGTTCGCGAATGGCAGCGCGAACACCCCGACGGAATGCAAAAGGAATGCGCCGAGGATCTTGGCGTTTGCCGCAACACCGTATCAAAGTGTTGGGTTAAGCCGGTTGGAAACGCCGAACTGGTGAAAAAATGGCAGCAGGAACATCCGGCTGGAACCAGAAAAGAATGCGCAAGCGATCTGGGTGTTAGTTACAAGACGGTGTGGCGGCACTGGGCTAAAGAACCCAAAAAAGATGAATTGCTAACACAAATCAAAAGTGATGCAAAAACGACGACAAGGATATGCAAGGCTTGTGGAAAAACCTTTGAACCCGAAAAACAATGGCGATATTTATGCCCGGATTGTGCAAAGGAAGCAAGGACAAATGGTGCCAAGCGCACCCATACATGTGTTATATGCGGCGCGCAATTCGTAAGTTCACCAAGGGCAAAATATTGTCCAGCGTGCCGCGATGGTGTCGCGCGAGAAAGGGCGAAAAAGTACCGACAAAAGGGGCCCAACAGAAAAATTGGCAGCAAGGATATTTGCGAAGCGTGCGGTGAAGAATATATTGTAACAAGTGGCGCCCAAAAATATTGCAAAAAATGTGCCGAAGAAGCAATGGCTGCCAACGATAGAAAAGCAGCGCTAGAATATTTTGAAAAGCATAAAGAACATTTAGCGGAATATAAAAAACAGGCGTATAGACATGACAAAAAATGCGTTGTTTGCGGCAAAATGTTTTATAGCGGCAACGCAAGTATAACGTGTTCGCCGGAGTGTTCCGCGGCGTATTATAAACAATTGCGGAAAAAGTACGAAGATGCAAGAAAAGGCGAAAAAAGATATAAAAAAAAGCCGGAGGATCTGCGGTCGGTGCTGCGGAATGGGGAAAAAGTCCAGCAATCCTATATCGAAACTTGCAAAGACCTTGGATTTGATTACAAATTGAATTTCGTATGGATTTCCGCGTATGGAACAATCGGGGCAAAAGGTGGAAGCGATGATGACATAAAAGCGTTATACAAGGCGTGCCTGGAAAAAGGGTACAGACCTACAAAACCACTGGAACAAGCAGCAATAGAATAGCCACCGCAGCGGGTCGCTATCATGGCGGTTGGCTATTATTATATCTTACTGCAATACTGACCGCCATACTGACTGATGATGATCTGGGCGTACTTGGGGTTGCAGTTTTTGATGTTGACCGGGTATTGCAGTTTTTTCTCATATTGCCACATAGATCACGCCTCCTTCTGAAAATCCCACGGCCAGGGGTTCTTGACCCAGTTCCAGCAAGGTCCTTCCACATCATTTTTGGTAACCATCCAAGGACCGTAGCATTTTTCATATTGGCAGCGCAGCTCGGCGGCTTCCCTTTGCATCTGGAGGCGCATTTGCAGTGCCTTTTGATCGTCGGGATGGGTGTCGAGATATAGTGCCAGCTCGAGCATGGCGAATTCAAGGGCGTTGATGCGGTTTCGCATTTGTCGTTGATTATCCACGGCACTTTCCTCCTACCAACCACGGTTTGTCAAGCTCCGGAAACAGCGTGCCGCAGCGATAGGCTTTTTCGGCACTGTATACCGTTGTCAGCGTTTGCCACGGGACATAGGCCATGCCGACGACCGGCGGCTGATGCGGGCAGCAGGCGGGGGTGGCACACGAGGCACAGGGGCAGCAATTTTCCACAGATACAATCTCCTTTGTGCATAAGATTACGCACCCGGCGGGTACAAGCCGGAAGCATATCGTTCCATCGTATGCAGGGGAGAATACAGGCGTGAAAAAAGCACCGGTCAGGCGACCGGTGCTTTTCGCGTTTTATAAAATTTGCAATGTTTTGGCCAGCTCCGCTGCACAAGCGGGGCATATGTTCTTGCCCTTGAAGGTGGTAACATCTCGGGCGTTTCCACAGAACATACAGGCCGGTTGATACTTTTTCAGGATGATGGTATTGTCCTCGATGAAAATTTCCAACGGATCTTTTTCTTCGATGTCCAAGGTTCGACGCAGTTCCTTGGGCAAAACGATCCGTCCGAGCTCATCGATTTTTCTGACAATTCCGGTTGATTTCATTGCGATTCCCCCACATTATTCTTTCTTACCACGCGGCTTGACATGGTTCGACTGCAACAATAAGATTACCAATTATTTCCTGCTTTGTCAAGTCATTTCCTGTCGAATCGTCTGGAGAAATCAGAAATTTTTTGTGTTTATTCAAGAATTATAATTGATGGTGTCGTTTGAGAATGTGTGTGCCGATAACGCCCACGCTGCACACCGCCACCGCGATCACCGCGCCGCAGACAATAAAGGACACGAACAACGAGTTGGTGTAGGACACCATCAGGGGATACAGCGAGCGGGATGTGATGCCGAGCCGTTCCACCCCTTTGGACAAATACAGCCACGCCGGTACGGCAACCAACATAATGGCCGCCCCCAGCCAGCCGCTGTTGCCATAACGCAGGGCGCGGTGGGGCAGGGTGGACAGCCGGAAAATCATCCACAGGCACAACACTTCCATCACCGCCAAAACGCCGATCGCAATCCACAGTGCGGCACGGAACCGGTGCGTGTACTGCCCTAACATCCGCAGCAACGCCTGGTTCGCCTGCTTTTGATAGGCGCTGATACACAGGTCGCTGAGATGGGAGAGGTTGGTCTGGATCTGTTTTGTAACTTTTACGCCTTTTGCATCGGCATAGGCGAGCAGTTTTTGATACAAAGCATCTTTGAGTGTCGCCGTGTCGATGGTGTAGGTTTCACCCGCATAGGCGGCCTTGACCGCCCCGCGGATATGACGATACAACACGTCCTCGTCAATCGCGTTATCGAAAAAACTCTCTTCAATACCGGCGGGCAATCCGTAGTCGGCGTATTGTTCCCGCAGCACGCGGGTGGTGTTGGGATAGTAACCGCTCTTTTCCATATGCCCCAGCAGATAATCCTGCCGGAACAGCGTGGCGGCAAAGATGCAGCCGGTGGTCAGCAGTACCGTGGTCAACGCCAGCAAAAACGAAAAAAAGCACCGCCACCCTTTTCGCGATGAAAGCAGTTGGCGGAGGCGAGATGATGACATAGCCGCACAGCTCCTCTTTTTTATTGATCCAGCAACACGCGCGGGCCGGATACATAATCGGCATAAACAAAATAGCGGTTGGGCGTCAACCCCAGCATATCAAACGGATAGCAGGTGTACAGTACCAGATTTTCCTGCGTGGCTTTCAAATCGTAGGCCGATTTGTCGGTGGCAGGCAGCACAGCGGTTTTGGTTACCTTGTAGGTATATACACCGTAGTTGGTCTTTAGGGTGATGGTGTTGCCGACCTTCACGCTTTTTAATCCGTTGAAATAGCTGTTGTTATGACCGCCGACCAGCACTGTGCTGCCGCAGCCGGGAAACAAGCTGCCGTTGTATTGTCCCACGCCATTTTTCAAAATCGTGTTGGAATCACCAAAGTACAACGGCGCATCCACCGATGTTCCTTTGATCGAAATATTTCCGAACCGATCGCCAAAGGTGGGGAAGGTGATGCTGCTGGCTTTGATCGTTTCGCCGGCTTCCGCCTGGCTGCCGGCAAACAAATCGGTGGAATCCATCGCTGCATCGGGGTCGGTTGTGGAATCCAGCGAGATCAAGCTCACCAAATTGCGCAGCGGAACAATGACCGGGGAAGCAGCCACATACAACAGGGCATAGCCCAAGGTAGCAAAAAGCAATGGCATACCAAGGTATGCCATTGCTTTCTTTATCAAACTATGGGTTCTCATTTGGCTTCCGCGTGCTTTTTGGTGACCACCACACCGCCGCCGCCGCAGGCAGTGTTATTGTCGATGGCCGCCGCACCCGACATGGTGAACTCGCTGTAATAGTTG
>ENA-UEQO01000638-UEQO01000638.1-human-gut-metagenome-genome-assembly--contig:-NODE-638-length-40089-cov-4.944767_pt1 | contig 40089 bp, 35 predicted proteins | sample MGYA00242938_ERZ507940 | MGnify/ENA primary metagenome ERZ507940 (study PRJEB26167, sample SAMN06115517) | human gut metagenome | host: Homo sapiens | place: China:Chongqing | collected 2014-12-03... | reverse complement strand
AACATCGCCTTTTTTGTTGTTCTCAAGGAAACAGCCGTCCCTTGCAAGGTTCAGCCAGCCGTCACCCGTCGGGGCGGAATAAATATAGTTGCTCATTGTTTGTTTTATGATCGTTTTCAACGCTGCCGAAACGCATGGTCGTTCATGCATTCCGTGCAGCTTACCAAAGGATTATTCCGCAATTTTTCCGCAGCATTTTTTGTATTTTTTGCCGCTGCCGCAGGGACACGGATCATTCGGACCGATTTTCTTTTCGGTGTTTCTGAACTGTTTGGATTCACGCCACTGTTTTGTTATCTCGCGGCGGCGTTCCGAAGAAAGCACGCCGTCCCATTCGCGAAGATTGTACAGCCAATCGGCCTTTGCTTCATGCATGTTGAAGTAAAGCTTTTCAAAGTCGATATCGAGCTTGATTTCCGTATCCTTTTCAATTTCTTCAAGGGGCAACTCGCTGCGAAGGCTTGTGTTGATGCCGTCGATAAAGCCGATAAAGATTTCGGCGGGCATTCCGAAAAATTGCGCAAGCTCCTCTTCGCGGCCTGCATACTCCGCTTTGTGTGCGGAAAGAATTTTTTTGTATGCTTCAGTCTCCGCCTTAAAATAGCCGTCCCAAAACCTGCGAAGCTCCGCCTCGCTTGTGTGAGCATTTATAAGCTCCTGCCACTGTGAATATAAACTCATTGTTTTCTCCTGAATCATTTTAAATAAACTGTCGAACCCGAATCGATCGGTGTTTAAATCCGACTTTTTTCGGTGGGTTCGGCATCGAGAACGCTGGTGCAATGCGGGCAGCGAACTGCATCATCCGCAATTTCCATCTTGCAGTAAGGACAAATTCTGGGCTCTTTTGCAGGCTCCGCTTCCTCGGGTTTTTTGCCGAGTTCCTTAAGCTTGTTAATGAGCTTGACCATAAAGAAGATTACAAGTGCGATAATGAAAAAGTTGATTATTGACGCAAGGAATTTGCCATAGCTGAGCACGGTTGCGCCGGCCGCGGCAGCATCCGCCGCCGTCATTCCGGAAAGATCAACGCCTTCAACGCCTTTGAGGACGATGAATTTCGTGCCGAGATCGGTTGTGTCAAAAATCAGTCCGAACAAAGGCATGAAGACATCGTTGACAATTGAACTTACTATTCCGTTGAACGCGGCACCTATCATAACACCGACTGCCATATCCATCACGTTGCCTTTGAATGCAAACTTTTTAAATTCAGACCACATAACAGCCTCCCGTATTTTTGGATGCAATAAATATAACCCAAATCGAACGTAAATTCAATAGCTGTGAAGAATATAAATCAAAATTGAATGTTAAAAAGAGAAAAGGGGACCGATATCCCCTCTTCTTAACATAACGTGAATACATGCCGCATGTATCCACGTCACGTGAACATACGCAGCGCGGCCGTTCCGCATTATTAAAAAGTATTTTACAGTCTGTTCAGTTGAATCGAAATGACAGCCGCCGCAACTGCCGCCGCAAGCAGAGCCATTCCGACGGCAGCACGGAAACGTTTGAATTTGAGACAATGAACGATGTATGCAATGTTATAAGCTGCGCATAACGCGGCAGGAATCCAAATCATGTTTTTTCTCCTTTTCAACAAAATTCGAGAGGCTGTTATTGTCTTGTTTCGGCAATGTATTCGTCATCCAGTGTCAATTTAACAATAAATTGCGCATCGAGCTCCGGATAGATGGATTTCCAGTTTAGATTTTCCCATGACTCCACGCTGCCGAATTTTTTTGACGCATATCTTCCGAACCCCATTGCATCGCAGCCGCAGTCGCGGCAAAGTTTGAACACTTGCGCAAGCTCGGTTTCAAAATACAGTTCCAGTTTCTGCTGCATTCCGCTCCGCCATTCCCTTCCGATTCTGCCCGACTTATCCTGTCCGACAGTCAGCGAGATTTCATATTCCGCTTTTGCGGAGGGGGCACCGTCGACATTGACCGAAATGCGTTTTTTTTCAAGTTTTGCAATCAGCGCTGCACGCTCCGCACCGTCGGGCTCACCGTAATCATACATTATTGTTCCCGATTCAAAATCGCCCTTTCCGATATTCATGAACTGAGTGTCATCCGCATCAAGCCACCCTTTCATAACCCATCCGTCGAACAGCGCGGCGCACATTGTAAGCCCCTGCATTCCGCCCAGCCTTGCGCCCTTCTCGGCATCCGCCAAAGGATTTTCTCCCTCGGTCGCAGTATTTTTCTGTTTGGTATCCGTAACAACTTTCGGATCGTAAAAGCCCATTGGCAGCACGGGATCAAACCTTCCGCCGCCGCACGCTTCAAAGCAGCGCGCAGCATTTATCACCGCAACGCGCCCTGTTTTGCGCGCATCGTTGATTATGTCGTCCTGCAATGTTGAAAGGTTCGCGTTATTGTTTGCACTCAGACCGCCGAGGTATTCACGAACGCTGCAATGCGTCACCTGAACCATTGCGGAGGTTCGTATTCGCAGTGTGTCAAACGAAAGTCCCAAAAAATCCGGTATCATGCCTTTTCTTGCAAGCTCCTCACCAAAAACGAAAATATGCGTTCTGGTAAAGCTCAGTTCGTACGGCACACCGTAGCTTATTTTGTTTATCGCATCAAAAAGGTTTTCGGCCTCCACCGAAAGGACTATCGCGCCGCCTTCATTCTCATCGGAGGCATTTGAACTTTCCCTTTGGAGCTCGAGAATCACCTCATATTTCTCTTTTTGACCTATATCAGCACCAACCGTAACAACATAACCGTAGTTATCAAGGCTCACCGGATTGAGGCAGCCGCAGAGCGGAAGCAATGCCGTGCAAACTGCCGCAGTCAAAGCCGTCAATGCCGCAGTGCGCAACAGTGATTTTTGTTTATTTTCGTGCCGCTGAGTTTGTTTCATCAGTTTTTCTCCGTTTCTTTTTATGTTAATGTAAAATTCAGGAATGTTTTCTCCGTTTTTTCGCCGAAACGGCTCCGATGAAAGCCGCAAGCACAATCGGCACGGCAATGAAGATGAAGCCGTACTCGGCATTCGCTGCGCGAGGGTCGGGAAGAAAGCGCATGATTCCTTCAAAATCAATAATTATCAGCAGTCCGACAAGCAGAACATTCGAACTCAGCACCGGCCGAATATCACGAACGCCGAAAACCTGCGAAAACAGCAGCGAAGCCGAATAAATATAGAACGAACCCGTCAGCATGCCGCCGGTGAGCCACGCAATGTGTGCAAGTTTATCCATGCGCAGCAAATGCGTTTCAAGACTCTTAAGGTTGTTGATTCTGAACAGCGGCATAAAAAGATCGCCGAGCTCCGTGTAAGTGAACGCAAGGCTTACCGCAAATTGTGCAGCCGCGCAGACGGCAGCGGAGATTAAGGCGGCAATGACCCCTGCTTTTTTCGCGTGATGCGTTCCCTGAAGCCCGGTACATGTTATCAAAAGTGACAGCAGAGCCGGCAGGAATGCACCCGACTGCGAAAAAGCCTGCCGTGTCAACAACCCGATATTGCTGCCCGGGAACGGATACAATCTGTACGTTTCAAACTCACTTGATGCCGTCAGAATCGAAACAGCAAGCACAATCAGCAGCAGCAAAGCGAAGCATTTTGCCGTCCGTCCTATGGTTTCAAAACCGAGCCATGCAACAAAAAGCACCGTCGGAAGCACATACATTGCAAGTTTGCCGTAGCCGATGCCGTTGAAAAACAAGCCGTGCAGCACTTGGATGAACCCGCTTAGCGGTGAGTATGCCGCAGCGAGCAGGCAAAGCATCAGCACAAGTGTGACCGCCGCGCCGATCGTACCTCCGAATGCGGACAGGATGAGTTCCGAAAGATTTTTTGCTCCGCTGCGCCGCATTGCCGCAAGCACGATGATAAAAAAAACGAGTGCAATGATTCCGCCGACAGGAAGCGTGATATAAGCCGCATTGCCGCAGGCATAGGTATTTTTTGTGTCAAACGTGAGCAGCCCGCTCGTACACATCGCAATTGCCGCAATCGATATGCCCTCGCGGACGCCGATGCGCCCTTCTCTGAGATTCATAAGCCCCTCCCGAAAGCCGTTCCCGAAAGCCGGTTTTTGAATTTCCGTTTAACGGCAAAACCCTGATTCGGGCTCATGCGCTTATCCACGCATTTAAAACAGCGTTTCAAAAAATTTTTCATGATTTTCCTTCCTGTTTGGGCAGCGTATCTCCGTGCGTATTCATGTAATCCTCCGCTCTGTGATGCATTCCGAGTTTTCCGCGAATAACGAACGGCCGTTTCGAGAGCGTTTTCGGTGCAAAAGGCGCAAGGAACGGAACGCCGAACGATTTCATGTTTGCAAGGTACGCCGTAAACACAACCAGTGCCGCCGCAAGTCCGAGCAGCCCCCCGAGCCACGCCGCAATTACGAACGCGATGCGCAAATACGATGCAGCGATTTGTGTTGAATAATCCGGAACGCAGAAGTTTCCGAGTCCCGACAGGGCAACGATGATGAGCATTACGGAGCTTGCAAGATTCGCTGCCACCGCCGCCTGCCCGAGTATCAATCCGCCGATTACGCCGATCGCCTGCCCGATGCTGCCGGGAACGCGCATTCCCGCTTCCCTTATCAACTGAAAAACAAAAAGCAGCAGCAGCATTTCAAACGGGAGCGGTTCAAAAACCATCTTTCGCGACTGTATGACGGTGCTCAGCACTTCCGTTGAAAGCAGCCCCTGATGATACAGCGCAAGCGCAACAAAGTATCCGGGCAGCAAAAGCGAAATCAGAACTCCCGCATAACGCACGATGCGCAGAAGTGTTCCGAGAGGCTTCCGCATGTAAATATCCTCCGGACTGTTCATGAGCGCGGAAAGCGTTATCGGCATGATAAGCGCGAACGGGCTTCCGTCCGCAATTATTGAAACCGCGCCCTGCATTATGAAGGACGCGACCCTGTCCGGCCTCTCGGTTGCGAGTGTTTGCGGAATCGGCGAGAAGCCGTCACCCTCAATAAGCTGGTCAAGCATCCCGGTATCTATGATTGTGCGCGCGTTCACCTTTGCCAGCCGCCGTTTAACTTCCTCGATAAGTGTGCGGTTCGCGACGCCGTCCCGATACATAACGGCAATTCTTATATTGTTATCGCACCCGGCGGGACGAAACTCAACAACAAGATCATCCGAATGAATGATTCGTCTGACAAGCGTTATGTTCGTTCTCAGGTTCTCCGTGAACCCTTCCTTCGGTCCGCGCACGATTTTTTCATTATCCGTTGTTGAAACGCTGCGTTTTTCAAACCCGCGGGTCTCCGGAATTACCGCTTCTGATTCACCCTGCACGAAAAGGGCGGCTTTACCGTCCGTTATTGCCGTTATAACAAGGTTAAGATCACTTTCCGTACCTATTTCGCTGACTTGCAGGATATTATTGATTATGCCTTCGCTGCTTGTATCCGCATCCTGCTTTGCCGTCATTAACGGACGCATTATGAAATCCGCAATCGTTTCATCGCTTGCCATTCCGTTCATATACACAATCAATGCGGGAGTTTTCCCCGCAATATTGAGCCGGCGGAAGATAACATCGGTGTTTATATCCGCACGGAACACATTCCGAAGCTCCGCTTCCGCAGCATTTATATCCGCAGGCACGGGGCGAAACTCGGGTTCCCCCTGCGGTGCAATATCCTTCCAGCCGCCGAAGCTTTTCGGCTCCCCCGCTTCACGTTCGGTAAGTTCATATCGCATATCGTGCCTGTCAAAGGCAAAAAAACGCTCCAACCTGCCGCGAATGCCTTCCCCGCCCCGGTCGCTTTCATGATTGTTTGATTCGTTATTTGATTCGGGTTTCATAAGCTTCTCCGCTCCCTGATTCATTCGTGTTTTCCGTTTTTCCGAACTGATACCGTTCCGCGCCGTTTCACCCAATGCATCCGCAAGCGTCGGATTTTTACGCAGAGAACGTTTTGTTCGGCCTTTCCCGATTTAGCTTTTCTCCGCTTTGTTCCGTTTATGCAAATTACGCAAATCCGTGCCGCGGCCGCAAATTTCGCGCCGTTCGGAATGTTTTCGACGGTCCGCTTCATATAATCAAAACGGAAACAATCAATCAGACGGAGGATCTACAATGAAAATAATGGTAATATCAAAAAAAACCCTCATCTGGGCGGCGACGGTGCTGCTTGTCATTGTTGCCGCAATTGCATTTGCGGTCTTTTCCGGCAGGGACAGCGGCGCCGAACCCGATCGTCCGACCGGAGGCAAACCGCAGTCGAACCTTAATCTGCCGAGTTCGGCAGCGGGCAGCGGTGTTGAACAGTATGAACTTGAAGTGCTTGCGGGGTTGATGAAGGAGCTGCCCGTTTACAGCGTTTCGCGGAGCGACAAGCGCATCGCGCTTACAATCGACGCTGCATGGGAGGATGACAAAACGGACTTTATTCTTGATACCCTGAAGGAATACGACATCAAGGCAACTTTCTTCCTTTGCGGCTTCTGGGTTAACGACTACCCCGACAAGGTGAAGGCAATTTCCGATGCCGGTCACGAAATCGGCAATCACTCCCTCACCCATCCGCACATGAGCAAACTTTCGCCCGAGCAAATGAAAAGTGAACTTTCACAGTTCGACAATCTGCTTGAACCCATCATCGGCAGGCGAACAAAGCTTTTCCGTGCGCCTTACGGCGAATATGACGACAGAGTTATTAAAACCGTTCGTGAAGCGGGTTACGAGGTCATTCAGTGGAATATTGACACCGTTGACTGGAAACCCGAGCGTTCTGCGCAAACGATTCTTGACACCGTGCTTCCGAAGCTTTCGGACGGTTCGATCATTCTCTGTCACAACAACGGCTATAAGATAGAGCAGTATCTTCCGACGCTTATTGAGTCCGCACTTGCTCAGGGATACAGCTTTGTTACCGTCAGCGACCTGCTTTTGGACGGCGAAACCCTTATCGACGTGAACGGTGTGCAAAAACCGGCTCAATGACACGGCAACGCCGCAGTACCATACGGCACAGCGGCAGTGCCGTACTTCGGCAGGGGTGGTTTATGTTCACCCCGCCGTTTTTTGCTTATTTTTATTTATATTATGTATTTTTGCACAAAAATTGTGAAACGATTCCGATTTTGATAAAAAAGACTTGAAAAAAACCGACCGTTGCGGTATATTATGGTTGTCAATCATTTACAGCCGCATCACCCTGTGTTATAATAAATCATTGTGGATACTGCCCGGGACGCTTCATATGCGGTGCGTTTTTTTGCTGCATTGAGCGTTTGCTTGGATGCTATCCCTCAGGAAAAAGCCGGAAAAGTCTTTTTTGCGGCGCAGAAGCTCTGCTTTGCGGGCATTGCTGCAAAAATTTTAATCGGCGTTTTCTCGGCACACTAATCGGACAGAAGTACCGATGCAGATATATTTGGAGGATTATATGTCAGAACTCACAAACATTGAAAACGGCAAAGTCAAGCTCAGCCTCAAAATCCCCGCAGAGGATTACCGCAGAGCATTGGAAAGTGCGTACCGCAGGACCGGTGCACATTACAACATTCCCGGTTTCCGCAAGGGCAAAGTGCCCCGCAAGGTTATTGAAGCAACCTACGGCGTGAACGTTTTTTGGGATGAGGAATTCGATTCACTCGTTCAAAGCGTTTATTCCGATGCGCTTGCCGAACACAATCTCGTGCCCGAGATTCAGCCGAACATTGAGTTCACCGAAGTATCCGAGCAGGACGGCGTCAGCTTCACCGCGGAAGTTGTTCTCCACCCGACGGTCAAACTCGGCCAATACAAGGGAATAGAAGCACCCGTTATTGAATATAATGTTACGGACGAAGAAGTTTCCGCAGAGATTCAGAAAAAGCTCAACGAGATGGCGACCGAAGCAGCCGTTGAGGATCGTCCCGTTCGTCAGGGCGATATCGTAACCCTCGATTTTGCGGGATTCATGGGCGATGAGCAGTTCGAAGGCGGCACTGCCGAAGGCTATAAGCTCAAAATCGGTTCCGGCTCCTTCATTCCCGGATTTGAAGAGCAGATGGTCGGCATGAACATCGGCGATGAGCGTGACATCAACGTCACCTTCCCCGAGGATTACCATGCGGAAAACCTTGCGGGCAAGCCCGTTGTTTTCAAGGTCAAGGTTCACGCAATCACCGAAGAAAACGTTCCCGAACTGAATGATGAATTCGTTCAGGATATTTCCGAATGCTCCACCGTTGACGAATACACCGCTCACGTTCGCGGCGATCTTGAAAAGCGCGCCGCCGAAAGAGCAAAGAACGAGCGCACCGACCTCATCCTTCAGAAAGTCATCGACAATGCGGAAGTTGAAATTCACGGCGATATCGTCTCCGCAGAGGTTGACATGCAGATCGACAGGTTCGACAAGCAGCTTCAGTCCTTTGGTGCAGATCTCAAGAGCTACCTTGAATACGCACACCTTTCCATTGAAGATATGCGCAAGGATTATGAGCAGGCCGCTCAGCGTCAGCTCAAGTCCCAGTACGTTATGATGGCAATCATCGATGCGGAAAAGCTCGAACCCACCGACGAGGATTTCCGCGAGGTTATCGCAATGAGCGACACTGCAAAGCAGCAGCATTGGGATGACGAAAAAATCGATGCCGAACTTAAGGACAACCGCATGAAATATGCCGTATCCGCGCTTTACAACGCCGCAGTTAAAATGCTTGTTGCAAACGCCGTTGTTCCCGCAGCAGCTCCCGCGGAAGAAGCACCCGCAGCGGAATAAATCCTTTACGCGGAACAAAGCGGCCGCTTCGGTCGACGGATGATTCAATTCCATTGCCGAAGCTGACGGAACACAGCTTTTTCGGCTCCCGGGGATACGGAAAACATCGGTCGGTTGACTTCAACCGACAGTTTTCGGGCATTTGCGGGAGCCTTTTAAAACCCGAGCATGATACTTGCATCTGCCGCATCTGCCGCAAATGCTTGTTTCGTGCGAAGTAACTCTTTCAACTCGGCGCACACGGTCGGCCCGTGCACCGCACAAAAAACTTTTATTTCGGAGGTCAACATGAGCAGCTTAATTCCCATCGTTGTTGAACAAACCAACAAAGGCGAAAGGTCATACGATATTTATTCCCGTCTGCTGAAGGACCGCATCATCTTTTTGGGCGGCGTTGTGGATGACGACACCGCCAACCTCATCATTGCGCAGATGCTCTTCCTTGAAGCGGATGATCCCGACAAGGACATTTATCTTTACATCAACAGTCCGGGCGGCAGCGTTTCCGCCGGCATGGCAATTTACGATACCATGCAGTATATTCGCTGCGAAGTTTCCACGATCTGCATCGGAATGGCCGCTTCCATGGGCGCATTCCTGCTTGCTGCGGGCGCAAAGGGTAAGCGCCGCTCCCTGCCCAACAGTGAGATAATGATACATCAGCCCTCCGGCGGCGCACAGGGGCAGGCATCGGATATTAAGATTCATGCCGAACAGATCCTGCGCATTCGCAAAAAGCTGAATGCTATACTTGCCGCGCGCACCGGCCAGCCCGTTTCCCGCATTGAACTTGACACCGAGCGCGACAACTATATGACCGCCGACGAAGCTCTTGCATACGGGCTTATCGACGAAATCGTTCAGCCCAAGAGATAAAATCATTTTTTGCGGCCGCAGCCGCTGTTCAATGCGGAATGCTCATATTGATTTTGCGTTAAGCCGAAGCAGGCTCGGACGAAACGGTCTTTCATGCAGTGGCTGAAGGTTTAATCGGAGCTTTTCGGAATAAATGCTGATTTGATTATTCAGCATACCCCCTGAAATAACACGCCTGTTTTTCAGGCATTTCGTAGGAGAATATTAATCAGAATGGCAAAACACAGTGACAACGATACAATCAAATGCTCTTTTTGCGGAAAAAGCCGCGATGAGGTAGATCGTATCCTTGCCGGCCCGGGCGTTTACATTTGCAACGAATGCATTCAGCTCTGCCGGGAAATTCTTGAAGAGGAGCCTGCCCTTGCCGACACGGATGCGGCGGAAGCTCCGCACGAACTGCCGAAACCCGTTGACATCGTAAAAACCCTCAACGATTACGTTATCGGCCAGGATCATGCAAAGCGCGCACTTGCTGTTGCGGTATATAACCACTACAAACGCATTTATGCCAAGGAAACAAAGACGGATGCCGAACTCGGCAAGAGCAATATCGTCATGCTCGGACCGACCGGCTGCGGCAAAACCCTGCTTGCGGAAACGCTTGCAAAGGTGCTTGACGTTCCGTTTGCCGTTGCGGATGCAACCGCACTCACGGAAGCGGGTTATGTCGGCGAGGATGTTGAAAACATTCTGCTCAAGCTTCTGCAAGCCTGCGACTATGATGTTGAGCGCGCACAAAAAGGCATTATATACATCGATGAAATCGATAAAATTGCCCGCAAGAGCGAAAACCCGTCCATTACACGCGATGTATCGGGCGAGGGTGTTCAGCAGGCTTTGCTGAAAATTCTTGAAGGCACCGTTGCCTCCGTACCCCCGCAGGGCGGCAGGAAGCACCCGCATCAGGAGTTCATTCAGATAGACACAACAAATATCCTGTTCATCTGCGGCGGCGCATTTGCGGGAATTGAAAACATTATTCAAAAACGCACGGGCAAAAAGAACATGGGCTTCGGTGCGGATATTCGCTCCAATATCAAAAAAGATATCGGCGAAACCCTTAAGGACATCCTGCCCGAGGATCTGCTTAAGTTCGGACTCATTCCCGAATTCATCGGCAGGGTTCCAATAATTGTGACGCTTGAACAGCTTACCGAGGAAGCGATGATAAGCATCCTTACCCAGCCCAAAAATGCGCTTGTAAAGCAATACATGCGCCTTTTCGAAATGGATAATGTTGAACTTGAATTCGACGAAGATGCACTTAAAGAAATTGCACATCTTACCATCCTCCGCAACACGGGTGCAAGGGGGCTGCGTGCAATTCTTGAAGACATCATGCTCCCCGTAATGTATGAAATTCCTTCCCGTGAGGACGTTGCAAAGGTCATAATCACCAAGGATGCCGCTCTTAAGCATTCCGAACCGATTCTTGTACTTAAGTCCTCCGAGCCGGAAGGAAAAACGGCATAACAAAAACAAACATCGAAATTCATCGGCGGCGGGCAACTGCCGCCTTTGGTTAATTGACCGCTCATTAATTGCTTCAGGAGAATTTTGAAATGAAAATTGTTCGCTTTCGCTTAAAGCCCGAAGCCGAAACCTTCTACGGCGTACTTGACGGACTGAGCATAAAGAGGCTCTCGGCAGAACCGTATGACGGGCTGCATTTTACCGGAGATGAATATGCTGCCGACAGCGTTATTTTCGATGCACCGTGCGAACCTTCGAAAATTGTTGCCGTCGGAAAGAATTATCGCGCCCATGCGGATGAAATGGGCGAAGGTTTTCCCCCGGAACCGCTGCTTTTTTTGAAGCCGTCAACAAGTGTCATTGCCTGCGGAGAGGCCGTCATTTACCCCGAAATCAGCCATAGGCTCGATTACGAAGGCGAGCTTGCCGTTGTCATCGGCAAACGGGCACATAACGTTCAAAAAGGCAGCTCAGCCGAGTACATTTTCGGTTATACCTGCCTTAACGACGTCACTGCACGCGACATTCAAAAGTCCGATCCCCAATGGACGCGCGGCAAGGGCTTTGATACTTTCTGCCCGACAGGGCCGTATATCGAAACGGAGTTCAGCCCCGAAACTGCGGAGATAACGACGCTGCTTAACGGCAAAATCGTTCAGCATTCACCCGTTTCCGCCATGATGCACGGTATCGACAAGCTGGTTTGTTACATCACTCAATGCATGACACTGCTGCCGGGCGATATTATTGCAACGGGTACGCCTTCCGGCATCGGCTCCATGCAGCGCGGCGACACGGTTGAGGTTCGCATCACGGGACTCGGCACGCTCCGCAACATTGTTCGCTGAATATGCCTGCATTGCGGCGCATGTTTCGAGGGCATAATACGCATTATGAAAAACTTACTTTCTTAACCGTTCGTGAGCAAACGGTTCAATTGATTAAAAGGTAAAAAATGGACGGACTCACTCTCGCCCGCTCTGTGGCGGAAATTCAATGCCTTGCCGGCGGAAAAGTTGAAAAGATTCAGCAGCCCGAAAAGGATGAGCTGCTTTTTGTTGTTCATTCCTGCGGAAAAAACGAAAGGCTGCTTATCTCCGCTTCACCGGAAAATTGCCGCATTCAACTGACGGGAGCAAGACCCGCCTCGCCTGTTGATGCACCGATTTTTCTGATGCTGCTGCGCAAATACCTGCTTAACGCAAGGATAAATTCGATTCGCCAGCCGAATTCGGACAGGGTCGTTGTGGTCGAATTCGAAGCTTTGAATGAGCTGCGTGACTGCACTCGTTTCTTTCTGCATTGCGAAATTATGGGCAAGCACTCAAACATCATACTTGTTGACGGGAACGGGCGCATTGTGGATGCTGTTCGCCGAGTTTCGCCGTCAATGAGCAGCGTGCGTCTTATTCTGCCGAAGCTTGAGTATTCCGCGCCCCCCGCACAGGACAAGCTTGACCCCGCAAAGGCTGCGGCGGAGGATTTTTTGAACGTTCTTTCGGATGCACCGCGCCCCGACAAGGCACTTTCCGCTGCATTTTTCGGACTTTCGCCGTCAATTGCAGCACTCCTTTTTGACAGATGCGCCGCCGAAGCAAAATCGCGCTCCGTTCATTCGGATGCACTCGAAACCGTTTCCGATTGCCTTGCGGGTTTTTACCGTGACCTTCTTAATGCGCGAACCGTGCCCTGCATTGCGTTGCTTCCGAGCGGCGGACGAATTCTGCTGCCGTTCCGCCCCTTTGGGCTTGAATGCCGCGAGTTTTCGACACTCGGAGCAGCGGCGGACGAATTCTACCGTTCCCGTGCCGAAAACGAAAGCATTAAGCGGCGAACGGCGGCCGTTGAACGAGTCATTTCCAATGCTGTCCAGCGGCTTGAACGCAAGATCGAAAAGTTTAACCTTGCAATATGCGACGAAGCGGAACTTGAGAAACTTCGGCATTTCGGCGAATTGCTGACGGCAAACCTTCACGCGCTTCCGCCGCGCGCCGAAAATGCAAAGGTGCTTGACTATTATCGTGATCCTCCGGAATACATCGTCATTCCGCTTGACAACTCCGTTTCGCCTGCGGATAATGCACAAAAGTATTATAAGCAATACCGCAAAGGCAAGGTTGCACGCGAAACAGCCGTTGTTCAGCGCGAAACAGCCGTGGCCGAACTGAGCTATCTCCGCGGGCTGCACTGCGATCTTTCAAACTGCGCTTCCGAATCCGATTTGAACGAAATTCGACAGGAACTTGTTGAGCAGGGTATTATACGCGACAGCTCCCGCCGCAAAGCGGAACGCGGCAAACCGAGTAAAAACGGAAAAGGAGCAAAAGGTTCAAAGCTCCCCCCGTCACGCCCGCATAAGTATCTTTCCTCCGACGGCATCGAAATCTTTGTCGGCAAGAATAATACTCAGAACGATAGGCTGACGTTCAAACAATCCGCGCCCGAGGACACATGGCTGCACACCAAGGACATTCACGGCTCGCATGTGATCATCCGTTTCGCAGGTGAAATACCTCCGAAAACCCTCGAAGAAGCGGCTGCACTTGCCGCTTACTACTCGCAGGCACGCGGTTCATCCGCCGTTCCGGTGGATTACACCAAGCGCAGGTACGTCAAAAAACCGAGCGGTGCAAAACCCGGTTCGGTTATCTATACAAATCAGCGCACGTTGATAATCACGCCCGATGAGGCTATGATAAACTCGCTTAAAAAGCTGAATTGACGAACGCCGACTGAATCGGCAGGAGCTGTGTCGGTCTGACGCTGCACCTGCCGATTGTTCAAAACAGGTTACGCAAGCATATTCCGCACCTGCTCGAGATTATTCCCGAACAGTGCGGAATTTATTGCATTTGCAATTATTCCCGCCATATCCTCAACGATAACGTCTATATCCTTCGGCGTAACAATAAAATCGCCCATATGTTTTGCAATGACCTGCTCCGCAAGCTCTCTGAGCCTTTCCTCATCGCCGTGAAGCCCCGTTTCGTCCGCAATGAGACTTATTGTATCCTGTGAAATCGTACTCGCATAAACAACGAGAGGAACACCGACGGCAATAACCGGAACACCGAGGTTTGCGCGGCTCAAATCCGCTCTTGTGTTGCCGACCCCGGAACCCGGGCTTATGCCTGAATCCGAAAGCTGTATGGTTGTGCTTATCCGCGCCGCGCGCCTTGAGGCAAGCGCATCAACGGCAATTATCAGATCCGGCTTCACCTTGTTCGCAACGCCGAACACAATATCCATCGTTTCAACGCCTGTCACGCCCAACACGCCCGGAGCTATTGCGCACACACTCGGAATATCAAAATCAAATGCCTCCGGCATGTGCTCCTTGATATGCCTTGTTACAAAAACCCGCTCTGCAACACGCGGGCCGAGGGAATCAGGCGTCACTCCGCGATTGCCGAGGCCGACAACAAGCACAGTGCCGCTTTTGAGCTTTGTTTCAGGCAGCGGGATTAACTCTGAAAGCTCGCGCTGCAGGCATTGCGACACATGCGCAAACAAATCAAGCGGACGCTGCGTCAGAGCCTCTGCATCAAGCGTGACGTATTTGCCCTGCGCTTTGCCGAGTTTATGTGCCGCAATATCGCTGAATATCTCAATGCGCTTAATCTTTATTTCACCGTCATTCGTCTCCTCTTCGCGAATGCCTTCAATATCCGGGTTAAGTTCCCGCATTTCCGCTGCAAGATCTGTATATATTCCCATTTTGCCCCCAATATAACTGAAATCAAATGCCTTATGCGCAATCGGGATTTTAAGCCGCCGAAAACTTCTCCCTGCTTTATCCGTCACCCGACCTGCCGGCAATTGTCCTGAATTATTCTGCACAATGCAAAGCGGGATTATGAACAAAAATGCTTTCAACACATAATATATTGATTTTCCCTCCATATATTGCAAAAAAGGCTTGCATCTTGCGCAACATGGTGATATAATTAACTTTGTTCGAGTATTTAAAGGAGGTGAACCGATTTGGCAAACATTAAGTCAGCACTGAAGCGCGTTAAGGTATCCCGCGAGCAGAATCTTCGCAACCGCATGATCAGCTCCGCAGTCAAAACCGCTATCAAAAAGTTTGACAAGGCTTTGGAGTCTAAAGACGAGGCTGCTATTGAAGAAGCATACACCGCCGCAGTCAGCAAGGTAGACAAAGCTGTCACCAAGGGCGTTATCCATAAGAACGCAGCCAATCGTAAAAAGGCTCAGCTTGCTAAAAAGCATGATGCCAAATAAGGTTTATCGCTGCGATTGACCGGATTCCGAAGACCGATGCCTGCATCGGTCTTTTTCCTTTATTCTGTTTTTATTTATTCTTTTTTTATTCAAAAAGATTCACATACAGGTGTCGCTGTTCAGGAAATCGACTCAATGTCAACAGTCGGATGCCCCTCTTCTGTCGGCTGACATTGTGTTCTGAAAAACACCCCCGCCGGGTATTGCCCGGCAGGGGTGTTTCCTTAACAATCGATAAAAGTGACCGAAAGCAGTGTTATTCAAACCTTATGCTCTCTGCAACGCGCTTGGAAAGACTTGCCGAGTTCTCATAAGCATATGAGAGTTCGACAGCCACGTAAACAGGAGTATTCGTGGTGTAGGATACGGCAACAGGACAGCTGAAGGGGTGGAATTCCCGCTCGTCCATCCATGATGAAATCCAGTGCATTGATGAGGTATATGCACTTTCACAGTTCGATGAATCGCCGTCAACGGGATGAAAATTATCCCAGTTAACAAGCTTGATGCGTCCGAGAGCCGCTGTGCTGTAGACTGATTTTACACCGTACTCTTTATAATCATCGGGTGAATACGGATAGAATCCGACAGCTCCGGCAATCTTGCCGTTTTCATCATAGAGAACTTCGCGCTCAACCATAGAATTGCAGTAATCCATAAAATCCGGATCGGAGCGGGGGCTTTCTTCGTGCTTAACCGTCCAGCCTTCCGGCAGGTCGAACGTAACGCTGAAAGCGCGGGTTGAGTCCGTTGCCGGAAAATCAACCTTGACCTTTTGGCAGGGTTTCGTGTATTCGCCGACAACGGGTACGGCTGTTGCGGGCGGATAAGTCGGGTTTACAAACGGAGTGGCCGTTTCTTCCGGAGCGGGTGTTGCGGTTGCGGAGACTGTCGGAACTTCCGTTTGCGGAGCGGGGGTTGAATTCGAACCTGTCTGCTTTGCGGGCTTGCCGCTGCAAGCCGAAAGAGTGAGGGCAGAACCGAGCGCGAACGCAGCGGCGAATGCTGCGGCAAGTGTGCGCTTTGCATGGGTGCGGAGAGCATGAATGATATGTTTTTTCATTTTTAAAACCTTTCTGTCAAAATTAATTGACTTTACTTAAGGAGTTGGGAACGAGCCTCGTTTCCTGCTCCGATAACTATTATAGCGAGGTGTTTTGAAAAATGCAATGGTTTTGCACCTCCGAAAATGCAAATGTCGAAATATCTACAAATATCGTTAACAGATTGGCCATACTTTCTTAATAGTTCGGCCGCAATTTGGTATATATAACCTTGATACAAGTAAGGGCTTGCAAAAACTGATGAAGGCATTAATAAAAAACGGTTAACTGAATGCTGATGACGATTGTCCGCAGAAAAGAACGTCAAATTTGTACCCTTATTTGCAATGAAGGAATCAACAGGGTGCTTATGATTTCTTTTCTTAATGGGGTTGTGAATCTGCTGCAAATGTGATAGAATAGTCATATATCATCACACAGGCAATGGAGGCAATGCAGAATGAACGAAAAGAACAAGATCGTTGCCGATTCGGGCAACACGATTACATTCAGCCGTGTGGGCGAAAAGGAAACTCCGCATGAAGTATTGATGAAAGTTTATTATTCAATGCGCGAGAAGGGCTATGACCCGGTGAGCCAAATTGTCGGCTACCTTATTTCCGGCGACCCGACATATATCACGAGCTATAACAATGCGCGGTATCTCATCCGCATGTTTGAGCGCGACGAGCTGATTGAAGAGCTTGTGCGCACCTATGTTGAACAATACAACGGGGATGACACGCTGTGATCTATCATGAACTCGGCAGAACAGGAATCAATGTTTCAAAACTTTGTTTCGGTTCGCTCACAATGGGGCCGTTTCAGCGGAATTTAACGCCGGCACAGGGAGCGGTGCTTTTTGAATGCGCCTTTTCACACGGCGTTAATTTTGTTGACACGGCGGAGATTTACGGCACGTATCCGCACCTGCGTGAGGCAGTGAGGCTGAAGCCGGATCTTGTTGTTTGCTCAAAAAGCTATGCCTACGACAGAGCGGGCGCGGAGGCAAGCCTCCGAAAGGCACTTGAGGGAATCGGCAGGGATTATATCGATGTTTTTCTGATGCACGAACAGGAGAGCATACATACAATACGCGGGCACAGAGAAGCATTGGAATACTATATTGAAATGCGCAACAAGGGCTACATTCGCGCTGTCGGATTGTCCACACATTATATTGCGTGTATGGACGGCGCATTGAGGCATCCGGAGCTTCAGGTTTTGTTTCCGCTTATAAACAAACGCGGTTTTGGCATTGCAGACGGCACGGCCGATGAGATGCTCGCAAAAATTCGCGCCGCACATGCACAGGGACAGGGCATCATTGCAATGAAACCTCTCGGCGGCGGACATCTTATTGCCGAACGTGAGGCGGCATTGGATTATATTCTTAACCTGGACGACTGCATTGACACAATTGCGATCGGAATGCAGAGCGTGAATGAAGTTGAATATAATTGCCGTCGGTTCAGCGGCGAAAAACCGGATGAAAAACTCTCGGCCGAGCTTGCAAAGGTGCGCCGCACGCTGCTGATTCAGGAATGGTGCGAAGGCTGCGGAACGTGTGTTGCTGCATGTCATAACCATGCTTTGAGAATTGAAAACGGCCGCGCTGTTGTCGATCAATCAAAATGTGCACTCTGCGGTTATTGCGCAAGAGCCTGTCCGCAGTTCACCATTAAGGTTATTTAAGTCCCTCGGGGCAAAACGAAAACAAACAAAAAACAGCCGCCCGGCGCAATGACGGGTGGCTGTTTTAATATTAGTAGAAAGGAAAGAACAGTGTCGATTATTTCATGCCGTAACGCTTCTTGAACTTATCAACACGTCCGCCGCTGTCAACGAGTTTCTGGCGGCCGGTGTAGAAGGGGTGGCACTTGGAGCAGATTTCAACCTTGAGCTCGCCCTTTACGGAACCGCTCTTGAAGGTTTCACCGCATGCGCAACGGACGATGCTTTCGCCGTAGGAAGGATGGATGTCCTTTTTCATAATTTTCTCCTGAAATATCTGTGGAAATGATTTCCACAACAAACTCTCGGCGATGTAACAGCATCCCCGATGCTGAATCATTATACACCCGAATATGCACTGTTTGCAAGCTTTTTTTGCAGATAATGCAAAATATATTTAAGCGAGGCCGCATGGTTCGCATGTGTGGGCGAACCGTTCATTCGCGCCCGAACAGCTGCGGGTGTTTCTTCAATGCGGCAAGCAGCAGCAGCCCGAGTCCGCCGCAGCACACAATTTCGCCGATGAAAACGGAGAACGCGAACAGCGGAATCGACTCCGGCATTTCAGATATTTTTGCGATAACAAACGGCATGATGATCGTGTTTGCTGCAATCGGCGGCAGCGGAGCAAGCCATGCACCAAGGGGCATGCCGCCCGGCAGAGTACGGGAGGTATTTTTCCCGAGTTTCCGAAGAGCAAAAGTTCCGATTGCGCCGATAAGCGTTGCAAGGCTGCCGAAAACAAGATCATACGGCAATGCGCCTGTTATCAAATTGGACAGCAGGCAGCCGATAAACAGCCCGGGAATTGCGGCCGGGGTAAAATACGGCAGAATTGTCAATGCTTCGGATACACGAAACTGAAATACGCCGCCCACGGGAGGAATGAAGCTCGATGCAAGAGACAATACCGTGTACAGCGCAGCAATTGCGGCAGCCGTCGTAAGCTGCCGGGCAGATATTTTTTTCATTTTTTTCTCCTTAGTTTTGTTTTTTCGGCATATGCCTCTGTGAGGATGGTTTCGAACTCACAATGCAATTATACCACCGAAAGAATATGTTTGCAAGGGCAGCAGCCGACATATTCCATACAATAAAAAAGAGACCGCTTTGCGCGATCTCTTTTTGGTCGTAGTTTGTGTTAATCGATACCGCATCCGAATGCGCGGCGGGCAAGCAGCCCGCTCAGGGATTGGTCGAAGGAGGGGGTGTTTCGGCCGACGGAGTCGGTTTCGGCGTTGCAGTCGGGGTTGGTGAATCCGACGGTTCGGGCGAAGTCGACGGCTCGGGCGAACCTGAGGGTTCGGGTGTCAGACTCGGTTCAACTGTCGGGGTCGGCGACGGCGTTATGGCCGGGGTCGGTGTGGGTTTTTCGGGACGATTGATGGTGCCGTTCCAAAGCCCGTGTGCAATGGCGTATTCGTAATCACGCTGCGCAAGTGCGGAACGAATGGTTGAACCCGCTTTGTATTCATCGCCCCAAGGGTTTGCCTTGTCGGGATCGGTGGGATCCCAACCGCGGGTGAAGATGTCACCGATGTTAACTTTGTAGGGTGTGGGCTTGCCGAGCGGACCGACACTGCTCCAGTTATCGTATATAACAACTGTTGTGCCGTGCGGAACATTATCAAAAATCCACTTTGCATCGTTGCAGGCAAGCCTGATACAGCCGGCGGATGCAAGGTTGCCCAATTTGTTGTATTGCTTATACTCCAAATCGTATTTATGAATCGTGTAATACGGCACGGAATGGAAAAGGATGCCGCCAACAATGCGGGTTACATACTGCCCGTAGCAGGGACCCATAAGGGTATGCCAACTGTAGCGTTCCTTGGTTTTGAAGATGCCGCGCGGTGTTGCATAACCTGCGGAGCAAACCATGGAAAGATAGGGACGGGTGTAGTTGCCCTCTTCGTCAATGCAATAAACGGTAACGGTGTTTCCCGCGCGATTGATGCAGATAAGATAAGGATAACCGTATTTGCCCTTGATGTCAAGATCCTCATAGCCCTCGGTTTTTTTAAGTTTACGCATGAATTTTTTTCCTGCGTCGGCATATTTTGCTTCAACCGGGTCATCGGAAGGATACGGATTGCGCGAGGGCGACGGAACAGCTGTCGGCACAGGGGTAGGCGTCGGCACCGGTGTTTCGGGCACATCGGTAACAGCGTCCGTTGTCGGAACGGGCGTTTCGGTGGAGCCGGGATCCTCGGTATTATCATCCGGCGTTTCAGTCGGCTCAAGGGTCGGCGTAATGCTGCCGATGAAGGGCTCGGGCGTGGGCGTGTCGCCGCCGCCGGTACAGGAACAGGCTGCCAAACAGAAGATTGTGGCAAAAGAAAGAATGATACCAATGATACGTTTCATAAAAGAAACACCTCCAGCGTGTCGCTTTTTGAATAAAATACGCCGAAAAAACTGCAATAATATTTCGGCGGCTGCGCACCGTGCCTTCAACCGTGCATCGGCAGTGTGTATTTTAACGGATAATCGACAAAATTTCAATAGGCGAAAATGCCGAAAATAAAAAATTCACAAATTGGCCATAATTCACACATCCGATTCTCGGCAGCTTAGGTCACATAATGAAAACGAAAAAGCAGCGCCGCGGAATTGGGCATACAGCGGCGTTGCGGATTGAACAAAACCGAAATCGGAAATCAGTCGAGATAATCTTTAAGACGCTTGCTGCGGCTGGGATGACGCAGCTTGCGGAGAGCCTTGGCCTCAATTTGGCGGATACGCTCACGGGTGACATTGAATTCCTTGCCGACATCCTCAAGCGTGCGGGTTTTGCCGTCATCAAGCCCGAAACGCAGGCGAACGACTTTCTCCTCCCGCGGGGTGAGCGTGTCAAGCACTTCCGTGAGCTGCTTTTTAAGCATTGCATATGTGGCCATGCTGTCGGGTGCGGGGGCATCATCATCGGGAATGAAATCTCCGAGATGACTGTCCTCCTCTTCGCCGATTGGCGTTTCAAGAGAAACAGGTTCCTGAGCGATTTTTATGATTTCACGAACCTTTTCTTCGCTGATGCCCATTTCTTCCGCAATTTCATCGGGACGGGGCTCTCTGCCGAGTTCCTGAAGCAGCTGCCTGTTAACGCGAACGAGCTTATTGATGGTTTCAACCATGTGCACGGGAATCCTTATAGTGCGCGCCTGATCCGCAATTGCGCGCGTTATCGCCTGGCGGATCCACCATGTTGCATATGTTGAAAACTTGTATCCCTTATGATAATCAAATTTATCAACCGCCTTGATAAGGCCGAGATTGCCCTCCTGAATCAGGTCAAGGAATTGCATTCCTCTGCCGACATAACGTTTTGCAACGCTGACAACAAGCCTGAGGTTCGCTTCCGCAAGCTGCTGTTTGGCCTCTTCATCGCCGTCCGCCATACGCTTCGCAATATCAATTTCCTGGTCGGAGGTCAGAAGCGGCACTCTGCCGATTTCTTTAAGATACATGCGCACGGGGTCATCGATTGCGATTCCTTCGGTTACGGCAAGCTTGGGATCAATTTCCGTAACATCCTCGCCGGCGATTTCAGCGGGGTCGATTTCTTCAACAACGTTGATATCCGCATCTTCAAATCGATCATAGACGACTTCCATCTGATCAACATCCAATGCGTCGTTGCCCAATGTGTCAATAACCTCTTTATAGGTCAGTCCACCCTTGCTTTTGCCGCGTTCAATCAGCTCGTCCACTTTTTGCATGGGAGTCAGCTTGGTTTCATCTGTCATGTATTTTAACCTCCTTGGTTGATTTGTGGTATTTTCTGTTTAAATACGTTTAATTAAGCAACGCCGAATCCGCCGAACACGCATCAAACTCCGAAAAGGATTTTCGGCAGGAAACGAATCAGTCGGATTTTCGGCAGAACCCTAAATCAGGTTTTCCGGAGCTTCAGCATAAGATTCATCTGTTCGCGCAAAAGCTCCGCTCGCTTGGCTTTGTCGGCTTCCGCTTCGGAAAGTACTGCAAGCTGACGTATGCGCTCACTGTATTTATCATACAAAATAGAATTAATGCAGTCGGCGGCGGATTCAAGCGGAGATGTTATGTCCTCTGCAAGTGCAGCCGCGGCGCCCGCGATCTCGCTTTCATCGCCGTTCAACTCCGCAAGAAGAAGCCGAATGTCAGGCTTTTCGGCGGTTTTATATGCCTCCGTGAGCATGGCGGCAAACTTTGCCGTCCCCGGCGTTGAAAAAAGTTCTGTTGAAAAATTCTCAAGCTGTTCGATTGCGGCGGCATCCTGCCTTGAAACAAGCATACAGGCAAGCAGAAGCTGCTCCGCCTTTTCGCGTTTTTTCAGCACCTGCGGTTTTTTGTATCCGACGGAGTCGAATGCGGGTTTCGCTGTCGCGGGGGCAATGCCGTCTTCGGCACGCTCGGCATCAACACCGCATTGGCTTTGGATAACCTCCCGTGCTATGCCGCTTTTTTCGGAAACAACTTTGATATAGCGATCGCGCTCCACCGGCTCAAGTGAAGCAAGAAGCCGACATGCATCGGAGGCGTATTTTTGCCGTCCGTCTGCGGTGTTAAGGTCAACCGCATTGGCCATTGTTTCAAGTTTAAACATAACGGCCGTAAGAGAAGCATCCTTAAGCTTGAGGAACGCTTCGGCTCCGTTCGCACGAACGAATTCATCCGGATCCAGTCCTCCCGGAATGACTATGACACGCGGCTCGAGCTCCCCGCGGGCAATAATATCAACTCCGCGCAGCATTGCTTTCTGTCCTGCCGAATCTCCGTCATAGGCATAACAGACCCGCTTTGCAAACCGTCCCATGAGGCGCACCTGCTGGCTTGTAAGCGCGGTGCCGAGGGAAGCAACGGCGTTGTCGATTCCGGCTTGATGAAGGCTGATAACATCCATATAACCTTCGACCATGATAAGCTCATCAAGCTTGCGCCCTTTCATAAGGTTGATGGCATAGATATTGTGACGCTTGTTATAGATGAGCGTGTCTCCGGTGTTCATATACTTTGCACCTTCGCCCTTGCCGATGATGCGTCCGCCGAACGCAAGAACGCGTCCGCTTGCGGAAATGACGGGAAACATCAGCCTGTCGTGAAAAAAGTCAAAGGTTTTTGTTTCATCCTTGCGTCCTTTGACGCAAAGTCCGGCAGAAACAAGCTCATCGCGCGTGTAACCCGCGGAGGTCATATGTTTAAAAAGTTCATCCCAATCATTGGGTGAGTAACCGAGTCCGAAACGGACAGCCGTGCTGCCGTCTATACCGCGATTAAGCAGATACTGCCGCGCCGGAAGTCCCGCATCGGAAAGCAGCACTTGGTGATAGAACATTGCCGCCTCACGATTTGCTGCATACAGCCTGTCGCGCAGGGCCTTCTCTTCGCGCAGTTTGGCATCGTTGATTTCGTTCGGCATGTCCATGCCCGCCCGCTGTGCAAGAAAACGCACTGCATCAGCGTAACCGAGGCTTTCGGCCTGCATGATAAACTGAATCACGCTCCCGCCGGCTTTACAGCTGAAGCAATGAAAAACCTGCTTGTCGGGGCTGACGGTGAACGATGCATCGCGCTCGGGATGAAAAGGACAGAGTCCCCAAAGACGCCCCCCTTTCGGGGAAAGGCGCGTGTATTCGGAAACGACGGAAACGATGTCGTTTCTGTTCATCAATTCATTGAGCCACGTCTCCGGAAATGCCATTATGTCCTCGCCGATACAGTTTCAAAAGCGGAAAGGCGGCCGAAATCGAACCCTCTTCTCCCCTTTACATTTATACATTACGACATGAAACGAAAAATTCCTGCAAAAAAATTTGAAACAAGCCCCGAAATTAAAAATATATTTTCAGACAGATACCTGTTGAGCATGAAATAAGGCAGAACACGAACAGTACTGCGGCATAATTGCATCCTGCGAGCGCATTTCAATGTACGGAACAGGCGCCGATTCGGCTTAAAAAATGCCTTCCAGGGAAAGGTCGTTTGTTTCCGTAAAAAACGAGAACCATCTCTTGATTGCGGAAAAGTTTTCAATGTATTCATCCCGTTCGCCGTCCGCACCGAGGTCGGCAATTGCGGCGGCATAAAGCTGAATTTCAAGAATATCACGGTGACTGAACAGCAGTTTCAGCGTCGGTTCCGAATCCATAAGAAGCTGATAAATGCTCTCTCCGGCAGAATGAGCGGCGGAAAAGTCCTCCGTTTCGGCAGCATGACAGCCGGCGTCAATCATCGGAAGGATTTTCCGCTCAAGTTTTTTTATATAAATGTTAGAAAAAATAAAGACAAAAACGAGCAGAAGCATTCCGAAAGCCAGTGCCGCAACAGAAACCGCGGACTGATTGCGTATATTTGCGTTTGCTTCTTTTTTCATTGCGTTCGGCTCAAGATTTTTAAGCGCTTCTCTGTTCTTTTTTTCCTGATTCATCATACGGTTCCTCCGTGACGGGCAATGCATTTTGTTTTGCCTTGCATTTTGTGCGGACAAAAGACGGCATCATTTTTTTTCGTGCAGATTCGTAAAGCGTGCGCGAACCTTTGCGCAGTTTTTTTGCTTTTGCTGAACATGAACAATTCCGCCTGAATCAACGGACATAAAAAGGCAGTCCTCGGCCCGGTCGATCCCCAACCTTTTCAGCAATGCGTAAAACCCTTTTTCGTCCAACCCTGCCGCCCGAACCGCCTCCGGATGAACCTGTCCGTCGCAGATAAGCAGCAATGCGGGCATGGCTTTTTCGGATTCAAGCTTCAGTCCTTCGTTGGTCGGGGTTTGAAACGGTCCTTTCAAAAGCACGCTGAGTCCGCCGTCCGTTTCAAGGATGGCATACTCGACCTGCGAGATTGAAAACACATCCTTCATCCGCAGTTGTTCGGCAAGGTCAAATAAACTGTAATTAGCTGCACGCATGGCATCCTCGCGCACAACCCCTCCGGAAATCATAACAAGCGGACTTCCGCAGACGAGTTTGCGCAGCTTTTCGCTTTTCAGCGACATGAACGAAATCAGGCGGTGCAGCGCAAACATTGCAATGATCGGAACAACTCCGTACAGCAGCGGAATTGCGGGATCGGACATCGGAAGCGCCGCAAGGTTTGCAATAAGCAGCGTTATTGCAAGGTCAAACGGCTGCATATCGCTCAGCTGACGCTTGCCCATGAGCCTGAGAACAACAAACATAAAAATGTACACAAGCAGCGTTCGTATAAAAAGTGTTAACATATTTCTTTACCAGCCTTTCATCGAAAAAAGTATTTGCAGTTTGACTCAAAGCGATACATTCGGAAGGACTGTGTGCGTAAGATGCCGCGCAATGCGTATACTTTTTGCATCGCCTGTGCTATAATGATTTCGTGCGGCATGAAGCGAAGTGTCCGCAAAAATAAAAGGCAGCAACAGGCAGCAGGGTGCAGCATGGATAAAAAACATCGGAACAGCGACGAAACATACGAAAAGTCCGTTGAGCGGCATGAACGGCAAAAAATGCGCCGCGATCGCCGCCGCAAAAAACATGAAAATAAGTATACGGCACGACATCAGCTTTTGCGCCTGCCGATTCTTGTTCTGCTTGCGGCAGCGGGTATGTTTGCGCCGAAACTCCTGTCCTCCTGTCCGCAGCAAACGGAGCGCATATACAGCCGCGCGATCTATCCCGTGATTTCGCGGGTTTTGGGTGCAGCAAGCAGCATATTCCCGTTTTCTGTGGCCGAGGTGCTGATAATTTCCGTCGGCACGCTTCTTGCGGTAACACTCGTTGTGCGGCTGTTCAAACTCGTGTTTTCAAAACTCCTGAAACGGAAACACAATCGAATGCGCTTTTACAGCTGCCTGATTTCGCTCGGAATGTTTGCGGGCGCGATGCTGAATCTTTTCTATGCATTCTGGGGAATAAATCACTACAGAATGCCCGCTGCTGCGCTTTTGGGACTTTCGGATGAACTTGAGCGCGTCAACTCGGCAAAATCCGAATTCATTGCCGCTGCCGAAACGGGTGACAATTCGGCTTCATCCGATATTTATGCGGAAATGCTTGCATCAACCTGCGAAAAAATTGCGGCTGCGGCTGCGGAGAACAGAAGCCGCCTTCGTGAGAACGAAAACGGTGTGTTTATCGCAGAGGACAAAAACTCAGAGAATTCGGCTTTATCCGCAGTATTCAAAAGCGTTCAAACGGCATATGCCGCGCTCGGCAGTCAAAACGAATTGTTCGGCAATCCCGTCTTTTCCGCAAAATCGGTGCATTTTTCAAACATGCTCTCGCGCCTTGATATTTCCGGAATCTATATTCCGTACACCGCCGAAGCGAATGTGAACACCGAGCAGCCCGCGCTTCTGCTGTTTGCTTCCGCTGCGCATGAGACCGCACACTATTTCGGCTTTGCAAGGGAGGACGAGGCAAATTTTATTGCTTATTATGTCTCCGGCTTTTCGAATGACCCCGCCCTGCGCTATTCCTGCGAAATGCTTGCCCTGATGCAGTGCATGAATCGGCTTGCCTCCGTTGACGAAAAACTTTTCTACAGCGTCCGTGAACGCTTCTTCACCCCCGCAATGATTCGCGATCTCGCCGATTATTCCCGTTGGACTGAGCAGTACAAAAACGATCCACTCGGCAGCGCAAATAACAAAATTAATGACGCCTACCTAAAATATAACGGCCAAACCGCCGGCGTCAACAGCTATAACGATGTCGCAGAGCTGCTGATTGCGTTTGAAATGCGGAAATGAAGAGGTTGACATGAATGCGCGGGGCACAATCAGCATGACGCATATCACTGAATTAACATTTATAATCAAATAACCATAACAAACACTTCAATTTGCAAATGTACTCAATATTGCAATTTTTGACGCACGATATTGCTTTTTTTGCCGTTTTGCGATATAATTCGTATTAAGATGCCGGGCGGCTTTTAAGATGTTCTGTGGCCAAACAAAAGGCGGTTTGCATTTAAGAACATGGTTAGTGCATATTTCGAGAGACAGTTTGTGTTTAATATGCCGCTGAGCAAAAAGGTATGAAATGCTTTAACGGGAGAAAAATATGAATCAAAAAGAAAGGCCCATTCCGTATATCGGAGAAGAACCATATATTTTCGTTAGCTATGCACATAAAGATTCCGAAGTTGTTATGCGGGCTATTGCGTTGCTTCAGCAAAGCGGATTTCGTGTTTGGTATGATGAGGGCATTGACCCCGGCTCGGAGTGGCCGGATACGATCGAAAAATATCTTGAGCGTTGCAGCTATCTCATCGGATTCATTTCGGCAAATTCGCTCGCCTCACAGAATTGCACATGTGAGCTGTATACAGCATATGATGAGCATAAGAGAATTCTCGCTGTCTACCTGGAAGATGTTCAACTGGAAGGCGGTCTTAAGATGCAGCTTTCGTCACGCCAGTCGATACATTGGTATAAATACGAAAGCGAGAATGCTTTCTTTAAAAAGCTTCTGACTGCGTCCGGATTGAACGATTGCCGAGAATCGGAAAACAACGTCAAAACAATAAATGCTTCAACAGCCGCACAGGCAAACAGCAATACAGCAGTGGAGCTTCACCCCGCAGCTGCGGAACAGAACAATAGCGTTGAAATTGCAGCAAAGCATAACTCAAATGAAGCGCAGGCTGCCGAGCAACTGAAAAGTTGCTGCGGAAATACTTCGGATGAAGCGCAGAATGAACACCTTGAGATTTCAATTCTTTACGAAGATGCGGACTCAATACGGAACTACGTTCACGAACATTATGACGAAATGATTTCAGCATCAAGCATTGCGGTAGAGATAGCATATAGCAGCTTTGCCGAAGACGGAGAAACTGATAACGACAGACTCATTGGTATCAGTGCTTTGTGGGATGATGTCAATATTGGAGGAAAAATAGATGCACTGTGTATATTCCCCATAAGAACCGCTGCATATAAAATATTCGAAAACTACATTGAACGGATAAAAAATCTGCCAAATCACCTGTCTAATCTGAGGACATTGAAAATTGAAGGAATGGATTATAGTGGTTACTTGAGCTTCGAATATTATGAAAAAGAATTAAAACAACTCGTTTTGAGGTGTCATATTAACGAGGACGTAATTCGCTCAATTTCAAACGTTACAAGCTTGCGGCATCTCGACCTTGGAAACGGTAGCCGGAGTGAAATTCGGGATATAAGTCCTTTAGGCAATTTAAAAAATCTTAGGACGCTCGTGATAGGCGGGACTCTGCGCGAGTTGAGTCCGATTGCGCGGCTTGAGAATCTTGAAGAGCTGACGATATTCAGCAACGTGCTTTCCGATATTTCAGTGCTGGGAGAATTAAAAAGATTAAAAGCGCTTAAAATATACGGGTCAGATTATATTGACTTGAAAGCGTTGGAAGAGCTCACAAACAGCATGCAATGTTTAGTAGTGAAAGTGAAATGCATTAATAATATTGATTCACTGACGATGCTTGCAAACCTCAGGCATCTTGAACTTCGTGCCGAAAACATAAAAGACATACGTCCGCTGCGCAATTTGAGACGAGTGCGATATTTGAAAGTTTCAAAAAACTTTTGGACCTCATTGCAGGTTAAACGAATTGCAAAAGAACTTGATCTGAGAGTGCGGAAGTACTCAGATTACTATATCTTAGATTTATATGGCGTCATTTTCACTGATTGATATACAAAGAAAGGAATTATCAAAATGAACGAACATATCTTTTTTGCAGCATTTGCGGCGTTGTCCTTCCTTGTCGGGGTTGGCTGCCTCGTTCGCGCGCTGTACCTGTTTAAAACCGGAAAGCGGGCAAAAAGGGTTCTTTCTTCGATACAGATTTTCACTATAGGTGTGTTTTTTTCGGTTCTGCTGATTTTTATTCCAATATGCTATACCAATAATGCATTGACGGACAGCCACAGATACATTCGGCCCTTTTTGCTTGCGGTTCACAATTCGTTCAGAGTCTTTATTTTGGATGGAGATTTTGACACCGTTACGAATGCTGTTGCAGGACAAAACACGGGATTGTATATAGTTTTCACGTCATATGCGGCTTTTTTGTACGTACTTGCCCCGTTGATGACATTCAGCAATGTTTTGATGTTGTTTAAAAACGTTATGGGAGAGGTGCGCTACAGATTCCGATTTTTCAAAAAACATTATATAATGTCTGAACTTAACGAGAAATCCATTGCACTGGCGAACAGTATTCGAAAAACGGATGAGAGAGCTGTTATTGTGTTTGCTGATGTTTTTGAGCATGATGATGAAGAAAACTACGAATTAATGAATGCGGCGAGGGACATTAATGCGATATGCCTTAAAAGGGATGTTACGCACCTGAATATAATCAAAAAAAAGGGGGATGTTGAAATATTTCTGATTGGTGAAAACGAATCGGAAAACGTCAGCCAGGCAGTGCAGCTTACCACAGAGCTAAATGAAAAGAACAAGAAGCATAATGTGAAGATATTCGTTTTTTCAACAAAGCCAAGTGCTGCATACACTATTGACTCAGTTGAGTATGAAAAACTGTTGGAGCATGCTGTTGAGCATAACTGCGACGATAATTGCTTCAAGCTGCGCCGAGTGGACGAAGTTCAGCACTTGATTTGGGATATTATTCCCAAAATGAAGTTATATGACATTGCTCATAGAAGCAAAGAGGACAGGCTATCCGTTCTGATCGTTGGCTTTGGTCAATACGGTATAGAGTTTTTTAAAACTCTGCTGTGGTATTTCCAGTTTGAGGGCTATACCCTTGAGATAACAATCATTGACAACAAAGGCACAAACGAAAACGATTACATCAGCAAAAAAATCAATCGTGATTTCCCGGATGTACTCAAATTCAACCGCTGTAAAACCGAGGGGGAAGCAAAATACGATATTGTAACATTCTCGGGCGTTGATGTTGACTCAGCGGATTTCGATAACTTGATTCTTCGCGGAGGGACAAGCATTGAACACGAGTCGAATAATGATGCGGATAAAGCTGTTCTTGAAAGAATTCGCCGAATAAATCTTGCTTTTGTTGCTCTTGGCGATGACGATGAAAATATTGAAATGTCGATACATCTTCGCATGCTGTTTGACAGACTGAATGAAATCAATAATAAACAGGCTAAACAGATGGAATGGAGGAAAGAACCCGTTGAGATTTTTTCAATTGTTTATGATGAGCGCAAGTCGGGAATCATTCGGGATGAAAAATGCTCTGCGGGTAATTCCTGCGGTTTGAAAAATCATAACGATACACCGTATCATATTCACTTCGTGGGCGGACTGTCTTCTCAGTTTGATTATTCATGCATATATGATGCAAAGCTTGAAGACAGTGCATATAAACAGCACAACAGCTGGGTTGATATTGAACAGAAAGTACATAATGAATGGTTGGAATCGGGTGATAACGACAAAATTACAGAAGTCAAACGGTATGACTGGGGATTTGAGTACGAATTGACTCCGGAAGCGCAGCGCAGTTCGAGAGCGAAATTCGAAAAATATGAGTACTACCGTATTTCGTCAATGGCCAAGGAGCTTTACAAAAGAGAGCTTGACAATCAAGAGATCCTTCGGGTAATTACGAAATGCTCGAAAAAAGAAGGCAGAAGTACTTGCGAATGTGAAAACTGCATGAAAAGGAAGCGCAGCGAACATATGCGATGGAATGCATACACAATGACACTCGGTTATGTTCGTGGCTCATACCGTGCAGATAGAGCAAAGGTACATAACAAGCTTTGTGCATGGGACGATTTGTCAAAAATTGACAAACATAAGAATTAACACGAATTAAAAACATACTTTGCAGCGCAAGTACTGAACCAAGGGTTGGAAAGGAAATAAATGACATACGGAGTATTTATAAACTATAAACACACTCATAAGCATCTCGCGGGACGCATATATGATTTTTTCGTTACGAAAGGAGTCGGGCCGTTCATGGATGATTATGCAATGAATCAGGATCGGGACTATCGTGAAAGACTTCTTCATGAGGTCCGGAATGCGCCCTATTTCCTTTGTCTGCTGACGGAGGATGCCGTAGAAGAACTCTGCACACTGAACGACAGCAGCGATAATGAAGAGAACATTTATTTTCAGGAAATTAAAACCGCATGTGAAAGTAAAAGAAGAATCCTCGTCCTCACATACGGGAACATCGACTATGATGTGTTAAGAAAACTTCCGGAAAGCATCAGCGGGATTAGATACATCAACCATTATAAGATTCCGGAGGAAAATCGCCTCTTTTATAACGTAATGGACAATTTATGCACAAATGATGTTGACTATGAGGTCTTAAAAGATGTGGTCAGCTGGAGAGAAATAATTAAGCGAAAGGCTAATACATGGCTAACTTCGCGAGGAAAATTGGAAAACGATATTGCATCACTAAATGAGCGATTTGGAAGGGAACTTGTCGAGTGCGTAAAAAGGCATGATGACTTTACTGGAAACAACTGTATTAAGGAAATTAACATGGTATGTTACGCCGCAACAATCATAATCAACACAGATGTTGCACGCATTGATCGGAGAGCATATGATGATGGAACAATGTTTAATATTTTTGCGCAACTGCTAAAAGAAGAAAGATTCATTTTCAGATTGGTTGTTAATGCACCTCTGTCAGTTGCATCCAAAGATGCTGTTAATTATTCGAAACTTGGCAATCACGCAATGAGGGATAACGAAGAAGCTGTTTTCTTAAATGCGTATGCAAATATCAACAGAATGATAGAGTCAGGACCATACAAAACAGCAAGCAAGGAACGACGCTTCACATTTACAGTCACCGAATGCGTGCTGCCGTATGCTATGTTTCAAATAGTATATGATGAAGAGAATAGTGAAAAGAACCATATTAAAGTAGATCTATATTCGTGCAATATGGATTCGTCAGATGACAGAAGAACTATGGTGATTTTCAGGAGAGAAGATCAGGAAAATTACGATTTTTTTGAAAACCAGATAAAATTTTTCAACAACCGTGAAATGCGCAGGAGATCGTTCGAACTTATAAGTCAAAACCATGATAGATGGATGCAGGCGTGGACAGAGTATAGTAATTCGGAAAGAGTGAGGATATTTTAATATGGAGATTTTAAAAGGAAAAAGCATTGAAGATGCGCTTAGCAAGGAGTACAGACAATATTTGGCAGGACGCTTAAAAAAAGAGCAGCCATTTTTAAAACATATTGATGATGATATAGAAATTGGTATTTCGAATTATGTAACGTTCACAGCAGACAAACCGCATATGCATACGCAGTGTACTGAACACAACTATGTTTTGCGTGGAAAAATGAAAGTTAAACTGTTGGACGGAAGTTGTGAAGAGTATGAGTTTTCTGAGGGTGATCTTTTTGTTTTACGACCGGGAACTCCATATGCAGCGAAGAATGAAGCAGGAACGCGGGTACTGTTTATCAAGTCGCCTGGAATTAACGATAAAACTGAAGTTGTCGTTGATGTTGAAACACAGCGGTGGCTGCTTTCGTGGGAGTGATGCATATTCCATTGAAAAATGTGCGACCGTTGCCGTCAACTTTCCCGTTGCGAATCGTCGCAAAATATGATACAATCAACCCATAAATCGTTTGGGCGCATCAGGGTTCGGACGTTAAAACTGCGAGGCGGCATGGAATTCACGGGCACAGTAACCGGCATAAAGTTTCGAAACGAGGAGAATGGGTGGACCGTTCTCAGGATAAAGGGCGATGACGGAGAAGAGTTGACCGCTGTCGGCGTGATGCCGTCCGTGAACGATGGCGAACATGTGACCGTGACTGGCAATATGACGGCGCATCCGATGTACGGCGAGCAGATCCGTGTGACTTCATATAAAAACGATATACCGACTTCGGCCGAAGCTGTTCGCGCTTATCTTGCGAGCGGCTTTATTAAGGGTATCGGCGAGGCGACCGCAAGGCTGCTTGTGGATAAATTCGGCGCGGAAACTCTCGAAATTATTAAGACCGAACCGATGAAGCTCACAAAAATCAGCGGTATCGGGCCGAAAAAAGCGAAAATGATCCATGAATCCTACCTTGAAAAGGCAGCGATGCAGGACATAATCATGGGTATGCAGGAGCTTGGGCTTTCAATTGCAATGACAATGAAAATATACAAGCTCTACGGCGAAAACTGCGTCAGCATGGTGAAGGAAAATCCGTACAGTCTGATTGATGATTTTGAAAACGTCGGATTTAAGACGGCGGATAAAATTGCATTTGAGGCCGGATATGAGCGTGAATCGGAATTTCGTGTTCGTGCGGGCATAAAATACGCGCTTTCGCTTGCAAGGCAGGAAGGCAATACATGCCTGCCGCGGGATATATTAGCGATGTTTGCGGCAAACAACGTCCTCGGCGTTGTGCCGGAACGGGTGGAAGCGGTGCTTGAAAAAATGCTGGAATCGAGTTCTCTCGTCGAAAAGCGTATGGGTGAACGCGATTACATTTTTTTGAAATATATGCATTATGTCGAATCGGATTGTGCGGCTTTGTTTTCAAATATCGTCACTAATGTTGATATTCTGTCCCTGTTTGATATCGACGGTGAAATAAAACGACTCGAAAAACAATTCGGTGTCACTCTTGCAGCTGCACAGAACGAGGCGGTGAAACGCGCCGTGACGGACGGAGTTCTGATCGTTACCGGCGGCCCCGGAACCGGAAAAACCACCATTTTGAAATTCGTTATTGAGATTATGGAGCATCTCGGGCTGCAAATCGAGCTTGCGGCACCGACAGGCAGGGCCTCAAAACGCATCAGCGACACGACAGGGCGTGAGGCAAGAACGCTTCACCGTCTGCTTGAATACAATTTTAACAATAATTCTTTCAACCGAAACGCGGATTATCCTGTTGAAGCGGATGTTATTATAATTGATGAAATGTCAATGGTTGATGTCATGCTGTTTCACTCCCTGCTGAAAGCGGTGGCCAAAGGCACACGCCTTGTAATGGTGGGCGATGTGGACCAGCTGCCGTCGGTCGGCCCGGGCAATGTGCTTCGTGATCTTGTGAATTCCGATGTAATTCCGGTCATAAGGCTGAATGAAATTTTCAGACAGGCAGGGCGCAGTCGAATCGTTACAAATGCGCATCTTATCAACCGCGGGGAAATGCCTGTTTTGGATAATATTGATGAAGAAAACGACTTTTTGTTTTATGAATGCCCCACGGCAGATATCGCGCTTTCATCCGTGCTGAACCTTTGCGGCGATTACGCTTATCTCGGCAAAATAAACGAACTGCAGGTGCTTTCGCCGATGAAAGGAAACATGCTCGGAGTCGTGAACCTCAACACTTTGCTCCAGACGGAGCTGAATCCGGCGGCGGATGACAAGGCCGAATGTAAATTCGGTGAAATCACCTTCCGAGAGGGTGACAGGGTGATGCAGATAAAGAACAATTATGATATTCAGTGGAGAAAAACAAAACTCGGTGCGGACGACAGCGAGGGAGAAGGGGTTTTCAACGGCGATATAGGCACGATTCTTCGTGTGGATAATGCCTCAAAATTCATTACGGTGCTGTTTGATGATGAACGGGTTGCGGATTACAATTTCAATCAGCTTGAAGAAATTGACCTTGCATACTGCATATCTGTTCACAAAAGCCAGGGCAGCGAGTTCCCCTGCGTCGTGCTTCCGCTTGTGAACGGTCCGAACATGCTTTTTAATCGCAACATCCTGTACACTGCCGTGACAAGGGCACGCAGCAAGGTTTACATTCTCGGTTCGGTCGGATGCATTAAATATATGGTGTCAAACACAAACGTCCGCAGGCGATACAGTGCACTGGAAACTTTTTTGCGCGAGAGAAACGAAACCCTGCCCGACGTGTAAGGAACAATGTACGGTTTTGTGCAAATTGTCATTGAATGAGTGATATTGCCGGAGCGGCAAACCGATATGAACAAAAGATTTAAACAATGGATAAATTCAGCACTCGACTTCGTTTTTCCGCAGCACCTGAAATGCCATTCCTGCTCAAAGGAAGCGGCTGTGAATGAATACGGAATCTGCTCGGAGTGTGAAGCGGGTCTTGCCGTGAACCCGTTGGCCGAAAGAATCGAGTTCGTTGATGAATACGCCGCAGGATTATTTTATAACGATGTTTCGAAACGCGCCGTTTATGCGCTGAAGTATAACGGTGCTGTTTATGTTCGGGAATTTTTGACGCACTTTATGTGCATCCCCGCCGATTGGCCGATTGACTGCATCGTTCCCGTTCCGCTGCATCCGCGACGCGAAAAGGAACGCGGCTTCAATCAAAGTTTCATCCTTGCAAAATCCGTGGCGGAAAGGTATAATATCAATATCCGTGCGGAATTGCTTAAACGTGTGCGGGACACAAGCCCGCAGGTCGGCATGAACGCAAAACTGCGTGCAAAAAACCTGAACGGCGCATTTGAAGCATCGCCCGAATGTGCGGGGCTGTCGGTTCTGCTTGTGGACGATGTCCGAACAACGGGCGCAACTCTAAAAGAGTGTGCATCGGAGCTTAAAAAACGCGGAGCAGCAAGAGTCTATGCATTGACCGCGTGCTGCACTCCGCCGGAATCAAACTGATACTTTAACTTTTAAAGTTATATAAGGAACGGAAATATGAGTGAACTTGTTTACCGCAGCATGACGCTGCCGGATATCGAACAGGTCTATGAAATCGAATGCAGCTGCTTTTCGCAGCCGTGGAGCGTTGAATCCCTCATTGGTGAGGTTATCCGCAATGATGCTGCAAGTTATGTTGTTGCAGAGGACAACGGGAAAATTGTCGGTTATGCCGGCATGTGGCAGATGTTTGATGAGGCACACATGACAAACATTGCCGTTGCTGCCGAGTATCGCTGCCGCGGCATTGCAACCAATTTGATACTTTGTCTCATGCGCACAGCAAAAGCGAACGGCGGGAAGCGAATGACGCTTGAAGTCCGCGAATTTAACCACAAAGCGCAGCGCGTGTATTCCGCGCTTGGGTTCAGGTACGCGGGAACAAGGCGAAAATACTACAGTGACACAGGTGAAAATGCACTGATACTTTGGAACGATTCCATCGATAATACGCTCCGCGCTCATGCAGACGGAAGCTGTTCGGAAAGTTTGTGATTTCATCCGAAAAACGCCGAATTCAATAGGGCTTCGCTGTTTGTACGGAGCATAACCTATTGTTTTTATAGTAACAATTTAAATTAACATATTGCATGGAGGAAACAAAATGAAACAGGTTGTTAATGCACAGAACGCGCCCGCCGCAATCGGACCTTACAGCCACTGCGTAAAGGTCGGCAAAATGGTTTTCACTTCCGGTCAGATCGGCATTGATCCCGCCGTCGGCGGACTTGTTGAAGGTGTTGAGGCTCAAACGATTCAGGCTCTCACGAACCTTAAAGCCGTTCTCGAAGCTGCCGGTTCAAGCATGGAAAATATCGTAAAAACAACGGTATTTGTTAAGGATATGAACGATTTTGCAAAGGTCAACAAGCTTTACGGAATGATGATCCCCGCACCCTTCCCGGCAAGAAGCTGCGTTGAAGTTGCCGCGCTGCCCGCCGGTGCACTTGTTGAAATCGAGGCAATGGCATTGCTCAACGGCTGAGCAGACTGATTGATTCGAATATCGTGCGTCGACGGTCTTTCCGTCTTTCATCACCCCAAATACGAAAGCGGCTTTGCTGAGTTTTTTGGTGCGCACGACTGAGAATCATTCGGAAAACGAATGGACACGCTGCAAAATGCACCAACTTCAAATAAACTTATAAACTATCGTCCGATTGCGGAGATTGCGGTCGGGCTGATGCTCGGTATCGCCGTTTGCGGGATCATGCCCGCAGGCGGCGCTGCCGTTTTATGTATTATGACAGCGTGCGGCGCGGCAGGGGTTGTGTTCGCGCTGCTTCGGCATACGCGCTCCGCACTGTTTGCGGCTTCGGTACTCGTCGGAATACTTTTTGCCGCTTTGCGTCTTCCGACTGAGCTTCCGAACGGCAACTGTACCGTTTCGGGAATCGTACTTTCAGCGGAATACTCGGACGGGGAAACGGAGCTCATTCTCACAAAAAGCGAGCTGCATTCATCTGCATCTGCGGGGATTTTCCGCAGGGAAGGCAGAGTAAAAATCATAACGGAAGGCTATTTAAACATAGATGTCGGAGACGGCGTTTATATTCCGAAAGTCTATCTTCGCGGAGCGGCAAAGACAGATTCGTCGGAACGGAGCAGATTCCTGAAACAGCTTTCGGAAGGTATAACGGCATCGGGAAGGTTATACGGCGGCGGTTCGAGCGATGACGGTTCAACATCAGTCGACGAAATCAGCGTTGTATCGAAACATAACCTGCCCGTTCGGGAGGCTTTGACATCGGTGCGCAGCTCAATCGTTCGGCATATCGGCCGCATTTTCGGCACGGATGCCGGCATTGTTTCCGCACTCATCGTGGGAGACAAAACGGCATTGCAATCCGACAGAACCGAGGCATACAGAGCAACGGGCACGGCTCATCTTTTGGCGATTTCCGGATTTCACACAGGCATCATTGCCGCAATTCTCGGCCTTTTTGTTCCGAAGCGCAAGCGGTGGCTGCGCACTGCATTCGTCGGAATCGGGCTCATCATGTATTGCTGCATTGCGGTATATGCAGCCGGCATCGTCCGCGCCTCAATAATGGTCATATGCGCGCTGCTTTGCCGTGCATTGAACCGCCGTGCGGATTCGCTGAACGGACTTGCCGCCGCTGCGGTGCTGATACTTGCGTTTGAGCCGTTTCAACTCTATTCGGTCGGCTTTCAACTTTCATTCGCAGCGTGTTTCGGGCTGATACTGTTTTCAAAGCAATTTGAAACAGCACTCGCTTCGGCGCATATCCCGCTTGCAGGTTCTGTTTCGGCCTGTCTCGGTGCAAGCATTGCCACTGCTCCGTTTCAAGCTGCATATTTCGGTTGCCTGCCGCTGTATTTCGTTGCGGGCAACCTTATTGCCGTGCCGCTGTTTTCGCTTGTGATGGTGCTTTGCATTGCAATTCTGATAATCGGCATACCGTTCCCCGGTTTTGCGGCAGTGCTTGCCGTTGCGCCGCGTGCGGTGCTCTTTGTTGTTGAACGCTGCCTCGGTTTTCTTTCCGCATTGCCGTATGCTTCGTTGGATCTTCCGACGATTCCTCTCGCAAGCTGCGCTCTCTTCCTTGCAATGCTGTTTGTGCTTTCCCCGTATGTGCTGCGTACGTTTCAAAAAAGGGCGGGACTTGCCGTATTCTGCCTGCTGCTGTTTACATGCTCTTTGGTTTTTAGTATAATAACATTATGAACCACAATGATTTTTTTAAACTGATTGCTGCGGACGGTCTTCGCGGCGCATACCTTTTGCAGGGGGAAGAGGAGTTTGTTAAGGCAAGCGCACTGAAAGCTGCCGAAAAGCTGATTCCCGAGGATTTCCGCGCTTTTAACATGAGCGTTCTGTATGAACCTGATGCGGATGCGCTTATGGAGGCCTGCGAAACGCTGCCGCTGTTCGGCGACAGGCGGCTTGTTGTCTGCAACGGATTGGCATCGGGACTCGATTACCCGAGACTTGCGGACTATATTGAAAAAATGCCCGAGAGTTCGATTCTGCTCATCAGTATAAAAGGTGCGGCGGATTCGAAAAACAGTTTGGTAAAGCGTCTCCGTTCCGAAGGGCGTGCGGTGGAGTTTGATGAGCTGCCGCTGTCGGATATTATCAAATGGTGCATGAAAACGGCAAACAAACAGGGTGCTGCGCTCGATTCGGACACGGCAAGAACCTTTGCCGGGCTTGTCGGCACTGATATGACCGCAATAAGCAACGAACTGCAAAAGCTCATCGATACCGTCGGCCCGGGCGGGACGATTACACGGGATGTAATTTCCCGCTGCACGGTCGGCAGCATTGAATTTCAGGTTTTTGCGATGATAGATTGCTTTACGGCAGGCAAGGTCAGGGACGGAATGCGCGCGCTGAAGATATAAGAGTTTCTCACCAACTTTTCACGCTCATTGGTTGTAAGCGGGCATACATAATACATTGTTCTTAATTCAGCAGGGTGTGTGAATATTGAAAGACAGCAGATAGCAAGAGATATAAAATACCCTGAAGCAATTACTAATTGAGCCCATCCGGCTGTTTTAATAATCTGTGCCACAAATATAAGCTGTACCGCTAAAAAATTAAATATTGCTGAATTTCCGTGTTCATATGATGCCTTGAAATTCTCCCAATGCCATCCATATATATAATCCCTCATTAAGTATTTCATATTACACTTTCACCTCTTTTACTGTAATGATACATGAATTCTTCCAGTGTCGGAACTGTTACCGTAAGTGCACCATCATACTTTGAATATCCATGATTGACTACAAGTGCTTTAGTTCCGTATTTCCTGTCCTCTACATGTATGATGTCTTCCTGCTTAAGAAGTTTCACTTTATAGGTTTCTCCTGATATTATCCTGTACTTATCCCTAAAGCTTTCTATATCTCCTGAATATACAAGTTCTCCCTTATCAAGATATATAAGATAATCTGCAATCCTGTCTAATTCATCCAGTATATGTGATGCAATAATCACACTTTTCTTACCGCTTTCCATAAACTGCATAATCACATTCAGGAAATCCTGTTTAAAATCAGGATCAAAATTAGCTGTCGGTTCATCAAGTATCAGATACTTTGGGTCTGTTGATAATGCAAATGCAAACTGTGCCTTTATCTTCTGTCCCTTCGATAATTTTCCAAACTTTATCTTTCTATCAAGTCCAAACCGTTCAAGATACTCCATGTAGATGCTTTCGTCATATCTGCTATAAAATCTGCCATAACATCTTCCATTCTCTAAAAGTGAAAGTTCTGAATTCATAAGTTCATTGACTGGTACTATTCCTGTAATATCACGGATTCTCTTCTCGCATTCCGCTTCCTGATAATTCAATCCATCAATTACAACCGTTCCCTCGTCCGGTCTGCAAAGCCCCAGTATCATCTTAATAAGTGTTGTCTTTCCCGACGCAT